>Ga0111539_10004343_pt1 | contig 18562 bp, 16 predicted proteins | sample RhiMethybrSRZTD1_FD_79667 | JGI IMG/M metagenome (GOLD analysis project Ga0111539, IMG submission 79667) | Populus rhizosphere microbial communities from Tennessee, USA - Rhizosphere MetaG P. TD hybrid SRZTD1 (version 2) (version 2) | ecosystem: Host-associated > Plants > Roots > Rhizosphere >... | reverse complement strand
TTCGTCGTGCCTTTGCGCATCGGCGGTGGAACGCGCCTGAAGATTTTGGAAGCGATGTCGATGGAGCGAGCTGTCGTCTCGACGTCAATCGGGGCTGAAGGTATTGACTACACCGACGATGTCAACATCGTCCTTGCTGACCAGGCCGATCTATTTGCAGAAAAGGTTGTCTCATTGTTCGAAGATGACGGACGACGAAGGGCCTTGGGTAAGGCGGGACGACAACTCGTCGTGGAAAAATACGACTGGAATGTCATTGGTCAGCATTTGAATCGGATTTACGAAGACCTGTTGCGCCCGAAGGCAGTGCACCCTGTCGCAGTTTAGGGCGCTGATGCCCGGATTTCCGGCATGCTGATCTAGCGTGGGCATCCGATGACTGTCACCGCAAAAGAGGTTGATGAAGCCGATGCCGTCCGGGCGAGGTACGCGCGACGGCCCGACGACAACTGGCGTTACAGTCCCCTCAATCCCTCGATGCTGCTCGCCACCCAAGAGCGGCAGCGTGCCATTGCAGAACTGTTCGTGCGTCTTGGCTGGTTAGATCTGGCCGGAATGCGGCTGCTCGAGGTCGGCTGTGGAAGCGGCTGCAACCTCCTCGAGTTCATTCGGTTTGGCTTCAGTCCCGAACACCTGCAGGGTATTGAATTGCTGACCACGTGTGTCGAGAGGGCACGGAGGGAGCTACCGGCTTCGGTGAGGATCATGGTGGGCGACGCCTCGGGCGCAGCCGGTTCCGCCGTGCCTGAGGGCAGCCAGGACATCGTGTATCAGTCGACGGTCTTTTCGTCGCTGCTCGACGACGAGTTTCAGCAGCGGCTCGCGGACAAAATGTGGGGGTGGGTTCGCCCGGGCGGGGGCATCCTGTGGTACGACTTCACAGTCAACAACCCCGGCAACCGCGATGTGCGCGGAGTTCCAGTGGCGCGTATTCGGCAATTGTTCCCGCACGGAAAGCGCCGAGTGCAGCGCGTGACGTTGGCGCCTCCCATCGCCCGCGCGGTTACGCAATTGCACCCGGCCTTGTACAGCGTGTTCAATTCGTGTGTCTGGCTACGTACCCACGTGCTCGTCTGGGTCGAGAAGCCACGATGACGAGCTGGCGCTAATGCATCTGGAGAAAACATCACACCGTCTTGAAGCTCTGCACCTTGTTGCGCACACGTCACCTTCGGACTTTTTAAGACCTCTTGTCACGCCTATGGATGCGCATGGAAGAAATACTCCTGGCGCGCTAACGTCACCGGCAATGCGGGGCTCAAGATAATGCGTGACATTACCAGATTTCTGCTTTGGGTATTTGTGTTCACGGTGCCGTGGGACAATTTTCCACTCCCGCTCGCTGGCTCCGTCAGCCGTATCTCCGGACTGGCTGCGGTCGGTGCCGCTGTCCTGACCACGACGATCGAGGGGCGCCTCCGGAAGCCGGACCTTGTCTTGGGATTCGCGATGGCGTTCGGCATGTGGGTCGTTCTGTCATTGCTGTGGACCCTGTCCTACGGGAGCACAGTTATTCTGGCGATCACATTTGCGCAACTTGTCGCAAGCGTCTGGGTGATCCGAGAATTCATTCGGACCAGGGAACAGGTTGAAACACTGCTGGTCGCTCTCTGCCTCGGGTTGTTCGTGCCCCTGATCGACCTTCTGAACAACTTCAGACTCGGTGTCGGGCTCGCAACAAATACCGAGCGCTTCACCGCCGTCGGTATGAACGCCAACTCGATCGGTCTTTTGCTGGTACTCGGCCTGCCGATCGCCTGGCACTTGCTCATGCAACGGCGGGGGCTTGTCCGAATCGCGGGCCTGATCTACGTCGTGATGACTCCGGCTGGACTTCTTCTGACCTCCACCCGCGGGGCCGTTGTGGCTGGTATCGCAGCTTTGAGTATTGTCCCACTTACGCTGCCTCGGCGATCAGTGCGCTCGTTCGCCCTGGTGGGTGCGTTGCTGATTGGTGGCACGCTAACAGCGGCGCAGCTCGTACCACGCTATAGCTGGCAACGCATTCTTTCGATCTCGGGTGAGATTACGAGGGGCGGAAGTATGTCCGGGCGATCGACCATTTGGAATGCCGGATTGCAGGCCATACCGGAGCGTCCGCTGCTGGGTGCTGGTGCTGGTGCTTACGCGGCGGCAGCCGAGCCGTACTTTCGCTTCACCAAGTCAGCGTCTGCGCACAACGTGTTCATTGGACTGCTTGTTGAAGAAGGGATTGTTGGTCTGGCGCTGTTTGCCGCTATTTTCGTCGCTTGTGCCCGGACCATCCTTCGTTCGCCATCGCCACACCGGGAACTGTGGGCTGTGCTGATGACGACCTGGCTGATCGGTGGCTTATCGGGTGGTCCGGAAGCCATGAAGATCACCTGGGTGTTGTTTGGACTGGTCTCGGCACAAAGTGGCATGTCGACCGGCATCAGAGACGTTGCACCGGCGGGTGAGGCAAGCGCCACGGCCCGGCGAGTCACCCGGCTCCGCTACCATCTGACAGGCAAAGAGAGCTTCGGCGCAGGTCGAGGTTCGCTTTGAGGTCAGGCATCGGCCGCGCGTTACGGCCCGGAGGCAACGGAGACCGAGTTACGGTGCCTCGATCTGGAACTCTTCGAGATTGCGGCAAGGGCCGTACTGACAAATTTGCAATCGTCGTCCAATAATTAGACGCCAAATATCGGCGTGCGACCTGCCACTATACGCGCTTTCCCGCGAGTTTTGCGGTGGCATGTCCATTGCTCCCTAGCCATGCGCTCCCTTTCACCCCTGAAGACGCTCGCCAGCGTCGCAGGCCCGAACATGGCTTTGCGGAGATTGACTTCGGTGAGAAGAACTCTTGTACTTTTAGTGGTGGGCTATGCGATCTCCGGAGGTGTCGCTCAGGCAGCGACGTATTACGTCGCGAAGGGCGGCAATAACGGTAATTCGTGTGCACTGGCGCGATCGGTGTCCAGTGCGAAGCTGACGATCACTGCCGGCATCTCATGTCTCTCTGCAGGTGATACCCTCTACGTGCTTGCAGGTAGCTATGACGAGGGTCTCGACAGGATGCCATCGGGCACCTCGTGGGCGAATCCAATTCGCATCGTCAGTTACCCGGGCGACACGGTCTGGATGCGTCCCCTAGCTCATTTGGTCGGCAATCCTGGGCGCGTGGTCAGTCTGCACAATGGCGAGTCTTACATCGAGTTCGACGGCATCAACATGGATGGCCGGAACATCGCTTATGGAGTCTTCGATTTATTTAACGATGGCGCGAATCCGGATCCGCATCATATTCGCCTAAAGAACGCCGAGATCATTGCTCGCAGCACGGACAACTCCGCCTACAGCGACTGGGCGTCGGGCGCGATAGGTCTGGGCGGAGAGACCGGCGGCTTTGAGTTGCAGAACCTCACGATTCACGGGGGAGGCCGACCAGGCTGTTCGTACGACAACCATTGCAATGGCTATGGCATCTATCTCGGCACTCGCAGCAGTCTGATCGAGAACTGTGATATCTATGACACGTCTGCGGCGGGCATTCATGCCTACCATGTAAACAGTTCGTCGGACGGCAGCATCATCCGCAATAACCGCGTTCACGACATTACCCGCACCGGGAACGGATCGCAGGTCTGGGGCATTCTCGTCGTTGGCTCGGGGAACCGGGTCTACAACAATCTGATCTACAACATCAATGCAGGTGACGTGAACAGTGGAAATGCGGGGATTGCCGTCTCCCGTTCGGATAATGAGATCTACAACAACACGATCGTTAACAACCGCAGCGGCGGAATTGCCCTGGACGAGAATGCGTCCAACACTGAAGTCAGGAACAACATCGTCTACGGCAGCGGCGGATCCGATTTCGTCAACAGAGGCGCCAACACTGGAGAATCGAACAATCTCTTTGGAGTCGACCCACAGTTTGTCGGCGCATCAGCTAACAACTTTCAGTTAAGGCCATCCAGCCCAGCGATCGATGCTGGTACGCGTCTGTCTTTGGTGATATCAGACTTTTCTGCGATCACGCGGCCTCAGGGATCCGCCTACGACATCGGAGCCTACGAGTTCGGTGCCCAAAGAGCAGCTGAGCCGCGTGCCCCCGCCAACCTTCGCGTGCTGCAGTGAGGTTGCGGATAAGGCTCACTAGACGGCCGCTGGCCCCCAAGTGTTGCTCTCATCGATTGATGATGTGCACATCGATAAACTTGGTGAGCTCTGAGCTGTCGTCCGGAAATTTCCTGGCAAACAGCAATTCCCCTCTTCCGTAGGGATCGTCCGCAGTAATGCGTTCCATCTTCACAAAAGCATTCAGATGATCGATGTCGATGATTGCTGGCTTAGGTGTCGGTCGAGACCAGTCGGTAAAAGTGAGGCTTCTCGTCACGTGCTTGGCGAACTCAGAATTGCCGATTATCGTGTGAAATAGTGACTCATCAGGCGCAAAGACGTTGTCGAAATAGCTGACTACGCCACGGTTGGACTGAACAAACGCAACGATCTGTCGGCATGCATCTGCAGTTAGAGCCCACCACTGACTGCCAGCATAAGGCGTGATGTCCTTCAATGCCTTCACGTAATCACGTCTGATTAGTCCCAATCGAGTATTCCATCGGTTGAGCAAGCCGATAACACGTACCCCGAACTGACTACTAAGGCGTGTCCGCAGCCAGAAATTTTCAAGCCTTTCAATCGGCTTGCCTACGGCCTCGCAAGGCATTTGAGCCAAGCTGATAAACTCGCATCCCCGATGTCGTGAGAAGAACTCCTCGATGTACTGAGGGTCCTTTAACGGGTAGTCACTGGCGCTCAACAGAACGAGATACTCGAAATCTCGAGGATCGCCGAGAGCCCGCTCAATCAACTTGAGCGTGGCCTTTACGATTGAAGAATCTCCCCAATAGACTGCAATGCGATCCGTGATGAAAGTTGTGTTGTCGTGTGGAATCTCGCGTGTGAACGGTGATAAGTCTGATTTGCGATCCACGTGAATGAAGAATGCGGCGTTCGGCGAATTCAGCGCACGAACCAGACGAGCCATGTGATTAGGCGTATTGTGCGCGAGAATGAGGTAAGCAATTCTCATGAGTGAAACGCTTCTCGAAGAGGACGGCGATTCGTTCGCAGTCAGTAGTGGCGAGGGTCCACTTTCCGGCGACCTAAACGCTGATCGGTGGGTCATGGATCCGTCATGAATGAGGTGGAAGGATAGCATGCATCTATCGCGTGGCGAGGCGGCAACAGGTGTTATTCAGGAGATACGTCGTCAGGGATTAGCCGGGTTGGCTTGACCTCCCTCCGTTATCGTCACTCGGAAGTATTAGCGAGCGAGATGGTGAATGGGTTGCGATAACTTGGAGGAATTTCCAGAGGCTGCGCCTGGCAAGATAGGGTGGCCGTGGACGAGTGGAAGTGCGCCACTGCCGCCTGTGAGGACTGACGGGGGAACGTGGCCTCGAATTAGTGTCATCACTCCTTCGTTCAATCAGGCCCGATACCTTGAAGCCACAATCCGTTCGGTGCTGCTCCAGGGTTATCCGAATCTCGAGTACTACGTGCTGGACGGTGCGAGCACCGACGGGTCGGTCGACATCATCAGGAAATATGAGCCCTGGCTTGCTGGCTGGGTCAGCGAGCCAGATGGCGGTCAAAGTGCGGCGATCAATCGAGGGCTGCGGTGGGCGTCGGGATCGTTCGCGACCTGGATCAACAGCGACGACATGCTCCAGCAGGACGCGCTGGCGACACAGGCGGAGCGATACGGGTTTTGCGACGATGTGGTGTATATCGGCGACTGTCTTTATATCGACGAGGATGGTCGGGCGCGGAACCTGCACCGAGGTCGCGTGCACAATTTGGAGGATCTTGTCCGGATACGGACCGTCTGGCGGGCGACAGAACGGCGCGGCCACATTGTTCAGCCCGAAGTGCTCTTTCCGCGGCAGCTGGCGTTGGATGTCGGAGCGCTAGATACTGGCAATCACCGGACGATGGATTATGAGCTGTGGGGCAAGTTGCTGTTGGCGGGTGCCGCATTCCAGTACACGCAGATCCCGTTCGCCATGTTCAGGCTTCACAGCGCGCAGAAGACCGGTGAGGGGTGGGCGCAAACGCAGTCGCTCGTGAAAACTGCCGTCAAACTGGTAAATCAGTCGCGCGATCTGTCGCAACGAACACGCGAGAGCATCATTGCTGATCTCTATGCGTACGAATGCGACTATTGGCGCGAGTCGGGGCCGCTGGCGCGTCTCGGGCTGCCGCCAGGCGTCGTTCTGCCAATCCGCAAGGTTCACGCGGGCTTGCGTCGTCACGCGGTGCAACTCGTGAGACGTAGGTCGGAGCGGGTCGTGTTTTGAAGATGCGACTACGAGCGCTGAGCACGTCAAAAACGTCCTGGTTGTTAAAATCTCCCTTTCGAGCCACTTATCAGCAAGACAGGGCCGGTATGAGATGGGGGCTGGTAAGTAAGTCTTGTGTAGACAGCTATTTAGAGGCGAAGACCCTTTCTCGGCCATTCGCCGATCGCTTGGAGGGGCCTCTTGCTCTCGAGGCTGCGCCACGTGTTCGCGTGGCGGGCTGCATCGGTGCTCATGATTTTTAAAGAAACCCGCCTCAAGGGCGCCTACGTGATCGATCTGCAGCCCCACTCGGACGAGCGGGGATCTTTTGCCCGCAGCTTCTGCCGGCAGGAGTTCGAGGCGCATGGTCTGAACCCGCTGATCGCGCAGTGCAACGTATCCTACAATCGGATGCGCGGCACGCTGCGGGGCATGCACTACCAGGAGCCTCCTTACGAAGAAGCCAAGTTGATTCGCTGCTCTCGAGGCGCCCTGTACGACGTCATCGTCGATCTCCGCACCGAGTCGCCGACGTTTCGGCAGTGGCTCGCGGTGGAATTGCGAGCCGACTCCGAAACGCCGGGCACCATGTTGTACGTCCCGGAAGGCTTCGCACACGGCTTCCAGACCCTGGCGGACGAAACTGAAGTGTTCTACCAGATGTCCGAGTTCTACGCGCCTTCTTCTGGGCGAGGATTCCGTTGGAATGACCCGGTGTTTGGTATCGAGTGGCCAGAACCGGTGCGCGTAATTTCGGAGAGGGATCGTTCTTATCCGGATTTCGCAGTGACGGGACCGCAGGTCGCATGATTGCCACCCCGGAATCCCGAGAAGCCGATCTGATTGGCCTCATCGGTGAGCTGTACCCGATTTGCCGGAGCATTACCGGGGAGGGCGTTCGCGAAACACTGCGCCGGATCGCACAGCGGCTGCCGATCGCTGTGCACGAGGTCCCTTCCGGCACCCAGGTATTCGATTGGACGGTGCCTCGGGAGTGGAACATCCGCGATGCCTGGATCAAGAACCTCAACGGCGATCGCGTTGTCGATTTTCGGGAATGCAATCTGCACGTTGTGAGCTACAGCGTCCCCGTCCGGAAGCGGATGCCTATTTCCGAGTTGAAGGAGCATCTCCACACGCTTCCGGATCACTCGTCATGGATTCCCTACAAAACGTCCTACTACAGAGAGGCATGGGGATTCTGCGTCAGCGCCGACCAGGCGCGGGCGCTGGCCGACTCGGAGTACGACGTCTGCATCGACTCGACGCTGGCTGACGGGCATCTGACGTACGGAGAGTTCTACCTGCCTGGTGACAGCGCAGAAGAGGTTCTGTTCTCCACCCACGTCTGTCATCCGTCGCTCTGCAATGACAACCTGTCGGGCATCGCGGTGGCGGTGTTCCTCGCCCGGTGGTTGACGACGCTTGCTCACCGGCGGTTCTCCTACAGATTTCTGTTCATCCCAGGGACCATCGGATCCATTACGTGGCTCGCGCGCAACCGCGACCGGCTCAGGGCCATTCGCCACGGTCTCGTGTTGACCGGGCTGGGCTCGCGCGGCGGTCTGGTCTACAAGCGCAGTCGAATCGGAACCGCCGTGATCGACCGTGCGGCCGCGCATGTCTTGAAGCATACGGCCGGGGAGAATGAGGTGCGGGAGTTCATTCCTTACGGTTACGACGAGCGCCAGTACTGCTCGCCGGGAGTCAATCTGGCGGTGGGTTGTCTATCGCGAACGCCTTTCGGCGAGTATCCGGAGTATCACACGTCGGCGGACAACATGGATTTTGTGGAGGCTGGCCAGCTGGAAGGTTCGTTCATGGCCTGTCAGTCGATCGTGCGTGTGCTCGAGGACGAAGCGCGGTACGTGAGCCGCATGCAGATGTGTGAGCCCCAGCTTGGAAGGCGCGGGTTATACAGCTCCATGGGTGGGGCAGGGGAAGCCCGGGTTCAAGAGATGGCCATGCTGTGGGTGCTGAACTTTTCCGACGGCCATCACAGTCTGCTGGATATTGCGGAACGGTCGGGGCTCTCATTCGAGTCAATCAGAAGGGCAACAGTTCTCCTGCACGAGAAAGGCCTGCTCGAGAGGATGCAAACGGACGGATCGGCTGCCTTCGACGCATTGCACGGAGAGATTGGAGAGTCTGCGCGGTGACTACCGAGATAAAAGTGAGGCAACCGGGTGGGTCCGCGACCGTTGCCGAAGGAGCAGCGGCACTGGCGATGACGTGCAGGTTCTGCGGGCACGACGCCGATCATTTGTTCGTGGACTTGGGGATGTCTCCGCTGTGCGAGAGCTTCCTTGCGGCCGCACAGCTGAACGACATGGAGCCGTTTTATCCGCTGAGAGTACACGTGTGCCCGGCGTGCTTCCTGGTCCAGCTGGCGGAATATGTGAGCCCGGTGCACATCTTCACCGAGTACGCTTATTTTTCTTCATATGCGACCAGTTGGGTCGAACACGCCCGTTTGTATACAGAGACCGTCCGGCGCCGCTTCTCGCTGACCGCGGACAGCTTCGTGATGGAGATCGCCAGCAACGACGGCTACCTCCTGCAGCACTTCGTCAAGGCAGGCATTCCCGTCCTGGGCATCGAACCGGCGGCAAATGTCGCCGAGGTGGCTCGGGCCAAACAGGTGCCGACCCGCTCGTGCTTCTTCGGCGTGAAGACGGCGCGGCAGCTGGCCGCCGAAGGGCTTCAGCCCGACCTGCTGGTCGGCAACAACGTGCTGGCCCACGTTCCCGATCTGAACGATTTTGTCGCCGGGATGCAGGTCGTGCTCAAGCGCGGCGGCGTGATCACGATGGAGTTTCCCCACTTGATGCGCCTGATGGAGGGGAATCAGTTCGACACGATTTACCACGAGCATTTTTCGTATTTGTCGCTGCTGACAGTCGAGAAGGTCTTCGCGGCGCACGGCATGACGCTGTTCGACGTGGAGGAAATTCCCACGCACGGCGGATCGCTCAGGATCTACGTGCGCCATGGAGACGACGACTCCCAACCAGTGCAGGCCGCCGTCGCTGAGTTGAAGTCGCGCGAAGAACGGGCAGGGTTTTTGCAACTCGAAACGTATGACGCATTTGGCGAACAGGTGAAAGAAACCAAGCGCAAGCTGCTGGCGTTTCTCATCAGCGCCAAACGTGAGGGAAAGGCCATCGTCGGCTATGGCGCCCCGGGCAAAGGCAACACGCTACTCAACTACTGTGGGATTCGGACGGATTTTCTGGACTATACGGTCGACAAGAATCCCTATAAGCACGGTAAGTTTTTGCCCGGCACTCACATTCCCATTTTTCCTCCGGAACACATTCGAGAGACACGTCCCGACTACGTGCTGATCCTGCCCTGGAATCTGAAGGGCGAGATCGTCGCTCAGCTGTCTTACATTCGTGAGTGGGGCGCGCGGTGTCTTGTCCCGATTCCGGAAGTGGAAGTGTGCCCCTAGTCAGATCGTCGGCCGGCGGGTGCTCGTGAATCCAACTCCAGCCTGACAAAAGGAGCGGTGCCGTGAAGGTTGTGCTGTTTTGCGGTGGTATGGGCATGAGGCTGCGTGAGCATTCCGAAGCCCTTCCGAAGCCCATCGTGCCCGTCGGGCACCGACCGATCATCTGGCACGTCATGAAGTACTACGCGCACTTCGGACAGAAGGACTTCATCCTCTGCCTGGGGTACAAGAGTACGGTCATCAAGGAGTATTTTCTCCGCTACAACGAGGCGATCTCGAACGACTTCGTGATGTCGCAAGGGGGCAAGAGTCTGCAGCTGCTGGGGACCGACATCCAGGATTGGACGATCACTTTCGCCGACACCGGACTGAACGCCAATATCGGCCAGCGGCTGAAGGCCGTCGAACGATATGTCCAGGGTGAAGAGGTATTTCTCGCCAATTACTCCGACGGTCTCACGGATTTCCCGCTCCCGTCCATGGTCGATCACTTCATGACGAGCGGCAAGGTTGCGGCGTTTCTGTGTGTGCAGCCGACGCAGAGCTTTCACATGGTGTCGCTTGGCGAAGGCCATCAGGTGACTGGAATCCAGCACCTCTCGCGCTGCGGCCTGTACGTCAACGGCGGCTACTTCATCTTCAGAAAAGAAATCTTCAACTACATCCGCGATGGAGAAGAGCTGGTCGAAGAGCCATTCCGACGGCTCGTCGACGAGGGGCTGCTGGCGGGCTACCGGCATGATGGCTTCTGGATGCCCATGGACACCTTCAAAGAGAAGCAGCTGCTTGAAGACATGTACGCGAAGGGCATCGCTCCTTGGGAGGTGTGGAAGAACGTCGGTCACGCTGCCGGCGCTCAGCGAAACGGCATGCCGCTCACCTGGGACGAAGATGGACCGAACGACCGGGTGAGCTGACAGTACCCCGCATGTTGAACCTTGCACTCTCGAATCCAGGAGGCGCACCGCGGAAGATTTTGTGCCTCGGCTCGCACTCCGATGATCTCGAAATCGGCTGCGGCGGAACGCTGCTGAAGCTGATTGCATCAGAGCCGAACCTGCACGTGCTCTGGGTTGTGTTCAGCGCCACGGCAACCCGCGCCTGTGAGGCGAAGACGAGCGCCGCACGGTTCCTGGCAGGCGCTGCGTGGCAGCACGTTGAGGTCAAAGAATTCCGGGACGGTTTCTTTCCCTACGTCGGCTACGAGATCAAGCAATACTTCGAAGAATTGAAGCAGCGTTACTCACCAGACGTCATTTTTACGCACTATCGCGAGGATCGGCACCAGGATCATCGGCTGATCTCCGATCTCACGTGGAATACCTACCGGGACCACTTCATACTGGAGTACGAGATTCCGAAGTACGATGGCGACCTTGGGTCGCCAAACTGCTTTGTCGCGCTCGATGAGACCACGTGCCGCCGCAAGGTGACGTCAATCGTCGAAACATTTCAGACGCAGCAGAACCGTCGATGGTTTACAGAGGAGACCTTCCTGGCGCTGCTCCGGCTTCGAGGCGTGGAATCCGGGGCTCAGAGCGGCTATGCGGAAGGGTTTTACTGCCGTAAAGCGGTGTTCGACTTCGCGCTGAGCGCGTAACGGGCATTGATCACACAGGGACGACATGGATCGAGTGACGGTATTGGGTGCTGGCATCAGCGGTCTGGCGGTGGGCTACTACCTCGGTCGCGACAGGAGCCTCATTTACGAAGCCGCCTCCCATTACGGCGGGCACGTCTACAGTGAGGAAAGCGATCGTTGCGTGTGGGATGACGGGCCGCACGTGTCCTACACGAAGAACGAGTACATCCAGCAGCTGTTCTCAGAGCTGGTCGATGGCGAGTTCGAAGAGGTGCAGGCAGAGGTCGTCAATTACTACAAGGGACACTGGATCGAGCATCCGGCTCAATCGAACCTCCACCAGATACCAGAACCGCTCCGGACGGCCTGTCTCGAAAGCTTTCTCGCGTCCCGAAACGATGCGATCAGCGAACAGGTTCCTCCGGCGAACTACGAGGAGTGGATTCGCCGCGCGTTCGGTCAGGTATTCGCCGACACGTTTCCGGCGGTGTACACCCGGAAATACTGGGCGCGCGAGCCACACGAATTAGGCATCGACTGGATTGGCAAGAGGGTCTACTACCCGAAGGTCGAGGATGTGGTCAACGGCGCCAAAGGGCCGCTAGGGCGCTCGACGTACTGGGTCAATCTGTGGCGCTATCCTTCCAAGGGTGGCTTCTTCACCTACACCCACAAGCTGGCGGCAGGCTCGCGAATCGAGTTCGGCAAGAAGCTGGTGGCCATTAATTTTGCCAAGCGCACCCTGGGTTTCGAGGACGGGACGCGCGCGAGCTACGAACGTCTCGTTTCGACGCTACCCCTGCCAATCCTGATTCGCTGTGCCGAGGATGCGCCACTTGACGTGCGCGAAGCGGCTTCGATGCTGCAGGCCACCAGGTTGCTGCTGATTCGCGTCGCCGCCCGCCATCCGTCAGTCCGCAAGGAACCGTGGCTTTACGTCTACGACGACGACAAAATCAGCACCCGAGTCAGCATCCAGGAGAATTTCTCGCCTCACAACGCCCCTAAAGACATGTCGGCGCTGTCGGTCGAGGTCTGTGGGTCCGATGCGAAGCCGCTCCCGACCGACCACGCAGCCGTCGTGGAGCAGGTGACGCGCGAGCTGATCGAGATGGGTCTGGTCGATGGTCCCGGCGCCATCAGCAGCGTCTCGGTCAAGTACTGTCCGTGGGGCCAGGTCATCTACGACCTCAACCGGCGGCCGGCGCTCGAACGCGTCAACAAGTTTTTGGACCACCACGGCGTGATCCGGGCGGGACGCTACTCGCAGTGGGGCTACATGATGACCCACGACTGCGTCCTCCGCGGCAAGAAGATTGCCGAGCATCTAGCTGACCATCGCGAAGAGCTGGTCGAGTTCGAGATCGGCGACTGACGTGAATCGAAGCGCATCGACAACCGTATGACGAAATCTCCGCTGTTCAGCATTGTGATTCCGACCTACAACCGGAGCGATCTGGTTCAGGGGGCGGTCCGATCGGTGCTCGGCCAGACCTTCGACGACTTCGAAGTGGTGGTGTCCGACAATTGTTCGGAGGATGACACGCGGGAAGTCGTCGAGTCATTTCAAGACCGGCGAGTCCGCTACGTCCGGACGCCCGTCCACGGCGTCATCGCCGACAGTTGGGAGTTCGCCCGTTCGCAGGCGCGAGGACAGCTCATCATGATGCTGTCCGACGACGACGCGATGATGCACGACGCGCTCGCGCGCTTCGCCGAGGCACACCACCGCTACGACGCAGAGTTCCTGTTCTGCAATCTCGCCGAGTACCGCGATCGGTCGTTTGTGGGTCCGCAGCGAAACACCGTCAGCTGCCGCCCGTTCTCTGGAGCGACGCGCCTCGTGTCGGTGGACGAGTTCCTCACGCCGTTGTTCGCCTTCAGGCCCAGGTTCGACATGCATCCGAGCGCGTTCATGTTTGGCGCCCGGATCGCCGAGGAAGTCGTGCGCCGCAGCGGCCGATTCTTTCGGACCAACGGGGTCGAGTATTTCGCCTGGCCACTGGCGGCGGTCTTCACCGGGGCGATTGTTTACCTCGACCTGCCGCTGGTGATCCTCGGTCGCACGGCCAAATCGTGGGGATCGACGGTCGTCCTCTCGAACCCGGGCCAGCAGCAGATCGAGAAGATGATCTCCGATGCCGATCAGTGTCGCGATTGGGTGCCACTGAAGAATTTCACACTCTGCAACCTGATGGCGGAGGGGTTGATCCTCAGCAGCCAGATGTTCCCGGACGAGCTCAAGCCTTACCCCTTTGACGAGCAGCAGTACCTTCGTCGAAGCCTCAGCGAGCTGAGAAACCGCGAAGCGATGGGGGTCAATGTCGTGCGTGAGATCCGCGAGCTCATGGCTTACGCGGACAAGTATCCGGCCCTGAAGACCGAACTGATGGCAGCGCCGAAAAACGGGCTGCTGAGGCACGGTTCACCCATACACCGCCTGGCCCGCGCGGTGGGGTTGAACCACGTCAACCGAAGGCTTCAAGGCTACGTGGTGAGTCGGAAAATCAGCCGCGGTGAGGTGAAGAACGGCTTCCAGGTGTCGGGAGGCGACTTCGGCTTCAACGACGCGTTGGGTTGCGCGGCGTTCCTGTCGCGGGTGACCTCGGCGGTGGTCAACTAGCCATGGAACCAGCCCCGTCAGCAGTTCTGGCGCCGTTGCGACGACCAGCGATCATCGCGCCGGGCGTGGTGCGGGTTGCCCCGAAGCTGGCGGAGTTGTGGTACTACCGGGAGCTTTTCTATTACTGGCTGTGGCGTGACGTGAAGGTGCGCTACGCCCAATCGATTCTGGGCCTCGGGTGGGCGCTCATCCAACCGTTGGTCCCGATGCTTCTCTTCACCGTCATTTTTGGCCGCGTGGCGCGCATCAGCTCTGACGGCATTCCCTACGGTCTGTTCTGCTACATCGCGTTGGTACCCTGGACCTACTTTGCCAACGCCGTGGGAGACGCCAGCGGCAGCCTGGTGAAGGAAGGCAACATCCTCAACAAGATCTATTTCCCACGATTGATCCTGCCGCTCACTGGTGCGCTCGGGCGCCTCGTCGACCTCGCGGTGTCGGTTGTGCTGCTGTTCGTCTTGATGGCCTGGTACGAGACGCCGCCGACCCCATGGCTCGCGGTGACACCGCTGCTCATGCTCATCGCCGTGATAACCGCGGCAGGATTCGGCATGTGGCTCAGCGCACTGGCAGTGCAGTACCGCGATGTTCGTTATGCCGTGCCGTTTGCGCTTCAGGTATTCATGTACGCCGCTCCGGTGGTCTATCCCACCAGCCTGATCCCGGCCAAGTACCGGCACCTCTATGCGATTAATCCGCTCGTCGGCGTGATTGAAGGCATGAGAGCCTGCTTGTTCCCGTCACTGCCACTGCCGGTCGACTTGATTGCCATCGGTGCGGTCAGCGCGCTCCTGATTCTCTGCGTCGGGGCTCTGCATTTCATCAGAAAGGAAGCGGTCTTCGCGGACGTCGCCTAGTCATGTCGAACACGGTTCTTGCCGTCGATCAACTCTCGAAGCGCTACCGCATTGGTCTCAAGGAGACCCGCCACGACACGCTGGGTGGCAAGATTCTCGATTTGGCATCGAAGCCGCTCTCCAACCTGCGTGGCCTTCGCAAGCTGACGACGTTCTCGGATGACGACGAACAGGACGACGTCATCTGGGCCTTGAAGGACGTCTCGTTCGAGGTCAAACAGGGCGAGACGGTTGGCATCATCGGCGCCAATGGGGCCGGCAAGTCGACGCTGCTGAAGATTCTCTCGCGCATTACTCAGCCGACGAGCGGCCGCGCAACGGTCAGCGGCCGGGTGTCGAGTTTGCTGGAGGTGGGAACAGGATTTCATCCCGATCTAACCGGGCGCGAGAACGTTTACCTCAACGGTGCCATTCTGGGGATGGGCCGGCGCGAAATCGAGCGGAAGTTCAACGATATCGTCGAATTTTCAGACGTCGGCAAGTTCATCGACACGCCGGTCAAGCGCTACTCGAGCGGGATGGGGCTTCGACTCGCCTTTTCTGTGGCAGCACACCTCGAGCCGGAGATCCTGATGGTCGACGAAGTGCTGGCGGTTGGCGACATCAGGTTTCAGAAGAAGTGTTTGGGCAAGATGGGCGAAGTCGCGCGTCAGGGACGAACGATTCTGTACGTGGCGCACAATATGCCCGCTATCAGCCGGCTCTGCGAGCGCGCCATTCTGATGAACAGTGGCCGAATCGTTCAGGATGGTCCGGCGCACGAGGTCATCGCCACGTATCTGAACTCCGGACTGGGTACGTCGGCCGTGAGGGAATGGACCTCAATCTCCCATGCCCCGGGAGGCGAGATCGCGCGCCTGCGGGCGGTGCGCGTGCTGCTCGAAGACGGCGAGGTTGCGGATTCCGTCGACATCCGCAAGGCGGTGCGCATCGAGATGGAATATGACGTCCTCAAGTCCGACTACGTGCTGCTGCCGCATTTCTACATTTCGAACGATGAAGGCGTATGCGCCTTTGGAGCCCAGGATCTGGATGACACGTGGCGGGGTCGGAAGCGGCCGGCAGGGCGCTATATCAGCACCGCCTGGATTCCTGGGAACCTGCTGGCCGAAGGCATGTTCTTCGTCGACGCCAACATGATTGCGCTCGATCCGTTCATCTTTCAGTATCAGAGCCGCAGTGCGGTGGCGTTCATGGTCACCGACAGTCTCGAAGGCAACTCTTCACGCGGCGACTGGACTGGCCACATGCCCGGTGTCGTCCGACCTATGCTCAAGTGGACGACGCAATACGAACCGCGCGCGGTCGATGACGCGGTCGTGACTCGCTGACGCGCACCTGCGAACGCAAACCGACCGACACGCCCAGCAAACTACCAGCGTGAAGAGCGTGACCGCCTTGGCGAGCGCACAGCCTGGCATCGATGGCCGTGCGTTGCTCAATCTGGGATGCGGCTCGCAGGGTGCTCATCCCGCGTTCGTCAACCTCGACATCAACGCTGGTCCTGGCATCCTGCAGCACGACGTGCGCGATGGCCTGCCGTTCCCCGATGCGAGTTTCGACCTCGTGTATCACTCCACGATGCTGAGCATGCTTCGGCCGGTAGAAGCGCATCGTCTGACTGAGGAATGCCGCCGGGTGTTGAAGCCGGGCGGGGTGCTGCGCGTCGTGACCGAGGACCTCGAGCAGATCTGCCGCGTTTACCTGCAAACGCTCGAGGCGGCCTGCCAAGGCGATGAGCAGAGCGGCCGCGATCGCGACTGGATGGTCTTGGAGCTCTACGACCAGGCGACGCGTGAACGGTCCGGTGGCGAGATGGTCGAGTACCTGGGGCAATCCACGATTCCGAACGAGGCGTTCGTCCGCTCTCGAATCGGCGAGCAGGGGCGCATCATCATCGCCGGGGCCAGGGATCGGGCTCGAGCCCGAACGCTGACGAGGCGGCCGGGCATGACGCCTCGAACCATGCTGAGCACAGTTCGGGCGGCAGCCCGCCGGCAAGTGCTAACCCGGCTGTGCGGCCCGCACGCCGTCCAGGCCTTTGAGATCGGCACATTCCGGCTGACGTCCGGCCAGGTCAGTTATCGCATGTACGATCGCTATTCCCTCGGGCAGCTGCTGCGGCGGGCGGGCCTGTCGAACGTTTCTCTGAGGACCGCGCGAGACAGTGCGTGTCCCTTCTGGAACGACGTCAATCTGGACCTGGACGCGACCGGTGCTCCGGCCAGGCCTCATGCGCTGACGATGGAAGCGGTCCGCAATCAGTGACCGGAATCTTCGGTGTGTTAGCTCGATCGCAGCAAGGCGAGGGTGCGACGCAACGGCAGCGGGAGCGCGGCGGACAGCCGCCGGCGCATCCGGTGATACAGATCCTGCGGCTCCGGCCGCAGACCGACCTGCGCGAAAATCCGCTGGTCCGCCTCGACATCACGAACCATGCAGTCCGGGTGAACGAGCGGAAAGCTCATGGCTTCGAGCGGCACGTGCGCCCGTTCATCGTCCAGGCTTTTCGTGTGAGTGGCGTCGTCGCCGAATCCGATGTTCGTGATGAGATTGGTGCTCGGAAGGATCGACAGCCCGTGATGCGCCCAGCAGGCAAACAGCCAGGGCCAGTCCCAGCCATGCGTGTTGACGCCGGATTCGCAGATCAAGTCGAAACGGTCGCGCCAAAAACCGACAGCTCTTGGATCGCCAAGAATGTCCAGCAGCCACGACGTGCTTCGCAATGACGGCCAAAGCCGGAGTTCAGGGTCATAGTACTGGAATGCGCGCCGCCAGCTCGCCCACCCGCAGGAGTAGCAGTAGCACGAGAAAAAGTAGCTCGACGAACGGCGGCCAAATCCCCAGTTGTCACCTGAGATGTGCATGACGCGCTCATCGTCGCGATACCTGTCCAACAGCTCGTCGCAGTAGCGGAAGAAGGTTGGATGGGGAACGCAATCATCTTCCAGCACGATCGCGGCGTCCGTTTGCTCGAAGACCCAACGGAGGCCGGTGGCCGGTCGGTGGCCAACTCCCAGGTTGATGTCGGAATAGTTCTTCAGGACCTCACAGTCCCAATCCACGCTTTCGATCACCGATCGCGCCGCGAGGCAGTTCTCGGCTTCACCAGCCTTCCACTGCCGAGGTCCGTCAGCAATGACGAACAGTTTCCCAGGTCGAATCCGTGCGACGGCGTCCACCACGCGGCGCGTGATGTCCGGTCGATTGAAGATGATGATCGCGACGGCCGTCTTCATCAGGTGAGGTCCATTATAACGTTCGCGAGATCGGTCTGGCCGTCGAAAGCCCCTCGCAACGACATGTAAATCAGCTGCAATCCGGCGCGAATCCCTCGAATGCGGCCAGATACATCACGGCACGGTCATAGTTGCGCTCAGTAGCTAGATACATGTGACACGACATCGTAGTCGGCCGCGGCTCGACCCCCAGCGTTCGCGCCAGACGATGATGCCTCTCCTGTCGGAGTGTTGATCGTCATGCCGTGTCTCAATGAAGCAGAGACGCTCGGAGACCTGCATCGCAATGGCACAGACCGGATTCCGTCGAAATGGCATCAGCGGCGAGATCGCGGCCGCCGACAATGGCAGCACCAACGGGTCCCGCCATCACGGCTCGCCTGGGCCCTCGCGTGGTACCGGTCGAGATGAAGGGATATGGCAGCCCGCTGACGGGCGGCACGGCGGCACGCGGCAAGTTCATCGTGATGGGCGATGCCGACGAACAGCTACGACC
>Ga0111539_10004341_pt1 | contig 18562 bp, 11 predicted proteins | sample RhiMethybrSRZTD1_FD_79667 | JGI IMG/M metagenome (GOLD analysis project Ga0111539, IMG submission 79667) | Populus rhizosphere microbial communities from Tennessee, USA - Rhizosphere MetaG P. TD hybrid SRZTD1 (version 2) (version 2) | ecosystem: Host-associated > Plants > Roots > Rhizosphere >... | reverse complement strand
GGCCGCCTCGCCGAAATGAAAGGGCTGGCGCACCTGCTCCGCGCATGGCCGCTCGTACGGAGCAGCGTTCCCGATGCGCGGCTCCTCGTCGTGGGCGAGGGCGAAGAGGAACGGGCGTTGAAAGCGCTCGCAGTCGAGCTTCGGCTCGGCGATTCCGTCCAGTTCCTGGGTTTCCGGCGCGACGTGGGCGATCTCCTCGACGCCATCGACCTCATCGTGCTCCCCTCGGTGCGCGACGAGGGCTGCAGCAACACGCTCCTTGAGGCCATGTGGCATGGCAAGCCGGCCGTCGTCACGCGGTGCGGAGGCCTGCCGAGCGTCGTCGAGAACGGCGCGCAGGGGATCGTCGTGGAGATCGGCGACGAGGACGGCCTCGGCAAGGCCATCGCACGCTTGCTCACCGATGAGCGTGAGCGCGGGCGCATGGGAGCTGCAGCCCGCCGTGCGATCGAGGAAAAATTCACCCGGGACGGCGCCGCGCGGATGCTCGTCAGCCTCCTCCTATCCCTGCGAGCCTGATTTGAAGTTCCTGACCGCTCACCTGAATACTGAGCCCACTTGGCGCGGCGGGGAGCAGCAGACACTGTACCTGCTCGAAGGGCTGCGGCGGCGCGGTTACCCTGTGGCGCTTTTTTCCACGGCAGGCACTCCGCTGCACGATCGCGCGCGTTCCCAGGGTTTCACGACGCACCACTTGCGGATCCGGTCGGAGGCGGACGTGCCGGCGATGTTCCGCCTCGCGAGGATCCTCAGGGAGCTGCGCCCGGCGTTGATGCACATGCATACCTCGCACGCGCACACGATCGGCGTCTGCGCCGCCGTCCTCGCAGGGAACGGCATGAAACGGGTCGTTTCGCGGCGCGTGAACTTTTCGATCTTTCGACATTCGTTTTTCGGGCTCAACTGGATCAAGTACTGCTACGGGGTCGACCGCTACTTGACGGTGTCCGAGTCCGTGCGCGGCGTCCTCGTGAGGGACGGCGTCGATCCTGCACGGATTCGCGTCGTGCACAGCGGCGTGGACCCGGAGAGATTTCGCGGATCGAGCCCGGACCGCCGCTCGAAGCTGCTGCGGGAGTGGAAGCTGCCCGACGGCATCCCGCTCGTGGGCTGCATCGGGGCCCTCGTCCGGAACAAAGGCATTCGTTACTTCGTTGACGCGGCCGCCAGCGTGCTCCGCACTCGCGATTGCGCGTTCGTGGTGGTCGGCGAGGGCGAGCTTTATGACGAGCTGAGCCGTCGCGCGCTCGACTCGGGCCTCGGGCCCCGGTTCCGGCTCGTCGGGTTCCGGAGCGACGTCGGCGACATCTTGAGCGCGCTCGACGTCTTCGTCCTGCCGACGCTCGAGGAGGGGCTCGGCACTTCGCTGCTCGACGCGATGCTCCTCGAGCGCCCCACGGTTGCTACGCAAGTCGGCGGAGTGCCCGAAGTGATCCGCAGCGGCTCGAACGGCCTCCTGGTCGGCCCGGGGGACGCTCCGGCGCTGGCGCGGGCGATCGAGGCCTTGTTGGCGGACCCCAAGGCGGCGCGCCGCTACGGGGAAGAAGGAAAAAAGACGGTGCTCGAGTCCTTCAGCGTCGACGCCATGGTAGAAAAGACCATTCAGGCGTACGAGGACTTGCTCCGATAAGAATCCGGATGGGAGAGCCATCTGCCCGATCCGACACGAAAAGCTACGCGGGCCTCGTGTTCGCGCAGGCTCTCGGAACGTTCAATGACAACTTCTTCCGGGCGTTCCTGATTTTCGTCGCGCTGAGCGGCGTGGAGAGGGAGGGAGACGCCGGTAGCCAGGCGAACCTGAAAGTTCGGCTGACGGTCGTCGCGACGCTGCTCTTCATTGCCCCCTTCGTGCTCTTCTCCGCGCACGCCGGCTGGCTCGCCGATGCCTTCTCGAAACGGCGCGTGGTCGTCCTCTTGAAAAGCGCCGAAGTGTTCCTGATGGCGGCCATTGCTGGCGGCCTCTACGTGGGGAGTTACCCGTTGCTTGCCGGGCTCCTCTTTCTCCTCTCCGCGCAGAGCGCCTTCTTCAGCCCCGCGAAATACGGGCTTCTGCCCGAGCTCCTCGCCCCGGCTCACCTCGCTCGCGGCAACGGCATCCTTGAGCTGACGAACTTTCTTTCGATCATTCTCGGCACGGTCGCCGCCGGGCAGTGTTTTCAGTTTTTTCATCCGCATCTCCATCGCGCGGGATGGCTGCTCATGGCCCTCTCGCTCGTGGGTCTGCTCGCTTCGCTCGTCATCCGCCGCGTGCCGGCAGCCGCGCCCGGCCTCCCTTTCCACTGGAATCCATTCGCGGGCCTCGCATCTGGGCTTCGAGCTGTGTTCCCCGATCGGACGCTTCGTTTGACGACCGTCGGCGTCGCCTACTTCTGGTCGCTCGGGTGCATACTCCAGAACAACCTGATTTTCTACGGCGACCTCATCCTGAAGCTGGACGAGTCTCGACTGAGCCTGCTCAACGGCGCGGTGGCGCTGGGCATCGGCGTCGGCAGCGTGTTCGCTGGCTTCTTGTCGCGACGCAGGGTGGAGCTAGGGCTCGTGCCGATCGGTTCCTTCGGCATGGCGATTTTTTCCATCCTGCTCCTCTGGACGCCGCGCTGGGGCGAGGGCCACTGGCCCTTCTACTGGACTTTCGCGAGCTTCCTGCTCCTCGGGATCGCCGGGGGGTTTTTCATCGTGCCGCTGCAGACGCTCCTACAGCAGGAGGCTTTGCCGGAGCAAAAAGGTACCGTGCTGGCCTTCGCGAACTTCCTCGCGTTCTCGGGGATGCTGTTCGCTCTCGGAGCCCTGTGGCTCCTCTTGAACACTTTCAACTTCGACCCGGGTCAAGTTTTCTGCATCGTGGGCGCCGCGACGATCGCTGGGACGATCTACGTGCTGACGCTGCTGCCTCAGCAGATGTTTCGTCTCGTCTTCTGGGTGGTCACGAACACGATCTACCGCGTCCGCGTGGTCGGCGCGGAGAACCTTCCGCTCCACGGACCCGCGCTGATCGTCGCGAATCACGTCTCATTCGCCGATGGACTGCTCATTCTCGCGTCGACCCATCGGTCCATCCGCTTCATCGTCTACAAAGGGATCGCGCAGCTCCCGATATTTCGGACGCTATCGAGGATCATGCGCGTCATTCCCATCTCCGCCGAGGAGGGGCCACGGGCCATCATCAGTGCGTTGCGAGACGCCGCCGCCGCGCTCGAGGCCGGCGAGCTCGTTTGCATTTTCGCCGAGGGCCAGATCAGCCGGACCGGGCAGATGCTCCCGTTTCGCGCCGGCACGGAGCGCATCTTGAAAGACGTGCGGGCGCCGGTGATCCCCGTGCACCTTGACCAGGTGTGGGGCAGCATCTTCAGCTTCTCGGGAAGAAAATTCTTCTGGAAGCTGCCGCTGCGCCTGCCTTATCCCGTGACGGTGAGCTTCGGGAGGCCGATGCCGCCCGACACTCCGATCGAGGAGATCCGGCAGGCCGTCCAGGAGCTGGGCAGCGCGGCATTCGAGCTGCGGAAAAAGCGCCAGCGCCCTCTCGCCTGGAACTTCTTCCGCTTCGCGCGGCGGCATCCCTGGACGTTCGCGGTCGTCGATTCCACGGGGCGTAGAGCGTCGTTCGGCAAGCTGGCGGCATCCGTGACGCACCTCGCGCGCATCCTCCGCAGGACGCTCGCCGGCGAGGAGAACGCCGGGCTGCTGTTGCCGCCTTCGGTCGCGGGCGTGGCAGTGAACGCGGCGGTGACGCTTCTCGGGAAACCCGCGGTGAACCTGAACTACACATCCTCGGCCGAGTCGATCCGATCCGCCCTGGAGCAGACGAAAATCCGCATTGTCGTCACCTCGCGGGCCTTCCTCGAGAAGATCAAGCTCGAAGTCCCCGCGCGCCTCGTCTTCGTGGAAGACTTCGCCTCGATGCACGGCGGTTTCCTCAAGACGCTCGACGCGCTGGCAGCCATGATCCTCCCGATGCCGATCCTGCGGTGGTGGGTGGGAGGCGTCCGCGTGCGAATGGATGACATCGCCACCGTCATCTTCTCGAGCGGCTCAACGGGCGAGCCGAAAGGCGTCCTGCAAACGCACTTCAACATCCTGTCGAACATCCAGAGCGTGGCCCAGCTCATGCAACTCGGGCCCCGTGAGCGCGTGCTCGCGGTGCTGCCATTCTTTCACTCGACGGGCTACACCTGTGGCCTCTGGGCCCCCCTGCTGACGGGGATGGGCGCCGTCTACCATCCGCAGCCGCTCGACGCTCGCACCGTGGGGGCGCTCGCCAAGGAGCACGGGGTCACAATCCTTTTCGCGACGCCGACTTTCCTCAATGCGTATGCGAGGCGGTGCGAGCCGGCGGATTTCGGCAGCGTGACGTACGTCATCGCCGGAGCGGAGAAGCTCACGCAACAGATCGCCGATCATTTCACGCAGCGTTTTGGCATCGAGCCGATGGAAGGCTACGGCTGCACCGAGGCTTCGCCGATGGTGGCCGTGAACGTGCCCGACTATCGCGGGCGGGGAGTTTTCCAGGTGGGCGGCAAGCGCGGGACGGTCGGTCACCCCTTGCCCGGCGTCAGCGTGCGCATCGTCGATCCAGAGAGCGGCGCGCTCCTCGATTCCGGGAAGTCGGGCCTCCTCCTCGTGAAAGGCCCGAACATCATGAAAGGCTACCTGGACAAGCCCGAGCTCACGGCCGAGGTGTTGCGGGACGGCTGGTACAAGACGGGAGATATCGCGCTCGTCGACGAGGATGGATTCATCGCGATCACCGACCGCCTGTCGCGATTCTCGAAGATCGCGGGCGAGATGGTCCCTCACGTGAAAGTGGAGGAAGCACTCAACAACGCGCTGGGGCAGCCCGAGCCGGCATTCTTCGTGACGTCGGTGCCGAGCGGCACGAAAGGCGAGCGTCTCGCCGTGGTGCACACGCTCGACGACGAAAAGATCGCCGAGCTCTTCGCGAAGCTGCCCGCGCAGGGCCTCCCCAACCTCTGGACCCCCAAGCAGGACTCCTTTGTACGCGTCCAGGAGATCCCCCGCCTCGGCACGGGCAAGGTCGACTTGAAAGCGCTGCGCCAGATCGCGGTGGCAGCGCTTGCGCCCGAGCGGTCTACCGCATCGTAATTGGCCCTCGCACCGTCGACTCGAGACGAATCGCGTCTCGTCGAGCCTCGTCGATGGTAGGGACGTTCAACTTTGGCATCCGACGGGCACCCGGTATCATGAGGCCCTCACCTGAGACGATTCTCCAGTCCGCAAAATCCACGAGGGATACATCATGATCCGAAGCACTGCGGTTCTGTGGGCCGTTTCCTGCCTACTGTCGAATTTGCTCCCCGGCGCTGACTGGCCGCAATGGCGCGGCCCGAACCGGACGGATGTCTCGAGCGAAACTGGCCTCCTCCAAGAATGGCCCAAGACGGGGCCACGCAGGGTTTGGCTTTTCACGGATGCCGGGCTGGGGTACTCGGGCTTCGCCATCGTGGAGGGCCGCCTCTATACATTGGGGGCGCGCAAAGGAGCCGAGCAGCTGCTGGCGCTGGACGCTGCGGCCGGCAAGGAGCTCTGGGCCGCCGACGCAGGTCCGATGCTTGATAACAACTGGGGCAACGGCCCGAGAGGCACGCCCGCGGTCGAAGGCGGTCGCGTCTACGCGCTGAGCGCGCGAGGCCACCTCATTTGCGCTCAGGCCGCCGACGGGAAAGTGCTCTGGAAAAAGACGATGGAAGAGTTCGGAGGGCAGGTCCCGGACTGGGGCTACACCGAATCGGTCCTCGTCGATGGCGACAAGGTCGTCTGTACTCCCGGCGGCTCGCGCGGCGCGATCCTCGCGCTGAACAAAATGACTGGCGAGCCGGTCTGGCAGTCGAAGGAATTCAAGGACGGCGCCCAATACGCCTCGCTCATCGCCGCCGATCACAACGGCGCGCGACAGCTGATCCAGCTGACGCAGAAAAGCGTTGTCGGTGTGGACGCGAAGGACGGGAAACTGCTGTGGCGCACGGACTGGAACGGCCGCACCGCCGTGATCCCGACGCCGATCTTCCATGACGGCCACGTGTACGTTACGAGCGGCTACGGCGCGGGGTGCAAGCTCGTCAAAATCGGCAAGGACAACGCGCTCAAGCAGGTGTACGCGAACAAGCTAATGAAGAATCACCACGGCGGAGTGATCCTTCTCGGCGAGCACGTCTATGGATTCTCGGACGACGTCGGGTGGGCCTGCCAGGACTTCAAGACGGGAGAGCTTGCCTGGAGCGAGAAAGGCAAGCTCGGGAAAGGCGCCATCGGATGCGCTGGCAATCGGCTCTACCGGCGCGAGTAGTCGAGCGGCGACGTCGTCCTCATCGATGCCTCTCCCAAGGGTTGGAAAGAGCACGGGCGGTTCCGGCTCGAACCCCAGACGAAGCTCCGCAAGCCGTCGGGGAGGATCTGGACGCACCCCGTCATCTCCAACGGCAGGCTCTACCTGCGCGACCAGGAGATTCTCTACTGCTACGACGTCAGGGAGAACGACTCGAAGAACTGAGCGGGCGAGGGGCGTCGAGGTCCGCCTCGATGCTCACCCAACTCCGCTTCTCGAACGACTCGAGCACCGCGTCCGCGACGGCCTGCGCCCGCGCGCCGTGGTCGAATCCGGGAACTGCGTCGCGGCCTTCTACGATCGCGGAGACGAACTCGTAGACAAGGTCGTAGCGGAAGACCGTGCTCGGGAGCCCTTTCGAAGGGTCCCGCGGGCTGCCGGTCGGCGCCAGGAAGCGTGCCGGCACGTTCTCGCGATGGAGCGACTGCCCATGCTTGCCGAGCAGGATGGCGTTCGGCTCCTTCAGCTGGTAGACGGCAGTCCCTTCGCTGCCGTTGACTTCGGCCCAGTCGTGGCCGACGCCCTCGTTGTGGTAGCCCTTCATGAGAGTGCTCCCTTCGAGGACTCCGACGCCACCCCGATCGAAAAGACAGATCAGAGCGGACCAATCGTCCACTTCGGACGGGGCGCACTTCGAACCGTCGGGGTTTCGATCGCGAGGCGCGTACTGCGCGACGGCTCCCGTGATCGCCTTCATGTTGCCCATCAAATCTTGCGCGAAGTCGATCCGGTGAATCGTCATGTCGAAGAGGTCGCCTGCGCCCGCGAGCTTCTTGTACTGGCGCCAGGACCAGCTCGTCTCGGGCCAGTCGAGAAAACGCTGGCTCCGGAAATGCCGCGGATCGCCGAGAGCGCCGCTCGCGACGAGATCCTTCAGGTACCTCATGGACGGCGCGAATCGATACGTGAAAGCGGTCATGTGGCGCACGCCGCGGTCGCGAGCCGCGACGTACATCCTGCGCGACTCATCGAAATTCAGGCCGAGGGGCTTCTCGCAGAGGACGTGTTTCCCGCCGTCGATGCACGCGAGCGCGATCGGGCAGTGCGTGAAGTTGGGCGTGCAGATGATGACCGCGTCGACGTCCGGATCCGCGGCGATCGACTCGTAGCTGACGGTCTTCTTCGGCGCGCTCCACTCGAGAGCGCGACGTTCGAGGAGCTCCTTGTTGGGGTCGCAAACGGCCACGAGCTCGGCCCGCGAGTCCAGCCGGATGCCTGGCACGTGATGGAAGTCCGCGACCGCCCCTGCGCCGATGATCGCGATCCGCACTTTTTGTGTCATGGGAGCGAGGGATTTTCCTCGGCGCTCGAGGGAAAGGCAAGGGCTACGACTTGACCGGCGAGCACGCTCGAGCCTACCCCTCGAGAGACCCGGTCACGAGCAGCCGCCGCCGCACTCGCTGACGACGCGCTCGATCTACTTGCGCTCTCCGAGGCGTCGCAAAAAGCCGATGCTCGACGCGAAGATCCGCTCCCTGGCGCGCGGCGTGGAGCCCTTCCCAGATGCTTGTAGGTCGTCCAGGTTCGCCGCGCAGAATTCGCATCCGACGCGATCGAGATGGAACGCAACGTAGTCCTTCCACTCCTCCTCCAGCGCGCCGAGCGCGTAGGCGCCCAGCGTGCTTCGTTTCAGGCAGGAGAGGAGGTTTTTTCTCCAGACGCCGCGGATGAAATCGGATGCGTTCTCGTCCGTCTCCGGCAGCACGAATCCTTTGCGGCCGAGCGGGTGGCGCGCTGCCGCACGCCCGAGGCGCTCGAGCGCCTCCTGCTTCGTGCGAGTCACCGTTGGCTCGCTCGTCCCGACAATCCCGGCGATGTCGCGGTTTTTCAACGAGGTGAGGAACAAGAGCTCGAGAATTTTCAGGTCCCGGAAACTTCGCTCGTCTTTCAACCGGCGGATCACCTCGTCGAGGATGTCGCCGAGCACCTGCGTGCTCGACTGAAGATCTTCGGCGTTCCGCGCGTAGCTCGATGGGGAAGCGCTCGTGGCGATCGGCTCGTACCCTTCCGCCACGCCGTTCTCATCCTGGCTTGCGAGCGGTATGCGATGCAGGCCGTGCGCCTCCGGCCTCCGGCCGGCCATGTCGTAAATCTTGTTGCGCAGGATCTGGAAGAGGTACGCCTCGAGCGATCGGACTTGCAGGAGCCTCTCGGGGCCCTTTTCCACGTTCTGGAGGAAGCCGAGGAAAGTCTCCTGGACCGCGTCTTCCGCGTCGATACCGGTGCCCGACGTGCGCCGAACGGCGTAGGCCGTGAGCCGCCCGCTGAATCGTTCGACGAGCTGGGCGAAGGCGGCCGTGTCCCCGTTGCGGATTCCGTCGACGAGGTATTTGTCGCCTTCGCCCTTGAGCTGGCCCTCGTCCGTCATCCAGGCCACCAGCCCTTCCAGTAGAACAGGCTGATGTAGAGCGCAACGAGCGCCACGGCCGACAGCATGCGGAGCGGCCAGGCAAAGTAGCCCCTCGTGATCGCGTTGAGGATGGAATACGCGAGCATGATGGCGATCGTGATCGCCAGGAGCCCAACCGCCGTGCCGATCACTCTGCGCCGCTGGTCGAGCGCTTCGTAGAGGCCCGTGGACAGCGCGTCGACGGCGACGTCCGACAGCTGCTCGGGGCTCGCTCGCACGAGCACCGCGGAGCGGTAGACCTTGTCGCCGCGCAGGTCGACGGACTCGTCGTACCAGCTCTGCACGCACTGGCCGAGGTCCGCCGCGATCCGCCGCTGGATCACCGTCGTCACCTGGGAAAAGCTCGGAGCGGGACGGCTTCCGACGCGCGGGGATCTGTCGAGCAGCTCCTGCGCGGTCCACAGGGTGTTCGCCTGCAATTGCTTCGAAGCCGACGCGATCGCGAGATCCCGGGCGGCCTGCTGGCTCGGCTCGAAGTTCGTCGAATAGCCGACGAGCTGTTTCCGAGATCCCGGACGCCGGGCGTCGAGCTTCCGGCCGAACGCCGTCTGCGACCAGGGCTCCGATCCGCCCGCGTCGAGCACCCACTCGGGCACGTTTTTGTTGGAGAGAGCGAGGACGTCGAGCTCTCGCCAGGACGCCAGATCATCCGACGTGGTCGGATTGGCGTTCGTGGGAGGCAGCGGAAACGGTCCGGGCGTGGCAGGAGCTTGGGCGGGCGCCTGCCCCGGCGGCTTGCGGTGCACGGGCTCCACCGGCGGAAGGGGTGGTTCGAATTGCAAGCCGGACACTTGTCTTTCCACGGGGGGCGGCGCTTCCTCGAGGGGCCGCTGGCGGCCCGAGCTGTCGTTGCGGCTCGGCGACGTGGCCACCGCGACGGTCGCAGGTCGACGATGAGCGGGATCGTGCCGAACTTTGGCGTAGAAGAGCATGGAAAAGAGAACGAGGCCTAGAGATCCGAACACGAGGGACAGCCAGACCGCCACCCGGCCTGTCCGTCGGCCAGTCAACGCGGTGCAGTTCATGCCAGGGATCCTCCGGCAATGTCGAGCGCTTCGGGGGTCGGTGCCGCGATGCTCCGCCGGCGCGCAGGCCACGCGAGGAGGATCAGGCTACCCACGAGCAGGAAACCCAGCAGGAAGGCCTTGGGAGATCCTTCGGGGCCCGGCAGGTAGGCGAAAGGCTGCTGGTTCGGCACGGGGCCGTGCAATCCGCCCTCGAGCGACAGGATGAGCGTGGCCGCGCAGACGCCGAGGCCCGCCCAGCCGAGCCCGCCTCGCGCCACGTGGCCGAGCCCTCCGGCTCGCCGCCCTAGCATGAAGCAGAGGATCGCTACGCCGAAAAGCGCCGCGCCGAGCCAGAAGAGCCCTCCCTGCGAGAGGAACTCCTCGAGCCATTGGTCGACGCGAAACCGGAGCTGTGCAAGTCGGATCACCGATCCGCCCGCCGAGAACCAGTCGTTGGCGCCGCCGCCGACGACGAATGCATCGGCCGCGGCCAGCACGATCGCCCAAACGAGGAACAGCCAGCCCGCGGCGGTGAAAGCGGACAGGCTCGAGCGCGCGCTGGCGCCCTCGCGCGGGGCCGATCGCCGTCCGAGCGCCATGAGGATGGAGAGGCCGCCGCCGAGGTTGAAGGCCATCCACTTCAAGAGCGCTTTTTCATCGTTGAGGCCGAACTTCCTAACCAGGTAGAGCCCGGACCCGAAGCAGAAGGCGGCCAGGGCGAATCCCACGACCTTGCGCAGCGTGCCTCGGAAGCGCGGGCGCCGTAGTCCAGCGCTCACTTTGAGCGCTTTTTCCACGGCGCGGGCGTCGTTCGCGGCGGCCGCCGGCTCCTGCGGCATGACGCAGTAGAGGACGAAATACGTGATGAGCGTGAACGGCAGGCCGGCGATGGTCAGAATAACCCAGGTGACGCGCACCCAGACGGGGTCGATCGCGAAGCGTTTAGCGAGCCCCGCGCAGACGCCGCCCAGCATGGCCCCCGAGGACGCGCGCTGGAGTCGCCTCGGCCCGGGCTGCGTGCCCGGCAGAGGCGGGATGGACCCGACGCCGCCAGGAGCTCCGCCCGCCGCATCGCTCGCCAGTGCTGCCACGGCCGGAGCTCCCTGCGGCGCCGCGCGCCCCGGGCTCCAGGCTGCTTGCGGCCGCGACATGGTATCGTCGAAAACCTGTCGAGAACGCTTGCGCTGCGCAGCCGGCGTGTAAGGGCTCAATGCGTTGACGACGAGCGAGAGGGCCGCGAGCACGCCGAATCCCGCCAGCAGCCCGTGCTGGGAGTGTCCCGAGATGCCCCCGGCGACGAGACCGAAAAGGCCCGCAGAGAATGCAAGGCCCACCGAGACCTGCTCCTGTCGCTCGCGCCGCGTGCGTTCTGCCCAATCGACGACGAGCAGGCTTGCGAGCAGGCCCGTGAACGACGGTCCGAGGTCTTGCAGCGACCTGAAAGCGTAGCCGAGGAACAACAAAGCCGCGGCGAACACCGGCCCGACGAGGCCGAAAGTCACAAGGCGCCGGGCCAGGCCCGACTCGAGCCGGAAGCGCGGCACGGACCAGCATTCGACGCTGACGATCGAGAAAGCGACCGACATGAAGAGCAGGAAGTATCCGAAAACGGCCTCGGGTCCCAATCGCCCCGTGAGCAGCGAGAGGCCGAGGGCAGCGCCAAGCGCTGTCCCGAGCCCGGGAATGAGGCGATCTTTCAAGTTGTCGCGTCGAAGGTCGAGCGACTCAAAATAGCGTGGCGGCGGAGGGAGCGGCGGCGGGGCTACCGGGGCGTGCGGTGTCGCTGGGGCGCGGGGAGCCGCGGGCGCGGCCCGTGCGGCCGCAATCACGGGGCTCGTGACCGCGTCGCGCAGGATGAAGGTGTCTTTTTCGGGGTTGTGCGGCAGAGGCGGCGGGACCAACGGCGCAGCGCCGGCCAGGGCGGGAGCGCTGCTCAGGAAGCTCTGCGGCTCGATCTCTCCGAGGTGCGCGGCGATCTCCGGGATCGCGAGGACCTCGTCGACGAGCTCTTTGGCAGTCTGATATCTCTGCGTGGGGTCTTTGGCGAGCACCTTGCGCAGGATCGGCTGCAGTACTTCGGGGAGCGCGGAGACGTCCGGCGGCTGGGTGAGATGCTTCATGAGGATCTCTCCCATGCTGTCGCCGTTGAACGGGACCGTGCCCGTCAAGAGCTCGTAGAAAATAACACCGAGGGCGTAGATATCGATCCCCTGGTGATAGTTCCCCGAGCCGATCTCGGGCGCCATGTAGTGAACGGTGCCGACGCTGATCGTCTGGCCGCTCTGCCGCGAGACGCTGATGTATTTCGAGAGCCCGTAGTCGCCGATTTTCGCGAAGCCGTCTTCGTAGAAGATGTTCTCCGGCTTCAGATCGCGATGGACGATGCCGCGTTCGTGGAGGTAGCTCAGGCCCTTGACCACTTCGCGCAGCATGTAGGCTGCCTTGACCATCCCGAGGCCATTCTGCTCGCGGGAGAGAATGTCGCGGAGCGACGGGCCCGCCACGTACTCCATCACGACGAACGGCACGCCGTCCGTGTTCTTCTTGACGTCGAAGATCGAGATGAGGTTCGGGCTTTTTAGATTGATGCAGTGGCGTACGCCGCGCAGCTCGATGTCGTGGTGCTGCTGGATCGCCTTGAGCGCCACCTCACGGCCACCGTCGCTAACTGCGTAGTAAACCTCCCCGAATCCTCCGCGGCCAATGCCGCGCAGCACCGTGTAACCCTCGACGGGCTTATCTCCATGTTGGTAGCGATACGTGCCAGCCACCGTTGCCTCGCGGGGTTCTGGTTAGCCGAGTCGAGCCTGGGCTGCCCGGGTAATGGTAAACGTGAGGTTGCCGATTTGCACATGCGCGCCCAGGGGGACGACCGCTTCGAGACCTGCGGCCGCGCCGTCGATCTGAATCGGTGTCTGTGCGCGGCAGAGGATGCCCGATGCGGCCGCGCTCAGAATCACCTGTTTCTGGCCCGCGGTCGCGGGCGCAGCCTGCACATGGCAGGTGTCCTCGGCGCCGAGCAGCATGTGGTCCTTGAAAAGGATCACTTTGCGAACGTCCCCTTCGATCCGTTGGTTTTTCAGAGTGAGCACTGCGCTCGGGCTGAGAGGCGTCGGCAGCTCGAACGTCAGACGCGCCGCCGGTGCGAGCGCGATGGTGTCGCCGTTAGAAAGCAGCCGTCGCGTGACTCTCTGGCCGCCGACCTCGACACCGCCTTGAGCAGCCACGACGAAGTAGTCGTCCTCCGTGCGCAGGATTTCCGCGTGCAATCCCGAAATGTCCGCGGCGAGGGCGATGTCCGGGCGCGCCGAAGAGCCCGCCCTGCCGAACGTCACCCGATCGCCGAAAAGCAAAAGGTACGTGCCGACACCGTCGACCCAGAGAAGCAAGCGCGACGGCGTTGAGAGCTCCGCGGCCAAAGACTGGAACGCCGCCGCAGGGGAGCCCAGCGGTGGCGGCGCAGGTCCAGGCAGCGCGTTCGGGGCGTCGGCTCCGAGCGGGCCGGCCCGCAGGATCGCGGTCGCCTCGGCAATGCGCGACAGCTCGCGAAGCGATTCTTCCACCCAGGGCGCCTCGGGCAGCTCCTTGCGGAGCCGCGTTACCGCCGCTCGAGCTGCTTCCGCATCGCCAGTCTGGAACGATCGCGACGCTTTCTTCGCCAGCGCGAGGACGTCCAGGATCCGCCGCGACTCGAGGCTCTCTCCCGCGGCCTTCACCAGCCGCACGACGATCTCCCCGGCGGCGAGCAGATCGCCCGTCTCCAGGGCTCGCGAGGCGGCTTGAATCGCCTCTTTCTTCGCGGCGGTCTGAAGATTCAAGAGCTCTTCCTCCCGGGGGCCAGCTTGGGCGGCGTCAGCGAGGGCTGTCAGGGCCTCGAGCAAGTCGCCGCCGTTGAGGAGCGCCTGCGTGCGCTTCCGCGCCTCCTCGGCACGGCGCTCGCGACTTTCGATTCCCCGCCGAAGCCGATCGGCTTCTGGAAGCCCCGAGGGCGCATCCCCGAGCGCGGCGAGGCCCGTCCGCAAGTGTCCGTTCTGAAAATGCGCTTGGGCCGAGTCGATGATCTCGCGCACCCGACGGGCCGCGCGGTCCTTGGAAGCGAGGGCGTCACGAATCTGCTTACGGAGCTCTGCGGCGCGCGGCCGGTTTCCGCCGGCCTGGATCGCGCGTTCGACGTCGAGCAGCGCATCCTGCAGCCGCTCCCCACCCATGTGCCTTTCCGCGCGATCGAGAAGCGGCTGAACGAGGTTTTCTAGGAGAACCTGACCGCCGCGGTGATCGCGGATCTCTTTCTCCGTGGCGATTGCAAAAGCCTCGTCGATCCGCCCCTCGCGCAATGCAAGCTCCGCCTGCTTGAGCCTCACTTGTCGCTGAAGGTCGAACATGTTGGGGAAGATCCATTGTACCCGCGGCGAGTTTCCTGGCAGGAAAGCGCCGCGGGTACCGAGGCGATGGATAGGGTTTAGATCTTCGTCTGCGCCGCGACAACCGGAGTCGGGCAGGGCAGCGCGGCAGGCGCATCGGCCTTCTTCGAGAAGTAAGCGTCGACGCTCTCGACCACGGTCGACTCGGACGGCGTGTCGAGTGGGATCGACTCGACGAACTGCGCCTCGCGGGCGAGAGTCCGCTGCGCCACTTCGAGACGCTTCTTCAGCTCCGCGATGATCTTCTCTGTGCGAGCGAGCTTCGAGTCATCGATCTGGAAGCAGCTGCCGGTGGCCTGCGCCTGGATAAGGCGATGCTGGGCCTCGAGAGCTTCGACCTGGTTCGCGAGCTCGAGACGCGCAGTCCGCGTCCGCTCGAGCTTGGTGATCGCCGCATCCAGCGCCTTGCGCCGACTATTGAGGAGGTTCTCTTTGCCCTTGAGGAGCAGCTCCCCGGTCTTCAGGCCATCGAAGCGGCGAGCGAGCTCGTCGACGAGGTCCTGGCGCCGGTAGTCCCGGCCGCCGAGGTGGTACGAGGCCAGCTGCGTGTCGAGCGCCGACCGAAGCTTCTGCACTTTGGCCGTCTCCATGGCAACGGAGTCGCGGTCCTTGACGATCTCCCGTTCGAGGCTCGCGACCTCGACTTCTTCGCGCGCGACATCGCGAAGCGCCTCATGGGCTGCCGGGATCAGGCCGTCGAGCGAGTCCCGAGCCCGCTGAATCTCGAACTCCACGGGCACCGAGTCCCGCAAAGTCGCCTTCAGGAGGCTTCCCGAGCTTTTGACGTAGCTGCCAAGGCCCGTCACCGCGCACACACCGCACGTGAGAGCGAGAACCGCACCCGTCACAACGATTCGCTTGATCCAACGAAACATAAGAAAGCTCCTTTCCAGCGGATTCGCTCGCTCGGCCGAGGCTGACAAAGGCCGCTGGCCCGTGGGGCGAGCACCGCTGGGAACGTCCTAGGGTGCGGAGCTCAATTTCATGCTTTTCCCCTCCCCCCTTCGCGCCGGGCCGCAAATCGCGCGGCGCACCGGCCGTCAGGCCCTGCGCCCAACCCCGCGGGCCGTCAAGAGCACTGCCGCCAAGAGGCAGAGTGCTCCCACCGGCACGAGGAGGATACCCAGGCCCGGGTCGCCGGCGTAGATCTGGAGACCCCCCAGGAAGAAGCCCCCGGGCAGGAGCAACCCAGCGAAGGTGAGGAGCCGCGAGGCCATGGCCCGAGGCCGCGAGTCCCACCCCGGGCAGAGCTGCACCGTCATGGCGAAAGCCAAGTGCACGAGCCCCAGGAGCGTCCCGTGCGCGTGCGCCAGGGTCCAGACGAGCCTGCGGGTCGAGTTGCCCACGTCGAGGTACCAGCCCACTTTGAAGCCGTGGAAGCTCTCGAGGACGATGCCGAGGGTCAGGAAGACGAGGATCGACCACCAGCCCCAACGCAGGTGCTTGGCCGCGAGGGGGTGCAGTGTCGTGTCGCCCCGGCCGCGGGGCTGGGGGCGGTTCGCTTCCGGTTCGTGAGTCGGTCGCTCGGGCTCTTTCATTCGTGGATATCCATCTCCCCTGCTGCCGCCGCTTCGCTGCCGCGCTGCTCCGTCGTCTCCGCCGCCCTCGTCATTCCTGGAGGTCCATGGACCGATCGTTCCGCTGCTGCAAGAGCCTTTCGAGTCGCTCCGTCTCGACGCTGCCGTCGGGTCGAATCAGGACGTGGGTGCCAGAGCGGTCGGGCTGCGCGCCGGCCGAGGCCCACTGCTCGGTGGCGCGCCGGCGTGCAGCCGCGCGCTCCTCCGCGGGCCCCTCGAAATCATAGGAGAAGTTCTCGAACCCGGGCAGGGAGCGCAGGGACCGCCGCGATATGAACCGCACCGCGGAATAGGGATCGTCGAGGAGGACCGCCAGAAACGGGGCGAGCCATGTCGAGCCGCAGGCCTGGCGGGCGTCCGGCCATCCGGCGTGCCACGCGGCGAGAGCGCGCAGGCCGGCGTCGCCGCGAAGGAGCCAAAGCACTCCCGCGGCCGTCGAGCGCTGCTCTTCGGAGAGCGCAGGCGCAGGTTTTTCCGTCCACGCGGCGAGTTGGTCGGCGGCCCACGCGAGCGGTTTGTCAAGGTGGCAGAGGCTGCACGCATTCGGGCGGCCGGTGCGCAGCTCCGCGCTGATCGAGGGCGAGTCAATCCAGTGGCTGCGGATCGCCTTCAACAGCCCGTACGCCGTGTGCGGCATGTGGCAGTTGTAGCAGAGGCTGCCGCTCGACGCTGCCGCATGGTGCGTATGCGCCTCGAGACGCTCTCGGTGCGCCGCGTGGCAGGAGTAGCACGCCTCGTTCGTGCCCGACCCGCTCGAGAGCTGATCGACCGGTGCGCTCTGGTGCATGGAGTGGCAGTGGAGGCAGGAGAGGTCCCCTTTCTGATAGCACGCCGACTCGACGAGGCCGCTGTAATCTCGGCCCGAAACGCGCACCATGCCGTCGGACCAGTAGCTGTTCTCGAAAAAGAAATTCCTCGGAAGCTCCGTCAGCTTCACGTTGACGCGAAGGTGTCTCGCGACGTCGTCGAGGTCCGTGGCCCGGATGATGGGGGTTGAGCTTGCCAACTCTTCCCCTGGGCGAAATCGCCAGCCGTTCTGCCTCCAGTCCTCCAGGTTGTCGATCCATTTGATGCCGTGGCACTGTCCGCACACCTGGGACGACAGCTTTCCCGGCAGCTTCTTCGGGTTGACGATGGTCGAGTCGCCGCCTTGCGCCGATTCATGGAGCAAGTACCTGCGCACAGGAAGCTGGTTGGCGCGCACGTGCTCGTCGCCTGGCCCGTGGCAGCACTCGCAGCCGATGCCGATCTCTCCAGTTCGCGTCGCCAGGCTGCCTTCCGGCCCGGGAAGCGGCTGCCCATTCGTCGTGTGGCACTGAATGCAGCTCGTGTTCCACGTGTGATAGATGAAAGGCGCCTTCGGGTCTCGAAGGAACGTGCTGAGGAGGGGTGCCCACCTCCGCTCGGCGACGATCCAGGTGAACGGAAAGCTGATCTGCGAGTTGCCCTTCCGACTCGGTACCCAGAAGACCTGCATGTTGTGGCGCCCGGTCACCATGCCGACGCGCTTCGTCAGGCGCTCCGGCCGGCCCGTGGGCGGCGCTCGATCTTTCGACGAGCGGGCGGCCAGGGCTTCGATGTGCCACTCAGGGTCCTCCATCTCGATCGAGAACTCGTCGCCGCGGCTTTCAAGCCGGAATTTTTGCCCCTCGAGCTCGAGCTGCTCTCCGTCGAAGGGCGCCAGGACTGTTTCGCGCGATACGAACTGCGTCATGGTCCGGTGGAACGTCGCGTGCCACGAGGCGTACTCGTCGGGGTGGCAGGCCCTGCACTTCTCGGAAGAGACGTAGCCGCCGGGGCGTCCGACTTGCGGCAAAGTGCTTCGAAGACGCGTCGCATCCTCCGCGCGGCTGTAGCTCGATGCGTACCAGGCGTAGGATCGAGCTGCGAAGAGCGCCGCGGCACACGCGACCGCCGCGATCGGAAAGAGGCTTTTGCCCTGCCGCGCCGGCCGCCGCACGGCGAGGAGCGCCGTGTACGCGGCGAGGAATGCGCAGAAGAGGAGCCAGGCGGCATGCATGATCGGAATAGCTACGGCTCAGAGTGTTTCCGCGCCCGCGCGCGAGTGTCAAGGGCCGAAGGCGAGAGGCGGTCTCGTGAGACGAGGCTGCACCCGAGCGGGGGAGGACGCCAGATCAACGCCTGCGGCGGGCGCCGGCCTGCGGCGGAGCGGTCCAGGGATCCTCGGGCCAGGCGTGCTTTGGGTAGCGGGCGCGCAGATCCTTCCGGACCTGGGCGTACGTCGTCGTCCAGAAGCTCGCGAGGTCCTGAGTGATCTGCACCGGCCGGTAGTTGGGGCCGAGTAGGTGAAGGAGCACCGGCACTCGTCCCGCGGCGACGGCCGGCGTGGCGGCGACACCGAACAGCTCCTGGAGCCGAACGGCGAGCACGGGAGCTTTCCCCGGCTCGTAACGGAGCCGGATCCGATTGCCCGTCGGGACGCGCAGCGCCTCCGGCGCGTGCTGGTCGACGGCGGCGGCCTGCGCGTGCGTGAGGAGCGAACGCGCCAGGCCGAGCAGCCCCATCGCGCGAAGCTCGGCGAAGCTCGTTTTCCCCGTGCACGAGGCCGCCAGCGCCTCTCCCAGCTCCGCGGCGCCGAGGGAGGGGAGGCCAAGCTCGGGCATCCACTCGCGCAGGCAGCGCGCCCGCATCAGCCAGGCGAAGGCTTCCTCGTCCGCTGCGAAGAGCTTTTCGGCGTGCTCGCGCGCGGCTCGAGCGAGCAGCTTCTCGGCTTCCGGCCCCGGCGGCCTCGTGGGGCGCGGCTCCTCGAGCGGCAGATCGCGGTAGGACATCGCGGCGTGCGCTTT
>Ga0111539_10004340_pt1 | contig 18563 bp, 18 predicted proteins | sample RhiMethybrSRZTD1_FD_79667 | JGI IMG/M metagenome (GOLD analysis project Ga0111539, IMG submission 79667) | Populus rhizosphere microbial communities from Tennessee, USA - Rhizosphere MetaG P. TD hybrid SRZTD1 (version 2) (version 2) | ecosystem: Host-associated > Plants > Roots > Rhizosphere >... | reverse complement strand
TGGTCTCCTCCGCCTGGGTCCTGGCCCGGTTCGGCGAGACGAGCGAGGCCTTGAACTCGCTTCGAGAGGGCGAACAGCTGCTCGAGCGTCATGCCGCCCGCGGTCTCATCCACAGTCTGGGATGGGACTACTACTCGCTGGGGCGGGCCTATCTGCTCCTGGGGCGGATCGACGAGGCTCGGGTGCTGGGCGAACGCGCTGTCGAGTTCTCGTCCCGTCACCCTGGGTTCGCGGCGCACTCGCTCCATCTCCTGGGCGATGTCGCCACGTACCACGACCGCGTCTACGGCGAGGTCGGCGAGGCTCTCTACACGAGAGCGAGGGTGCTGGCCGATCAGCTGGGCATGCGGCCGCTGGTGGCCCAGTGTCATCTGGGCCTCGGCCGGCTCCACGCGCGCACGAACCGGTCCCGCACCGCCCGCGAGCACGTGGAGCGGGCGATCAGCATGCATCGGGAGATGGACATGCCGTTCTGGCTCGTCGAGAGCGAGGAGGCCCTGAAGCGGCTAGTGTGACCGCTCGTCCCGTTCGGCCTTCTCGAGCTGGAACGTCGTGATCGTGGCGCCCAGGCGCCTGGCCATCTCCTCGATCTCCAGCCGGAGCTCCGCCGCGCCGTAGTCATCCAGCTCGCCGGTGATCTCGAAGCGCGCCTCCGCCGGCCCGGCCGAGCGGCGGGCCGGCGGCGGACGGCGTGCTCTCGGGCGCGCCACGCTCCTCTACCGCTTCTTCGCGCGTCGCTTGGCTGCGGCCTGCTTGTACCTCCTGGCGATCCTCCTCAGCTCCTTCTCGATGAGCCTGAGCTTTGTCTTGGCGTCCTTGATGGTGTGCTTGGGCTGAATCTGTACGTCGAGCCGAAGGCGACGAGCTGTCGGCTTCTTAATTGAGAACACGCCCATGATTGCTCTCTCCTCTCGCGGGTCGACCGCGTACCGCTATCGAGAATTCTGAATACCGTCGAAGAACTCCTCGCCGCGAAACACTCCCGGTTCGGTGTCGAGATCGCGGACGAGGTAGCAGTCCTCCGCGATGTCGTAGGGGTCGCCGATGTCGACGCGCTCACCGAGGGCCAGGTGCACGAAGGTCACGGCCATGTTGTACTTCCCCGTCAGGTCGTAGAGGCTCGTGATCATGGCAAAGCGGCCGGCGTTGATCTCGGTGATGCACGGAACTCCGTGCTCGTCCTCCTTGAGATCGAAGCAGCAGACGCCGCTGATCTTCTCGTCGAGCGACCGCATCGCCGCCGCGCACACCTCGCCCACGCGCGGCTCGAACACGGTCTTGCCCAGGGCGGGCGTCGACGAGACCCCGCTCGGGTGACTGCCGCCACCGAAATACACGAGCCGCTCCGACATCTTCGCCAGAACGAGTCGCCCGTCCTTCCAGAGACACTGGAGCGAGAAGTCACGGCCCGGAAGGTACTCCGAGAGCGTGAACGCGGTGGCCGGCACGTTGCGCATGTCCTGCCAGTAGCGGATCCAGCTTCGTGCCTGCTCGGGATTCTTGACCGGGATCGCGCCCATCGAACCAAACCCGGTGCGAATGCGGCACCACAGGAGCGGTCGCGGCGCCAGGCGAACAAATAGATCGTCGAGCTCATCGAGGGTGGTCACCGGGTAGGTCAGGGGCGCGGGCAGGCCACGGGCCCGCAGGAACGCGGTGAGGTTGTACTTGTCCTGACAGAGATCGATGACCGAGCGTCGCGGCATGAAGACTCGACAGGGGATCCGGTCGCGCAGCCTCGACAGGGCCTCGACGTCCGCGTCGCTGCCGGGAATCACCAGCGCGATCTTCTCGGACTTGATCACGCGGCCCAGCGCGGCCAGGAAGCCGCGATGGGTGGACGGTGGGATGAGGTGATTTCGATCGGCCGGCGACTTCTTGAGCACGAAGCGCTCGGCGTGGGCGCCGACCACGAACAGCGAGGGCTCGCCGACCTTCAGGCTGCGGATGAGGTTGTTCGCCGCTCCGGTGCCAGCGGAGAGCACGAGGATCCGCGACCGGATCCTTCGTGCGGGACCTCGCCCGAGCGTTGAGCCGCGCATGTCGGGTTGGGCCCGAAGTTAGAACCAGGGGCTGGGAGTGTCAACGCCGAAAAATCCGGCGTGGCGATGCGGAATCTCCCCTGCGGCCTCCGGCCCTTCCTGCTACCATCCCGCCATGATCTACGAATACCGTGCCTACTACGCGCTGCCCGGTCGCATGCCCGACATCCAGAAGCGGTTCAACGACGTCACCATGAAGCTGTTCGCCAAGCACGGCATCAAGGTGGTCGGCTTCTGGGACACCATCGTCGGGGAGAGCAACGAGCTCGTGTACATCTGCGCGTTCGACGACCTGGCCCATCGCCAGAAGGCGTGGGCGGCGTTCCAGGCCGATCCCGAGTGGATCGCCGCGCGCAAGGCCTCGGAGGCCAACGGGCCGCTGCTCGAGAAGGTCATCAACAAGATCTGGAAGCCCACGCCCTTCTCGCCGCTGCAGTAGCGGCGAGCGGGCGACTATAATGCGAGGCCTATGACATACGACGTGGCCATCATCGGCGGCGGCATCGTCGGCCTCGCCACCGCGCGCGGACTGCTGGAGCGCTTTCCCTCGCTGTCGCTGGTGCTCTGCGAGAAGGAGTCCGAGCTCGGCACCCACCAGACCGGGCACAACAGCGGGGTGATCCACTCCGGCATCTACTACAAGCCTGGCTCCTACAAGGCCAAGCTCTGTGTGGAAGGGGCCCGGCTGGCCGTCGAGTTCTGTGACGCGCACGGGATCAAGTACGACCGCTGCGGCAAGGTGATCGTTGCCACCTCGCAGGAAGAGATCCCGCGCCTGCGCACGCTGCACGAGCGCGGCATCGCCAACGGCGTGCCCGGCGTCACGATGATCGAGGCCGAACGTGTGCGCGAGATCGAGCCGCACGTCCGGGCTCTGGCCGGCATCCACTCCCCCAACACCGCCATCGTGGACTGGGGCGAGGTGGCGCTGGCGTTCGGCCGCGATCTGGCCGCCCGCGGTGTCACCATCGAACGCAACTTCCCCGTCACGGCGATCACGCGCGTGCGTGGCGGCGGCGTGGCGGTCAGTACCACGCAGCACTCCATCACCGCGCGTCGCATCGTCAACTGCGCCGGTCTGTACTCCGACGTCGTCGCGCGGCTGGCCGGGGCCGAGCCCGAGGTCCAGATCGTGCCGTTCCGCGGCGAGTACTACATGCTGCGGCGGGAGCGCGAGCACCTGGTGCACGGCCTGATCTATCCGGTGCCGGACCCCGAGTTCCCGTTCCTCGGCGTGCATTTCACGCGCACCATCCACGGCGAGGTCGAGGCCGGGCCCAATGCGGTGCTGGCGTTCGCCCGCGAGGGCTATGGGTGGAAGACGGCGCGTCCGGGAGAGATGCTCGGGACGCTGCGGTATCGTGGATTTTGGTCCATGGCGCGCAAGTACTGGCGGACCGGTGCGTACGAGGTCTATCGCTCGCTCTCGAAGGCGGCGTTCGTGAAGGCGCTACAACGGCTCGTTCCCGAGCTCAAGCCGGAAGACGTGAAGGCCGGGGGCAGCGGGGTGAGAGCCCAGGCGGTGCGCCCCGACGGCAGCCTCCTGGACGACTTCAGCATCGTCACCAGTGCCGACGCGATCCACGTACTGAACGCGCCGTCACCGGGGGCTACGGCCTCGCTGGCGATCGGACGCCACATCGCAGGACTCGCGGGTCAGACCTTCGATCTGCGCTGAGGGCCCTCGGCGGAGGCTTTCGCCACTTAATTTCGCTACTTAAGATTGGGGATAAGTCTGGGGGTCGGCCTGGGGATCGGCCAAATAACCCTATATTGACAGGGGTTTGCCTATCAGTTAGAGTGCAGTCTCAATGATCAGCGTGCCTGCGCGCCGCGTCAAACAGTTTGGCGTCGAGTTCTACCAGGCTGGTCTCACCGCCAAGGACATCGACCGACTGGTGAAGTTCGAGGTGCTGGGCTATTCCGGCGGCCCGGAGCCCGAACCGGTCAAGGCCCGCAAGGCCAAGGCCTCACGCGCCCGCGTCAACTGGGACATGCTGGAGAAGCGGATCAGCGAGAGCGAGACCGCGTACCAGCGCCCGGTCATCCGCCGCAAGATCGATGAGCTCGCCGCCTACTATCGCGAGTGCAAGGATGCCGCGACGCTGCCGGCCATCCCCGGCGCGGTGATCATCACCTCCGAGAAGCGGTTCACCTTCACGCCGGTGGCGGGGCATCACGATCTGGGCCTGCTCCAGATCCCCGAGGAGCACGGCGTGCTGCGCGTCCTCGACGGCCAGCACCGGCTTCTGGCTCTGCACGCGCTCAGCCAGAACGGCGAGGCCTCGGGCATCGAGGTGCCGGCGGTGCTATTCGACTCGCTCGACGCGCGCCAGACCGTCGAGCTGTTCGTGACGATCAACGCCAAGCACACCCGTCTCAACCCCTCGCACATCATCAGCCTGAGCGGGCGCAAGCTCTACCCCGATCCCAATCAGGCGATGGCGCACGACGTCATCCGGTCGCTGAACGAGGACGAGACCTCGCCGCTGCACAGCGAGATCAAGATGCTCGGCACCGGCCGCGGCCGCGTGAGCCAGGCTCCGCTGGCCGAGGAGATCGTGGATTTCCTGGAGACGGTCGAGAAGGTGGGCGGTGGGGCCAAGATCCAGGAGGTGCGCTCACACGCCAAGCGCTTCTTCCTGAACTACATCAAGGCGCTGTCCACCACGTTCCCCAGCGCGTGGGCGGGTCGCAAGTACTCGATCAAGACCGGCGCCGCCCTGCGCGCCTTCATCCGCACCGCTCCCGACGTCATGGCCCGCGCCCGCGAGCTGCGCCGCGACGCCTACGACATCAACGCAATCCGCGAGGCGATCAAGCCCTGGGGCGAGCGCCTGCGCGACCGCCGCTTCGAGACCGAGGGCGAGTGGAAGCTGAAGCTCGCCGGTGGCACCCGCGGAACAGTCGATACGCTGACCCGCGAGCTCCGCGACGCACTGCGCTGAGCCCGGAGGGGGACTTTGTCCCCCTTCCGGCGGTCGTCGCACGCCTGACGGCGCGCTCCTCCCTGCCTCCCCCTAGACCATAGGATTGCGGCGGCAAAGCCGCCGCTCGGAGCGGTGGATCTAGGCCGCGTTGACCAAGTCGAGCAGCGCGGCGGCAATTCGTTCGGGTAGGTCTGAGCCGCTCCGATGTCTGGGCCATCCCAGGTCGTGCCCGCCGTTGATCGACAGCACGCGGGTCCGTCCCGGGATCAATGCGCGCGCCGACTCCAGCGCGGCCGGCGAGGCAAACGGATCCGTGATGCCGTGCACGAAGAGCGTGGGGACCCGGAGCTGGGGCAGGTGCGCGGTGCGAAGGTCGGCGGGGCGGCCGGGTGGATGCAGCGGATAGGATTGCAGCAGCAGCCCGCTCGCCAGCGTTGGCTCCGCGGCCAGGAGCATGGACGCCTGTCGGCCACCATACGAGTGCCCACCGAGAAAGAGCCGCCCGGTCACCCGCGTGCGGAGCACCGTGAGCGCGGCGCGCAACCCCTCGCGGTCGCGGGCGGCACCGGCCGGCGACGGCGCTCCGCGCGGCCGCGCCTGACGATAGGGAAGATCGCAGCGCAGCACGGTGACGCCGCGCGCGGCGAACGCCTCGGCCACCGCGACGAGCAGCGGCGCGTCCCTGTTGCCGCCGGCGCCGTGCGTGAGCACGAGACCGTCGGCGGCCGGCGCCCGTCCGGGGTGCAAAACTCCGCGCACCGGCGGATCACCGGTGACGTCGATGGGCTCGACGCGCACGGCCGGCTCAGCGGCCGGCGGTGCGGTCCGCGGGAAGAGTGGCCGAGCCCGTCTGCGAGGCGGGATCGCGCCGCGCCCAGCGCCCGGCGTCGACCGCGGTGAGGAAGTCGAGCACCGCGCGGTTGAAGAGATCCGGCTCCTCGAGATTGATGGCGTGGCCCGACTTGGGAACCACCACCAGCGCCGAGGTGGCGATCTTGCGCTTCATGAAGATGGCCGGCTCCAGGCACGGATCGTCCTCGTCGCCGGTCATGATCAGGGTCGGCACCGACAGGCGTTCGAGCTTGGCCTCCAGCTCGAAGATCGACGGCCGCCGGCGCTGCACGCCGCGCATGGTGTTGGCGTGGCCGAGCGCCGAGCCGCCGGCGAACCGGTCGTAGAACTCTTTCCAGCCGACGGGATCCTTGGCCATGAACTGCACGCGCGTCGGCCCCCGTGTGTAGAACTCCGCGACCTTGGCCATGCCGCCCTGCTCGAACTGCGCGATGACCGTGTCGGTGTCCCGGTGGAACCCGGCGCGATCGGCGCTCACGCTGCCATAGCCGGCGCCCCCGACCACGAGCGACAGCGCGCGCTCCGGATACATGAGTCCGAAGTGGAGCGTGGAGAAGCCGCCCATCGACAGCCCGACGACGTGGGCTTTGCCAAGCTTGAGGTGATCGAGGATCGCCTTGATGTCCTCGGCGGCCTGGGCCTGCGAGTAGCGCTCGGGATCGGCCGGGACATCGGAGGGCGGATAGCCCCGCGCGTTGAAGGCGATCGTGCGGTAGCGCCGGGCGAAGAACTTCACCTGCGCGTCCCAGCCCTTGATGTCGTCGGCGAACTCGTGGACGAAGACGATCGGCGTGCCCTGCCCGACCTCTTCGTAGTACAGCTTGACGCCGTCGGCGGTCGTCGCGTGAGGCATCAGTCGCTCACTCCGTCCAGGGGAAGTTGACTTCGAGGATGTCGAACGTCTTCTTGCCGGCCGGCAGCTGCGCGGTGACGGTGTCGCCGACGCGCTTGCCGATCAGGGTGCGGGCCAGCGGCGCGAGCACGGAGATGCGGCCCTTGGCCGGATCGGCCTCGTCGGAGCCGACGATCCAGTAGCGCACTTCCTTGCCCTTCTCGTCCTCGAGCCGCACGGTGGAGGCGAAGGTCACGCGGTCGCCGCCGGTCGGCGTGTCGATCACCTCGGCGGCGCCGACCTTGCCATCCAGCTCGTTGATCCGCCCCTCGGTGAAGCTCTGTTTCTCGCGGGCGGCGTGATACTCCGCGTTCTCGGAGAGGTCGCCGTGGGCGCGCGCCTCGGCAATTGCCTTGATGATGGCCGGCCGCTCGATGCGCTTGAGGCGCTCGAGCTCTTCCTTGAGCTTGTCGTAGCCGGTGCGGGTCATCGGGGTCCGCGGCATCGCCATGCCGGTAACTTAACACGAGCCTGAAGATGCGCCAGGCTGGGTGCCCCGTGAGCGCCCGGGAAGGCCGCTGGCCACCGGCGGGTCCTGGCCGCCGACGAGGTCCAGGCCGGTCCGAGCCCCGGCACTATCGCTCGACCGCGTGGCGGTGGGCACCGTGCTGGCCGACGACGACCGACGCGAGTTCCAGCTGCCGTCGCTCAAGTCCATCCGTGCGCGCGCGGAGTCACAGTTCGAGAGTTCCGCTCAGCAACCGCCATGCCCGCGATGGTGATGGCCGGCGCCTTGCTCCTCCTAGTGTCGTGTCTCGCGACGCCAGATCGTCGTGTGACGGGAGGAAATGTCATGCGTGCAATTCTCGGAACAGTGGCCGGTGTACTGCTCCTAGGAGCAGCGACCGTGGCCAGTGCCCAGTCGATGGAAACCGGAACCGTGGTTCGGATCGATCCCCAGTCGAGGGTCGTCATCCTGGATGACGGCCGCATGTATCGCGTCACGGACAACACCGTGCTGGTGGTCGACAATCAGCGGGCGCCGTTCACCGCGCTCAGCCCCGGGCAGCGCGTGGTGATCCAGTCCGGTGAGGTCGTCGCGCTCCGTGGTGGGCAGTACGTTGCAGTGAGCCCGCCCCCGGCCGTGGTGGCCCAGGCTCCGACCGTGGTAACCCCGGCGCCGGCGACCGCGGTGCCGATGGGGCTGCGTCAGACGTTTTACGGAACGGTCACCGACGTGAACAAGGATGGCGATGTGAAGATCAAGACGCAGCGTGACTCCATCGAGATCAAGGTGGGCCCCGAGGCTCTCCGCCAGATCAAGAAGGGCGACGCCGTCACGCTCGACCTGACCATCGCCCCTCCCGGCGCTCCGGCCGCCTCGCCGCCGACCCGATAGCGGGCGGACTGAGCCCGAGGACGAGCAAGTCAGCAGGAGTGGCTATCCGAGTTGTGAGGTAAGAGAGTGAGAGGAGGTCGTGGGGGGCTCCGGGCCCCTCACGATTTTCTACGCCCGCTGCTGCAGGAGCCCGAGGACCACGCCTTCCTCAGGATGGAGCGCCCCGTTCCCGTTGCTCAGCGTGCCTTCGGTACGCTCCTTGAGAGCTCCGATGGTGACGCCGTCGAGGTACGCCTGCAACACCTCCGGGTGGACGTACGACCGGCGACAGATGGCCGGCGTGTTGCCCAGCCGCGCGGCCACGCGCTCGACCGCGCGCACGATGTTGCGCTTGGCCTCGCGCGCGCTGGTGAACTCGCGCACCTCGTCCAGGGCCCGCGCCGCCAGCACCGTGCCGGCCCACGTCCGGAAGTCCTTCGCGGTGAAATCCGCGCCCGTGATCTCGGCCAGGTAGGCGTTGACGTCGGACGAGTCGATCGTCCGGCGCTCGCCGTTCTCGTCCAGGTACTGGAACACCGCCCGGCCGGGGAGCTCGAGCAACCGGCGCACGATGCGGGCCATCCGCGGGTCGCGCACGTCGATCACGTGCTCCTTGCCGGCCTTGCCCCGGAACGAGAAGCGCACCTGCGAGCCGTTGACGTCCACGTGCCGATCGCGGAGCGTGGTGAGGCCGAACGAGCCGTTCGCGCGCCGATACGCTTCGTTGCCGATCCGGATCAGCGTGGTCTCCAGCAGGCACACCAGCGTGGCCAGGACCTTCTCGCGCGGCAAGCCGGATCGGTTCAGGTCGCGCTCGACCTGCGCGCGAATCGTCGGCAACACGCGGGCGAAGGCCAGCATGCGCGCGTACTTGTTCTCGTCGCGTGTCTCGCGCCAGCGTGCGTGGTAGCGATACTGCTTGCGCCCGCGCGCGTCGCGGCCGAAGGCCTGCACGTGCCCATTGGGCGAGGCGCAGATCCACACGTCCGTCCACGCCGGTGGAATCGCCAGCGCGCGGATGCGCCGGAGCGTGTCGAGATCGGTCACGCGGCGATTGTCGGCGTCGCGGTATGAAAACCCGCGGCCGGAGCGCCGGCGCACGATGCCGTCCTGCGGCACGCCGATGTAGCGAAGGCCGGCGAGTCGAGCGGAGTGAGCAGGATCGCTGACGAGTACCTGAAGTTTCGCAGTTTTGGCCACGCAGACCTGGGGGAGCAACCCCCATGCCACGGGGTGGCCGTCAGGCGTTGAGGTCGATCAACACCTTCATGACGGGGCCTCCACGGAGTGTCTCTTCCATGCCCTGCTGTAGCGATTCCAAGGGGATACGCCGACTGACCAGGGGCGCGAGTGAAACAGCACCGGCCGCGGCGAGCCGGATTGCCTCCTCCCAGTCGTGCCGAGAATACAGGCGACTGCCGTGCATCGTCAGTTCCCGCGCGAAAAATTGGTAGAGGTTCACGGGCGGCGCCCCGTGGATGGCCACCATGCTGATCGTGCCCCACACGCGGACCAGATCGGTCATCGCGCTCACCGCGGCCGGATTGCCGGTGACTTCGAACACGATGTCCGCGCCATCCCCGTTCGTCCACTCCTGCACGAACGCCTTGAGATCGCGATCCGGTCCGATGACGTCGATGCCGAGCCCGGTGAGCATGTTCACGCGGAACGGATTCACCTCGCTCACCACCACGCGGGCGCCGCGGTGCCGGCACACCATCGCGATGAGCGCACCGATGGGGCCGCCGCCGAACACCAGCACGGCGTCGCCGGCCTTCACCTCGGCGCGGCGCACGTCGTGCGTGGCCACCGCCAGCGGCTCGATCACCGCCGCGGCGTCGTCGTCGAGCGACGCCGGCACGCGCAGCAGTCGCTCGGTCGGCACGTTCCAGTACTCCTGCATGCCGCCCGGCTCTTCCACGCCGCGCACGCGCAGGCGATAGCAGAGATACGCCGCGCCCATGCGGCACGCGCGGCAGGCGCCGCACGTCCACAGCGGCTCGACCACCACGCGCTCGCCCGCGCCGAAGCCCGAGCCCCCCGGCGCCTCGGCGATCTCGGCCAGCGTCTCGTGACCGATGATGCCGCCGCGCGGGATGCGATGGTCGAGGTGACCCTGGAAGATGTGCAGATCGGTGCCGCAGATGCCGACGCGCCGCACCTTCAGCAGCGCCTCGTCGGCCGCCGGCTTCGGGGTCGACGCCGTGCCGATACGGAACTTCCCCGCGCCCTCGTAGAATGCCGCGCGCATCAGCCGCGCTTCGGCTCGCGCCGCCCCACCACGTCGATCTTCGATTCGCTCCGTGCCGTCCCCACCCAGCGCTCCCAGATCTGGCTCTGCTTCTGGCCGGTGAGCTCGCGAGCGAGCTTTTCACGCTCGGCCGGGTCGACCGGACCCGCCGGCGCCCGCTCGAGCACCTTCACGAGGTAGTACCCTTGCGGCGTCTTCACCGGAGCGCTCACCTCGCCGGCCGGCGTCTGGAGTGCGGCCAGCTGCGCGTCGCCGGGCAGCTTCTCGGCCGGCTTGGTGCGCGAGAAGCGCGGCGTCTCTCCGAAGGTGGCGCCCACCTTCTTCGCGGCCGCTTCGAGATTGCCGCCCTTGGCCGCCTCCACCAGCTGCGTGGAGCGCCCGGCCGCCGCCGTCTCGGCCTTCTCGCGCTTCACCGCCGCCGTCACCCGATCGCGAATCTGCTCGAGGGGGGGCACGCCGGGAGGAATCGATTCCACCACCTTGGCCACGACCCAGCCGGCCGGCGTCTTGATGGGCTCGGACACGCCGCCCAGCACGAGCGAGAACGCGGCGTCCTCCAGCGGATCGGGCGGCAGACCGGGCGGACGCGTCAGCTTCGACATCGTGGTCTCGATCGGCGAGAGACCGAGCTTGCGCGCCTCGGCCATGAAATCGCCGGCCTTGACCAGGGGCGGCCGCACTTCCTCGGCCTTGGCCCGGGCGGCCTTGTCGCCCCCTTCGGCGACGAGCCGGTCGCGGATCTGCGCGGCCACCTCCTTGAGCGGCTTGCGCGAGGCCGGGCGGATGTCGAGGGCCTTCACGGCGTGGAAGCCGAACGGCGTGCGGACCGGCTCGGCGCTGATCTCCCCCTTCTTCAGCGCGAACAGGGCCTGCTCGAACTGCGGCACCATGTCACCCTTGCTCACCCAGCCCAGGTCACCGCCCTTGTCCTTGGAGCCCGGATCCTCCGACATCTCGCGGGCGATCTTGCCGAGATCCTCGCCGCCCTTGGCGCGCTTGATCGCCTCGGCCACCTTGGCGCGGGCGCGGTCCTCGGCTTCGCTGCCGCCGGTGTCGGCCACGCGAACCAGCAAGTGGACGCCGTGCACCTGGGCCGGCGTCTCGAACTCCTTGAGATGCTCGGTGTAGTATTTCTCGACGTCCGCGTCGCTGATCTTCGGCGCCACGTCCTTGGGAGTGATCGAGACGTACTGGATCTTCCGGCGCTCGGGCTGCTTGAACTCCTCGGGGTGCCCCTTGAGGTACTCGGCGACCTCCTCGGCGCTGGCGGTGGCCGCCGCGACCAGCGGCGCCAGCTCGACCATCGCCCAGCCGGCCCGCACTTCCTCCCGGCGCAGTCCCCACGCCTGCTCGACCTCCGGGTCGGTGACGCGGATGCCACCCACCACGAGCCGCTGGACCTTGCGCATGGTGAGGAAGCGCCGGAGCTCCTGCTCGGCCTCCACGCCCCGGACCTGCAGGAAGCGGCGGTAACGGTCCATCGAGAAGCGCCCGTTGTCCTGGAACTCGCGCATGGCGTGGACGGCGGCGTTGAACTCCTCGTCGGTGAGGGCCAGGCCCTCGGTGACCGCGCGCTGGGCGACGACCCGCTCGGTGACCATCTCGTCCACGACTCGCTGCGGCAGCCCCAGCTGCTCGGCCAGCTCGGGCGACAGCCGGCCGCGGTTGGACTGCGAGTAGTACTCGAGGACCGACTGGTAGCGCTCCTGGTACTGCCGGCGGCTGATGCTCTCGCCGTTGACCGTCGCGACGGTGTCGGTCTCCTCGCCCTTGCCGCCGAATCCGCTCGTGCCAAACACGAAGAGCGAGGCCACGAAGGCGGCGATCACCAGCAGCAGACCACCCTGCAGACCTCGCCGGTATCGGCGCATGAACGTGATCATCGAGGCTCCTTGGCTGAGTCGTCCCGCTCGGGTAGCGGCCGTGGGGGTCGCGTGACGCCCTCCTCGGGCACGACGCGCCGGGCCACGGTGATGAACCCGGTGTGAGCCACCATGCGATGGAAGGGCCGGACCGACGTCCCCTCGATGTTCCAGGGACGCACGAGCGTCTCGAACGTCTCGACCAGCGCCCACGCCCGCTCGCGATTGAGCGTCTCGGCGATCTGGTGCGACTGGATGATCGTCGGCACGTAGGTCAGCAAGATGCCGCCGGGGCGGAGCACGCGCGCCACCTGCGTCGTGAGCTTCCACGGCTCCGGCAGATCGAAGACGACGCGGTCCACCGACTCCTCGTCGTCGAGCCCATCCTCGACCGGGCGCAGCCGCATCGTGAGGTTGGCCACTTCGCCCACGCGCGTGTGGATGTTGGCCAGCGCGCGCCGCGCGAACTCGTCCCGCTGCTCGTAGGTGATCACCCGGCCCTCGGGGCCCACCGCGCGCAGCAGCGCCAGCGTCAGCGCGCCGGATCCGGTGCCGGCCTCGAGCACGCGACAGCCCGGATAGATGTCGGCCCAGAACAGGATCATCGCCAGGTCCTTGGGATAGATGACCTGGGCCCCGCGCGGCATGTCGAGGACGAATTCGGCCAGCGTGGGACGCAAGGCCAGGTAGCGCAGCCCGAGCGACGAGCGCACCCACGAGCCGTCGGCCTGGCCGATGACGGCGTCGTGCTGGATCCAGCCGCGATCGGAGTGGAACGTCTCCGACTTGCGCAGAAAGATCAGGTGGCGCTTGCCGCGCTGATCGATGAGCAGCACCTGCTCGCCGTCCTGGAGGGGAAGCCGGTCGTTCACGCGGTGGCTTCGCGCGGCGCGGGCAGGAACCGCGTCGGGACGAACGCGACCAACGGCATCATCGCACTGATCCAGAGCGCAGCGGGCACGCCCCAGCGGTCGGCCACCCAGCCGAGCGCGGTCACCCCGGCGCCGCCCAGGCCGATGGCGAAGCCCACGATGAGCCCCGACGCCATGCCGGTATGGCGCGGCAGGTAGGACTGGCCGAGCACGATCGACACCGAGAAGCTCGAGGTGAGCACGCCGCCGTAGAGGGCGAGCATGACGAACGCGATCGGTCCGCTCGAGAGCAGAAAGAGCACGCCGAACGGGGCGGCCGCCAGCAACACCCACTTCATGAAGGGCCGCGGTCCGATGCGATCGGCGATGGGACCCGCCACCACGGTCCCGAGCGCGCCGGCGCCGAGGAACACGAAGAGCAGCAGGCCGACGATGCGTGGATCGGCCTTGAGCGTGTCGACGTAGTAGAAGGGCACGAAGGTCGTGAAGCCGAAGGACGCCCAGGCGCGAATCGACACGACCAGGATGAGCAGGGCCATCGCGCGTGGCATCATCGCCCCCTCGCGCCGGGCGCCGGCCGCGGCCTTCACCGGCGCGGCCTCGCGTGAGAGCATCGGCAGCACGGCCACGAGCAGCATGCCGACCAGGACGGCCGGCAGCAACATGCCGAGCGTGCCCTCGGGCCCCAGACCCGTGATGAGCAACGTGATCAGCGGCGGCCCGAGCGCGATGCCCACGTTGCCGCCCAGCGAGAACCACGACAGCGCGGTGGCCTTGCGGTTGCCCGCCACACCCGTCGCGGTCTTGTATCCCTCGGGATGCCACGCCGCCACGCCGAGCCCCATGACCACCACCAGGGCGAGCACGCCGGGGTAGCCGGGAGCCAGGCCGAGCAGCGCGATGCCGGCGCCCGAGACGAACACGGAGGCCGGCAGGATCCAGCGGCGCGCGAACTGGTCGGAGAGATAGCCGAAGAGCGGCTGGACGATCGACGACGTGAGGTTGGCCGCCAGCAAGATCATGGCAGCCTGGGCGTACGACAGCGCGTGGTGCTGCTTGAGGAACGGCAGCATCGCGGGCAGCGAGCCCTGATTGACGTCGATGACGAAGTGACCGAGCGCGAGGAGCGCGATCAACTTCGTGTGGGGTTTGACGCGCTCAGCGGCGGCGACGAACGCACCCGCGGCGACCGCGTCATAGGCCGCCGGCTTGGACTCAGCCATGACCCAACAATGTTACACCACGGTGCACTCAGCGCGAGATCGTCAGGCGCTCGCGGCCGTAGTGGTCCTCGTCGTTCCACGGACGCCCCTCGGCGAAGCGGGAGGCGCGGAAGGGGGTGAGATCGACCGTGGAGGGCGCACCGGTGACGATCCACTCGGCCAGGCACCGACCGATGGCCGGCGAGGTCTTGAACGAGGTGCCCGAGTCACCCAGCATGCCCCACAGCCCGTCGGGCCCGAGCCGATCGATGATGGGCCGGCCGTCGGGGCTCATCATGATCATGCCGGCCCAGCCTCCGCGCATCGAGGCGTTGGCCAGTCGGGGCCAGCGGGCGCCCAGCGCGGCCCGGCATCCGGCCACATAGCCCTCGTCCACGCTCTCGTCGTACTTCTCGGGGTCGGCGTGGCGCGAGCCCAGCTCGACCCCGATGAGCGTGGCCGCCTTGCCCTCGGGACGCCACCAGGCCTTGTGGATGGCGTCGATGACCGCCGGGTGACGCTGGGTGAAACCGGCGGGCCAGCGGAAGATCGAGACCTGGATGCGATGCGGCGTCAGGCCGTAGTCGAGGCCGAGCGGCGTCAGCAGCGACCCAGCCCACGCGCCGGCGACGATCACGACCTTCGGCGTGGCGATCCGGCCCGCGCTCGTCTCCACGCCCGTGACCCGGCCGCCCTCGGTCAGCACCTTCAAGACCTCGACGCCGGTCTCGATCGTCGCCCCCCGGTTGCGCGCCCCCTCGGCGAACGCGAACGCGGTGGCGGCGGGGTCGGCGAAGCCGGAATCGGCCTCCCACGCCGCAGCGCCGACGTCGGCGGTCTCGCAGCCGGGCAGGATCTCGCGGACCTCGGCCGGCGTGATCAGCTTCGTGACGATGCCCAGGCGCTGCTGGCGCGCCACGTTGCGAGCCAGCGCCTCCGCGTACTGGGGGCCGACCAGCTGCACGAAGCCGACCCCCTCGAAGCCGCAGTCGCCGCCGACGACCTCCCCGAAGTTCCGGAAGACCTTCAGGCTCTCCAGGGCCATGCGGGATTCGGTCTCGTTGGTGTAGTGCATGCGCACGAGAGCGCCCGACTTGCCTGTCGCGCCCGCCGCCAGCTGACGGCGCTCGAGCAGCACGACGTTGCGCACGCCCAGCAGGGTGAGGTGGAAGGCGGTGCTCGCGCCGTTGGTGCCCCCACCGATGACGACGACGTCGGCCGTCGATTTCATAGTGTCGGGAATTCTAGCATTTGCGCGAAAACGCAGCACTCTTGACAGGACCGCGCGCGTGACGAGAATACTCCCACTTCCCTCGCCGTCGAGATTCCGGGGGGCCCTGCTCCTCGCTGAAAGAGGTGCGTATGAGTCAAGTCACGCGACGTGAATTGTTGAAAGGCGCCGCCACGCTCGGCGCGGCCGCCGCGGTCGCCCCCGCGCTGGGATCGACCGCCCAGGCCCAGACCACGCAAAAGCGCGAGTTCATCATTGCCCAGGGCGGTGACATCGCGTTCTTCGATCCGCACATGAGCACCTCGGCCAACGAGATCCGTGTCTCGTTCAACGTGTTCGACAACCTGATCAGCCGCCATCCCGATGGCAAGCTGCATCCCAGCGTGGCGACCGAGTGGAAGCTGCAAGGGCAGACGACGTGGGTCTTCAAGCTGCGCTCGGGCGTGAAGTTCCACAACGGCGACCCGCTGACCTCGGCCGACGTCAAGTACAGCCTGGAGCGGTCGTGGGACCCGGCGCTCAAGACGCGCGTGAACACAGTGTTCACGACGATCGACAAGGTCGAGGCTCCCGATCCCATGACCGTCGTGATCCACACCAAGAAGCCGGACCCGCTGCTCCCCGCGCGCCTGGCCTTCTACGGCGGCCAGATCCTGCCGGAGAAGGCCGCCAAGGCCGCCGGACCCGAGGCCTTCAATCTCAAGCCGGTCGGCTCCGGCCCGCTCCGCTTCGTGTCGTGGACCAAGGACGACAAGGCCGTGCTGGAGGCCAACCCCGACTACTGGGGCGGCAAGATCGACGTCGATCGCGTGATCTTCCGGCCGATCCCCGAGACGGCGCCGCGAGTGGCCGCCGTGCTCAAGGGTGAGGTCGACATGATCACGGCCCTGCCGCCAGATCACATCGAGCGCGTGACCGGTAACGCCACGACGAAGCTGGGCAGCGCGCTCTACGCCGGCCTCTACGTCCTGGCCGTGAACAGCAAGGTGAAGCCGCTGGACAATCCGCTCGTCAAGCAGGCGCTGTCGCTGGCCATCGACCGCGAGGCCATCGTGAAGGAGTTGTGGCGCGGCCGCGGCATCGTGCCCAACGGGCCGATCGCCAAGGGCGACAACCATTTCGATACCGCGCTGCCGCCGCTCAAGTTCGATCCGAAGGAAGCGCGCGCGAAGCTGCAGCAGGCCGGCTACAAGAACGAAGAGATCGTCATCGAGACCACCGTGGGCTACACCACCAACGACAAGCCGATGTCGGAAGCCATCCACGGCATGTGGCGGGACGCCGGCATCAACGCCAAGGTCGAGGTCGTCGAGTACTCGGTGCGCGCTCAGAAAAATCGCGACAAGTCCTTCAAGGGACTCTGGTGGTCCGATCCCACCTCCACGCTGTCCGATCCTGACGGCATGATGTGGCGTCTGCTCTCTCCGGGTGGGCCCCAGGACTACTGGCGCAACGCCAAGTTCGACGAGCTGGGCGAGGCGGCGCGCTTCTCGGTCGACGAGAAGTTCCGCGGCCAGGCCTACAAGGAGATGACGAAGATCTTCATGGAGAACTGGCCGTGGATCGTCGTCATCCAGCCCTACGAGGATTACGGGCTGCAGAAGTACGTCGAGTTCACGCCGAACCCCAACCAGCAGATCGAGCTCCGGCGCTTCAACTTCAAGCTGAAGCGGACGTGAGATAGGTCACCGGCCGGGGCCCCACGGCCCCGGCCCCATCATGCGCGCGCTCGTCGGGTTCCTCGGCCCGCGGCTGTTCCGGGCGCTCGTCGCCCTCTGGCTGGTCTCCACCGTGGTCTTCGTGGTCATGCGTCTGTCCGGTGATCCGGTGCCGTTGCTGGTCCCACCGGATGCCCCCCGCAGCGAGTACGAGCGCGTCGCCAAGGATCTCGGTCTCGACCGCCCGCTGCCCGTGCAGTACGCGGTGTTCATCGGCAACGTCCTGCGCGGTGACTTCGGTCGCTCCATTCATTTCCGCCAGCCGGCCTGGCGCGTGGTGATGGGGTACTTGCCGGCCACCGCCGAGCTGGCACTCGCCGCCTTCGGCCTGGCCCTGCTGGTGGCGGTGCCGGTCGGCCTGCTCTCCGCGGTCAAGCGCAACTCGCCGATCGACCACGTCACGATGGGCGTGGCCCTCATCGGCCAGTCGGCGCCCACGTTCTTTCTCGGCATCCTGTTCATTCTGCTGTTCTCGCTCAAGGCCAACTGGTTTCCCACCTCGGGCCGCGGCGGCTGGGAGCATCTGGTCCTCCCCGCGCTGACGCTCGGCGCATTCGCCATGGCCTCCATCGCCCGCCTGACGCGCTCGGCCGTGCTGGAGGTGCTGCGCCAGGACTACGTGCGGACCGCGCGGGCCAAGGGCGTGCCCGAGCTGGCCGTGGTGGTGAAGCACACGCTCAAGAACGCGGCGCTGCCGGTGGTGACGATCACGGCCTTGCAATTCGGCACGCTGCTGGGGGGCGCGGTGGTCACCGAGACCGTCTTCGCGTGGCCGGGGATCGGCCGCCTGGCCATCCAATCCATCTACAACCGGGATTATCCCGTCGTGCAGTGCACGGTGTTCCTTTCCGCGCTCGTCTTCATCATCGTCAACTTCGTCGTCGAGGTGATCTATGGCTTCCTCGATCCCCGCGTCCGTCCCCGCTGAGGTGATCGCGGCGGTCACGGAGCCGGCGGGCGGTGGCGCCGGCGCCCGGCGCACGCGGCGGCTGGTGACGGCGGGGCTGGGCTTCGTGCTGGCGGTGGCCATCGTCGCCCTCGCCGCGCCGTGGATCAGCCCGCAAGATCCCACGCGACAGTCGTTGCGCGGCCGGCTCGCCGCGCCGACGCTCCAGGGTGCCGACGGCCGGGCCCACGTGCTCGGCACCGATCACCTCGGCCGGGACGTGCTCTCGCGCGTGATCTGGGGGGCGCGCGTGTCGCTGCTGGTGGGCTTTGCCGCCGTGGTGGTGGGTGGCCTCATCGGCGCCACGCTCGGCATTTTGGCGGGGTACCGCGGCGGTTGGCTGGACAGCGCCATCATGACGCTCGCCGATGCCCAGCTCGCCTTCCCGTTCATCCTGCTGGCCATCGGGATCATCGCGGTGCTCGGGCCGTCGTTTCCCACGCTCAT
>Ga0111539_10004335_pt1 | contig 18566 bp, 15 predicted proteins | sample RhiMethybrSRZTD1_FD_79667 | JGI IMG/M metagenome (GOLD analysis project Ga0111539, IMG submission 79667) | Populus rhizosphere microbial communities from Tennessee, USA - Rhizosphere MetaG P. TD hybrid SRZTD1 (version 2) (version 2) | ecosystem: Host-associated > Plants > Roots > Rhizosphere >... | reverse complement strand
GAAGCCACTGCAGCGCTGAATCCTTTGAAAGATCTCTTCTGGCTTGCGGAATGGGACGAGCCGCGAATGCACATCACCTTTGATGCAACGTATGATTGGGACCTGCTTCATTTGACTGCTGAGGTCGCAAAAGGAAAACTCACAGCTGAAGATCTACATGACCATATTCAAAAGGACGTGACACGTTATGGAAAAAATCCTTTCCGCCTGAATATGATCAACAACCATGATGAAAATTCATGGCATGGAACTATTCGTGAAAAATACGGTGACGGAGAAAAGGCATTTGCTGTATTCTCTTATGCAGCTTACGGGGTTCCGATGCTTTACAGCGGTCAGGAAGCAGGCCTGGACAAACGGCTAAAATTTTTTGAGAAAGACACGATTTCATGGGAAGACCCGGGTAAATATTTTGAGTTCTATCAAAAGCTAAATAAACTCAAGGCAGATAATGTGGCATTATGGAATGGGCAATATGGTGGTATGCCACAAAAGCTTGAGGATGGAAACAAGGATGTCTTTTCTTTCAAACGGACTAAGGACGGAAATACAGTTGTGGGTATAATCAACTTTTCAGGAAAAAAACAGTCGGTCAAGCTAAGTGGCGCTGATGTTTCCGGTAGCTACACCGATGCGTTAAATGGAGGAAATTTTTCTTCGAATGAAATTCAGCTTGGCCCGTGGCAATACTTTATTTATACTAATCATCAGTAGGTAGAGGTATAGAGGTATAGGGTATAGAGGTATAGGCCCTGCGTAACTCCGCGCGTGCCCGCCGCAACGCAGTGGAGGAGGTGGATTCATCTGCGTCACCTGCGGTGAAAAAATTCTCGGTATGCCTTGAGCAGTACGCTCAAAACAACAATCATCCAGTTTAACAAATGATTAGCATAATTTTTCAAGAAATGCGACGGAGTAAATACAGGTTAATTTCACTGTTGATATTGTCAACGTGTATTTGTTCAAACGCGCAACAAAAGAAGGCATCGTTTAACGTAGTAGGATTTTTTACCGCCAAGAATGATAGAGCTCATATTACTTATGTTCACGAAGCAAATAAATGGTTATCATCGATCAGCGGGAAATACAATTTCCACTATGATTCCACCAACAATTGGAAGAACGTGAATTCGGCATTTCTTCAAAAATATCAGGTTGTGTTATTCCTCGACACGCGGCCAGAGTCGCCAGAGCAACGGGAAGCGTTCAGGAAATACATGGAGAACGGCGGAGGTTGGATTGGCTTTCACTTTGCAGCGTTTGCACTCGACAACTCCACGTATCCCCAAAATTGGGATTGGTATCACAATACTTTCCTTGGCAGCGGGGAATATGAAAGCAACACCTGGCGGCCAACGTCAGCAATACTTCGTGTAGAAGATGGAAAGCATCCTGTTACCAAGAACTTACCGCCGACTTTTAAAACTTCTGCCAATGAATGGTACCGCTGGAAGAATGACCTAAGAAAAAATGATGATATAGAAATTTTATTATCCATTGACTCTACGAGCTTTCCATTAGGTACAGGACCAAAACAACACGAGATCTGGCACAGTGGATACTATCCTGTTGTATGGACGAACAAGAATTTCAATATGTTATATGTGAATATGGGCCACAACGACATTGATTACGAGAACAAGACTAACAAGCAGCTGTCGTTTACATTTGGCAATCAGGTTCAGGATAGGATGATAGTTGATGCGCTAATCTGGTTGGGAAGGAGGAAATAACTGGTCAGCTGGCAAGGCCGTCACACGAGATTTTCCTTAACCGCTTTGTTCACCATATCGATCGCATTGTTCACGCCCAACTTCTTCATGATATTAAAACGGTGAGTTTCGACTGTGCGGACGCTTTTACCAAGCGAATCAGCGATTTCCTTATTTGGTGTACCGTTGATGATCATACGCAGGATTTCGCGCTCGCGTTTAGTGAGATGGTACTGATCCTCTAATGTGGGATTCTTTATGTACGGTTTGGCATTCAACAATCTGTTCGCTAAAACATTCGACACAGCTCCGCTGAAATATTTGTTACCGGCATGGATCTGCTTAAGAGCCTTAACAAACTCGGTTTTGTCGGTATCCTTTAACAAGTATCCATACGCCCCCGCATCGAGCGACTGCAGCACGTATTCTTCAGAATCGTGCATGGAAAGGATCAATGCTTTCGTCGTGGGTGATACTTGAGAAAGTTGTGACGCAGCTTCAATGCCAGTCATTTCGGGCATTCTTATATCGAGCACAAGAATATCAGGGTGCAGAGTCTTAGCAACTTCAAGCGCTTCCCTCCCATTTCCCGCTTCGCCGATCACGTTGAGATCCGCTTCAGACTCGAGCATAGCCTTGATGCCCTTTCTTACAAGGATGTGGTCATCGGCAAGTACGATATTTATCTTTTCCATCTCGTTAAGATTTGTTTGTCTCTAAACTTCTTCAACCGCCACCGATGACCGGACGGGTACCGTTAGCGTCACAATTGTTCCCTGACCCGGCGCCGAACGGATATCAAGGTGGCCATTGATATACTCGGTGCGCTCATACATATTAAAAAAACCTCGGCCCGAATCGATATTCATGCTGCGTGCCTCCACCAATTTTTCATCGAATCCGTTCCCATCATCCTTCACCGAAATAACAATATCCTTTTCGGTTTGGCTTAACTTCACTTCAATCGATCGTGTATCAGAATACTTAATGGCGTTATTGATTGCCTCCTGCACGATCCTGAAAATGTTGTTCTCGGTTTTTTGCGGAAGCCGGTGGGTAATTTCGCCGTCGACAACGTAGTTCAACTCTATATTGGTGAGCTTTCCAATTTCTCGTATAAAGACATTCAGTCCGGCGTTTAAACCATAATCCCCCAGGACTGTAGGCTTGAGGTCAAACGTAACCCTGCGAACTTCTTTTATCACTTCAACAATCAGCTGCTGTATCTCTTTAAATTTCCGCGATGCCTCCATGTCGTTCTTAAGATCTATGGATTCAATTTGAAACTTCAGAGACGTAAGAAGCTGCCCGATCCCATCGTGAATGTCCATTGCAAGTCGTTTTCTTTCTTCTTCCTGTCCCTCGAGTATCAGTACTGACCGAAATTTTTGCTGATTGATCTTCTTTTCGATTTCAGCCTTATTTTTTAATGACATGCTTTGTTCCGCCTTCTTATGTCGGGTGATGTCTGATCCCATAACCACCAGCTCATCAATGTCACCTTGAACATCATACACAGGACTGATTACAATATCAGACCACAAAAGTTCTCCATGTACCGATTTAAAATGTACCTGCCCCTGCCAGTGGTTTCCTTCCGACACAGTATCAATCACTTCATCCATCCAGTCGTCCGCACTAAATGATCCCTCAAAGAGATCAGAGATCCTGAGAGATGAAGTCATTTCAGATTTACCCGTCATGTTGACGAATAGCTGCGCAATAAAAGTAACGGTTCCACCGCGGTCTGCCTTTGCATAAAGCTTCGGATTTTCCACGGGCTCATTAATGTGCGATATCTGCTCATACGACTTCTCTAATGAAGCATACAAAGCGCCTATTTCCTTTGAAAGTTTCTTCGCGTTCTTTTCTGAATCGATAAGTTTGCTGATGGTCTTATTGACATGGATAGTTGTTGGCCGGAAAATGAAGAATATTTCCAGTAATATCACAACGATGGAAACGCCAAGAAGCAAGTACTCCATGTAGCTTAGTCTTGCCACCTTGGCTCCCGCCTCGGCATCGTACTGATAAACTATTTCTTCCATTCCAGTGAGAAAATCGCTTTCGTGCTGAAGTACGGTCTCAACGGATGACCTAACGGAATCATAGGGCAGATCAATGTTGCGTGATATCAATACGACCACTTTGGTAGCATGCTCAGCCATGATGTTAAAATGCGGGGTCAATTTTTCGAACAGAGCCGAAACTTCAGGGCTATTACTTCCACCCAGGTTGAGGCTATCACTCCCGTGGAGTAGTCCTTCCTGGGATATCTTCCAAAGATCCAGTGATTGTCGGAGGTTGTTAAGTACAATCTTTCGATCGCTTGTAGATTGTGCCGGCGACAATTTTAGCAAGCTCTTGGAAATCTTTTGGCTAAGCATCCGCTGCTTACCCGCTACATTAACCACGTGAGCATCATTGCGCTGGTTGGTGAGGTGGTTTTGTATTAGAACCTGGCCAATAATGGCAACTGTAGCGATAGCACTCAGGGCGAGTACATACCATGTTCCAAGCCGGCTAAACCGGTTTATCCCCTCTTGTACGTTGAAATTTAAGTTCATTTACGTAGCAATTTACGTAAATTAGCCCAGATTCCTACGTGATTTTTTTGCTTTTCCCTTAGTTCCCTATTGCTTTATTTCCGTACCTAAGCGTTAGCCAGCGCGCGATCCAGGTGGACATAACCTCCATCCACGTGAATTAGCTGACCAGTGGTATGGCTTGACCTTTCTGAAAGTAGAAATGCAGTGGTATTGGCAATCTCTTCAGCGGTGGTCATTCTATTACCAAGGGGAATTTTTGATTCGATCTCTTTTCGTTTTGCAATGGGGTCTGGCAGTGTTTTGATCCATTTTTCATACAGAGGTGTCCAGCATTCCGCGACGATGATCGCATTCACGCGAATATTATACTTTAACAGTTCAACGGCCCATTCCCGTGTAAGACCATTACGTCCGCCGTTAGCAGCGGCATAGGCCGACGTGCCCCCCTGTCCTGTTTCTGCCGTCTTCGACCCAATGTTAACAATAGCTCCTTTGGTTTCCTTTAACGCCGGTAGTGCATAATGCGCCATCAGATAATAATGGACCACGTTCTTATGAAGGGAAGCCATAAACTTTTCATAGTTTCCTTTTTCCAATCCGATGCCGTCATTAACACCTGCATTATTCACCAATCCGTGGATCTTTCCATATTGTTGAAGCACTGCCTTTACAGCTTTCTCGGAACTTTCGGGAAGAGTCAATTCAGCCTCGACCTGAAATGCCTTGCCGCCAGTTGCTTTCACTTCTGCAACAACCTTTTTATTATCCTCTTCGCTTCTCCCCACAACAACAGGGATAGCTCCTTCGGCGGCGAGAACTTTGACGATGCCTTCACCGATGCCTTTTGCTCCACCTGTTACAATGATCACTTTATCCTTCAAGAGCAGATCCATACTTAAGTGTATTTAGAGTTTATAAAATCGTTCTGCATTCTTTTTGAAGAAAGCCTCCTGCTCGTTCGCACTCAGCTTTGAAAAATAATCTTTGACGAGATCCACCACCTGATTGTAAGTTGCTGCCACCAGGCAAACGGGCCAATCACTTCCAAACATAATGCGATGCGTGTCAAAGGTCTCGAGAACAACATCGAGATAAGGTCTGAAATCTTCTTTCTTCCAGTTCTTCCAATCAGCTTCTGTTACCATTCCTGAAATCTTGCATGAAACATTTTCATATTTACCAAGCGCCTGTATTTCTTTTTTCCATTGATCGATCTTTTTGTCCTTTATATGTGGCTTCGCAATATGATCGATAACGAAAGGCTGATAAGGAAATGACTTTACAAATTCTTCAGTGAACAAGAGTTGATCAGGATATATCAGAATGTCGTAGGTGAACCCAAACGCATGCAACTCACCTATACCTTTCTTAAAAGCTGGGCGCAACATGAAGTCACGCTGCTTTTCGCCCTGAAGAACATGCCTGAACCCCTTCATTTTTTTGAACTGGCTGTAATACGCCAGTCGGTCATGAACGTTATCCGCCTGGAGATCGACCCAGCCTACAACACCTTTCACAAATTCATTTCCTGAGGCATTTTTAAGTTGGAAGTCATTTTCCGCTTCTGATTGATCTGACTGCACGACAACACTTCCTTCCAATGCGTTCGTGGTAAGCAATGGTTTTAGATCGCCCGGGTAGAAGTCCCTCTGAATAGTCGCCATTGTCTCATCGATCCAACCGTCTCTTACGGGATCAAATTTCCAAAAATGTTGATGCGAATCTATTCCCTTCATCCCGCGCTATAATTGAAAGATCTGATCCATAAGCATCCATTTCTCACCGTGTTTAGCGAATGGAAGTGGCTTCTGGTACTTCCACATGAGGGTTTCCCATTGCTGAACAAGTGGATTGGATGCATCCATTTTTTCCTTCTTTTCAAATTCAAAATCATCGGTAGTGTCCATTATCATGAACATCCGGTTTCCTACCGTATAAATATCCATCCTTGTTATCCCCGCATCCGTTATACTTTTCTTTATTTCAGGCGACACTCTGGTGTGCCAGTCCTTATACTCGGCAATCAATTTCGGATCGTCGTTGAGGTCGAGCGCAAAACAGTATCGCTTCATCGGTCAGAGATTTAGATGAACTTCAGTCCCTCGTGCTCGAGCTTATTGTATTTGCTGCGATCGAAGACATAATAGAACGCTCCTTTGCGTGAAGTTTCTTTTTCTTTTTCATTCAACTTATTAAGAATGCTAAGGGACAGGATCTTTCGGGTAAAATTGCGCTTATCGATTGGACCTTCGTAGATGGCTTCGTACAAATTTTGCAGTTGTGGAAGCGTAAATTTCTCGGGGAGTAGCTCAAAGCCAATCGGGTGATTGGCAACTTTTTGTTGAAGACGTTCTTTTGCCTTCATGACCATTTGTTTATGGTCGAAGATCAACGACGGCATCTTGCTTAACGCAAACCAACGGGCTTCGTGATTATGTTGAAGTTGTTCGCTGTAGTCGGCAATATTAATTAATGCGAAGTAGGCAACTGACACGACACGTCCTGCGATATCGCGGCTGACGTCGCCAAAACAATAGAGCTGCTCCATGTAAATGTTCGATAGGCCCGTAAGTTGATTGAGCACCCGCGACGCTGCGGCATCAACGTTTTCATCTTTGTTAACAAATCCCCCCATCAAGGACCACTTGCCTTTTTCCGGCTCGAATCCGCGTTTTATAAACAAGGCCTGGAGCTGACGACCATCAAATCCAAAAATGATGCAATCGACGGCAACCAGTATTCTGTCTTGACTTTTATATTTATTTATGTCCACGGAGAGGAAACTAGTTATACCAAAGTAAGACAAAAGAAAAGTTTACCAAACAGAAATCCTGTCAGGTATTAAAATTTTTAACCCGTAAAATACAGGTACCCTCCTGTGATAACCGCTAAAACAAGAATGGAGGCTGCGACATCACGCCAATCCCAGCTTGCTTGCGACTCTGACAGGTGATCATCTGTACGCGTGCTGAACGTCATATTTTTAATTGCTGCATCTTCTGGCGCGTCGCCCAAATAGCTAACGACTATCATGACAATTGCTGAAATGATCGTTATGAGAATGCTGAAGTACTGAAAGTTTATATTACTGACTATCCACATGAACGAACCTTCCTCATAAGCTTTAATCCAACCAAGCGTAATCGGTGTATCGGCTATCATTCTAAACACACCCACCGCGAAACCTACTATCATTGCCCAAAGGCAGCCCTGCGCATTGAGCCGTTTCCAAAAAACGCCAAAGAAGAATACGACAAATATCGGAGGCGCGAGATATCCCTGGACTGCTTGTAAATAGTTGTATAACCCAGTTGCGCCTTTAACAACTGGGATCCAGGCCATAGCAATGAGCACCATTACCAGGGTTGCAATGCGACCCATTCGAACAATTTCAGACTGACTCGCCCGGGGCCGCAGTTTTTCATAAATATCAATAGTAAACAAAGTAGAGCACGCATTAAAAACTCCTGCAAGAGATCCCATTAATGCAGAAAGCAATCCCGCGACAACTATACCTCTCAGACCGGTGGGTAACAGGTGCTGAACCAATAAAGGGAAAGCGGCCTGCGCCTGAGACGTAGCCTCTCCGGTAGCTGGATCATAAACAACTTCAAGACCGGGAACCTTCCCGCTTTTTGCAAGCGCAAAACAAATTAGACCTGGAATAATAAAGAGATAAACAGGAAATAACTTCAGCACTGCAGCAAAGATGCTACCCCTTCTGGCAACTTGTTCGTTCGGCGCACCAAGTGCGCGTTGTACAATATATTGATCTGTACACCAGTACCAGAGACCAATGACGGGTGCACAAATTGCCATGCCCAGCCACGGGAATTCTCCATTAAAATACCACGCTTGCTTTACCAGTTGCCCGGCGGAATTTGTCTCAATAATAGGGGCCCAGGTACTTTCAACTCCTTCTGGTGTAAGTGGCTTCCACAGATTAAACATTTCCGACCCGCAGATCTCCCTAAGTTCATTCCAACCCCCTAACGCGTTCAATCCATAAAATGTTAACATGGCAGATCCCCCAATCAGAATCACCACCTGAACGGCATCGTTATACGCCACAGCCCGCATACCTCCTAGCATTGTATACAGCCCGGTAAGCACAATCACCAACACAGAGCCAATCCAAAAACTATCGATCAACACGCTGCCAATTTGAATCTGAAGCTCTGGAAGCAGCGTACCGAAAACCACTCCTCCTGCAAAAATTCCAACAGCTATTTTTGAAACAATAAAAGTCAAGATCGATACTATCGACAGAACATAGCGGGATGACGTTGAAAAACGTTTTTCCAGAAATTCAGGCATTGTAAACACAAGGGATCGCGCGTAAAAAGGAACGAAAACCCAGGCCAGGATCAAAAGGCACCACGCGTGGAATTCATAATGTGCCAGTGCTACTCCATCCTTTGCACCTGACCCGGCAAGACCTACTATATGTTCTGAACCGATATTTGATGCAAAGATAGATGCACCTATGATCCACCAACTTAGATTTCGTCCGGCAAGGAAATAGTCGGCAGCATTGTCTTTTTGTTTTTTCACTACCCACCATGCAACGGCCAGCAGTATACAGAAATAAGCGGCGATTACGATCCAATCCAATGTTTGTAGTAAGCCCATAGGTTGATATTAGTTATATGGTTGAGATTCGTTAAAATTGATTCGCAGAAAAGTATTACCGGTAATAGATCTCATTCCATCTCAACTCGTTCTTGAAATTATATAGATCAGTATTTTTTCCTATGCGAACATATTCAATGCCTGCCATTTCAGCAAAATCTTCAAGATGTTCAAAAGTTAGATTTTGACTATAGCACGTATGATGTGCTCCACCGGCGTAGATCCACGCTGCGCATCCGGTTTCCATGTCAGGCATGGGCTTCCATAACACGCGCGCAACGGGAAGCTTGGGCAGATCCTGAAGAGGATTTACTGCCTCCACCTCGTTGACCAACAGCCTAAACCGATTTCCCATATCAACAATTGAAGCGTTCAATGCAGATCCAGGCGCAGTATTGAACACCAGTCTTACCGGATCAGCTTTACCACCGATTCCCAACGGATGAATTTCACACGACGGCTTTTTTTCCGCTATCGATTCACATATCTCCAACATATGTGCTCCGAGTACCATTGGATTGGATGGATCAAAGTGATACGTATAATCTTCCATGAAAGAATTGCCACCTCTCAGTCCCAAGGCCATCACTTTCATAGCCCGTACAAGCGCCGCGGTTTTCCAATCGCCTTCCGCTCCAAATCCATATCCTTCCGCCATGAGCCGCTGAACAGGCAATCCTGGTAATTGTACAAGGCCGTGAAGATCTTCAAATGTGTCGGTAAACCCTTTGAAACCTCCTGCCTCCAGAAAATTTCGCAATCCTATTTCGATACGCGCTGCTTCACGAAGCGATTGGTGCTGTTGGCCGCCTTTTCTTAAACTGGCGGCTACAGAATACCTAGATTCATACTCAGAAGCCAAAGTTCCAACATCGCCATCGCTAACCTCGTTGATCACCTTAACGAGGTCACCCATGCCATACCCATTTACAGAGTAACCAAATTTGATCTCAGCTTCAACTTTATCGCCTTCAGTCACGGCAACTTGTCGCATGTTGTCTCCAAACCGGCAAAATTTAGCGCCTTGCCAATCGTGCCACCCTGCGGCTGCACGCATCCATGTCCCCAGACCCTTGTGCACTTTTTCATCCTGCCAATGACCTACTACAACTTTACGGTTGAGACGCATTCTGGACATAATAAAACCGAACTCGCGGTCGCCATGAGCGCTTTGATTCAGGTTCATGAAGTCCATGTCTATACTTTTCCACGGAATATCACGGTTGAACTGGGTGTGCAAATGCAGCAGCGGTTTCTTCAGGATCTTCAGTCCACTGATCCACATCTTAGCTGGCGAGAAAGTATGCATCCACGCAATTAGGCCGATGCAATTTTTGCTCGAATTGGCATCACGTATACATTCATAGATCTCATCGGGTGTTTTAAGAACGGGCTTAAAGATCAAACTTACGGGTACATGCCGGGATCTGCCGAGTTCGTTCACCATCTCCTGTGAGTGCGTGGCAACAGTTCTTAACGTCTCCTCCCCATACAAAAACTGACTTCCGGTAACAAACCAGACCTCATGGCTGCTAAAATCTTTCATCTTCTTATTTATGCATTAAAATCTCCAATCTATTTAAACAGTTAGTTGGTCACTGGTACAATTTCCAATCCTTTCACCCTTGTCGGAAACCAAACTATCATTTCACCTTTGCCCCTGTGAGCCCACGCATAATAAGGAATTGCAATGAAGGGTTGTTTGACGGATGACACATCGGTATCGCTGTTAACTTGTATTGCCGACACTTCGCCTTTTAGAATAGTGACCCCGTTGAGCAGGTCGGCTTTGTGTTCGCTCGTGAGTGCGACGTTATCCCCTAACACGATGTTGCTGACCAATCCTTTGTTATCAGGCCATTCCGCGCAATACACCAAGGGTCCCCGCTGAAGTGCAATTTTTCCTCTATCGTCCAAAACCTTCTCGCTTGCTACTACTCTCCGAATATCCATAGGCAATTCCATTTCAACTATGTCGCCTTTTTTCCAGGATCTTGTTAGAATTGCATAGCCATTTTCCATCGAATACGACACTGCCGAGCCATTGATTTTGATTTCAATCTTTTTTCCGGCGTTTGTATTGAACTTATAGAGATCAGATGGTATCACTTCGTCTTGCGCCCACCCTGGAATCCGTATTCGCATTGTGTATGAAGGAGGTGATTTCGAGACAATTTTAAACGTCAACCTTCCATCCCATGGATAGTTATTCTGCTGCTCCAACTGGACATTCTTTTTATTGATGCTGAATGAAGCCGTGCCTGCGACAAAGAGGTTGACAAAGATATTATTGTCCTTTACTCCATAAACATAGCCTGGAATTGAAGGGATCAGTCTCGTGACATTAGTTGGGCAACATGAACAAGGAAACCATCCAGAGCGCGCAGCTTCCATGTCCTTATGCTGAAATGTATTTTTGATCTCCATTGCGTTTGTGTAAAAGAAGGATTTGCCATCCATACCTACGCCTGAGATCAATCCGTTGTAGAGTGTCTTTTCAAGTATATCGATGTATTTCGATTCGCCGTGCAACAGGAACATGCGGTGATTCCAGTAGACATTGGCTATCGCGGCGCACGTTTCATTATAAGCTGTTGAATTAGGTAACTCGTAGTTATCTCCGAAGCGTTCACCATTTCCAATGGCGCCGACTCCACCTTGCACATACAATTTCTTGGAAACAACATTGTTCCAGATCGTGTCGATTGCCTGAACAAATTTCTTGTCGTCGGTAAGGGCTGCAATATCTGTCATAGCAGAATAAAGGTATCCTGCTCTCACTGCATGGCCGACGGCTTCCGACTGTTGCACCACAGGGATATGGTCTTGCCAGTACGCTCCGTTCTGCCATGGATCTTTGCTGCTGGCATTATATCCCGAATAGTGACCTCGTTCTTCAATAAAATACTTTGCGGTTTCGAGATACTCTTTCTTCCCTGTGATCCTGTAAAGTTTGACGAGTCCCATCTCGACAACCTGATGGCCGGGCGCAACGTGGCGTTTGTCATAACCAAAGACGGAACAGACAAGGTCGGCATTCTTCAATGCGATATCCAGCAAATTTCTTTTGCCAGTAGCCTGATAGTGAGCCGCAGCGGCCTCGTAGAGATGCCCCGAATTATAGAGTTCGTGGCTGAGCTCGCGTTCCTTTTCCCATCGCTGTTTGCCTGCCCAGGCATGTGTCTCATTCGGATTGATGGTGCGTGCTGTATAAAGGTAGCCGTCGGGTTCTTGTGCATTCCTGATCTTGACAATCAATGAATCGATGTAATCGTCCATCTTCTTGTCAGGATAAAGTGCCATTGAAAACGATGCGCCCTCAATTGTTTTATAGATGTCTGTATCGTCAAACGGGTATATAGTGCAAAACTTGCCGCTTTTTGCCGCCGCCATTTCGAAATTCTTTACGCGGCCAGTGCTTTCACATCGCTCGAACGAGGCCGGGATAGTCACGGTATGATTGATCTTTATCCGCGGAAGCCAAAAGTTGTCTGTAAACTTGACATTCGTGAATGGCACTGATTGGATGGGATAGTCCTTCGGCTGAGCTTGTGTAATTGCAACGGTCAGCACCAGGGCGAATATTGACAGGGGTTTCTTCATATCCCGTGCCCTTTTTGATTATTGTCCATAATAAGCATTGTTTCCATGCTTGCGCTCAAAATGTTTTTTGATGAGCGAATTCTGCAGACGATCTGCAGACGGGTTGATCTGTTCCGTCAACAACGCCATGTGAGCTACACTTTCGAGGACAGCGCTATTGTATACAGCTTTTTCTGCTGTGGCCCCCCATGTAAAGGGTGCGTGGCTCCCAACCAACATCATTTCGACATCCTCATAGCTGAGGTCCCGTTCCTTCAGGCAATTGATAATTTGGAATCCCGTTTCGTATTCGTAGTCGCCTTCGATCATTTGATCGCTCATCGGTTTTGCGCAAGGTATATCAACGGTAAGATGGTCTGCATGCGTTGTACCAAAGATGGGGATATCTCGCTGCGCCTGTGCCCAGGCTGTAGCGTAGGTAGAATGTGTATGGGAAATACCGCCGATCTTTTGCCAGTGTTTATAAAGTATTGCATGTGTCTTTGTGTCGGAAGAAGGTCGCAACGTTCCGTCTACGGTCTTCCCGTCAAAATCCACAATAACCATCTTGTCAGGTGCGAGCGCTTCATAGGGCACTCCGCTCGGTTTGATAGCAAACATTCCCAAGCTACGATCAGCCGCGCTGACATTGCCAAAGGTAAAGACCACCAATCCGAGTTTGGGCAACTGCATGTTGGCCTCATAGGCAGATTGTCTGATATGATCGTACTTTCCCATCAGTAGAGTATAGGTTTTGTCATGTCGCCGAAACTTCGGTTGGGCGTTTTGAAGTCGATTGTTTCTCAAAAAATCGTCCCAGTGCCTGGTATCGCTCATAACGACGCTTGTACATAGGGACGACCGAGGTCTGTGGCTTGTATTCCATGTCGAACCCTTGTCCCATTGCCCGCATCGCAGTCTCGACGTTCGGATGAAGACCTGCAGCTGTCGAGGCGAACATCGCGGCGCCCAGGGCGCACGTTTGTTCTGAGCGATGAATACGAATAGGCATTCCCATTACATTTGACATCACCTGCATTATGTAAGGTGATTTGCGTGCAACTCCCCCTAGTCCAATCAAACCTTTCACGGGCACGCCTTCATCGCCGAATCTGTCAACAATCGCTTTTGCGCCAAAACAAGTCGCCTCAACCCAGGCTTTAAATAGCCTCGGAGCTTCGGTACCCAGACTGAGCCCAAAGATGGCGCCTTTTAACATCTGGTCCGCATCCGGAGTTCTTCTTCCATTAAGCCAATCTATCGCAAGTTCATCGTTTTCATCCAATGGCAACGCTTCGGCGTCTGAGGTCAGAGCAGGAATTATCTTATCACTCAGCTCATTCTTCAGTTTTTCCACGATATCGCGAGAAGCAATTGATGTGTTTGCAAGAAGTTTTTCTATAGGCCACGCCAGCACATTCTTAAACCATGCGTACGTATCTCCGAAAGCAGACTGACCCGCTTCAAGGCCGATCATTCCAGGTATCACGGAACCGTCCACCTGACCACAGATTCCATGCACTAACTTACCCTTGAGATCTGAATACGATGCGACCATCATATCGCAGGTAGACGTGCCCATCACCTTGCTGAGATAACCTGGCTCGATCTGTCCACCAACGGCTCCCATATGCGCATCAAATGCTCCAACTCCTACAACCACATCTTCAGACAATCCAAGACGGGATGCCCATTCTTTGGAAAGTTTGCCGGCGGCCTTGTCTGCAGTATAAGTACCTTTAAATAATCTCGATGTAAATCCTTTCAGAAGTGGATCCAGCGAGGAAAAGAAGCTATCCGGAGGAAGTCCACCAAATTCCGATGCCCACAACGCTTTATGTCCTGCCGAGCATACGCCTCGTTTCATTTGATTTACATCCGTTCCTCCCGTTAACAGGAATGGTATCCAGTCGCAATGTTCAACCCATGAATAACACGCACCTTTAACCCTGTCGTCTTCACGAAGGATATGAAGTAACTTGGACCAAAACCATTCGGAAGAATATATTCCCCCGACAAATTGGAGATAGTTGACATCGAATTTAGTAGCGTGCACATTAATTTCCGCCGCCTCTCTTGTTCCTGTATGATCTTTCCACAGGACAAACATTGCGTTGGGATTCGTTGAAAACTCTTCCTTAAGCGCTAGCGGAGTACCTGTCCGATCGACAGCTACCGGAGTGGAGCCTGTAGTATCAACTGAGATTGCGCGAACCGAAGTCTTTACAGATACACCAGCCTTGGAAAGGCATTCCTTGATCGTGTATTCCAGTCCCTCGACATAATCCAAAGGATGTTGACGAAACTGATTTTTTGAGGCGTTACAATAAAGCCCATCCTTCCATCGTGGATAATAAAAAACCGACGACGCGATCTCGGCGCCATTCATTGCATTAACAATGATCGACCGAACTGAGTCTGTACCGTAATCGACTCCAATAACAAATGCTTCAGTTGGCATACTGTAAAAAGGTAATACGATTATTTCAAATCGGCGTCAATATACAGGGAATCTTTTATAAGTGTACCAAACACAATTATTTTTTCAGGCGTTCATTTTTTCTCGCTTTTTGATGCCGAACTACCCATTTTCGTAATTTCACGCCCGTATAAAATCCAGATGGTTGGCAAAGGAACGCTGTTGCGATTAGTGCATGTGCTTAAGAAGATCTTCCTATTTCTTTTTGCAGCGCAATTCATTTACATCATTGTGCTCAAATGGGTGGACCCTCCAATTACCGTCACTCAAATTGGAAGCCTTATCAGTGGATATGGTTTGAAAAGGGATTATGTCGCTTTCAAAGATATTTCAACCTATGCAGCGCTCGCTGTGATCTCATCAGAGGATCAACTGTTTCCGGATCACAATGGCTTTGATGTAAAGAGCATCAAAAAAGCAATGGATTCAAATAGCAAAAAAAGCAAACGGCTGAGAGGCGCGTCCACAATTAGCCAGCAGGTAGCAAAGAATGTTTTTCTATGGCAAGACCGGAGCTGGTTTCGAAAAGGACTTGAAGTTTACTTTACATTTATGATCGAAGCGGTCTGGGGAAAGAAACGGATACTTGAAGTTTATCTGAATGTAGCAGAGATGGGAAAAGGTGTATTTGGTATTGAGGCTGCTGCACAAAAATATTTTAAGAAGAGCGCAAAAAAACTGACACGGACTGAATCAGCGAAGATAGCCGCCGCGTTGCCCAATCCCAAGGCGTATGTAGTCAATCCTCCTTCGAGTTATATCAATAAAAGGTATCCGTGGGTACTTCTGCAGATGGACAATCTCAATAATGATCTGGATATTCAACGTGTACTGAAGCCGTGAGTCGTGGATTAGTTATTCCTCGTGTGTGCTAGTAGGTCAGTTGTGCGCGTTGTTAAAAGTTAATAGTTAAGCCACGCGGGTGCAATCAAGCGAGTTTTTTGCGCTGTTAATACGACGCCCACCTTCGACCAGGCTAGTCAACCATAAAATCTTCGATGTGATTTCTTATATATTTTATTTTAATCTCGCTCAAGGGTTCCGCTCTATCCAATGAATAAAATTTGTCGTCCAGGTCATTGAGGGGATTGGCCTCATAAGATTTGCTGAAACTTTCGATTGTGGCGTCATCCTTCGCTTTAAGGTCGTCCTTAATTGAATCGTAAGTCAAATTCGCCTGGCGAGCTAATTCGGCAAACTTGGTAGCGCCAATTGTAAGCAAAGCTTCTTCTGTTAAATCGGCAAATTGTCCACTGGAATTGTAGTAAAATTGATTGAAGCCTCCGTTATTAACTTCCGCCTCTAAAACCCATGTGACATAAATTGCACGTTGCCCTTTCGGAAGGGCTCGTACAATGGCTTCCTCATTGGAAAATTGAGAATCCATTCTTTCCTGAATGTTGTCAATTATAACCTGTTCAAGGTTTTCGTCCTGCACGTGAGTAATGTTATAACCCTTGGAAGAATATTCTCTTGCCTCTCGATTGCAACCAAACACTAATTGCATAGAAAGAACTGTAAGTAATAGTGTATTTACTCTTTGCATGTTTCTTGTCTATTGTAATGGGAAGTTTAGTCTGCGACCATTCGTATTGGGTTGAAAGTATCTAACTGAACAACAAATGCCTTACACAAATTAACTATTAACAAAAACTACATCATCTTCCCACTCCGGGCAAACGCGGATTAACCATCACAATGATCCTTTTTTCATCTCATCCACGGCATGATTCGCCGCACGTGCTGTTACCGCCATAAAGGTAAGTGATGGATTCTGGCAACCCGTTGACGTGAAACTTGCTCCATCGGTAACAAATACATTCTTGCAGTTATGGAATTGATTCCACTTGTTGAGCAGTGATGTCTTGGGATCTCTGCCCATACGCACACCTCCTATTTCATGAATGTCGAGACCTGGAGCCTGTTTGCTATCATTCGGGACGATATTCTTACAACCACCTGTCTCAAGCATGTCCTGAGCTTGTTCAAGAAAATCAGCTAGCATCTTCTCATCGTTATCGGTATATCCCACAGAAGTGATCAATAGTGGAACTCCCCAGGCATCTTTTTTATCTGTGCTTAGTCTGACGTGATTGCTTTCGATGGGAATTGTTTCACCTTGCATCATCATAAAGACACTCCAGCTATCTCCAGGCGTAGCCACAGCTTCCTTGAGTTCAGCGCCGATCGTGTCAGAATATGAACTCATTCGAGATGCGGTATAAAAAACCATATAACCGCGCATAAATTCCTCTTCCTGCTTTCGCACATTCCTGAAGGATGGAATTGCCATTGAGTTTGGACGACGTCCATAGTAATAACTGTCTTTGTAACCTTCAAAAGTTGCGCTTACGCTTCCCCGGTAATTATGGAATGCCACATATTTACCTAATAACCCGTTGTCATTGCCCAGGCCATTAGGGAAGCGGCTCGACGTTGAATTCAGAAGTATCAGGTTGGAATTCAAACACGCTGCATTCACGAATATTACACGCGCATAGTATTCGGTCATCTCCTTCGTATTTGTGTCGACGACACGCACTCCGGTGGCCTTTCCTTTTTTATCGTCATATATAATAGAATGAACGACAGAAAAGGGACGCAACGTCATGTTTCCTGTTTTCATTGCCCAGGGCAGTGTGGAAGCGTTTGCACTGAAGTACGCTCCGTAGGGGCAACCACGTTCACATAACGAACGGGCCTGACATTGGCCGCGTCCTTGCTGCTTATGTATATCCTGGGGATCGGTAAGGTGTGCACATCGACTGATAACGACGTCGCGATCCTTATACTTCTCCATTATTTTTTCACGGATGTGTTTTTCAACACAATTCATTTCGAATGGCTTCATCACCTCGCTGTCTGGAAACGTCTCGAGGCCATCTCGGTTGCCGCTGATACCTGCGAATTTTTCAACGTGCGAATACCAGGGTGCAAGGTCATCATAACGGATAGGCCAGTCGACGGCGAAACCGTCACGACCTGGAGCTTCAAATTCAAACCGGCTCCAACGTTGAACCGTCCGCGCCCACAACAAGGATTTACCGCCAGTTTGGTAGCCCCGGATCCAGTCAAATGGTTTCTCCTGGATGTAAGGATGTTCATCATCCTTCACGAAAAAGTGTTGGGTCGTGTCATTGAATGCATAGCAACGACTCGCAATCGGATTGGCTGCTGTAACCTCATGTGGCAACCCGCCGCGATAAGGAAAATCCCACGGATTTTTTGTGGCCGTTGGATAATCTTCGAGATGTTTCACCTCACGGCCTCGTTCGAGTACCAGAGTCTTGAGGCCATGATCGCACAATTCTTTCGCAGCCCATCCACCGCTCATTCCCGAGCCAATAACGATCGCATCATACGTCGCCTGTTCTTTTGCCTGACCGAGTATATTCATTCAAGCTAATTTTTTTCGTAGAGAATTGGGTTAAGTGATCCGTCTGCAACGGATCCGACAGGTCTTGAATCCAGCCACGTTTCCCAGTCTGCGATGCGGTACTGATTGGTTGGTTGTATCACCCGAATATCTTTGTCCATATATATCACAGTCATTACACGTCTCGCCTTCTTTGAAGAATTCGTTCCCGCGCGATGATATGTCCAGCCTGAATG
>Ga0111539_10004334_pt1 | contig 18566 bp, 16 predicted proteins | sample RhiMethybrSRZTD1_FD_79667 | JGI IMG/M metagenome (GOLD analysis project Ga0111539, IMG submission 79667) | Populus rhizosphere microbial communities from Tennessee, USA - Rhizosphere MetaG P. TD hybrid SRZTD1 (version 2) (version 2) | ecosystem: Host-associated > Plants > Roots > Rhizosphere >... | reverse complement strand
GGGCACGCGGCGTGGGCCGCCTGCAGCGCGGGGTCGCCCTTGTAGAGGCCGTAGCGGTTGCGGTAGGCGGCGAGGTCGCGGACCTCGGTGCTGTTGTGGCGGCGCACCCCGCTGGCGCTGATGCCACCCTCGTAGATGTAGTCGCCGAGGTGGACGACCAGGTCGGGGTCGTCGCTCGGCGCGTGGGCCCACAGCGGCCAGAAGCCCTGCTGCCAGTTCTGGCAGCTGGCGAACAGGAAGCGCAGGCGGTCGGACGTGGCGTCGGCCGCCGGGGCCGTGCGCGTGCGCCCGACGGGGCTGACCTGGTTGCCGACGATGAACCGGTAGAAGTACCAGGTCCCGGGGCGGAGGCCGGAGACGTTGACGTGCACGGAGTGGGCGAAGTTGTCGCTGGCCGCCACGGCTCCCGCACGGCAGCGACCGAACGACTCGTGCTCGGACACCTCCCACCGGACGGGCACGGGGTGGGGTGGCATGCCGCCGCCGTCGAGGGGGGCCGGGGCGAGCCGGGTCCACAGGACGACCGAGTCGGGTCGCGGGTCTCCGGATGCCACGCCGAGCGAGAACAGGCCGTCGGGGAGGTTCGGCGGGAGGGGTGGGAGCGTCGGCCGGCACGACGCCGGGCCCCAGGCGCCGAGGATCGGCACGGCGGCGCCGGCGGCCAGCGCGCCCGTGAGGAACCGCCGCCGTGACGTGGCGCCGGGCCGCGCCGGGTCGACGGGGTGTGCGTCCGCCCTGCTCATGGTCCCCTCCAGTGCCCCTCGGCGGCGACCTCCCCAGCGCGTCCGGCCAGGCGGTCGACGGAACGTTAACCGCGGCGGTGGCCCTGCGCCGGGGTCAGGCCGCCCGAGCGCAGGGACGCGAGCCCCGTACGCCGTGGGCTCCGGCGCGGGCGAGGCGCCGTGAGACCGCACGACCGCCAAACGATCGGCTAGCGTTCGAGGCGATCGCGGTGTCCCCATCCCGGGGCCGGGCCCGCCGGTGCTCGTGTGAACGCGCGTGAAGTTTTCCTCTCTTGCGCGCCGCGCTAGCATGTTCAGTCGGCTCTCGGCGCTGTTGGTCGCCCCACGCGCCGCCGGCTGTTGATCTACAAGCACGTGTGCAGGAGCACCCCCTGCCGTTCCCCTCGGATGCCATGCGCGGCTGTCGCCTGGCGCATCGTCCCTGGTGAACGGCCCGGGTCAGGGCTTCCGCCCGTGTGCGACCCCGCCCCGGGGCCGCACGACCCACCAGAACGAGCGACGGTGAACGCCATGAAGGTTCGTCCCAGCGTCAAGAGAATCTGTGAGAAGTGCAAGGTGATCCGGCGCCATGGTCGCGTCCAGGTCATCTGCCCGAACCCCCGCCACAAGCAGCGCCAGGGCTAGAGGAGCGAAAGACACCACATGGCACGCATCGCCGGCGTCGACATCCCCCGCGAGAAGCGGCTGGAGATCTCGCTGACCTACATCTTCGGCATCGGCCGCACGCGGTCGCACGAGATCTGCTCGGCCCTCGACATCGACCCCGACACGCGGGTCCGCGACCTCACCGACGACGAGGTCGCCCGCATCCGCAACCACATCGAGGCCACGTTCAAGGTCGAGGGCGACCTGCGCCGCGAGGTCCAGCAGGACATCAAGCGGAAGATGGAGATCGGCTGCTGGCAGGGCCTGCGCCACCGGCGCGGCCTGCCGGTGCGCGGCCAGCGCACGCAGACCAACGCCCGCACCCGCAAGGGTCCCAAGAAGACGGTCGCCGGCAAGAAGAAGGTGCGCAAGTAATGGCCAAGCCCAAGTCGCCCGGCGGCCGCCGGCCCCGCAAGCGCGAACGCAAGAACGTGGGCTACGGCGTCGCCCACATCAAGAGCAGCTTCAACAACACGATCATCAGCTTCACCGACCAGGACGGCAACGTCCTGTCGTGGGCGTCCGCCGGCAACGTCGGGTTCAAGGGCTCGCGCAAGTCGACGCCCTACGCCGCGCAGACGGCCGCCGAGGCCGCCGCCCGCCGGGCGATGGAGCACGGCGTCCGCAAGGTCGACGTCCAGGTCAAGGGCCCGGGCTCGGGCCGCGAGACCGCGATCCGGTCGATCCAGAACGCCGGCATCGAGGTCACCGGCATCAAGGACGTCACCCCTGTCCCCCACAACGGCTGCCGCCCGCCCAAGCGGCGGCGTGTCTGAGGTAGCACCGCATGTCGCGTTACACCGGCCCGAAGTCCCGTGTCTCCCGGCGCCTCGGCGTCAACCTGTGGGGCACCTCGGGTGAGAACCGCGCCCTCGAGCGCCGGCCCTACCCGCCCGGCGAGCACGGTCGCAGCCGCCGCCGCAACGCCAGCGAGTACCTCCAGCAGCTCCAGGAGAAGCAGAAGGCCCGGTTCAGCTACGGCCTGACCGAGCGGCAGTTCCGCAACCTCTACGAAGAGGCGTCGAAGCGCAAGGGCGTGACCGGCGAGCTCATGCTCCAGCTGCTCGAGCGCCGGCTCGACAACATCGTCTACCGCGCCGGCTGGGCGTCGACCCGGCCGCAGGCCCGCCAGTTCGTGAACCACGGCCACGTCGAGGTCAACGGCAAGCGGGTCGACATCGCCAGCTACCGCGTCCGCAAGGGCGACGTGGTCAGCCTGCGGGGCAAGGCCAAGCAGATGATCCAGATCCAGTGGAACCGCGACGTGCTGGCGCGCACGCCACCGCCGTGGCTCGACTCCGAGAACGAAGGGCTCTCGGTGAAGGTGCGCGAGTACCCGCTGCGCGAGCACATCGACGTGCCCGTGCGCGAACAGCTCATCGTCGAGCTCTACAGCAAGTAACCCCCACCTTCTCGCTACCAGGGAGCCTCCCCATGCTGGTCATGCAGCGCCCCACGGTCGAGCCGACGACCGAGGAAGAGAGCAATCGCCAGTCGTTCGCGATCGGCCCGCTCGACCCCGGCTTCGGCCACACCCTCGGCAACTCGCTTCGGCGCACGCTGCTGTCGTCGATCCCTGGCGCGGCCATCACGCAGGTGCGCTTCGACGACGCGCTCCACGAGTTCGACACCATCTCCGGTGTCGTCGAGGACGTCACCGACATCATCCTCAACCTCAAGGACATCGTGCTCGTCAGCCACAGCGACGAGCCGGTGACCCTGCGTCTCGACGTGCGCGGCCCGGCCGACATCGCGGCCAAGGACATCCAGCTCACGTCCGACATCGAGATCCTCAACGGCGACCTGCACCTGGCGACGCTCAACAAGTCGGGCCGCATCGCCGTCGACATCACGGTGTCCAAGGGGCGGGGCTACCGCTCCGCCGAGGCCAACAAGGCGTCCGAGACCATCGGCGTCATCCCCGTCGACTCGATCTTCTCGCCGGTGCGCCGCGTCGCCTTCGACGTCGAGCCCACCCGGGTCGAGCAGTCGACCGAGTTCGACCGGCTCGTCATCGACATCGAGACCGACGGCTCGATCACGCCGCGCGACGCCCTGGCCTCGGCCGGCGACACGCTGCGCTCGCTCGTCGGCCTCGTCGCCGACATGAGCGACGAGCCGCAGGGGCTCGAGCTCGGCGAGCTGCAGGTCACGAGCGCGGGCTCCCCCGACCTCGACCTGCCGATCGAAGACCTCGACCTCTCCGAGCGGCCCCGCAACTGCCTGAAGCGGGCGCAGGTCAACTCGGTGGGCGAGCTCGTCCAGAAGACCGAGGACGACCTGCTCGCCATCACCAACTTCGGCCAGAAGTCGCTCGACGAGGTCATCGCCAAGCTCGACGAGCGCGGGCTGTCGCTGCGCACGAAGGACTGACATGCCTGCCACCCCCAAGAAGGGCCGCCGGTTCGGCGGCAACGCCGCCCACCAGCGACTGATGATGGCCAACTTGGCTGCGAGCCTGTTCGCGGCCGAGGGCATCGTCACGACCGAGGCCAAGGCCAAGGCGCTGCGGCCCGTCGCGGAGAAGCTCATCACCAAGGCCCGCAAGGCCGACGCCGACCCCGACGTGAAGCTGCACCAGATCCGTCAGGTCGTGTCGTACCTGGGCGACCGCGAGATGACGCACAAGCTCTTCTCCGAGATCGGGCCGCGCTACGCCGACCGCAACGGCGGCTACACGCGCATCCTCAAGCTCGGGCCGCGCCAGGGCGACAACGCCCCCATGGCGCGCATCGAGCTCGTCTGACGCCGGGCCGTCCGCCGCCCCCGGCGTGACGCTGTTCGACCAGTCCGAGGCACCAGCGGCCCCCAGCGGGCCGCTGGTCCGCGTCCGGATGACGGTGGCCTACGACGGCTCGGGCTTCCACGGGTTCGCGCCCAACGCCGGCGTCGCCACCGTGGGCGGCACCCTCGGCGACGCGCTCGCCAAGGTCCTGCGGCGGCCCGTCGAGCTGACCTGCGCCGGGCGCACCGACACCGGCGTCCACGCCTGGGGGCAGGTCGTCAGCTTCGACGCCCCGGCCGACCGCGCCGACCCGCTCACGCTGCAGCGCTCGCTCAACCGCCTGTGCGCGCCGGCCATCGTCGTGCGCGACGTGGCCCGGGCGCCCGACGGCTTCGACGCCCGCCGCTCGGCGACCGGCCGCACCTATCGCTACACGATCGTGAACCGGCCGGTCCCCGATCCGTTCCTGGCCCACGTGGCCTGGCACGTCGACGAGCCGCTCGACCTCGACCTGCTGCGCCTGGGGTGCGATCCGCTGGTCGGCGAGCACGACTTCTCCGCCTTCTGCCGCCGCCCCAAGCGGCGCGACGGTGTCGAGGCGTCGCTCGTCCGGTCGGTGCGGCGCGCCGGGTGGACCGACTGCGGCGACGGCGTGCTGCGCTTCGAGATCACCGCCAACGCCTTCTGCCACCAGATGATCCGCAGCGTCGTCGGCACGCTCGTCGACGTCGGGTTGGCTCGCAAGCACGCCGGCGAGCTGCTGGGCATCCTCGCCGGGCGCGACCGGTCGCGGGCGTCGGTGCTGGCGCCACCGCAGGGCCTGTGCCTGTGGGCGGTCGACTACGGCGCCCCCGCGGCCTGAGGTCCGAGCGGCGACGTCGGGGCGGCAGGGACGCGTCCTCACGATGCGGGGAACCACCACCGCGGTCGGTGCCGTCTGTAGCTTTGCGCCATGCCCGCGCCGAACACCGGCCGCCGCCGCACCGTCGCCGGCCTCGTCGCCGCCTCGCTGGCGCTGATCCTCCTCTCCGTCGCCTGCGGCCGGGAGGGGCGCGAGATGGCGGCGCCCGCCGGCCCGGCGGCGCCCGCGCAGGATCCGTCGACGACCGAGCCGCCCACCACGGAGCCCCCGACGACGTCGCCGCCCACGACCGAGCGTCCGACGACCACCGAGGAGCGGCCGACCACGACCGAGGAGCAGCCGACCACCACCGCGGCCGCGACGACGACCGAGGCCGGCGACGGCGACGACAGCGACGTGGACTGGGGCCTGATCGCGATCATCGGTGGCATCGCGCTGGCGGTGATCCTGCTGTTGTGGCTGATCGTCAGCGCCCTGGCGCGCCGCGGCCGCGAGCACGACGTCCTCGACCGGCGCATCGCCCACCTCGTGGGCGGCGCCCAGTGGGTGCACGACCAGGCGTCGCTCGAGCTCATGAGCGGGGCGCAGTCGCCGGAGCGGTTGCGGGCCGCGTGGATCGACACCCGGCGGCGGGTCAACGACCTGGCGGGCCAGGCGTCGGAGGCGGCGGTCGCGTCACGGGGCGACGTGGCCCGCGAGCTGCGCCAGCTCGCCGCCGCCCTCGGCAGCCTCGAAGGAGCCATCGACACGCACGTCGACCTGCGACTGCAGTCGCCCGGCGACGGCGCGGGGTCGATCGCGGTGAACGAGTCGGCCGAGACGGTGAACGAGCGGCGCCACGCCCTGCGGGCCGCGATCGCCCCGCTCGCCGCCCGGGTCTGACCCCGCCCTCCGGGACCGCCCGGCAGGTCGCGCATCGCAGCAGCGGCACCCCGCACCGCGGGGATCGGCCCGACGCCGTGATCAGAGCTCGTCGCGGTGCTGCATCTGGTTGAACGTGACCCAGCCGGGCAGCACCGGCAACCAGAACGTGAGCAGCCGGAAGGTGAGCACCGCGGCGACGGCGCGCCCGTCGTGCATGCCGTAGCCGGTGAGGGCGGCGAGCGCTGCGGCCTCGAACGCGCCGAGGCCGCCGGGGGTCGGCGCCACCGACCCGACGGCCGCCGCCACCAGGTAGGCCGCCCCGATCTGGGGGAAGCTCACCCCGCCGCCGAACGCCTGCACGGTGGCGGCCAGGCAGAGGACGTACGCAAGGGTCACGCCCGCGGAGCCGCCGAGCAGCGCGAGCACCCGCTGCGGGTCGGTGACCACCGATGCCAGCGACGTCAGTGCCTTGCGGGCCTGCGCCACCGCCGGCGGGACGACCCGGCGCCGCAGCGCGGGGACCACGGCGATCACCAGCCCGCTGGCCACGAGCACCCCGGCGATGACGAGCAGGGCGACGTTGACGTCGGGCAGGTTGAACCCGCCGACGCCGCTGGTGCCGGTCCACGCCACGAAGGCCGCCAGCAGCAGCATGTGCACCACGAAGCCGGCCACGGTGTTGAGGCCGATGGAGGTGGCCGCCACGGCCGGCGCCACGCCGGTGCGCTGCAGGAACCGCACCCCGACCGCGATCGACCCCGTGCTGGCGGGGGCGATCCGGCCGACGAACGACGAGGCCACCTGCATCCGCAGCGCCGGCACGAACGGCACGGGCTGCTCCACCGAGCCGAGCAGCGACACCGCCGCGAACGGGTAGGTCGCCGCCGAGGCCACCACCGCGGGGATGAGCCAGCGCCAGTCCGCGTCGGCGGCCGCGCCGGCGGTGCGCTGCACGTCGGCGAGCTGCGGGAGCATGACGTAGAACCCGGCCGCGATCGCCACGATCGTGACGACCGTGCGGGGGCGGAGGCGCTGGAGGCGGGCGAGCGGCGTCTCCTCCGCGCCGGTGGCGGTGCGCACCTGGTCGCGCAGGCCCTCGAGCACGACCCGCCCGCCCTTGCGCAGGGCGCGTCGGGTCGAACCGGGGAGCGCCAGCGGCTGGAGGTAGGGGAGCGCCGTGGCGACCCGCTCGCGTCCGAGGGCCTCGACCGCCGCCGCGACCGCGGGCTCGGGCCCGACCACCACCGCGGTGGCCACCAACAGCTGGGCGACGTCGCGTGCGAGATCCGCGTCGGTCGCCGCCAGGCGGGCGTCGTCGAACCGGTGCAGCTCGGCCCGGCCGTCGTCGGTGACGGTGAAGCGCCGCAGCCCGAGGGCCCGGTGGGCGATGCCCGCCTCGTGCAGCCGGGCGATCTGGCGCCAGGCGTCGACCAGCGGCCGGCCCGACATCGCCTCGACGGACAGGTCGGCTGCTGGGCGCCCGCGGTCGACGTCGGCGACGAGTCCGACGGCACCCTCGGCGGACGCCACGACGCCGTGGACGCCGGGCACCCGCACGCCGTGCTCGGCGGCCAGCGTCTGGGCCAGCGCCTCGTGCTCGATGCGGCGCTGCATCGACGCGAAGGGCCGGTCGGCCTCCGACGTGCGCAGCCGTGCGTAGCGCCACAGGCGGGCCAGCAGGTCGGCCGACCGGTCGTGCGAGGTGCGCACGGTGAGGGCCAGCGCGGGCCCGTCGTCGACGTCGAGGCGGTAGGCCAGCGGGTCGGATGCATCGAGCTGGGTCACGCGCGAGACCGATCGGCGGAAGCGCAGCATCTCGGCCAGCTCGACGGGCGCGGGGTCGGTGCTGGGGGTGCCCACGGCCACGAGCACCACGCTGCCGACGACCGTGCCGACCGCCAGGGCCAGCACGACGTCGAAGGCGGGCTCGCCCGACGACACCATGCGCAGCACCACGAGGAACGCGATCAGCGCCCAGAGGCTGCGGCGCCACCGCCGTGAGATCCACGGCGACGCGATCACCACCATGGCGACCGCCGAGGCGAGGAACGACGAGGTGGCGAACCGGGGATCGGTCAGGTCCACCTGGCCGCCGGTGTCCTCGCGGACCCTTTCGAGCACCCCGCGGTCGGTGAGGAGGCCGTCGAGGGCCACCATCGCCCACGTCGCCGCCAGGCTGCCCCCGAGCAGGGCCAGTGCCCGGCGGTAGCGGCGGCGGATGAGCAGGACCAGGAGGGCGAGCAGGGGCAGGGCGACCGCGAGCAGGAACGCGATGGCCGTGAGCGCCTCGGCCGCCCGGTCGGGGATGCGCTCGTAGGCCTCGACGATGTCGGCCTCGGCGCCGCCGACGGTGTTGCGGGCGAAGACGACCGCGAGCAGGCCGGCGGCGAGCAGTAGCAGGCCGATCAGCAGCCGGAGCACGTCGGCGGGCGAGCGCTGCCGGCGCGCCGGGCGCAGGTCCATCACCGGAGGGTCCGCCGGTGTCGGGGCGGCCCGCCCCGACGGGTCGGTCGACGGGTCGGTCGACGGGTCGGTCGACGGGTCGGCTGCGGCGGCGTCGGCGGTCGCGGCGGCGTCGGTGGGTACGGCCGAAGCCGGCGTCGGCGGGTCGACGGGGACGTCCACGGTCACACGGCGGCCCGCGGCTACTCGGCGCGCACGGGGCGGCCGGGGCGCACGCTGCCGAACACCACCGACGCGACCAGGCCGCACAGGATGCCGAGGCCCGCGCCACCCACCACGTCGAGGGGGAGGTGCGCCCCGTAGTAGACGCGGGCGAAGGCGACGATCGACGCCAGGGTGAAGGGCACGTACCGCCACCGGCCGGGAAGCAGGGGGGTCAGCACCGTCGCCACGGCGAACGCGATGGCGGCGTGCCCCGACACGTACCCGCGCCCGTGGATGCCCGACTCGCGCAGGTGGACGTCGTCGAGGAGCTCGGCCGGGCGCCCGCGCTCGATGGCGCGCTTAACGACCTTCGCCAGGATCCAGGCGCCCAGCACCGCCGTGCCGGCGGCCACGGCGGGCGCCGCCCGCTTCGTGACGAAGTAGGCGATCAACCCGCCGATGCTGATCATCCAGAAGTTGCCGAGCTGCATGAACGGCCAGAGGGGCCAGCGCAGGGCGTCGGGCAGGTCGTTGATGGCCCGGAACACGTCGAGCTCCCACCCGCGGACGACGTCGCGGTCGTCGAGGAGGGCCCAGCTGAGCAGGAGGAGGCCGGCGCCCGCGGCCAGCTCGACCCCGTGGCGGTTCCAGTGGCGGGCGGACACCAGGCGGCGGCGCCGGCCGGGCTCGTCGGGAGGGGACGCAGGGGTGTCGGCGTAGGGCTCGTTGGGCGCGGCCACGTCAGGACGCACGGCCGCGGGCGACGGCGGCCGGGTGCCGTTCGACGTCGGTGATCGACCGGGGTGCGGGCGTCGTCATGGGCGGGAGCTCCGATCGCCGGGGAGGCCGGACGCTGGGCGTACGGTACCCACGATCCGACCACCGGTCACGACGTCGTGGGCTCTGGCGCAGCCGTCTCCGCGCCCGCTCCCGCCGGCTCGTCGGGCACCCCGACGGCGAGGTTGACGGCCGACCCGATCGCCACGCCGAGCGCCGCGCCGCAGAGCACGTCGAGAGGGTTGTGCGCGCCGACGTAGACGCGCGCCACCATCACCAGCCCGACGAGCACCCACGGCACCGGCCGCCACCGCCGCGGCAGGTACGGCGCCACCAGGCACGCCACCGCCGCGATCATCACCGCGTGGCCCGAGACGAAGCTCTCGCCCGCCGCCGGGACGTCCCCCCGCAGGTCGGCGTCGGCGCCGATGGACGTGCCGGGACGCTCACGGGTCACGATCGCCTTGACCACGCGCTCGAGCACCAGCTTCGCCACGGTCACGACGACGAGGGCGACCGCGAGCCGGCGCCGGTGGAGCAACCAGGCCACGACGGCGAGCACGGGCCCGACGAGGACCGCGCCGATCTGCTGGAACGGCCAGAGCAGCGGGTAGAGGACCTCGGGCAGGTCGTTGACCGCCAGGAAGGTGCTGCGCTCCCACGCCGGCACGTGACCGTCGCGCACCACCACCATGCCGACGACGAGGACGGCGAGGCCCGCCGCCGCGGCCCAGGCGTCGCCGGCGCGCCGCCGCCACCGCGGCTCGGCGGTGCCGGTCGCCGCGCCGTCGCGGTCGTCCGCGGGGGCGGCGCTCATCCGCCGACGCACTCCGTGCCCGCGCCGCACAGGTCGAGACCGGTCTCGTCGCGCACGTGGTCCACCAGGGTCGAGCGCGGCTGGAACGCCAGCGCCTGCTCCGCGACGAACATGAGCGACGGGTCGGCCTCGTCGAAGGCGAACTCGTACGTGGCGCACCCGCCCGGGAAGACGTAGGAGCGGGTGGCCCGGAGCTCGGGCCGCACCTGCTCGGGCCGCTCGAAGCGCTCGGTCCCCACCTCGTCGCTCGGGACCTGCGTGGCGCCGTCGAGGTCGCACTCGTCGGGCGGGCGCAACGTCACCTCGACGGCGTCGTCGCCGCCGATGTCGGAGTCCAGCGTGAACGTGGCCTCGGTGCGCTCGACGTGGCTGTCGCCGAGCTGCCAGCCCGCGGGCAGCGTCGCCACGCACGGGATCTGCGTCGCCGACGGGACGGCCTGGGCCATCAGCACGACCAGCGAGCCGGTGCCGCAGTCGGGCGGTGCGTCCACCTCGAGGTCGTGCGACGGCGCGAAGAGGTTGACCGCCTGCACGGCGGCGAGCACCACGACCACCACCACGGCCACCGCCAGCCCCACCCGCCGGAAGCTCCAGCGCTGGATGCCGATGCGGGGCCGCTCGGGGGCGAGCGCCCGGAACTCGCCGATCAGGTCGCGCCCGTCGCGCTTCATCACCGCTCGCAGCTGGGTCGGGCTGGCCACGCCGCGGGTGGCGGCGAACGCCTCCGCGACGTCGTCGGCGGTGAAGTAGCGCAGCGCGTGCTGGTAGACCCGCTCGGGGTCGGACCGGACGGCCAGCACCAGCATCATGTTCCCGAGGTCGACGGCCTGCCGCCACGGCGACGGGCGGACCTGGACGAAGAAGGCGTCGATCAGGAACACCCGCCCGTGGCTGACGAGCAGGTTGGCCGGCTTGATGTCGCGGTGGGCCAGGCCCGCGTCCCACAGCCGGCGCATCAGGCTGAGGGCATCGTCGATCACGGCGTCGTCGACGTCGGCCTCGCCGATCTCGCGCGAGTCCTCGATGAAGCTGGCGACGAGCATGTACTCGCGCTCGGGGGTGATCTCGACGATGCCGAACGGCGTCGCGGTCGGGATGCCGGCGTCGCGCAGGAGGCGCAGGGCGTAGTCCTCGTACTCGACGAGGCGGCGCACGCTCTCGAAGCGGGCCTCGTCCTCGAGCCGGCCGTACAGCAGGCGGCGGCCCAGCTTGTACCAGCGATCGGCTCGCACGTGGTTCATGGCGAAGAGCTTGGCGAACAGGAAGGAATCGTCGGGTTGGCCCTCGACCCGCAGGCGCAGCGGCGTCGACCCCCCGGAGCCCTCGAGGCCGACCGGCTCGGCGTCGAGCACCGTCAGTCCCAGCTGGTCGTGCACGGCCTGGCGGATGGCCTCGCCCCGTCGGCCGCTCACGTCGAGGTGGGCGGTCTTGCCCTGCCGGTAGGCCACGGGTACGACCTCGTTGGGCGTGAACAGCCGGAAGGCGACGAGCGGGATGGCGACCCCGAGGGCGAGCCCGGCGATGACGTCGAACGGGTGGTCGACGCCGAGGTAGAGCCGGCAGAACACGAAGAAGCCCAGCAGCACGCCGATGGCGAGCTTGGCGCGCCACCGCAGGTGACCGGCCGGCACGAGGCTGTAGACGATCGCCACGAGGAGCGACGCCAGCACGGTGACGGGCGGCGACGGCGAGGAGAACCCGGCCCACCGGCTGATGGCGGTGACGTCGTAGGGCCGGGGCCGGGAGAACGCCTGGTAGAGGGCGATGCCGACGAGCTCCATCAGCAGGATGGCGGCCAGGAAGGTGAACAGGTGCCGCCAGCGGCGGAACACCATCAGCACAATCATCAGCACGACGGCGACGACGAGGATGGCCCAGCCGGTGGCCACCCGGTCGTAGCCGGTGGCCACGTGGGTGAACCACGGTGTGCGCAGCCGGGCGATCGGGCGCAGCACCGCGGCATCCAGGCGGTCGGTGGTGCGCCGCGCCGCGGCCGACGCCAGGGCGATCAGGATCCAGCCCACCGTGGCGACCAGCACCACCAGCCAGATCTTGCCCGTCGTCCCCAGGTGCCGGGGGAGCGGTGGCGCCGCGCCGGTCGGGCGGCGGCGCCGGCGCGATCGCAGGGCGCCCGGCGCCGCCGACGCCTCGGCGGTCGTGGGCGCGCCGCCTCTGGTGGGGTCGGGCGCGGTCACGCCCTCGCGGGGCGCGCCCGCCGGAGCGGACCCGCCCACCGGACCGGCGTCGGGGGCGCCGAGCTCGCCGGGCGCGGTCATCGGCGTTCCCCCGTCGACGTCATCCCCGTCCCTCCGAGGCGAGCCAGTCCGCCGCCACGTCCGCGGCTTGCCTGCCGGCGAGGACCTCGCCGTTGAGCGCCTGCAGCACGTCGCTGTCGAGGCGTGCCGACACCGCATCCACGGCGGCGACGAAGTCGTCGCCCCAGCGGTCGACCACCTCTTCGCGCACCACGGGCACGACGTTCTCGGCCGGTTGGAGGCCGAGGTCGTCGGACAGCACGACCAGCCGGTCCTGCGTGATCCGCGGATCGGTGGTGAACAGGAGGGCCACGTCGACGAGGCCCTCGGAGAGGGCCTGGTGGGTCAGCGGCCCGCCCACGTCGAGGGGGAGGAACCCGGCGAACTCGAGGCCGTAGGTCGACTCGAGTCCGGCCAGGCAGAACGGGCGCTCGGTGCAGCCCGGAGGGCCGCCGAACGTGAGGCGATCGTCGATCGAGGCCAGGTCGCTGATGTCGGACAGCGCGTAGCGCTGGGCGGTCGTGCGCGTCACCACGATCGCGTTGGCGTCCTGGGCGGCGGACGAGGCCAGCGCCACCAGGTGCCGGCTCCCGAGCGCGCGGTCCAACGCCTGCCGGGTCGCGGCGAGGTCGTCGGTCGGGGTGGTCTCGCCCAGGCTCAGGAACTGCAGGGCCGTGCCCGCGTACTCGGGCACCAGCTCGACGAGGCCCCCTGCCAGCGCGGGCTGGACGAACTCGCGGGGACCGAGCCCGAGCTCGAACCGCACGTCGTACCCCGCCGCCGCCAGGGCCTGGCCGTACACCTCGCCGAGCAGCTCGCTCTCGGGGAAGTCGAACGAGGCGACGGTGACGGCGTCGTCGTCGAGGGCGGTGGCGACCGCCTCGTCGCGCGGGGCGGGGTCGGCCGCGCACGCCGCCGTGAGCGCGAGAGCCACAGCCAGGGAGAGCAGTGCGGCTGGCCTCCGGGTCCTCACGGGAGACCCCCCTGTCCCGATGACACGATTGGTGTCGACACGGCGGCGTCGTGTCGCGGTCAGCTTCCCACAGCCCGTCGCCGGGGGAAACGACCGGTGGTTGTCACGCGACCACCACGGGTGGAGACTGCCCCCACCGGGGGGCGAGGTGATGGACGACATGAGCACCGACGAGGAGACAGGGGCCGCACCGGCCGCTCGCGACGGTGACCACGACGCCGCCGAGGGCGCGGTCGAGGCGGACGGTCCACCGCCCACGGGCTGGCGCAACCCTCGGGTCCGGCGGGCGCTGTCGGCGCTGGTGTCGGTCCTGATCGTCGGGGGGATCTTCTGGTTCGTGCTCGGGCAGTTCTCGGACCTGTCCTCGGTGTGGCGCTCGATCCGCGGGCTGAGCAGCGCCCAGGTCGCCCTCATCGTGGCCGTGGCCGTGGTCAACCTGGCCACCTACGTCCCGGTGATGGTGCTGGCCACGCCGGGCCTGAGGGCCCGCCAGTCGTTCGTGCTCACCGAGACGACCACGGCCGTGAGCAACGCCCTGCCCGCCGGCGGGGCCATCGGGGTCGGCCTCACCTACACGATGCTCGGCTCGTGGGGCTTCTCGAAGACCCGGTCGACGCTGTCGGTGCTGGTGACCGGCATCTGGAACAACTTCGTGAAGCTGGGCACGCCGATCGTGGCCCTGGCCATCCTCGCCCTCCAGGGGCAGCCCGGGGGCGGGCGCCTGGTGGCGGCGCTGGTCGGGCTCGTGGGGCTGGTGACGGCGGTCGTCGTCTTCGCCCTGATCCTGCGGAGCGAGGACTTCGCCCGCCGTGCCGGGCTCACGATGCAGCGGGTCGCCACCCCGCTGATGGCCGTGTTCCACAAGGGCCCGGCCACGGGTTGGGACCACGCCGTGGTCAAGTTCCGGTCTCGGGTGGTCGGTCTCGTCCGCCACCGGTGGCTGGCGCTCACCGCCGTCACGCTCCTGTCGCACCTGGCGCTGTACGTCGTGCTGCTGACCTGCCTGCGCTGCGTCGGGGTGCCCGACTCGGAGGTCAGCTGGGCCGAGGTGCTGGTGTCGTTCTCGTTCGCCCGGCTCGTGACCGCCATCCCGCTCACCCCCGGAGGCGTCGGCGTGGTCGAGCTGGCGCTCATCGGCAGCCTCACGGGCTTCGGCGGCGACCGGCCCGAGGTCGTGGCGGCGGTGCTGATCTTCCGCCTGTTCACCTACGTCCTGCCGATCGTGCTGGGCGGGTTCACCTACCTGTTCTGGCGGCGCAACAGGTCGTGGCGCGGCTCGGCCCCGCCGATGCCCGAGTCGCTCGCCCCGATCGCCGTCGACGACCCCGGCCCCGCGGCCGTGGCGGCCGGCTGACCCGGCGGTCGCACGGTGCCGGCTGACCCGGCGGCCGGTCACACGGTGCCGTCGCGGGCGACCGCCGCCACCACGCGCAGGACCAGCACCGTGCCCGTCAACAGCCCGCCGTAGCCGAGGATCGTCAGCAGGCTGGTGTCGCCGACGACGGTGGGGCTGGCGTCGAGCGCGGTGAACAGGAGGGCGGCCGCCACCAGCAGGGCGCTGCCCACCAGCGCGAGCAGCGCCCGGTTGACCAGCGTCCGCAGCACGCGCGTCTCGTCCTCGCTGACGACCGTGCGGAGCCGGAGGTCGCCGCGCGACGTCAGCGCGGCGATGCGGTCGATGCGATCGGGCAGGCGGCGGAGCCGCAGGGCCGCGGCCGTCAGCTCGTCCTTCGCCAGCTGCCGGGGGTCGACGGGACCGGCCTCGTCGCCGGCGGCGGGCCCGGCGAGCCGCATCGCCGCCGACACCACCGACACACCCGGCGACAGCACCTGCACCGTGCCGTCGAGGGTGACCAGCGACCGGGCCAGCAGCACGAGGTCGGCGGGCAGCACGATGCCCAGCGCGGCCAGCGCCGGCACCATGTCCTGCAGCGCCGTGGGCTCGACGCCCCCGCCGGGCCGCACGTTGTCGGCCACCAGCCGGGCGATCGTGCGGTCGAGCCGGTCGCCCGACACGTCACCGACGTCGGACACCTGCTCGATGCCGTCGCGCAGCAGGCCCACGTCGTTGCGCACGAGGCCGCCCAGGATCTCGACGGTGGCCGTCCGCTGGAGGGCGTCGAGGCGGCCCACCGCCCCGAAGTCGATGAGCCCGAGCGACCCGTCGTCGAGCACGAACACGTTCCCGGGATGCGGGTCGGCGTGGAAGAAGCCGTACTCGATCACCTCCCGCATGACCGTGGCGAGCAGGCCCTCGGCCAGCGCCCGCCGGTCGTCGGCCCCCATCGCCGCGAGCCGGTCGGCGTCGTCGGCGCTGAACCCCTCGAGGCGCTCCTGGACCAGGACGCGGGCCGTGCACAGGTCGGGGTACACGCGCGGGACCCGTACCCGCCGGCGCTCGCCGGCCGTCGACGCCGTCGCCCGGTCGGCGGCCACCAGCCGGGCCATGTCCGCGGTCGCCCGGGCCTCGCCCCGGAAGTCGAGCTCGGCGCGGAGGCTGGCGGCGAAGGCCCCGAGGATCTCGCCGATGTGCACGCTGCGCCCCACCGACGTGCGACGCTCGGCCAGGCCGGCGACGAGGGCCAGGGCGGCCAGGTCCCGCTCCATGACGTCGGCGATGTCGGGGCGCTGGACCTTGACCACCACGGCCTCGCCCGAGTGGAGGCGGGCGACGTGGGTCTGGCCGATCGAGGCCGCCGCCAGCGGCTCCCAGTCGAACTCGGCGAACGTGTCCTGGACGGGGCCGAGCTCGGCCTCGAGGACGGCGCGGATGCGCTCGGGGTCCTCCTGCGGCGCCCGGCTCTGCAGCTCGGCCAGCTCCTCGCAGACGGCGGGCGGCAGCATGTCGACCCGCGTGGCGGCTATCTGACCGAGCTTCACGTACACCCCGCCGGCCTGCTCCAGCACGCGCCGCAGCCGGACGCCCAGCGGCTCGGCCTGCTGGGCGGCGCGCCCACCGGCGCCCAGCAGCGGACCGAGGCCCTGGGCCCGCAGCAGCCGGAGCAGCTCGCGGTACCGGCGCAGGACGTCGATGCGCCGCCGGGCGTCGGAGACCAGGCGGGGCGCGGTGATCATGCCGGCCTGCTCGGCGCGCGCCAGGGTGCCGGGCCGCGCCAGCAGGTCGAAGCCCACCGCCACCGCCATGGTGGCGGGCACGGCGATGGCCAGCGTCTCCAGGATCAGGTCCTCGGACCCCCAGTCCCATCCGTTGAGGCCCAGGGTGAGGAGGGTGCCGATCGTCCACCCGGCGATCCCGGCCACGGCGGCCTTGGCCCAGCCACGCCGCACGCCCAGCAGCCGCAGCGACAGCCAGGTGGTCACGATGCCGAGCCCCACGGCCAGCGCCGCGTTCGCCACCCAGTCCACCAGCGGCGGCGTCAGCACGGTCGCCGCCCTGCCGTGCGCGCTGTCTGGCCCATCCACGCTCCCGTCGCCGTGCCGGCGCGGCGGGGACCGGCCGAGCGTCCTGCGGTGCGGCGCCACGGTACCGGCTGGCGCCGTCACCATCCGTGGAGCGCCGAGGCCGCCGGCGCCGGCGGGTGGGCCGGGGCGGCCCACGTGTGGGAACCTGGCGGTCGATCGCGGCTCTTGCGGGGGGCCGGGTGGGCGGCTCGCCCTCGGCTCCGCGGCCGGGTCCACGGGCGGTCGGCCCTCGTGTTTGCCGTTCGGCGGGTCGGCCCCGTAGGCTTGTTCGTCGCTCTGGACCCGGAGCGCGCTCGCGCCCGGTCCGGCCTCGCAACACCCAGGCCGTGGTCCGACTCCGACCTCGCAACACTCCGATGAAGGTGGCACGCGTGCCCACGTACTCCCCGAAAGCCTCAGAGATCCAGCGTGCCTGGTACGTCGTCGACGCCGAGGGCATGGTCCTCGGCCGGGTGGCCACCGAGGTCGCCCGCGTCCTGCGCGGCAAGCACAAGCCGACGTTCGCCCCGCACCTCGACACCGGCGACCACGTCATCGTCGTGAACGCCGACAAGGTCGTGCTCACGTCCGACAAGGCCGAGCGCAAGGTCATCTACCGCCACTCGGGCTACCCGGGCGGCATCAAGGCCGAGACGTTCGCCCACCTCCACGCCCGCAAGCCCGAAGAGGCCGTGCGGCGCAGCATCCGGGGCATGCTCCCCAAGACCCGGCTCGGCCGTCAGCAGCTCACCAAGCTGAAGGTCTACGCCGGCCCCACCCACCCGCACGCCGCCCAGCAGCCGCAGCCCCTCGACGTGGCCCACGCCCGTCGCCGCACCGCCTAGGACACGCTTCGATGCCCACTCCGCTCACGCAGACCACCGGCCGCCGCAAGGGCGCCGTCGCCCGGGTGCGCATCCGCCCCGGCACCGGCACGATCAAGATCAACGACCGCGAGATGGCCGCGTACTTCCCGTCGAAGACGCACCAGATGATCCTCACCGAGCCGCTGCGCCTCACCAGCACCGACGAGTCCTACGACGTCGACGCCACGCTGCACGGCGGCGGCGTGTCGGGCCAGGCCGGCGCCCTGCGCCTCGGCATCGCCCGGGCCCTCGTCGAGCTCGACCCCGAGATGCGCACCACCCTGAAGCGGGCCGGCTTCCTGTCGCGCGACCAGCGCGAGAAGGAGTCGAAGAAGTACGGCCTCAAGAAGGCCCGCAAGGCGCCCCAGTACAGCAAGCGCTGATCTGCGGCCGGTCCGCCCGGTCGCCTGTTCGTTGCGTTGGCCGGCTCCTGCGGGGCCGGCCGACGTCGTTGTCGGGCCGGCTCGCCGGTCGAGCCCACGTCGAGGAGCACGTCGTGCTGAAGTTCGGGACCGATGGGGTGCGAGGGGTCGCCAACGCGGAGCTGACCCCCGAGCTGGCGCTGGCGCTCGGGCGCGCCGCGGTGCGGGTCCTCGGCGGCGACCGCTACGCCGTGGGACGCGACACGCGGCGCTCGGGACCGCTGCTCGAGGCCGCGCTCGCCGCCGGTCTGGCGGCCGAGGGCGCCGACGTCACGCTGCTGGGCGTCGTGCCCACGCCCGAGGTGGCGTGGTGGTCGGCCACCCGGGGGGCTCCGGCGGCCATGGTCTCGGCGTCGCACAACCCGTTCGCCGACAACGGCATCAAGCTGTTCGCGGCCGGCGGCCGGAAGCTGGCCGACGACGTCGAGCAGCGCCTCGAGGCCGAGCTGCAGCGCGTGCTCGGGGCCGGCGCCGGGAGGGTCGACGGGGTCGGGACCGGGAGCGGCGACGGGGCCCGGGTCGAGGCCGGGAGCGGCGACGGCGGCGGCGCGGCGACGCCCGCTGTCCCGACGCCCGCCGGTGCCCCGACGCCCGCCGGTGCCCCGACG
>Ga0111539_10004333_pt1 | contig 18572 bp, 16 predicted proteins | sample RhiMethybrSRZTD1_FD_79667 | JGI IMG/M metagenome (GOLD analysis project Ga0111539, IMG submission 79667) | Populus rhizosphere microbial communities from Tennessee, USA - Rhizosphere MetaG P. TD hybrid SRZTD1 (version 2) (version 2) | ecosystem: Host-associated > Plants > Roots > Rhizosphere >... | reverse complement strand
TCCGGGAGTTGGCGCCGCGACGGCCGCACGGATCATCGAGTACCGCGAGAAGAACGGACCCTTCAAGAAGATCGAAGAACTGATGAACGTGAAGGGGATCGGCGAGAAGGCGTTTCTCAAGCTCAAGCCGCTCGTGGCCGTGACCGCCGCCAAGTCGTTCGCATGAGCGGTCAGGGCGCCGAGCGGGGGGCGACGCTCGCGGAACTGGTGATCGCGATGGCGCTCTGCGCGACGCTGACTGCCATCGGTGCGCCGCTGGTGGCGCACACGATCGACGCCGGCCGGGGACGGCAGGCCGCGGGTTTCATCGCATCACGGTTTCGTCTCGCCCGGCAGCACGCCGTTGCCCAGTCGCGCTCCCACGCCATCGTGTTCGACAACGGGCCGATCGGCTGGGAGTTTCGGGTGTGCGTCGACGGGAATGCGAACGGCGTGCGCCGGGCTGAGATCGCCGCGGGCATCGACGCCTGTCCCGAAGGACCGTATCGCCTCGCCGACCTCGTGTCCGGCACGCGCATTGTCGTGGACGGAAGCCTTCAGGGGCCGGAGGGTGATCCGCCGTCGGCCGACCCGGTCAGGTTCGGGTCGAGCGATCTCGCCAGCTTCTCGGCGCTCGGCAGCAGTAGCAGCGGGTCGGTTTTTGTGCAGTCGCGCGACGGCGTGCAATACGCGGTGCGCCTGGCCGGGGCGACCGGGCGGACGCGGATGCTCCGGTACGACCCGGCCAGCGCGGTCTGGCGGGACGCGTGATGCGCGGGCGAGTGGTGATCGGCCGGGACGTCAACGTGCTCCGCGAGTCGGCGGAGGGACTGGAACTGGCCGGCCGCGTGCGACTCCGTCCGGGCTACTGCGTCGAGGTCGTACGTTCCGCGACGCCAAGCCGGCCGTTGACTGTCCGGCGCGCGGTCGTCTGTTCCTGGATGGTCGTGTCGCTGGGTAGCGGCGGCCCGACGTACCGGGGGACGTGCCGCTGGGACTGACGGAGCGGGAACGAACTACCCCGAGGACGGGCGCGCCGGCGGCGCTTCGCCTCAGATCGAGAGTGATCGCGATGGCACCGGTGTTGATACAGCGGATGGCGATGCGGACGGCTCGGGCGGCGGCGGTGATGGTGGGGCAGAGCGCGGTGATGCTGGAGCTGCGTGCGCGGGTCCAGCGCATTGCGGAAACCAGCTTCACGGTCCTGATCGAGGGCGAGAGCGGGGCGGGGAAGGAGCTGGTCGCGCGCGAGATCCATCTGAGCAGCGCGCGCCGCGAGGGACCGTTCGTGCCGGTCAACTGCGCCGCTCTCGTCGAGAGCCTGCTGGAGGCCGAGCTGTTCGGGATCGAGGAGCGCACGGCCACCGGCGTGCGAGGCCGGCGCGGTAAGTTCGAGATGGCCGATCACGGCACCTTGTTCCTCGACGAAGTCGCCGATCTCTCGCCGGCGGCGCAAGCCAAGCTGCTCCGCGTCCTGCAGGACATGTCGGTCGAGCGCGTCGGCGGGCAGGGCGCCCGCTCGGTCGACACGCGCGTGGTCGCGGCGACGAATCGCACCCTGCAGTCGATGGTGGAGGCCGGGCGGTTCCGGACGGATCTGTACTACCGGCTGGCCGGCGTGGAGGTCTACGTGCCGCCGCTCCGGGCGCGGCGGGAGGATGTGCCGCTCCTCGTCGAACACTTCACGGCGCGTCATCGTCGCGTGCGCCACTTGTCGATCAGCCCGTCGGCGATCGAAGCGTTGACGCTCTACGACTGGCCCGGCAACGTACGGCAACTGGCGCGGGTGCTGGAACGCGCGGTGGCGCTGTCGCCGCATCCAGTGATCACCGCCGCCGATCTCCCAGCCGAGATCTCGAACGAATACCGCGACGTGCTTCGCGACGTGCCCGAGCGCGACGATTCGCTTCGGGCCTGGACCAGCCGTTACGTCCGCCTCGTGCTCGAGCGATGCGACGGCAACAAGCGGCGGGCGTGTGAGATTCTCTCCATCAGCTATCACACGCTTCGATCCCACCTCGAGTACGACACCGCGGGCTCGCGCGAGCGCTCCGCGGACACATTCTCCGACACCGGTGACGGCCTGAGTCCGTGACGAGCACCCGATCGCCCGCCCAGGGGAACAACCAGAGCTCTGCCAGTGATCTCCGGGCCAGACCCGGGAGGAAGGATCTCAGTCATGAAACGACATCTGCTCACATCGGTCAGCCTCATGGTGCTCACGGCCCTGACGGCGACCGACGCACGCGCCGGCGGCGATCGGGAGCGCGTGCTGCAGCGCGGGACCGATGCGGCGACCGGCGCCGAGGTGACCGTGGCGCGCGGCGACTCGGGATTGATCGCGATCAACGTGCAGGCGCCGGATCTCCGCCTGCGGAAGGAGCTCGTGGCCGGCCGGATGGTGACATCGGTCCGGACGCCGGGCGACGAGCTGACGATCGAGTTCGATCGCCGGACGTTCACCGTGACCGGCGGCGGCCGGCGCGTGGAGGTCACGCCGGACCATCCCGATCGCATCGAGGCGGCGCGCTCGATCATCGCCAACTCGACGGCGGCGGCCCGCGGCGCGACCCTGCTCGGCCGCATGAGCTTCGGCCCCGAAGCGCCGATGCGCGTGATGTTGTTGTCGACGCGCGTGCTGCTCCAGGCCGGCGAGCCAGACGAGACCACGAAGGCGGACGCGGCCCGCTGGGTCCAGAGCGCACGCACCCGTGTGCGCGCCGGGATCACCCGCGTCTCAATAGACGATGGCCCAGGCGATTGCTGGGCCAAGTACGCGGCCGAGGCGATCGCCGCGTACATGGAATACGAGGACTGCATGGCGAACCTGCACTGGTGGGAGGTCCTGGGTCCCGCCGCGTGCGCCGTTGTCTACGACATGCGGGCGATCGGAGCGTTCTCGTGGTGGATCGGCTGCGTCAGTTTCAACTCCTGACATTCACGAACAAAGGACGAAGACGATGAGGTTGGTGATAGTGGTGGTGCAGCTGGTGATCAGCGCGGTCGTGACCGCGACCGTCATGCCGGCGCTGCTGGTCACGCTGCCGGCCGCGCGGGATCGGCGAGTGGGCCTCGGCCTGATGGCCGGGTTGATGGCCGTCTCGTTTGCGCTGATCTCGCTCTTCTGGCCGCGCCGCAAGACCTGAACACGCGGGCGCCGGCTGGTCCGTGAGCGTGCGGACCGGCCGGCGCGCGAGGCGGCTTGACCGCCTCGCGCGGGCGATAGTACGTTGTAGGGTACCTTGCTGGCTGAGGTACGCGCATCTGGCGGCGAGTTTCCACCCGACACATGTCGTCCAGCCAGCCCGCTCCGTTGAAAAAGACGCCGCTCAATGCCCGGCATCGTGCCAGTGGTGCGCGCATGGTCGAGTTCGCCGGCTGGGAGATGCCCGTCGAGTACTCGGGCATCACCGATGAGCACCTCGCGGTGCGCAGCCGCGCCGGAATCTTCGACGTCAGTCACATGGGGGAGATCGAGATTGCCGGCGCCGACGCGCTGGCTACCGTCCAGTGGCTGACGAGCAACGACGCGTCGCGGCTCGCGGTCGGGCAGGCGCAGTATTCCGCATTGACCACGCCGGCCGGCACGTTCGTGGACGACATCCTGGTGTACCGGTTGGCCGCCGACCACTACATGCTGGTCGTCAACGCCGGGAACATCATGAAAGACTACGAGTGGATTGCCGGCCACGCCAGAACGCGCGGCGGCGACGCGGCGGTCATCAATGCGAGTTCCCGGTATGCGCTCATCGCGGTCCAGGGCCCCGAGGCGCAAGGCGTTGTGCAAGCGCTTACGGCGATCGATCTCGGCGCTCTCAAGTACTATTGGTTCGCCACCGGGGAGGTCGCCGGCGTTCGTGCCACCGTGTCACGGACTGGTTACACCGGCGAGGACGGGTTCGAAGTCTTCGTTCCGCCGGCGCAGGCCGAGCGCGTGTGGAACGCGGTGCTCGAGGCCGGCGGGCACGTGGACCTCCGGCCGTGCGGGCTTGGTGCCCGAGATACGCTCCGGCTCGAAGCTGCGATGCGCCTCTGCGGCAGCGACATGGACGACGGGACGACCGTGCTCGAAGCGGGCCTGGGATGGATCGTCGGGTGGAAGAAAGACGACTTTCTCGGCGCCGAGACGCTCCGTCGCCAGAAGGGTGGCGGGCTGGAACGGAAGCTGGTGCCTTTCGAGGTCAAAGAGCGCGCGATCGCACGGCATGGCTATGCGGTCGTGCAGGACGGGCGGCCGGTCGGGGTCGTCACGAGCGGGACGCAGACGCCCTTCCTGAAGAAGCCGATTGGATTCGCCATGGTGCCGCTGTCCTTGACGGGCGTCGGCACCGCGCTCGACATCGAGATTCGTGGCAAGACGGTTCGCGCCGAGGTGGTGCCGGAGCCGTTCTACAAGCGCCCGAACCGGACGCCGGCCGCCTGAGCCCGGCGCCGGACTGAACGAGGACGTGCATGTATCCGAACGAACTGAAATACACGAAAGACCATGAGTGGGTCCGTCTGCAGGGCGACGAGGCGTCGGTCGGTATTACCGACTATGCGCAGCGTCAGCTCGGGGACGTCGTCTTCGTCGAGTTGCCTGAGGTGGGACGCAAGGTGGCGCAGGGAGAAGTCTTCGGCAACATCGAGTCGGTCAAGGCGGTGTCCGAGCTGTTCTCGCCGGTCTCGGGTGAAATCGTCGCCGTCAACACGGACCTGGCGAATCATCCGGAGGCGGTGAACGCCAAGCCGCACGAGACCTGGATGATCCGGCTCCGTTCCAGCGCCCCGGCCGAGGCGGACGCCCTGCTCGACGCCGCAGCCTACGGCGCGCTCATAAAGTAGCCTGTGACCGACACGTTTCAATCCAGACATCTCGGTCCCCGCGGCGATGACATCCGGCGCATGCTGGACGTCATCGGCGCCTTGTCCGTCGAGCAGGTCGTCGGCGAGATTGTGCCCGCGGACATCCGTCTGTCGTCGCCCCTGTCGCTGCCCGCCCCTGACACGGAGTACGCGTACCACCAGCGGTTGCGCCGGCTCGGCGCGCTGAACCGCGTGTTTCGGACGTACATCGGCATGGGCTATCACGACACGATCACGCCGGCGGTCATTACCCGGAATGTCTTCGAGAATCCGGGATGGTACACGCCGTACACGCCCTACCAGGCCGAGATCGCGCAGGGCCGGCTCGAATCGCTCCTCAACTTCCAGACGATGGTGAGCGAGTTGACGGCGATGGACGTCGCCAACGCGTCGCTCCTGGACGAGGCCACCGCCGCGGCTGAAGCGATGGCGCTGCTGCTGCGCGTCCACAAGCGGCCGCAAGCCGCGACGTTCGTCATCGCCGGGCACGTCTTCCCGCAGGTCCGCGACGTGATTCTGGCCCGGGCGATTCCGCTGGGCATCGCCGTCCGTGAGACCGGGGTGGACGACGTGGCATTCGGACCGGAGGTGTTCGGCGTGTACGTCCAGTCGCCGGATGATCGCGGGACCGTTCTCGATCTCCGGCGGTTGATCGCGCGGGCGCACGAGGCCGGCGTGCTCGTGGCCGTCGGATCGGATCTTCTGGCCTTGACCGTGATGACCCCGCCCGGCGAGGCAGGCGCAGACGTCGTGGTCGGCAACGGGCAGCGGTTTGGCGTGCCGCTCGGGTACGGCGGTCCGCATGCCGCGTTCTTTGCGACCCGCGAATCGTTCGTGCGGCAGGCGCCAGGCCGCATCATCGGGGTGTCGGTGGACGGCCGCGGCCGCCGCGCGTACCGGATGGCGCTGCAGACGCGCGAACAGCACATCCGCCGCGAGAAGGCGACGTCGAACATCTGCACGGCGCAGGCGCTCCTGGCCAACATGGCGGCGTTCTACGGCGTCTACCACGGCCCCGACGGATTGCGCGACATCGGCGGGCGAGTGCACGACCAGGCAGGACGTCTGGCCGGGGCGCTGACCGCGCTCGGTTGGAGCCAGACGAACCCTGCGTATTTCGATACGCTGCGGCTCGCCGGGAATGCGGCCCTCGCCGCTCGCGTCCGCGCCGCGGCCGAAGCCAGTGAGATCAACTTCCGCTACCCCGAACCGGGCGTCGTCCAGATTTCACTGAACGAGACGGTGACCGAGGCAGATCTGGACGACATCGTGGCGGCGTTTGCGGAAGCCGGCGGCGCTCCGGCGCCGGCCGTGGAACGGGCGGGCGCATCGCCGGCGACCACACTGCCGGAGCCGCTCCGGCGCCGTTCGGCCTATCTGACGCATCCGGTGTTCAACCGGCATCACTCCGAGACGGAGATGATGCGGTACATCCGGAATCTCGAACGGAAAGACATCGGCCTCGACACGTCGATGATCCCGCTCGGCTCGTGCACGATGAAGTTGAACGCGGCCGCGGAGATGATGCCGGTCGGCTGGCCGGAGTTCTCGAAGCTGCACCCCTTCGTGCCGGCGGAGCAGGCGCGGGGCTACCAGGAGATCTTCGCGGAACTGGAACGGGCGCTGGCGATCATCACCGGCTTCGAGGCCGTGTCGCTGCAGCCGAATTCCGGCGCGCAGGGCGAGTTTGCCGGGCTGCTGGTCATTCGCGCGTATCACGAGCAGCGCGGTCAGGCCGCGCGCGACATCGTGCTGATTCCGCAGTCGGCGCACGGGACCAACCCGGCCAGCGCCGCGCTCGCCGGCATGAAGATCGTCATCGTCGCCTGCGATACGCAGGGGAATGTGGACGTCGATGATCTCCGGGCCAAGGCCGTGGCCCACCGGGATCGGCTGTCGTGCCTGATGGTGACGTATCCGAGCACGCACGGGGTGTTCGAGGATCGCATCCGGGAAATCTGCGCCGTCGTGCACGAGCACGGCGGGCAGGTCTACATGGACGGCGCGAACATGAACGCGCAGGTCGGCCTCACGAGCCCGGCGGCGATTGGCGCCGACGTCTGTCACCTCAATCTGCACAAGACCTTCGCGATTCCGCACGGCGGCGGCGGACCGGGGATGGGACCGATTGCGGTCGCCCGACACCTGGCGCCGTTCCTGCCCGGCCATGCGGTCGTCCCGACCGGCGGGCGATCGGCGATTCCGGCGGTCTCGGCGGCGCCGTGGGGCAGCGCCAGCATCCTGCTGATTTCGTATGGCTACATTCGAATGCTGGGCGCGGCCGGCATCACCGAGGCCACGCGCATCGCGATGCTCAATGCGAACTACCTGAAAGCGCGCCTCGAGCCGCACTACCCGGTGCTCTACGCCGGCAAGAAGGGACGCGTCGCTCATGAGCTGATTTTCGATCTCCGTCCGTTCAAGCAGAAGACCGGCATCGACGAGCAGGATGTGGCCAAGCGGCTGATGGACTACGGGTTCCACGCGCCGACGGTCTCGTTCCCGGTGCCGGGCACACTGATGGTCGAGCCCACCGAGAGCGAGCCGATCGAGGAACTGGACCGGTTCTGCGACGCGATGATCGCGATTCGTAAGGAAATCGACGACGTCGCGGCCGGGCGGGCCGATGCGCGGGACAATCCGCTGAAATTTGCCCCGCACACCGCCGAGGACGTCACGGCCGACGCGTGGCCGCACAGCTACAGCCGCGAGCAGGCCGCCTATCCCGTGCCCGATCTCCGGCACCGTAAATTCTGGCCACCGGTCTCACGGATCGACAATCCCTACGGCGACCGCAACCTCGTCTGCGCCTGCCCGCCGATCGAGGCGTACGAGGAGGCACAAAAGCTTCACCATGAAGAGGTAAAGAGCTGAAGGAATTCTTTGGGCAAGACCGCTTGTTGCCCACTTTTCTCTGAGACTTACTCGTAGTGCAACGCGTTGACCGGGTCGAGCTTCGCCGCGCGGACGGCGGGGTAGAGGCCGAAGACAATGCCGATTGTCACCGACACGATGCACGCGACGGCCACAGATGTCACAGTGACGACCGTTTCCCAGCCGGCGAAGTAGGCGACCAGCTCTGAAAGCACGACGCCGACGACCGTGCCGACCAGGCCGCCGGTGACCGTGATGATCGTCGTCTCGACCAGGAACTGCCGCACGATGGCGCGGCGGGTGGCGCCGATGGCGCGGCGCACGCCAATCTCGCGCGTGCGCTCCATGACGCTGGCGAGCATGATGTTCATGATGCCGATGCCGCCGACGAGCAGGGAGATCGACGCGATCGCCACCATGACGATCTCGAACAGCCGCTTCGTGCGCTGCTGCTGGGCGAGCAGCTCCGCCGGGATGATGACGCTGAAGTCGCTCGCGCCCCGGTGCGAGACGTCGAGCAGTCCGCGCACGACCGAGCCGGCCGTGACGACATCGGCCTCCGGCTTCAGGGTGATGTAGACGCCGTCGATCTCGTCCTTTTGCCAGCTCAGCGAATCCTCGAGACGGAGGATGGCCGACATGATCGGCACGTAAATCAGGTTGTTCTGATCCTGGGCGGGCAGCCCCGCGACGTCGCTCTGGGTGCTGAGCTGCGGGCCGGCGACGCCGATGACGCGGAACCACTGCTGGTTGACCTTCACGAACTGACCGAGCGGATCGGTCGCGCCGAAGAGGCCCGCGGCGGCGGCCTGGCCGAGGACGGCGACCGGCCCGGCCTGCTTGTCGTCGGCGTCGGTGAAGAACCGGCCGCGCGTCACCCGGAGATTGGCGATCCGCTCGTAGGCGGCGCCGACGCCGTACACGGTCGGCATCTCGGCCTGGGGCTTGGGCAGAATCTTCGTCGGCACGAGCCGCTTGCGCGCGGTCGTGGCGGCGATGCCGTCGAGGTTGGCCTGGATCGATCGGAAATCCTGAAACGACAGGCCCGCCGACATCTTGCGCACGCGCTGGAGCGCCTGCGAGTCGCCGGCTTCGCGCGCTTCGATGATCACGTTGCGGACGCCGAGCTGCTCGATGAATGCGATCACTTGCTGCTGCGCGCCGGCGCCGATCGAGAGCATCGCGATCACAGCGGAGACGCCGAAGATCATCCCCAGCATGGTCAGCAGGGAACGCAGCTTGTGTGAGCGGAGGTTGTCGAAGCCCTGCTCGAGCTCAGGCCCGATGTCGAGGCCGCGCCGCGCGTGACGCGGGCGGGGCAGCGGCGCGGCGGCGGTACTCACTTGACGGCCCCGGGCGCCGGGGCGCTCTTGGACTTGTCGGTGCCGCGCGCGGCCGCCTGCGGATCGACGAGCGCGATCACGGTGCCCTCGTCGAGCCCTTCGATCCCGACCCGGCTTTCCGTGCGGTACGTCACTTTCACCGGCTTCGGTTCGAATCCGGTCCCGGTCTGCACGTAGACGATGGGCTTGCCTTCCTTCTGGCGGACGGCTTGCAAGGGCAGTTGCAGCACGTTCTCGACGCGCTGACCGGCGAGCACGACCTGCACCGAGGATCCGGGGCGGAGGCGGGCGTCGAGCTGATCGACTTTCAGCGTCGCGTCGAACTGGCGCATCGGTCCGGTCATCTCCCAGAAGTTGGTCTGCGCCGAGCCCGCGATCGTCGCGACGCTGCCGTCGAACGACACGCCGGGCAGCGAATCGGACTTGATCGCCGCCTTCTGTCCGGCGACGACGTTGGTGCGGTCCTGCTCGCCGATCTTGATCCGCAGCTCCATCGTCGCCAGATCGAAGACGTCCACCAGGGGGCGGCCGGCGAACGTGTTGTCGCCCGCGCGGTACTCGGGCAGCGTCATGCCGGAATAGAAGAAGCCGCCGGCCGCGTCGCGGTTCTCGCGGACCACGACGTGGCCGTCCATCGGCGCCTTGATGACGAGGCTGTCGATGTTCTGCTGCGCGCGCGTCGCGGCGAGCTCGGCCTTGGCGCGTTTCTCCTCGGACAAGGCGAGCGCGGCGCGGCTCGCTTCGGCGCGCGATTTCACATCCGACTCCACCTGTTCGAGACGCCGTTGCGTTTCCTCGATCGCGAGCTGGCGCTTGGCGTACTGGTTGGCGGCGATGAGGTCCTTGTCCACCGCGCCGTCGAGCTGCGCGCGCCGGACGTCGAAGCGCGCCGTCAGGAGCTCGACCTTGTCCTGGGCGGCCTGCACGGCCGCGTCGGCCTTGCGTTTGACGATCTCCTGCTCGGCCTGCTGCAGCTCGGACCTCGCCTGCTCGAGCGCGTAGACCTGCTCGGTCGGATCGAGCTCGACGATCACGTCCCCGGATTTGACCGAGGTGCCGGTCGGCGAGATCTTGAGGATGCGAAGCGTGCCGCCCACCGACGGCGCCGGCAGCATCGCCGACTTGGCGGCACGCACTTCGCCGCTGGCGACGACGCTCAACTCCAGCGGTCCGCGCGTAATCCGCGTCGTCGGCACCAGCGGGTTGCCGGTGGTCGCGAGCGCCTCGCTCGAGCCGAAGAGCCGGACGCCGTAGAACGCCGCGGCGCCCAGGCCGAGCACGGCGGCCGCCGAGACGATCAGGCGACGACGGGTCATTTGCCGCCTCCCTTGCCGTTCTGGTCCGGCCGGGTGAGCGCGACGCGATCGCCAGGCTCGAGCCCGGACTTGAGGGCGACCTGCTCGCGCGATCGACGCACGATGTCCACTGGCGTCTCGTCGAAGCCGCGATCGGTCCGGCGGTACACCACCGACCGGCCGCCGGCGCTGAAGACGGCATTCGCGGGAAGCAGGAGCAGATTCGGCGTCCGGCCGACCGCGATCCGCGCCACGGCGCTCATGCCCGGCTTGATCTTCGTGTCCGCGTCCTTGATCGCCAGCTTGAGGTCGAAGTTCTTCGACGGCGGCCAGCCCGAGGAGAAATCGACGCGCGCGAGCATTGAGATGTCGGCGATCGTCCCCTGGTACTCACGATCGGGGACGGCGTCGACGCGGATGGTCGCGGTCTGATCGATCTTGAGTTGCCCCCGATCGGCCTCGTCGATGCGGGACGCCAGGTGGATCGACGTGAGGTCCGGCAATTCGAGAATCTGGGCGCCGGGCCAGGCGCGATCGCCGGCGCGAAACTCCTGCGCGGGGCCCATCGGCGAGCTGGCGCGGAAGTTCGGCATGATGCTGACCGTGCCGTCGGCCGGCGCGGTGACCTGGAGCGAGCCCAGGGCCCGCTCGGCCTGCGCGATGTCGCCCTGGATCTTGGCGATCTTCCGCTCCCGCGCGCCGAGGTCAGCCTTCGCCGAGGTCCGGTTGGCGCGGTCGCGTGACTCGGCCTCGACCCGCCGCTGCTGCGTATCGGCGTGCGCCAGCTTGCTGCGCTCGACGTCCATGAGCGACGAGACGCCGGGATCGGCCAGGTCGAGCCTCGCGCGCTCGACGTCGTAGCCCGCCTTCGTGAGGGCCATGCGGTCCTGCTCCTCGGTGAGCTTGAGCTGTTCCTTCGCCTGGTCGAGCTCGGCCTGCGCCTGTCTCAGCTCGGACTGGCGGTCCTGCAGCGTGCGCCGCAGCGTGACGGCGTCGAACTTCGCGACGACATCGCCTTTCTTGACCATGGAGCCGTTGGCCGCCAGCTCGAGGATCTGCAACTCGCCCGCCTGAAACGGCGCGGTGATCAAGATCGAGCGGAACGGCTTGATCTCCCCGCGCGTTTCCACGATCTCGACGAAGTCTCCCCGCGTGACCTCGGCGGTAGGGAGGTCGGGCGGGCCCGAGCGGCTGTAGGCCACGACCCCGGCCGCGCCGACGACGGCGGTACCGAGGAGGACGAGGCGGCCCAATCTCGAAGCGGGAAAGAGCCGCATGGCTACTGGCCCCCGGTCCGGCGCGGAACCGCCTGGGCGGAGGCCGCCGCCGGCGTCGGAGGGGGCGGCACGATCTCGACTGACGCGCTCAGATCCGGCATGAGTTGCGGGTGCATGCCGTTAATAGACACCACCGTCGTGAATGCGCGCACCTTCGGCGTGAGCCCGCTGGCCACGCCGAGGGGCGCCACGGTCTCGACCCGGCCGTCGAACAGGAGCTCGGGATAGGCATCGAGGCGGATTTTCGCCGCCTGGCCGGGCACGACGAGGTTGACGTCGCTTTGCGCGATGCGCGCGCGCACCTGCATGCCGGCCGGATCGACGATGTCGATGATCGGGGTGCCGGGGCGGACCTCCTCGCCTTCCTGCACCTCCGCCTGCGTGTTGCCTTTCCAGACCTGTTTGATGACCACGAATCCGGCAAACGGGGCGTTCACCGTCATGAGCAGGGCGTTCCCCTCGGAGTACTTGAGCGCCCGTTCCGAGCGCTCGCGCTGAATTTCGAGAATCCTGAGCTCGGCCTCAGCGGCGCGGCGCTTCAGCTCGAATGTCTCTTTCAGCTGCGCGAGACGGGCAGTCGCTTGTTCGACCGCGAGGGTGTTTTTCTCTGCCTCAATTTTCGGGAGCAGCTCGTTCTTGCGGGCCTCGAGCGTGGCGCGCTCGACGTTGTGCCCGGCTTCAGCCAGCTCGGTGTCGTCCTTCGCCCGGGCGATGGCGTGTTCGGAGCGCTTCTTCTGGATCTGACCGTCGAGGTCCACCAGCTCGGCGCGCCGGTCGGTGGCGGCGCGGATCTGCTCCTGCCGGTCGAATTCGACGATGAGGTCGCCGGGGTTGACCCGGGCGCCGGGACGGATCAGATAGGTGATGACCAGCGTGGGCGCGACCTGCCCGGCCAGTCGGGGCACGAGCACGCTCTGGGAACGGGTGGCCTCGACCGTCCCGGCGAGCCGCAGCGGCGCTCCGCCATCGGAACCGGTGCCGGACGCGCCGGCCGTTGGAGACGGCGCGGACCCGCGGCAGCCGGCGCCGGCCAACAAGCCCGCGCAGGCGAGGATCAGCGCTCGTTGTGGAAGGTCCCTGAAGACCGACCGGTTCCGGACACCCGTAGCAGCACTCCCGCATACAAGACGCGAGCTGCCAGCGATTGGTTTGTCGGGCATTCGATCACGTCTGGAGTTGCGGGCGCGTGAGCGCGGCCGCACGCAGTCGGAACTGTTCGAGCAGGCGGCGCGATACTTCTCCAGGAGTTCCGCCGCCGATCGGCCGATCGTCGACCGCGACCACGGGGGTCACTTCCCGGGTCGTGCCCGTGATGAACGCTTCGTTGGCGGTCGCGAGGTCGGCCGGCGTCAGGCGCGCCTCGCGCGCCGGGATCGCGAGCTCGTCGGCGAGCTCGAGGATGAACTCGCGCGTGATGCCCGGCAGGAGCCCGGCCGACAGGGGCGGCGTCAACACGTGTCCGTCACGCACGACGAAAAAATTCGATTGCGAGCACTCGACCAGCTCCCCGGCCTGATTCTGCATCAGCGCCTCGTCGGCGCCGCGCCGCATCGCTTCCTGCATCGCCAGCGCGTTGTTCAGCAGGTTGTTCGACTTGATCATCGGGTTGAGCGCCTGCGGATGGTTACGCCGGACGCTCACCAGCGACACGCGGATCCCGTCGGTGAACGATCGCGCCGGCGGTTCGGGAAACGGTTTGACGATGACGACGAGCGACGGCCGCGGACAGGCCGCGGGGTTGTAGGTCAGCTCGCCGACGCCGCGCGTGAGCAGCACGCGGATGTACGCCTCGTCGAGGCCGGCGTGCGCCTGCATCGTCGCGCGCATCGCCGCGAGAATCTCGTCGCCGGTCTGCGGCACGGGCAGGGCCATGAGCGCGGCCGACTGACGGAGCCGGCGATCGTGACGTTCGTAGAGGAACGGAATCCTGTGGTACGTGCGCAGCGTTTCGTACACGCCCTCGCCGTACAGGAAGCCGTGATCGAAGATCGGGATCGCCGCCGACGCGGCATCAGAGATCGTGCCATTCACGAACACCGTCGCGTTCACGAGTCCCCCTGAAAACTTGCGCGAGTCTAGCACAAGCGATACCCTCCGCTTTGTCGTGCGGGTGCTCAACGCGCAGCAGATGCGAGAGGCGGATCGGCGCACCATTGTCGACATCGGCATTCCGTCGATCGTGCTGATGGAGAACGCCGGCCGCCAGGTCGTGGCGGCGATGGAATCGACGTACGACACGCTGGCGTCGATGCGCGTGGCCGTGCTGTGCGGACGCGGCAACAACGGCGGCGACGGCTTCGTCGTCGCGCGCGTGCTGATCGCACGCGAGGTCGACACGGCGGTCTACCTGATCGGCCGCGCTGCCGACGTCAAAGGCGACGCGCGCGTCAATCTCGACGTGCTGAAACATCTCGGCCTCGACGTCGTCGAGATCGACGATGCGGCGGCGTGGGAACTGCACGGCACGGACGTGCTCGGATCCGACGTGATCGTGGACGCCATGCTCGGCACCGGGTTGACGGCGCCCCTGACCGGCTTGATCGAGACGATCGTGGCCGACGTCAACGCGTCGGCGCGTCCCATCGTCGCGATTGACCTGCCGAGCGGGCTCTCGGCGGATACGCCGGACGTGAACGGGCCGGCGATTCACGCGAACCTCACGGTGACGCTCGGCGCGCCGAAACTGCCGCTGGTGATGCCGCCCGGCGAAGCGGTCACCGGCCAGCTCGTGATCGCCGACATCGGGATCCCGGCGCCGGTCATCGACGATCTCGAGGGACCCTGGATCGAGCTGCTGACGCGCGAGTCGATGCGGCAATTGATCGAGCCGCGATCGTCCGATTCGCACAAGGGCGATTACGGCCGCGTGTTGATCGTGGCGGGGTCACGCGGCAAGACTGGCGCCGCCGCGCTCGCCGCCCTGGCAGCGCTGCGGTCGGGCGCCGGCCTGGTGACGGTGGCGACCCCGGCGTCCTCGTTGCCGGTGGTCGCGTCGCTCGGCCTCGAGTACATGACGATGGGGCTCGACGAGGACGCGGAAGGCCGCGTTGTGGCCTCGGCAGTGGATCAGGTCTTGAGCGTGAGCGCGGACGTCATCGCCGTCGGCCCGGGGCTCGGCCGGTCTCCCGAAGTCCGATCCTTCGTCCAGGCGCTCGTCGAGCGCAGCGGCGTCCCGGTCGTCCTCGACGCGGACGGCATTCAATCGTTCTCGGGCGAACCGGATCGGCTGCTCGGACGCGACGGCGTCGACTTGATCATCACCCCGCATCCGGGCGAAATGGGCAGCCTCACCGGGCTCTCCACGGAAGACGTGCAAGGACACCGGCTCGACGTGGCGCGCGACTTCGCGACCACGCACCGCCTCCACGTCGTCCTCAAGGGCCACCGGACGATCATCGCCTCCCCCGAAGGGCGTACGTTCATCAACCTCACCGGCAATCCCGGGATGGCCACCGGCGGCACCGGCGACGTGCTCACCGGCGCGATTGCCGGCTGGATGGGGCAGATGCTCGACGCTGAGGCCGCGACCAGACTCGCGGTCTACCTGCACGGGCTCGCGGGCGATCTCGCTGAGGCCGACGAAGGGGAGGCGGCGCTCGTGGCGAGCGACGTGGTGGACCGGCTGGGCGAGGCCGTGCTCGATCTGACCGCCCGCCGCAAGGGCCCGGCGTCCTCGGCGTGAGCGTCCACATCACCGGCTCCGAGGCGGAAACCTCCGCGCTCGGCCGCGAGTTCGCCGCCCGCGTCGGGCCGGGCGCCGTGGTGCTGCTCGACGGGCCGCTTGGTGCGGGGAAAACGGCGTTCGTTCGCGGCCTCGCGGAAGGACTGGGCGGAAGCGGTGACGCCGTCTCGAGCCCGACGTTCACGATCGTGCAGGAATACCGCGGCCCGGTGCTGCTCCAGCACGTCGATCTCTACCGGCTGAGCCCGGCCGAAGTGGACGATCTGGCGCTCGAAGATCTCATGGAAGACAGCGTGCTCGCGGTCGAGTGGCCCGATCGCTGGCGGCGCGCGCCGTCCGACGCGATCCTGATTACCATCGCCCACGAGGGCGGGGATCACCGGCGCATCACGATCAGCGGTTGAGAGGATGTCTTACTCCACCCGGTAGTTCGGCGCTTCCTTCGTGATGATGACGTCGTGCACGTGCCCTTCGCGCACGCCGGCGCTGGTCGTGCGGATGAGCTTCGCTTCGCGCTGCAGCGCTGGAATATCGGCGCAGCCGCAATAGCCCATGCCGGCGCGTAATCCGCCGATGAGCTGATGGATCATCGCCGAGACGCTGCCCTTGTGGGCGACGCGGCCTTCGATGCCCTCCGGCACGAGCTTCTCCGCTCCGTTGCCGCTCTCGAGGTCGTACTCGTCCTGGAAGTAGCGATCGCGGCTGCCGCGGCGCATCGCGCCGAGCGATCCCATGCCGCGGTATTCCTTGAAGCTCCGGCCCTGGAACAGAATGATCTCGCCCGGGCTCTCGTCCGTGCCGGCAAAGAGGCTGCCGATCATGACCGAGTGGCCGCCGACGGCGACGGCCTTCACGATGTCGCCCGAGTAACGGATGCCGCCGTCGGCGATGATCGGCACGTCGCGCTCGGCGGCCGCGCGGGCGCACTCGGCAATCGCGGTGATCATGGGCACGCCGATGCCGGCGACCACGCGCGTCGTGCAGATCGACCCGGCGCCGATCCCGACCTTGACGGCGTCCACTCCGCGCTCGATGAGGGCGCGCGTGGCCTCTGCCGTCGCGACGTTGCCGGCGATGAGATCGACGTCCGGATACTTCGACCGGAGCGCCGCGACCGTATCCAGGACACCCTGCGAATGGCCGTGCGCGGTGTCCACGATGAGGACGTCCACGTGGGCCGCGACGAGCGCCGCCGCGCGATCGTGCGTGTCGCGCGAGACGCCGATCGCCGCGCCGACGCGCAGGCGCCCGAGCGCGTCTTTGCAGGCGTTCGGGTACTTGACGAGCTTTTGAATGTCCTTGACGGTGATGAGACCCTTCAGCCGGAAGTCGGCGTCCACCACCAGCAGTTTCTCGATCTTGTGCCGGTGGAACATCTCGCGCGCCTGATCGAGCGTCGTGCCGACCGGCACCGTGACCAGGTTCTGGCTCGTCATGATGTCGGAGATCGGGCGATCGACGTTCGACTCGAACCGCAGATCGCGGTTCGTCAGGATGCCAACCAGCCGTCCTTCCTTGCTGCCGTCGTCGGTGATCGGGACGCCGCTGATCCGGTAGCGCTTCATCAGCTCGAGCGCTTCGTAGATCCGGTTCGCGGGGGCGAGGGTGATCGGGTTCACGATCATCCCGCTCTCCGACCGCTTCACGCGATCGACCTCGGACGCCTGCTCCTCGATGCTGAGGTTCTTGTGGATGACGCCGAGCCCGCCCTGCTGCGCCATGGCGATCGCCAGGCGGTTCTCGGTGACCGTGTCCATGGCGGCGCTGAGGATCGGCACGTTCAGCCGGATGCGCTTCGTCAGCCGGGAGCTGACGTCGACCTGACTGGGCAGAATGCGGGAGTGGCGGGGAACGAGGACGATGTCGTCGAACGTGAGGGCTTCAGGCAGCCCGGCGGCAATCTGCGCTGCCGCGCCCAATCGCTCAGTCATCGAGTTACGCTCCGTGGCACTTCTTGTATTTCTTTCCGCTGCCGCAGTAGCAGGGGTCGTTGCGTCCGATCTTCGGCTCGTCGCGACGGACCGGCTTGACCGGCGCGTCGTCGCCGCCGGTGCGGGCCGGTTGCGGCGGCCCGGCGGTCGCCCCGCGGGGCATTCCGGTCGGCGCGGACGTCGATGAGCCGCTGCTGAACGTCAGCGCCGGCGGTTTCTTGGCCGGCTGACGCACCGGCGGGGGCGCGGGCGCGCCGCCCTCCTGAATGACCGGCCGCAGCCGCCACAAGTACCGCACCATCTCTTCGTCGATGCGGTCCTTCATCGCCTGGAACAGCGTGAAGCTCTCTTTCTTGTATTCGACGAGCGGGTCGCGCTGCCCGTAGCCGCGCAGGCCGATGCCTTCCTTGAGATGGTCGAGGCTGTAGAGGTGGTCCTTCCACTGCGCGTCGGTGATCTGGAGCATGATGTCGCGCTCGACGCGGCGGAGGATGGACGGGTCGATGCCGGTCCCGCGCTCTTTTTCCTCGTACCGGGCGATCGCGAGCTCCGTGAGCTTGTCGGTCATGTCGGCCGGCGAGAGCTGGTCGAGGTGCAGCGCGTCGATGGCTTCGGGCTCGATGCCGAAGACGTCGCCGGTGGCGCGCCCGAGGGCCGCCAGATCCCACTGCTCCGGATCGCCGTCCTTGCTCGCGTGGGTGTCGACCAGACCCGCGATCAGATCTTCCGCCAGGGCCATGACGTACCCCCGCGAGTCGACCGTCTCCTCTTCGTCGAGCTTGATCTGCCCGTCGAGCAGCTCGCGGCGCAGCGCGTAGACGTTCTCGCGCTGCTTGTTCATCACGTCGTCGTACTCGAGGAGGTGTTTGCGGGTGGCGAAGTTCTGGGCCTCGACCTGCTTCTGCGCGCGCTCGATCGCCTTCGTCACCATGCCGTGCTCGATCGGCACGCCCTCTTCCATCCCGAGCGTCTGCATCATCCCGGCGATCCGGCCGGAGCCGAAGATGCGCATCAGATCGTCTTCGAGCGAGAGGTAGAAGTGCGAGGAGCCGGGATCGCCCTGCCGTCCGGCGCGGCCGCGCAACTGGTTGTCGATGCGCCGGGCCTCGTGCCGTTCCGTCCCGACGATGTGCAGACCGCCCAGGCGGACGACCTCGTCGTGCTCGGCGTCGGTCTGTGCCTTGAATTGCGCGAGCAGCCGCTCGTAGTCCTTGCGCGGCACGCGGTAGAAGCTCTCCAGGTGGAAGAAGTAGACGAACTCTTCGTCGTCGACGAACTTTTCCTGGCCCTTGGGCAGCCGCTCGGCGATCTGGTCGGCCAGTGACTGCTGGCGCGCCATGAACTCG
>Ga0111539_10004332_pt1 | contig 18573 bp, 20 predicted proteins | sample RhiMethybrSRZTD1_FD_79667 | JGI IMG/M metagenome (GOLD analysis project Ga0111539, IMG submission 79667) | Populus rhizosphere microbial communities from Tennessee, USA - Rhizosphere MetaG P. TD hybrid SRZTD1 (version 2) (version 2) | ecosystem: Host-associated > Plants > Roots > Rhizosphere >... | reverse complement strand
TCTGCGCTACACTCCGTCGCCATCGGGGCGCTCCTCGAGTCAATCGAAAGTCGTTGCAGCACAGCAACTTTCGCTGATTCGGCGCCCCGATGCGCCTATTTAGTGTGAGAAATCCGGGCTAGGGACGCGCGCCGCGATCGGCGCGATGCAGGCTGCCCGCACTGGCACGGACACGCTCGGTTCAGTCATGAACATGTCCTCCGTGCTCGGCTTGGTGGGTGGCGCCGGCGTTGCCGCCCACAGCGCCAGCAAGGGTGCGGTGCGTTTGGTCACCAAGGCGGTCGCCCTCGAGTGCGCCGAGAACGGGTGGCGCGTTCGGGTCAACTCGATCCATCCCGGCTATATCGCGACGCCGCTGCTCGAACGGGCCCTGACCAGGCGGGCTGCTGCGGAGGGAGCCGACGTCAAAGCGTTGCGTGGCCAGCTGGTGGAACAGGACCCGCTCGGCCGGCTCGGCACCCCTGACGACATTGCGAACGGCGTGTTCTTTCTCGCGTCGGACGAGGCCGCCTTCGTCACCGGCTGCGAACTGGTGATCGACGGCGGCTATACGGCGCGGTAGCCTTGTCGACCGACGTCGGCGCATGCCAATCAAAGGAAGCCGGGTTGGCTCGGATCAATTATCCGGTACCCACGAAGGTCGGGCTTGGTTGGCGCGATGCCCGCTTCCAACACAAGCGCAAGGCCGCGAACGTAGGTGTCAACCAAAGCGTCCACTGCATCGCGATCGTACACCCGCCGATCGCGGCCTCTGATCGCTTTGAAGCTCCGGCGACCGCTGAGATCGGGCCCGGAGCAAAGGTACTCGAAGTCGGCAGATGAAAAATCGTCTCGGCCGAATGTAGCCAGTGCTATAGAGCAGGCCACATCGATCTCCGGTTCGGCGGGCCGGTAGGTCATCCGATAACCAGGCATGACTACGAATGCCTCGTCGTGAACTACGCGAACCATCGGCGCCTTGATGCCGATGTAAACTGTTTGGCCGGAAATACGACCGACGACGACAGCCGTGTGTCCGATGCGATAGCACGTTGAAACATTTGCGAGTGCGTAGCGTGCCACGCTCTTGATTGCCTCGACGTTTTGCCTTCTGCCTTTAGGATTGCCGTGGGTGAGGCAATATAGAACGCTGCTTTCGAAGGTATGTTGCCCCCGGAACAGGTCGAAGGTAGCGGCAATGGATGGGTCGTAGTTGAAGCTACCACCTGATCGGGTCAAATATTCCTTAACGGTCCAGGCTGCTACGGCTTCTGGGGTGGCCATGGTTGGCTTGATGCCAAGGGCCCGCGCAACGTCGAGAACGTTTATTAAGAAAATACTCGACATAGTGGTCGTACCCCCTCGGGCGTTTCGGCACAATATGATGATGCCGAGTGTAGCCCTCGGCAAGCCGACCTACGATATGTTGAGCCGCGTCGGGAGTCTATCGAAGTAAGCCTTTATCTCCTCATTTTTTATCCGAAGTGCTAATCGTCCGACAGGTTCAGCAGAGTTCCATAGTCGGTCCCAGGGTGAATTTGGCTCATGGGTCATTTCTGAGAGCTTCCAAGCAGTGTAATGATGATATGAATCAAATATATGTGTGATGAATCGAGCGTCCTCGCCTGAGACTATTGGCGCAACTATTGATCGACTTCCCGTGAATATATCCAGCCTCTCTGCCATTTTCGTTATAGGCTCGTCTCCATAGCTCTCAAATTGCTCTCGCAAGACATGTATTACTGGACCGTAGGGCCAGGCCTCAAATTCATGACTAATCAATGGGTGGCTGAATAGGGTTAAATACCAACCATGGGAAAAATATACTATCTTGTACAAGGTCAGTTGTGTGAGGGTTAGCCCACGCTCTGACGCAAGCTTCAGCAAGAAATTGGCGACTACTCTAGAGTCGTATGGGGCCGATACACTCATCGGTACTGATCCTACGCGGTCACATCCTGAACACGCCCCATTTGGTCTCCGGGATCGGCGCGTTGAGCGTGGCCGCCAAGGCGAGCGCCAGCACGCGGCGCGTCTCCGACGGGGCGATGATGCCGTCGTCCCATAGCCGTGCGGTCGCGTAGTACGGGTTGCCCTCGCGCTCGTAGGCTTCGAGGATCGGGCGCTTGAACTCGGCCTCCTCCTCTGCCGACCACGTCCCGCCTTCCGCCTCGAGGTTGTCGCGCCGCACGGTCGCCAGCACGCTTGCGGCCTGCTCGCCGCCCATCACCGAGATTCGGGCGTTCGGCCACGTGAACAGGAAGCGCGGGCCATAGGCACGGCCGCACATGCCGTAGTTGCCGGCCCCGTAGGAGCCGCCGATGATCAGGGTGATCTTGGGCACTGCCGCACACGATACCGCGGTCACCATCTTGGCGCCGTCCTTGGCGATGCCGCCGGCCTCATAGTCGCGCCCGACCATGAAGCCGACGATGTTCTGCAGAAACAGCAACGGAATCTTGCGCTGGCAGCAGAGCTCGATGAAGTGCGTGGCTTTGAGCGCGCTCTCCGAATAGAGAATGCCCTGGTTGCCGATGATGCCGAGCGGCATGCCCCAGAGGTGGGCGAAGCCGGTCACGATCGTGGTGCCGTAGAGCGCCTTGAACTCGTCGAACTCGGAGCCGTCGACCAGGCGGGCGATCACCTCGCGCACGTCGTATTGCTTCTTGAGGTCGACGGGCACGATGCCGTCGAGCTCGGCGGCGTCGCGCAGCGGCTCGCGCGGGTCCATCAACGGAATGTCGCCGGCATTCCGAATATTGAAGTTCGCCACGATGCGCCGTGCGAGCGAAAGCGCGTGATGATCGTCGGCGGCGTAGTGGTCGGCGACGCCGGATTGGCGCGCATGCACGTCGGCACCGCCGAGGTCCTCGGCCGATACCACCTCACCGGTGGCGGCCTTCACCAGCGGCGGGCCACCCAGGAAGATCGTGCCCTGCTTGCGCACGATGATAGTCTCGTCCGACATCGCCGGCACATAGGCGCCGCCCGCCGTGCACGAGCCCATCACCACGGCGATCTGCGGGATACTGGCGGCCGACAGCGTGGCCTGGTTGTAGAAGATGCGGCCGAAGTGGTCGCGGTCGGGGAACACCTCCGGCCATTGCGGCAGGTTGGCGCCGCCGGAATCGACTAGATAGAGGCAGGGCAGGCGGTTCTCGCGCGCGATCTCCTGCGCACGCACGTGCTTCTTCACCGTCATCGGGTAGTAGGTGCCGCCCTTGATGGTGGCGTCATTGGCGACGATCACGCATTCGCGGCCCTCGATCCGGCCGATGCCGGTGATGATGCCGGCGGCATGGATGTCGTCTTCGTACATGCCGTTGGCGGCGAGCGGCGACAGTTCCAGGAACGGCGCCCCCGGATCGACCAGCGTCATCACCCGTTCGCGCGGGAGCAATTTGCCACGCCGCACATGGCGCGCGCGGGCACGCTCCGAGCCGCCGGCAGCGGCCTCGACGCGTCTGCGCTTGAGCTCCTCGACGAGTGCGCGCATCTGCGCCGCATTGGCATGGAACTCGCCTGAGTTGGTGTCGACCTTGGACGCGATCTGCGCCACGCGCGTGCTCCCTCGCTTGTGTCCGAACTATGACGCAGGCAGAAAGAGAACGGAACGCGGCATTTGTCCACCAGGAGCGTAACTGATGATCACCCGCCTGCCCGGCAGCATTCCGACCCGCAGCCGCGGCGTCATCTGCGACAACCTCGTGTTCACCGTCGCGGTGGCGCCCGACAAGGTGCCGTCGTTCTACCAGCAGACCCGGCAGGCACTCGCGGCCATCGACGCGAGCCTGGCCGAAGCCGGTATCGACAAGAGCCGGATCCTGACGGCGATCGTCTACATCGCCGACATGGCGCAGAAGCCGGAGATGAATCGTGCCTGGGACGAGTGGGTCGACCGCGCCAACCCGCCGATGCGGGCGTGCCTCGGCGTTGCGCTCGAGGGAAACGACCTGGTGGAAATCGTCGTTACCGCGGCCAAATAGGCCGCCTGCGCCCGGAGCATGTCAGCAACGGATCAGCCACTGTCGGCTGCCGCAACCTTCCGGCGCGGCCTGGAGGCCGCCTTGCGGTCGGTCTTCATCCTGGTCACGGTCGGCACATTCCTCGGCATCGGCGCGCTGGCGCACGACCTCGGGTTCTCGCTCACCTGGGCGGTCGTGTGCACGATCCTGGTGTGGGCCGGGCCGGCGCAGGTGATCCTGTTGACCGCGCTCGGCGGCGGCGCGGCCCTGGTCGAAATCGCGATCGCGGTCGCGCTCAGTGCGGTCCGACTAATGCCGATGGTGGTTTCGCTGATCCCGATCATGCGCGGGCCGGCGACGCGCAATCGCGACCTCGTGCTGCCGGCACACTTCGTCGCGGTCACGATCTGGGCCGAAAGCCTGCGGCTGCTGCCGGCGCTGCCGCGCGAGAACCGCGTCGCCTTCCTCAACGGCATGGGCTCTGGCTTCATGGCGGTCGGGGCCGTCTTTACGATCGTCGGTTTCTATCTGGCGGCCAGTCTGCCGATGGTGCTGACGGCGGCTTTGTTGATGCTGACGCCGCTGGCGTTCCTGATGTCGACCGCCGGCAACGCCCGCCTGCTGGCGGACCGGCTGGCGCTCCTCCTCGGTTTGATGATCGGCCCGGTGCTCGCGGCCTATCGGGTCGAGCTCGATCTGCTTTGGGCCGGCATGATCGGCGGCACGCTCGCCTATGCGGTGCACCGGTTGCGCGAGGCGGCGCGATGAGCGAGCTGTGGCCGTATGTCGCGATGGTGATCGTCGGCTTCCTTCCCAACGAGGTCTGGCGCTGGCTCGGCATCATCATGGCACGCGGGCTCGACGAACGTTCCGAAATCGTGGTGTGGGTGCGGGCGGTTGCAACGGCGATCCTCGCCGCGGTCATCGCCAAGCTGACGCTGTTGCCGCCGGGCGCGCTGGCGGGCGTGCCGGTGGCGGTGCGGCTGGCATCGGTGGCAATCGGATTTGGCGCTTTTCTGGCGTGTCGGCGATCGGTCCTTGCCGGCGTTGCGGTCGGCGAACTGGTCTTGATCGCGGGCGCCATGCTCCGAACGCCATAGGCGCGGTCATACGGTTTTCAGCGCCGCCTTTATCTTTTCGGCGTGCTCCGCCAACATTTCCGGCTTCTCCTTGAAGCTCGCCGGCGGCTTTAGCGGGACGCCCTCCTGACGCGGGATGACGTGGACGTGCATGTGGAACACCACCTGTCCGCCCGCCGCCTCGTTGAACTGCTGGACGGTGATTCCGTCGGCGGCGAACGCCGCCTTGGCGGCGCGCGCGACCTTCTGTGCGACCCCCATGACGTGCGCGAGGTCCGCGGGCGCCACGTCGAGGAGGTTGCGCGCCGGTGCCTTAGGGATGATCAGGGTGTGGCCGGGCGCCCGCGGCATGATGTCGAGAAAGGCGAGCGCCCTGTCGTCCTCGTAGACCTTGTGGGCCGGCAGCTCGCCGCGCAGGATCTTGGCGAAGATGTTGCTCGGATCGTAGGTCGGCATGGCGGGGTCACTCCTGATCGGCCATCTGAATCTTGCGGAACGGCGTCAATTCGGTGAGCTCGGCCCCGGCGGCTGCCACATAGGCCCGCTCGCGCTTGAGGAAGTCGGCGATCGCCCGTCGCAGCGCCGGGTCGGCGATGTAATGCGCCGAATAGGTCGTGACCGGCAGGTATCCGCGCGCGATCTTGTGTTCACCCTGCGCGCCAGCCTCGACGCGGCCAAGCTTGCGTGCGACCGCGAATTCGATTGCCTGGTAGTAGCACACCTCGAAGTGCAGGAACGGGTGGTGCTCGAGCGCGCCCCAATGGCGCCCGTACAAAGTGTCAGATCCGATGAAATTGAGGGCGCCGGCAATCGGGCGTCCGTTGCGTTTGGCGATCACCAACAGGATCCGCTCGCGCATCCGCTCGCCGATCAGCGAGAAGAACGACCGGGTCAGGTACGGCCGCCCCCATTTGCGCGAGCCGGTCTCCGTGTAGAAGGCGAAGAACGCATCCCAAATGCCTTCGGTCAGGTCGGAGCCGGTCAACCAGTGCAGGGTGATGCCGGCTGCGACGGCTTCGCGCCGCTCGCGCCGGACGAGCTTGCGCTTGCGCGACGCAAGGGCGCCCAGAAAATCCTCGAAGCTGCGGTATCCGGCATTCTCCCAGTGGAACTGCTGGTCGGTGCGTTGGAGAAATCCGTGCCGGCCGAGCAGCTCCCAGTCCGGGCGCGGCAGAAACGTCACATGGGCCGAGGAGGCGTCACGCATGCGGGTCAGCTCGACCAGGCCGGCCGCCAGCGCCGTAGAAATAGCGCCGCCATCCGCGTCCGGGCGCACCATCAGCCGCGGCCCCACCGCGGGCGTGAACGGCACCGAGACCTGCAGTTTGGGATAATAGCTGCCGCCGGCCCGCTCGTAGGCTTCCGCCCACCCCCAGTCGAACACGTATTCGCCGCGCGAGTGCGACTTCAGGTAACAGGGCGCGACGCCGACGACCTGACCGTCGTCGGCTTCCGCAACGAGGTGCTGCGGCTGCCAGCCGGTGCGCGCGGTGGCCGAGTTCGAGGCCTCGAGCGCAAGCAGAAACTCATGTGAAACGAATGGGTTATGTGCTCTCCCTTGAGACTTTGAAGCGGCGCGCTCGCAACCTGCGTCAACGGCCTCACGCATTACATCAACTGGATTGGCGCAGGCGTTCCATGCCGCGGCCGGCACCTCGGCCATGGCGGGCAATACCCGGATGCGCAGTTCGGTGCCGGTCATTACGGCCGAAATTCCTCGAAAATCATCTGCGACGCCCAGCGGGCGGCGCGCTGGCGTTGCGGTAGCGTGCGCACCGTCCAAGTCAGCAGCGGAAGCCCGAACACGTAGCGCGCCGTCAACGGCGCGAGTGCCGGCAGATCCTCGATATCATAAGCGATGAAGTGGGGCCGGGTGCGAAAGGCGTGCAACAGATTGCCCCATACCTGCTTGCGCGCGGCCGAAAGGGGGGCCCAGTCGGGATCGTCATACCACCGCTCAGCCACGATGCCGCGCGTCAGCTGCGGCGCCGAGGCCCGCAGCGCCTCGACCAGGTACGGATCGAACGACATCGCGGCGGCGGGCCCGACGTAGCCCCGCAGCACGTCGGCGGTGCGCGCAAGGAGCCGCGCCTCGGCGTCGAACCAGCTCTTGATCTCGACCACCAGCGGCACCTGCCCGCCGACCAGATCGCACAGCTCGCCAAGCGTGATCATGTGCTCGGCGGTCGCCCGGAACGGCACCCGTTTCAATTCCGCGGAGGTGAGCGCGCGCAGTTCGCCACGGCCTTCGGTCAAACGGCCCAATGCTACGTCATGGTGCACCATGGCTTCGCCGTCGGCTGAGACTTGCACGTCGCACTCGATCGCGTAGCCGCCGTTGATCGCCGCCCGGAACGCCGACGGCATGTTCTCAATCACGCCCGCGGCGGCATCGTGCAGCCCGCGGTGCGCGACCGGCCGCGCGATCAGCCAGTCGAGGCCGGCCATGGGGGTGCCGCGGCTTGCTCACTCCACTTCGAAGGAAGCCTCGACCTCAACCGCCGCGTCGAGCGGCAGGACCGCGACCCCGACGGTCGTGCGGGCGTGCCGGCCCTTGTCGGCGAACGCCGCTACCATCAGGTCGGATGCCCCGTTCATGACCTTGGGACCGTCGACGAAATCGGGCGACGAATTGATGAAGCCGCCGAGCCTGATCACACGGACGACCTTATCGAGGTCGCCGATCGCCGCCTTGACCTGCGCCAGCAGGTTGATCGCGCAGGCGCGCGCCGCCTTCTGGCCGTCCTCGACCGATACGGCGCCGCCCAGCTTTCCTTTCGCCACCAGCTTGCCGTCGGCGTCGAAGCAGATCTGGCCGGAGCAGACCAAGACGTTGCGCGTGCGCACGAACGGAACGTAGTTCGCTACCGGCGTACTGGGTGCCGGCAAGCTGATGCCCATGTCGGCGAGCCTTTTTTCCACGGTACCGGCCATAGGGGTCCTCCTCATGAGCCTGCCGCATGCCAGCCTAACGCTACCCACGCCGGCGAAGCGGCGAGTCTTGGCCCATCACCCGGCGGCACGCAAGCGGCCGGAGCCCGGTTGCGGCGGGCGAGGGCGCCCCCTATGTTCGGCCAGGGTACGACGACTCGAGACGTTGGCTCGCGATGATCGATGGAATGTCCAGGCTCTTGATTGCGCCAGCGGCAATCGCTTGTTTCGGCCTCGTGATGCCGGGCGATGCCGCCCGTGCACAGGTGAACGCCGGCGCCATCGAGCTGGCTCCGCACCGCGCGGTCTACGACCTCAAGCTCGCCTCCTCGAGCGGCAAGCGTTCGCTCGAGGCGGTGCGCGGTCGCATCCTGTACGATTTTGCCGGCTCCACTTGCGAAGGCTATTCGCTCCAGTTCCGTCAGGTCACGGAGCTCGATTCCGGCGAGGGTAAGAGCGTCACCAGCGACTTGCGGATGACGAACTGGGAGGAGGGGGCGGGCAAGAGCTTCCGTTTCATGACGCAGAATTTTCTCGACGGCAAACCGAGCGACGGTGCGGATGGCCGGGCCGAAGAGGGCGCGGCCGGCGTCAGCGTCGAGCTTGCCAAGCCCGAGAAGAAGCAGATCGCTCTCGGCGCCGTGGTGTTTCCGTCCGAGCACATGCGCCGCATCATTGCCGCCGCGCGCAACGGCAAGACGTTGGTCGAGGTGGCGGTCTACGACGGCTCCGAGACCGGCGAGAAAGTCTACAATACGCTCACTGTGATCGGGCGCGAGATCGCGCCCGGCGAGCGCCCGCCGACGGATGCTGCGGCCGGCAAGCAGGAATTGGCGGCGATGAAGCGCTGGCCGATGACTGTGAGCTACTTCGAGCGCGGCAAGGCCGCGGCCGGCGGCGAGCAGACCCCGGCCTATGCGATCACGTTCGAGGTCTACGAGAACGGCGTTTCGCGCGCGCTCAAGCTCGACTACGGGGATTTCACCTTGACCGGCGAAATGACGACGCTCGAGCTCGGGGCGGCGAAGCCCTGCCGCTGACTGGCCGGTCGCGACTGCCGCCCCCCGGCGCGCAAACTTAACGTTCGCGGCAATGGATTTTCAGTAACGCCTCCCTATCTCGATAGGCGCCGCATCGTTGGCGGCCCGAACGGAGACGCCGCCATGATCTACATTCTTGCCGCGCTGCTGCCGCCGCTCGGTCTTCTGCTCAACGGCCAGCCGTTCGCCGCGATTCTCAACCTGGTGCTGATCGTGCCGTGCTTCGTGCTCGGCTTCTTCTTCCCGGTGCTGTGGCTGCTGCCGTCGATCCATGCCCTGATCGCGGTCTACATGCGGCGCGAGGACCGCAAGCATCGTGAGATCGTCGAAGCGATCGAGCGCCACGGCCCTCCGCCGGGGTTGCAGCGATAGACATTCGTTTCTCTGCGGTTGATCGCTACGGCGCGGCGCCGAGGGCACGCAGCTGGTCCTTCGGCTGCCTGAGATCTGGAGCGAGTGCGAGCGCCTTGCGGAAGTCCGCGATGGCGCCGGCGCGATCGCCCTTGGCGAGGCGGGCGATGCCGCGGTTGTTGTACGACAGCGCGTGGTCGGGATCGAGCTTGATCGCCTGGTCGTAATCGGCAATCCCCTTGTCGTCATCGCCGGCCACCAGATGCATCAGCGCGCGGTTGCGCCAGCCGCGGGCGTCGGTGGGCGCGAGCCTGATCGCCTCGCCGTAGTCGGCGCGCGCCCGGGCAGCGTCGCCCTTGTCACGCCAGGCATTGCCGCGGTTGAGGAAGGCCAGCATGTCGTCCGGTGCGAGCCTGATCTGGGCCGAATAGTCGACGATGGCCTTGTCGAAGTTCTTGGTGCGGTAGTGTGCAAAGCCGCGGTTGCCGAGCGCCCGCGCGCTCCGGGGATCGAGCTTGATCGCCCGGGTGAAGTCGGCGAGCGCGGCATCGAGCTCGCCCTTTTGCAGCAACGCGTCGCCGCGGTTGTTGTAGGCGAGCGATAATTTGGGGTCGAGCCGGATCGCCTGATCGTAGTCGGCGATCGCTCGATCGAGGTTACCCTTGAGCTGCCAGATCCGGCCGCGATTGCTGAACGCGCAGGCGAAGTTTGCGTCGAGCTTGATCGCCTGTTCGAGATCCGCGACCGCCCGGTCGAGGTCGCGCTTCTCGGTCAGCGCGTGGCCCCGATTGCAGTAAGCGACGGCCAGTTTGCGCCCGCGTTCGCGCCCGGACTCGATGACGGCGGAGCACCCCTTGATACGGTCGTCATGGCTGGCGGTACGGCCCCCACACAGCCGCGAGTCCGCCGATCTTTGTGCGTGGGCGGGGAATGCGGTTGAAAGGCCAAGCAAGCCCGCAACCACAACGGCCGTCACCCGCACCGTCCGCGCCAAAACCGATCGGTCGCCCACGACTGCCTCCCAGACGCGTCGCGATGGCAAACACAGCCGGGATAACGTCATTGCGCCTCTCGTCAACCGTTCCCCGGTATGGTATCAGCCGCCGCCAACCCAAAAGTGGCCGCGAGTCGGGCGCCGGGCATCCGTCCGGGCCTGGGTGGCCTTATATTCATTGGCCGCCGGTAGATAGCGGCCGTGGAGTTGGCAATGCCCGCGACCCCGAACGGTGCCCCACCGGAAGCGCTGACCTTCGACGACGTCCTGCTCAAGCCGGGTCTGTCCGACGTGTTGCCGTCGCAGGCCGATATCCGTTCGCGCATCACGCGCGCGATCCCGCTCAACATCCCGATCGCGGCCTCCGCCATGGACACGGTGACGGAGGCCAAAATGGCGATCGCCATGGCGCAAGCCGGCGGCATCGGCGTGGTCCACCGCAACCTCGAGCCCGATGAGCAGGCCGCACAGGTCCGCCAGGTGAAGAAGTTCGAGTCCGGCATGGTGGTGAACCCGGTCACCACCCATCCGCAGGCGCGACTGGTCGAGGCACTCGAGTTGATGAAGGCGCACGGCATTTCCGGCATCCCGGTGGTGGAAGGCGGCGGCAATGGCCGGGCCGGCAAGCTGGTCGGCATCCTGACCAATCGCGACGTGCGGTTTGCGACCGACCCCGAGCAGCCGGTGGCCGACCTGATGACCAAGGAGCGCTTGATCACGGTGCGCGACGGTGTCGGGCAGGACGAGGCCAAGCGCTTGTTGCACCAGCACCGCATCGAGAAGCTGTTGGTGGTCGACGAAAACTACCGTTGCGTCGGCCTCATCACGGTCAAGGACATCGAGAAGGCGGTCGCCAATCCCCACGCCTGCAAGGACGAGCAGGGTCGGCTGCGGGTGGCCGCCGCCACCACGGTTGGAGATGAGGGGCACCGTCGGACGGAGCTGTTGATCGCGGCCGGCGTGGACCTGGTGGTGGTCGATACCGCGCACGGCCACTCGCACCGCGTGCTGGAGGCAGTCGGACGGATCAAGCGCCTGTCGAACAAGGTCCAAGTGGTGGCGGGCAACATCGCGACCGCGGAGGGGGCGCGGGCGCTGATCGATGCCGGTGCCGACGCCATCAAGGTCGGCATCGGACCGGGCTCGATCTGCACGACACGGATCGTGGCCGGTGTCGGCATGCCGCAGCTCACCGCCATCATGGAGACGGTCGAGGTCGCGCGCCGGACCGACACGCCGGTGATCGCCGACGGGGGGATCAAGTACTCCGGCGATCTCGCCAAGGCGCTCGCCGCCGGCGCGGATTGCGCCATGGTCGGCTCGCTGCTCGCCGGCACCGACGAAACGCCGGGCGAGGTCTATCTATATCAGGGGCGCTCGTACAAGAGTTACCGCGGGATGGGCTCGGTCGGCGCGATGGCGCGGGGCTCGGCCGACCGCTATTTCCAGCAGGACATCAAGGATTCGCTCAAGCTCGTGCCCGAAGGCGTGGAAGGGCAGGTTCCGTACAAGGGCCCGGTGTCGGCCGTGCTGCATCAGCTTGCCGGCGGCTTGCGCGCGGCGATGGGCTATGTTGGGGCAAGGTCGCTCGCCGAACTGCACGCCAAGGCCGAGTTCGTGCGGGTCTCGGCCGCAGGCCTGCGCGAGAGCCATGTGCACGACGTGACCATCACGCGCGAAAGCCCGAACTATCCAAGCCGCGCGTAGGATATCGCAGGGCTGCCCACCAGGGTTCCGTCCAGGGCCGCTTCGCTTTCGTCGGCGATCCGCGCTAACGTTTCTCCATGACGGCGGCGACGAGGGAGGCACCCATGCCCGAAACCGCGCAACGCATCGTCCTGGCGTCCCGCCCGGTCGGCGAGCCGAAGCAGGCCGATTTCCGGCTGGAGGAGTTCCCGGCACCTGAACCGGGACCCGGGCAGCTCCTGCTGCGCACGCAATGGCTCTCGCTCGATCCGTACATGCGCGGCCGCATGAGCGATGCCCCTTCCTATGCCAAGCCGGTCGGCATCGGCGAGGTGATGGAGGGCGGCACCGTGAGCCAAGTGCTGGCGTCGAAGGTCGACGGTTTCGCACCGGGCGATATCGTGGTCGGGCGCGCCGGATGGCAGACCCACGCGATTTCCGACGGTCGCGGCATACGCAAGGTCGACCCCTCGCTGGCGCCGGTCTCGACCGCCGTCGGCGTGCTCGGCATGCCCGGCATGACCGCCTATACGGGACTGCTCGAGATCGGCAAGCCCAAGGCCGACGAGACTGTGGTGGTGGCGGCTGCGTCCGGCGCGGTCGGATCGGTCGTCGGGCAGATCGCCAAGATCAAGGGGGCGCGTGCCATCGGCATCGCGGGTGGACCGGAGAAGTGCCGCTTCGTGGTGCGCGAGCTCGGCTTTGACGCCTGCCTCGACCATCGCGCGCCGGATCTCGCCGCGCGCCTGAAAGAGGCGTGCCCCAAGGGCATCGACGTCTATTTCGAGAACGTCGGGGGCACGGTGTGGGATGCGGTTTTCCCGTTGCTCAGCCCGTTCGCGCGCATTCCGGTGTGCGGGCTGATCGCGCACTACAACGAGACTGAGCTCCCCGGGGGACCAAACCGGGTGCCGCAGTTGATGCGCGCCGTGCTCACCAAGCGGTTGACCATACGCGGCTTCATCGTCAGCGATTTCGCGGCCCTGCAGGTCGAATTCCTCAAGGACGTTTCGACCTGGCTGCGCGAACGGCGCATCAAGTACCGCGAGGACGTGGTGGAGGGGCTCGACAAGGCGCCGCGCGCGCTGATCGGGCTGTTGCGCGGCGAGAACTTCGGCAAGGTCGTGGTGCGCGTGACGCGAGAGGGTGGCACGCCCGCCATTGCAATCCCCCCGGCGGCCCAAGACCGCGAATAAGGGAGCGAGGATGTCGATCCAAGCCGTCTTGCTCCCGCTGTTTGCGCAGGTGCTGTTGACGTTCGTTCTGCTGATTTGGATGGGCTATCAGCGGCAGGTGGCTTATCGCAGCGGTGCAACCCATCCACGCGACATCGCGCTGCGCGAGCCGAACTGGCCGAAACCGGCGCTGCAGGCGGCGAACTCGTTCAGCAACCAGTTCGAGTTGCCCGTCCTGTTCTACGTCGCGATCGTCGCGGCGTGGATCACCCGCAAGGCCGATTTGATATTCGTCGTGCTCGCCTGGATCTTCGTGCTCGCGCGCATCGGGCAGGCCTATGTGCACAACACCAGCAACCAGGTATTGGTGCGCGGCAAGATCTACGCCGTCGGCGCGCTCGCTCTCCTTCTGATGTGGCTGATCCTGATCGTGCGCGTGCTGCTGGCCGCCTGAGCCGTGACGCCGTCCGCCCGCCTGTCCGCCGCCTTCGAGGTGATCGGCGACATCGAGGCGCGCCGCCGGCCGGCGGCCGATGCGCTCAAAGACTGGGGGCTATCCCACCGCTTCGCCGGATCGGGCGACCGCGCAGCGATCGCGGGCCTCGTCTATGACGCGCTCCGGCGCCGGGCGTCATCCGCCTGGATCATGGGCGAGGACACTCCACGCGCCGTCGTGCTCGGCATGCTGCGACGCGAGCGGGCGCTCGAGGCGGAGGCGATCGCGCAGCTGTGCGATGGTTCACGCTTCGCCCCGGCGCCGTTGAGCGAGCAGGAGCGGGCGCGGCTCGAGCGGGCAGATCTGACGGATGCGCCGCCGCCGGTGGCGGGTGACTATCCGGAATGGCTGGATCGGGAGCTGGCCGAGGTCTTCGGCGCCGAGCGCACGCAGGAGGGGGCCGCGCTTGCGTCGCGCGCGCCGCTCGACCTCCGCATCAACACATTGAAAGCCGAACGCGAAACCGCGGCCGGCGCGATCGGCCACCTGCAGCCACGCCCCACCCGCTGGTCGCCCACCGGGCTGCGTATCGCCCTGCATGCCGACGCGAAGAGCCCGGCCGTGCACGCGGAGCCCGCCTTTCTCAAAGGCTGGATCGAGGTGCAGGACGAAGGCTCGCAGCTTGCGACCCTGCTGGCGGCCGGGCGGCCGGGCGAGCAAGTCGTCGATCTATGCGCCGGCGCAGGCGGCAAGACGCTGGCGCTCGCCGCCGCGATGGAGAATCGCGGGCAGATCTACGCGACCGACACCGACAAGCGCCGCCTCGCGCCCATTCACGCCCGCATCGAGCGGGCAGGCGCGCGCGACGTGCAGGTCCGAACGCCGAAGGCCTCCGCCGATGTTCTGGCCGACCTTGTGGGTCGGGCCGATCTCGTCCTGGTCGACGCCCCGTGCACCGGCAGCGGCGCCTGGCGGCGCAATCCGGATGCCAAATGGCGCGTGCGCCCCGGCGCGCTCGCGCAACGGACGGCGGAGCAGGCGGGGGTGCTCGATCGGGCGGCCGCACTCGTGAGGCCCGGCGGCCGGATCGTCTACATCACCTGCTCGGTGCTTGGTGCCGAGAACGGCGCGCAGGTGCGCGCATTCCTCGCGCGGCAGCCGGATTTTTCGTTGATCGCTCCCGAGAAGGTGATCGATGCGCTCGGCGAGCGCGCATTTCTGTTTCGCCGCGCGGTGCTGGTGTCCACCGAGGGAGTACTGATGACGCCGCGACGGACCGACACGGACGGCTTCTTCGTCAGTGTCTTGGCCCGGCGCGCCTGATGGCTGGCGCCGAGGGCTTGGGCGAAGGCTCGTGGCGTGGGCGTCGAGTGGCCTTGCGGCTCATGCTCGCGCTGGCGTCCGCTCGGCTTGAGTTGCCACGCCGCCACGGTCGCGAGATCGGGCTCGCATGACGTACCTAACGGAGCGGCAGCTGTGGGCCGGTGCAAACCGTTTTGGCCGCTTGACCGGAGCCCGGGTGCCCTGCAAAAAGCCGCACCGAACGGTCATCATCGGCTGCGACTCGGCAATCCGTTGCGGCAAGCGGCCGCATGTGTTGGCCCCCCGCCGTTACCGACCCGTCGGCCCGGCGGCGCCATGCACGACAAGATCCTCATCGTCGATTTCGGCTCCCAGGTTACGCAGCTGATCGCGCGCCGTGTGCGCGAGGAGAAGGTCTATTGCGAGATCGTACCGTACCAGAAGGCCGAGGCCGCGTTCCGCGCGATGAAGCCGAAAGGGGTGATCCTTTCAGGCGGTCCGGCCTCGGTGCTCGACGAGGGGGCGCCATTGGCGCCGCCCGCGATCTACCAGGCGGGCGTGCCGGTGCTCGGCATCTGCTACGGCGAGCAGGCGATGGCGCAGCAGCTCGGTGGCAAAGTCGAGGGTGGGCACCATCGCGAATTCGGCCGCGCCGAGGTCGAGGTGACGGCGGATTCGGCGCTGTTCGAGGGCGTGTGGCTCAAGGGTGAAAAGTATCCGGTCTGGATGAGCCATGGCGACCGGGTGACCAAGCTGCCCGAGGGCTTCCGCGTGCTTGGTGTCTCCGAAAACGCCCCGATCGCCATGATCGGCGACGACGACCGTAAGTTCTACGCCGTGCAGTTCCATCTCGAGGTGATGCACACCCCGCACGGCGCGGCGCTGTTGCGCAATTTCGTGCGCAAGATCGTCGGCGCGCGCGGCGACTGGACCATGCGCGCGTTCAAGGACGAGGCGATCGAGAAGATCCGCGCGCAGGTCGGCCGGGGACGCGTGATCTGCGGTCTTTCGGGCGGCGTCGACTCGGCGGTTGCCGCGGTGTTGATCCATGAGGCGATCGGCGAACAGCTCACCTGTGTGTTCGTCGATCATGGCCTGCTGCGGCTCGGCGAGGCCGAGCAGGTGGTCGCGCTGTTCCGCGACAGCTACAACATCCCGCTGGTGCACGTGCGTGCCGAGAACCTGTTCCTAGATGCGCTCGAGGGCACGACCGACCCGGAGGTCAAGCGCAAGACCATCGGCAAACTGTTCATCGACGTGTTCGAGCAGGAGGCCAAGAAGGCCGGCGGCGCCGAGTTCCTGGCGCAGGGCACGCTCTACCCCGACGTGATCGAGAGCGTTTCCTTCACCGGCGGGCCGTCGGTCACGATCAAGTCGCACCACAATGTCGGCGGCCTGCCCGAGCGCATGAACATGCGCCTGGTCGAGCCGTTGCGCGAGCTGTTCAAGGATGAGGTGCGCGCGCTCGGCCGCGAGCTCGGGCTTCCCGAAGCCTTCGTCGACCGCCATCCTTTCCCGGGACCCGGGCTTGCGATCCGCTGCCCGGGCGAGATCACGCGCGAGAAGCTCGACATCCTGCGGCGCGCCGACGCCGTCTATATCGAGGAGATCCGCCGCGCCGGGCTCTACGACGACATCTGGCAGGCGTTCGCGGTGATCCTGCCGGTGAAGACCGTCGGCGTCATGGGCGACTACCGCACCTACGATTACGTCGTCGGCCTGCGCGCGGTTACGTCGACCGACGGCATGACGGCGGACTTCTATGCCTTCGACATGGCCTTCCTGGGCCGCGTCGCCACCCGCATCATCAACGAGGTGAGGGGCGTCAACCGCGTGGTCTATGACGTGACTTCGAAGCCGCCGGGCACCATCGAGTGGGAATGAGCCTTGTCAAATCCCGTGACCATCTACGGCATCAAGAACTGCGATACCATGAAGAAGGCGCGTGCGTGGTTGGACCAGCACGGCATCGCTTACGCGTTTCACGATTACAAGGCGAAAGGGATCGAGCGGGGGCGGCTAGAGGGCTGGGGCGCGAGGTCGGATGGGAAACGCTGCTCAATCGCGCCGGCACGACGTTCCGCAAGCTGCCCGAGGCGGACAAGGAAGGCTTGAGCGAGAAGAGCGCGGTCGCGCTGATGCTGACGCAGCCTTCGATCATCAAGCGGCCGGTGCTCGATCTCGGCAACGGCGAGCTCTTGGTCGGATTCAAGCCTGAACTGTACGGAAAAGCTGTAACCGGTCGGCGCTAGATCTCGGAGCCGCCGCCGGCCGCCGAGCCTTGCTTGGGTCGGCGGATGGCCCTCACCTTGCCGCTGTTGCCGCCGCCGCAGAAGAACCGATCGGCGCCATCGGACTCGAGTCCGGACACGCCTACGCCGGGCGGCATGTCGAGCCGCTCCAGGACCTCGCCCGTTCGAGGATCTATTCGCCGCACATCGCTCTCGTCAGCTTCCCAGGTACCGTGCCACAGCTCGCCGTCGACCCAGGTGACCCCGGTGACGAAGCGGTTGGACTCGATGGTGCGAAGAACCGCTCCGGTTTGGGGGTCGACTTGATGGATCTTCCGCTCCCGGTACTGTCCCACCCAGAGCGAACCTTCGGCCCAGGCGAGGCCGGAGTCACCGCCGCCGCCGGGCGCGGGGATGGTGGCGAGCACACGGCCGGTGTTCGGATCGATCTTCTGAATACGGTCCTCGGCGATCTGAAACAGGTGCTGCCCGTCGAACGCCGTTCCCGCATGCGCGGCGACCTCGATCGAGCGGAGCGTCTTCCCGTTCGCGGGATCGAAGGCGTTGAGCCGGTCGCCGGCGGCAAACCAGACGTGCCGTCCGTCATAGGTGACCCCGCCCACGTTGTCGACGCCCGGAAAGGGTCCGTACTCGCGGACGATTTCGGCTGCTGATCGTTTCATGCGTCCATCCTTAGCCGACCGGGAGCGGAGCCGGGAGTAACAAGGTCGTCGTGAATCCCGGCACCGGCGGGGTCATCCAACGGCGCGCTCGCCCGCGACCGAACGACTGCACCTTGCCCGCCGCCGCAAGCGCGTCGAGGGCCCGCTGCACGGTGCGCTGGCTGGCGCCGAGTGCAAGCGCCAGCGCCGAGCTCGACCACGACTCGCCGTCGGCGAGGAAGGCAAGCACCGCCGCATGCCGTTCTTCGACCGGCCGTGCCAGCACCACGACCTCGCGGGCGCGCCGCGGAACCAGCGCAAACCCTCGCTTGGTCGCGTTCACGCCGGCCAGCGTCCGCAGCATCGCGCGAAGCCGCCCGACCTCGACCCGCAACCGTGCGCGATGCGACTCATCGGCGTGCTTCGCACGGAATGCGCGCGCGAGGAGCGCGCCCCTCGGCACATCCGCAGGCCACGCTTCGCCCAGCGCGCGTGCGAGCGCGAACAACACCGGACGCCGCGCGAGCGAGACCACCGTGCTCGCGTTGCGCACGACATGACGGCACGCGTCCACGACCAGCGCGCTCGATGCCAGCAGGGCTTCAACCTCCTCGAGCAGGAGGGGCCGCTCCTCGCCGCGCGCGATCAGGCGCGCGGCCGGCGTGTTCAGCACGACAGATGCGCTTTCGACCTCCGCCGTCAGTGCAGGGATACCGGCGTCGCGCGCGGCGGCGCTTCGCCC
>Ga0111539_10004330_pt1 | contig 18577 bp, 15 predicted proteins | sample RhiMethybrSRZTD1_FD_79667 | JGI IMG/M metagenome (GOLD analysis project Ga0111539, IMG submission 79667) | Populus rhizosphere microbial communities from Tennessee, USA - Rhizosphere MetaG P. TD hybrid SRZTD1 (version 2) (version 2) | ecosystem: Host-associated > Plants > Roots > Rhizosphere >... | reverse complement strand
GCGCGCCTTCAAGCATCTCGCCAAACGCGCCGCAGCCCTCGGCTACAGCCTCGCGCCGACATTGCAGGCGGCAAAATAAAATGCTGCAAGATCAGCCCTTGGCGATAGTGTTTCTTGAGAGGCGAAGCCGTATTGCGCCGTTTGTGCGAGGGAAGATCGGCGCAATACGGCTGACGCCTATTGCGCCCTACGCTGTTATTGCGCCCGCCCCCGAGCGGTCCTCGGTCTCTTGCTGCTCTGGGGGCTTGCGCGGCTTTCGCGCGGCGATGCGCGCAGCTTCTGCCACCACCTCGGCGAGGCCTGCATCGTTGCCCGGCGCCATGATGTGCACGCCGGCCGCGCCGGGAAGCTCGCTCAGCTCCGCGACCAGCTCGAGGCAGATCTTGCGGCCTTCGCCAACGGGCTCGGCCGAGCGTTCCAGCCGGTCGATGACGGCATCAGGGACGATCGAGCCCGGAAGCTTGTCACGGATCCATCTCGCCGAGCGCGCGGAGCGGATGGGAGCAAGGCCGATCAGTAGAAAGAAGCCGCCCAGCCCGTTGTCGGCCAGGCACTGCGCATAGCGCCGCACCACCCCGGCATCCATGCAGAACTGGGTCTGCGCGAATTGCGCACCGGCATCGATCTTTGACTTGAGGCGGGTGGGCGTCCAGCCGGCCGGTGGGTCGATGGGGGCATCGGCCGTGCCCAGCAGGAACCTCGCCTTACCCGCCACCTTCTGCCCCGACATCAGTTCCTGCCGGTCGCGGATGCGCCGGGCTACCTCGGTTAGCGCCAGCGAGTCGATATCGAAGACCGGTTTGGCGTCGGGCTGATCGCCAGCCGTCGGATCGTCCCCCCGAAGCAGCAACAGGTTCTCAATTCCGAACGCGGCGGCAGCCAGCAAGTCGCTCTGCAGGGCAATGCGATTGCGGTCGCGGCAGGCGAGCTGCAGGATCGGCTCGACGCCGTTCTCCAGCAGTATTGCCGCCGCGGCCATGGAGCTCATATGTGCGCGGGCGCCGGCGCCATCCGTGACATTGACGGCATCGGCCGCCCCGGCCAAGGGTTTTGCCTTGGCGAGAAGATCGGCCCGGTCGCAAGAGGCTGGCGGAACGATCTCGGCGGTCACTGCAAACCGGCCGGAGCGCAGGCAGTCCCTGAGCCGATTCGGGCGGGGGCTACTCACTCGCGTGTCGGGTTTTGGCATTGGCTCGGCAAAGGCCATCGGAGGTTGTTCTGCAGTGAAGCAAGCCGTTGCGATTGCTGTCAACGCATCTCCGCGGCGAGAGCCGGTGTCGGACGAGTTGGCTACGAGCCGATAGCCAAGCCGACACAGGCGGGATCCAGTCGCCAGGCCTGCCCACTTCGCTATGCCGTCACGGGGAACCTGCCATGCCGCTATTGGAGAACAGGCTCTACAGGGCAACCACCGGTGGTGCGGCCCGGGCGAGAGCGATCGCGAGCGTGTCACGTGCGAACGCGGCAAATCCAAGGCCGAGTGCATGGCCCTGACTGGAGCGCTCAACGCAGAAGCGGGATGCGCCATGCGAACGCATTGCGAGCGCCATCGGTCCGCACGACACCTTAGGGTGTCAAACCTCGGCTATTCAGGGTTTGCTGCAATAGGCGGGTGCTTCATATCTCTGCTATCAGACTAGAGAGGAACGAAGACGGCGTTGGCGGCGGGCATTGCACGTGTGCACGTTGACGCCCATGACCCGTATTCTCATCGCCGACGATAGCGAGGTAGTCCGACTCGGGCTGCGACAGACCCTCGAGGCTCCTCCGGATTGGCAGGTGGTGGCGGAGGCGGCCGACGGCAAGGAGGCCATCCTCCAGGCCATTGCCTGCAAGCCGGACGTTGCCGTCATCGAGTACGCCCTACCGGTAATGAACGGCACGGAGGTTACGCACTATTTGCGTAGGCGGCTGCCGAAGACCGAGGTGCTGGTCTTCACGAGGCAGGAGGACGAGGCGCTCGTCTTCGACATTCTGAGCGCAGGCGCGCGCGGCTATCTGCTGAAATCCGATGCGCAGCGCCACTTGCTGGAGGCCGTCGCCTCGCTCGCCGCGCACAGGCCGTTCTTCACCGAGAGAATTTCGGAGAAACTGCTGCAGGCTTTTCTGACGAGGTGCAATCGCGCCAGAGGCACTCTCACCAATCGCGAGCGCAGCGTCGTGCAACTGATCGCCGAGGGCCACACCAACAGGAAGATCGGCGCCTTTCTCGGCATCGGCGTGAAGACGGTGGAGACACATCGCGCCGCGATCATGCGCAAGCTCAATCTCTCCTCGTCGGCGGCCCTCGTGCGCTACGCGGTGCGCTGCAAGCTGGTGGAGCTGTGAAGCCCCACGGAGACCCGGGCGTGAGGCCGTGATCGACGGGGCGGAGTGGGTGCGTCTCACAGGGGGTTATCGTGCGCCCGGTAAACGAGGTCTCCCCCGAGCGGGGGATGCGAGAGCATCGCGAACGCGACACATCTGACCCGGCGTGCGAAAAAGCACTCACTCACAATCTTCCTATCCGGGGCCACTTGCCTTGACACTCAAGAGACGATCCCCAGCGCGGCCTCGGGCCACGTGTGACACGCGTCGGGACAAGGCGCTTCCAACTCGGCCGTGTCCAGCCGCTCCCGAGCGAGCCCCCGCATGCTCTGCGAAAAAGCGGCGGACCAGGAGACGGCCACTTTTCTCGCCGACATCGCTGCCTCGGACGGCGATGTACTTCAGCCTTACCGAGGAGCAGCACCTCGTGCTGGAGCTGATTGCGGACGGATCCGTTCCAGCAATCCCCGAGCTCGAGCGTTACACGGCTCCACTGCGAAAAAACCGCTTGATCGTGCTCACCGACGAAATCAAGTGGCAGATCACGCAGGTTGGCGAAGCGATGCTGGAGCAGCGGCATCACCGTCTGCACTAGTCTAGACCAACAATCCCGCTGCAGATGACCTTACGTCGCGCGCGGCGACTTGCGGCGCGGCACATTCGCCGCCTTGCGTCGGCGGGCATGGCCGACAGGCATCATCGCATGCACCGTGGTGCCGCGAGCGCCCATGAGGATCCTAAGATCGCCGCCGAATTGCCGCACGCGCGCTGTGATGCCGCGGATGCCGACCCCCTGCCGCAACGACCCGCGTCCCTCCTGCTGAGACATGGCGGCGGCGTTGCGGCCGTTGTCGGTGACTATCAAATGCAGGCGACCCGAAATGCGTCGCAAGTCTACCGAGACCTGCGAGGCCGACGCGTGACGATGAACGTTGGCCAGCGCTTCCTGGACGATGCGGAACAGCGACCGTTGCATTCGGAAGGGCAGCTTGTCGACGTTCGAGCTCGACCTGAGCTTGACGGTGAGTCCCGATCGGCTGGCATAGCCCTCCACGTATTGGCGGATGGTGGAGTGCAAGCCGTCGGCTTGCAGGGTAGGCGGGTGCATCAAATAGCTGAAGGTGCGAAGCTCCTTCAGGGCTTCCTCCATCGACGTCTCAACCTCCTCCCAGAGCTCCAGCTCCCGATCCGTGCCGGCTTTGGCCTTGAGGCTCATCAGGTTCAAGTTCGCGGCGACCAGATGCTGCGCGGTCGAGTCGTGCAATTCCTGGGCGATGCGCTGGCGCTCTTCCTCTTGAAGGTTGAAGAGTCGCTCGGACAGCTCTTCAGCTTCCTGCTCCAGCGTCTTGCGCTCGGTGATGTCGGCCATTACTCCAAAAAAACGCGATGCCTCTCCCCTGTCGTCGAACTCGTAGGCTCCATCGATCTGTAACCAACGCTGCGCACCTCGCTTCTGGCGGATGCGGCAAACGGCGTGCAGGTTGCCGCCGGTTCGCATTGCATCCTGTCGAGCCTCCTCGAGCGTGGGGGCATCGTCTGGATGCAGATATTCCTCGAGGAACTGTTGTCGTGTGAGGCTGCCATCTGCGCGTGTGCGCCCGAAGATCTCGTACATGCGGTCGTTGACCCAGACCGTGCGATCCGCTTTGACGTCTCTCTCGAAAACGCCCAGGGCGGCCGAACTCGTCGCGATCCTGAGCCTCGCTTCGCTCTCTCGAAGCGCCAACTCGGCCTGTTTGCGCTGGGTGACGTCGAAATTGACGCCGAAAATGCGGTTCGCTTTGATGGCTGCGTAGGCGCTGAGCCAGCGCTCGGACCCATCGGGCATGCGAAACCGAAATTCATGGTGATAGGCTTCGTCGTGCTGCTCCAGGCGCGCCTTCTTGGCGTCGCTTGCCTGCAAGTCCTCGAAGGGGATGCGGGCCCGTAGCTCGTCGCTGGAAACGAGCCGCGTTTGCGCCGGCAGCCCGAGCAGATGGGCCTCCTGCGCATCGATGATGGCCTGGCCGCCGCCGATATCGGCCTCGAACGTGCCCATCTGCGCTGCCTCCAGGGCGAGCCGGAGGCGCAACTCGCTCTCGCGCAGCGCTGCCTCGGTTTCCTTCAGGTGGGTCACGTCGATGACGGTGCCGACCGAGCGCACGGCCCGCCGCCCATCGGCCGTGTCACGATAGTGCCGGCGCCCTTGAATGGACACCCACCGCACGCTTCCGTCAGGCCGCACGATGCGATGCACGCCGCTCCATTTTCCCTCGCCCGTCGATCTGCCTGCCGCCTCCACGCTTGCACTTATCGCAGCCCGATCGCGCGCGTCGAACAATTCCGAGGCTTCCGCGTAGGTCATCTCCGTTCCCGCCGGCAGACCAAGGATGTCGCACAGCTCAGGGGAAAAGCGGGCTCGGTTCTGTCCGAAGTCTGTCTCGTATATGCCGATGCCGCCGACCTGGACCGCTAGACGAAGCAACTCATCGCTCGCGTCCGGCGCCCATATTGCGTGCGCCGGCGCGCTGCCGGTTTGGGCTGCGGCCGAGGTTGCGGCTGCCCGCTCCGGGTCGTCAGCCATGGCACCGCGACGCTCGCGCACCGCTCCGGTGGTCGATTTCGGGAAGATGCGCGCCCTCCATCGCCGAGACACGACTGAAAGCATCGAGGTCGGGCCCTTCAAGAAACCAGCCCGCGTCAATCGGCGAAAGCCTGTTCGGCGGTCATCTTGCGCATCGTGGCTCATTGGGGCCTTGTCGCGGACACGCTCTGTCTTCCATGCCCCGCTTGGCTCCTCGACGATTGCGCCGCCAACGACTCCGTGCAAGCGCCGCAAGCTTTATGAGTAAAGGCACCGGTACGTCATCCTACATAGGATTCGATCAGTCTCTTGAAGCTTGGCCTCTATCCGTGGGCTGCATCGGCGAGCATTCGGGCTCCATCCCGTGCATTCCGACGCCTCTGTCGGGCACGCAAGGGAGCCCACCTCCAAGCACAGACGGCTTCATTGCACTCACTGAGGAGGCTGCAGCAGTCGTCAGGGAGGCGCCCTGACGGGGGCCAATACTGCCCGCTGTGAGATCACCCCGCCATCGGGTGAATCACCGAGGCCAAACTACAGAGCGGCGTCGTGCCGCGTTGGTTCGCCCTGACGAGTTGTGGGCAGGCGGAACAGCCCAGGGAAGACTGCGGGCTTACCCGGAGTGCGTCGGCAATTGCCGCGTGCTTGGTGGCACAACCCGCGCATCGGGCTCGAGCAACCCGCACACCTCGTTCCGCGTTGTGGTGTCTTGCAGGATGGCCGCGCAGAGTACGGACCCATGTCAGTAGGGCATTCACCCATGCGGCTCGGATCGCCGGGCTCAAGCGCCCGGAGGAGGGGTCGCGTGCTCGTCGATTTCGATGGCACGGTGGCGCCCAACGACCCCACCGACCGGATTCTCGAGCGGTTCGCTGCCCCAACCTGGCGAGACATCGAGGAGGAGTGGCAAGCCGGGCGGATGTCATCGCGCGAGTGCATGCGCCGCCAGGTGGCCCTGTTGCGCGCGACTCCCGATGAGCTTGACGATGAGATTTGCAATGTCAGGGTCGACCCCGGGTTTCATGCTTTCGTGCGCTTTTGCACACGGCAGGGCATGATAGTGACCGTCGTCTCGGACGGCTTCGATCGCCTTGTACGAGCCGTCTTGGAGCGCGAGCGGCTTGCGCTTGCGTTCTTCGCAAACAGGCTGGAGTGGCAGGGCGGCGATCGCTGGCGCCTGGCGTTTCCCCACGCTCGGCGCGGCTGTCGCGTCGGCGCAGGCAACTGCAAGTGCTGGCACGGGGCGCGACCGCGCAACGGGCCGTGCGTCGTGATCGGCGACGGGCGGTCGGACTTTTGCATGTCGAGCCATGCCGACTTCGTCATCGCCAAGGGCAACCTCGTTGACTTTTGCCGCAGGCGCGGGTTGTCCTACGGTTCGTTTGCCAACTTCGACCAAGCGACCCAGCATCTCTCCCGATGGCTCGCAAGGTCGCTTGCAGAGGCGGCGCCTCGCTAGTGCGAGCAGCGCACGGTTGCCGCCCGACGGACTCCCTGGGAATGCCGACCACGGACCACAGCTATCGTATTGCCGGGGGACCTGTCGGCTTCCTCCTGATCCATGGTCTCGGCGGCACGCCCATGGAGATGCGCTATGTCGCCCTGGGCCTGGCGCACGCCGGCCACACGGTGCACGTGCCGCAACTTGCCGGGCATTGCAGCACGGTCGATGAGCTTTGCGCCACGCGCTGGGGCGACTGGTATGACAGCGTCCGCGAAGAGCATGACCTGCTGGCAGCGCGCTGCGACAGCATCGTTGTCGGCGGGCTCTCGATGGGAGCGATCCTGGCCATTCATCACGCCGCAGAGCGCGGAAAGAGCGTGTCCGGCCTCGCCCTGTACGCTCCGTCCCTTTGGCTCGATGGCTGGGGGGTGCCTTGGTATGCCTCCCTATTCAGCCTGGTGACCAAAAAGTGGTTTGCCGAGCTCTTTGCATTCGCTGAGAGGCACCCCTGGGGCGTCAAGGACGCGCGCTTGCGTGTGCTGGTGGAGCAGGCCATCAAGAGCGGAGACAGCTCGCAAGCCGGCATTTCGGCATTGCCGGGTAGCCTGATGCTGGAGTTGCGCTGGCTCGTGCAACGCGTCAAGAAGGAGATCGGGGAAGTGCACCATCCCGCGCTGATCGTGCATCCGCGCCAGGACGACCGAGCAAGCCTGCGCAACTTGTACTACCTGCAGGCCAACCTTTCCGGCCCCACGGAGACGGTCGTTCTCGACGACAGCTATCACTTGGTGACCCTCGACCGGCAACGCCAGATCGTCGTGAGCCGGACGCTCGAATTCGCCGCGCGATTGCAGCAAGGCGTGTTTCACGCAGAGAGCCCGGGCCTCGCGGATTTCACCGATGCCGACGGCCGATTTTTCTCCTAAGACGGAGGCATTGCCGGGCCGATGGCGGCCCCGGGGGAGGTCAATCCATGATCAAAAGCTTGTCGCTGCTTACTCGCAAGGGCGCGATGTCGAGGGAGGAGTTTCGCCGCATCTGGGTCGGCGAGCACGCGCCTCTCGTTCACGCCGTGCCTCAAGTGCGCCGCTACGTCCTCTCCTTCGTCCTCGAAGAGCCGACGCGCCCCGACGTGCCGACACAAGCGATGAGCGTCGATGCCATAGCCGAGCTCTGGTACGACGACATGGCCGCGCTCAAGGCCGCGGCAGCGTCTGCCGAGATGAAGGCGGTGCAGGCCAATGGCGCGCTGCATCTGGGCGCCATCAAGACCTTCCTCACGGAGGAGATTGCCGTCATGCCGTGAGCGAGCGCGGCCGCTCGGATTGAGATCGGTATTCCACAACCGTTACACGTCGCCCTCGGCCTTGAGCCAGCGCACGGCGGTGCGGAAGGCCTCCACAGTGTGCGCCACCTCGCGCGGCCCGTGCGTGGCTGAGACGAGACCGCCGGGCGCCCCCATGATGTCGACGCCGTTGGCGAGGAGCGCGATGCGCAGGCGGTAGGCGAGGCCGGGGTTGCGCGCGCCCTTGAGGCCCTTGAACCCGAGCGCGAGGGGATCGAAGGTGGCTGGATCGATCTTCAGGCGGCCCGGGTTCTGGAAGATCAGGAACGCCGAAGCCTCGCCGTACACGCCCCAGGCGATCTGCTCCTCGACCAGGACCTGCCGCAGGCCGTGGCGGATCGCCTCCGCCGTGCGCTCGGCTCTGGCGCAGACATCCTCGCCGGCAACGAGCGACAGCGTGGCGACAGCCGCGGCCGCGCACAGCGGATTGGAATTGAAAGTGCCCTGGTGGCCGATCTTCTCGCGTCCCGCGGTCTTGGCCGCCGCGGCGTCGAGCTGGGACATGATCTCGGCCCGACCGGCGACGGCACCGCCGGGCAGGCCGCCGGCCACGATCTTGGCGAGGATGCACAGATCGGGCGTGATGCCGTAGCGGCCCTGCGCGCCGCCGCGCGACCAGCGAAAGCCCGTGATCACCTCATCGAAGATCAGCACCACGCCATGCGCCTGGGTGAGCTTGCGCAGCTCCGCCATGAAGCCCGCCGGCAGCGGCACCTGGCCCCAGGAGGCGCCGGACGGCTCCAGGATGACGGCGGCGATATCGTCGCGCGCCTGCAATGTGTCGGCAACGCGGCGCGGGTCGTCGGCCGGCAGCAGGATGGTCTCCTCGACGAGGCCGGCAGGAATGCCCGCGGGCACGCCGCCCTCGAAGTGCGACATGGCGCCCGCCGCCACCCCGTCGTGCCAGCCGTGGAAGTGGCCGACGAAGCGGATCGCCTTCGGCTTGGCCGTGAACGCGCGGGCGAGCCGCAGCGCCAGGTGCGAGGCCTCCGTGCCGGAGCCGGTGAAGCGCACCATCTCCGCGCAGGGCACGAGGCGGTTGATCAGCTCGGCCCACCGCACCTCCAGCTCGTGCGAGGCACCCCAGTGCGTGCCGAGGGGCACCTGCCGCTGGATCGCCTCCACGACCGCGGGATGTCCATGACCGAGCAGCAGCGCGCCGTGGCCGCCGAAGTAGTCGACGTATTCGTTGCCGTCGACGTCCCACTTACGGGGACCGGAGGCGCGGGCGGCATAGATCGGATAAGGCAGCAGCGTGCGGCTGTCGTGCGTCAGGCCCGCGGGCAGCACCTTGCAGGCTTGTGCGTAAAGCTCCGCGGAACGGCGCGTGCGCCCTCGATACTCGGCCTCGATCTTGGAGTTGGTCCGTGTCTCAGACATTGCCATCGGTCTCTCCCATCAGCGCTCGAGCGCGATAACGATGCTGCCGGCCTTGTCGAGCTCGGCGGTGGCCGCGAGCGGCACGACGCAGGTGGCGTCGTACTCCTCCACGATCAGCGGGCCGGCTCGCCGCGCCACAAGATCGGAGCGGCGCAGGATCGGCGTCTCGATCCAGCCCAGCTCGGCGCCGAAATACACGCGACGCGGTGGGCCCGGCTCGGGCTCGGCGCGGCTCGACACGATGCGGGCGGGCATGCCGGCGCCCTCGCGCACGCCCTGGCCGACGAGGCGGATCGACACCAGCTCGACCGGCTCCTCTGGGCCCGCGCGGTGGCCGTAGGTGCGCTCATGCTCGGCCCCGAAGGCTTCCTCCAGCTGCGCGACCATGGCGGCGTCGATCGGTCCATCGGGGACCGGAACGACCAGCTCGAAGCTCTGCCCCTTGTAGTGAAGCGCTGCCGACCGCAGCAGACGGGCACGCGTGCCCGCAAAGCCCTCCTCGGCGAGCTGGGAGGCCGCCTGCTGGGCGAGCTCGTCCCAGGCGCCCTCGATCTCGGCAAGGTCGGCCTGCCGCAACAGCCGCCGGAAGGAGCGCGAATAGTGGTGCTCCACGTCGGCATAGAGGAGGCCGAAGGACGAGAAGAGGCCCGGCGCGGGCGGCACGATCACGCGCGAGACGCCGAGCGCCGCCGCCATGCCGCAGGCAAACAGCGGGCCGTTGCCGCCGAAGGCGAACAGCGCGAATTCGCGGGGATCGCGCCCGCGCTCGGTCGACACTGCCTTGATGGCGCGAATCATGTTGGAGGCGGCGATCTGGTGCGCGCCGTGGGCCGCTTCCTCCAGGCTCATGCCCAGCGGCCCGGCAATGGCGGCCGCGAAAGCCGCACGCGCCTTCTCGGCGTTGAGCGCCAGCGCCCCGCCGACGAGGTGGCTCGGATTGAGGAGGCCCAGAATCACGCTGGCGTCCGTCACCGTCGGCACCGTGCCGCCGGCGTCGTAGCAGACCGGCCCGGGCGCCGCGCCGGCGCTCTGCGGCCCCACTTGCAGGGCGCCGCCGGCGTCGATCCACACGTGCGAGCCGCCGCCGGCCCCGACCTCGGCCAGGTCGATGGCCGGCACCTTCAAGGTATAGCCGGCGCCCGTCAGCAGCCGCGAGCCGACCATGATGCCGGCGCCGACCGCGTATTCATGGGCGCGCATCACCTCACCGTGCTCCACCATCGAGGCCTTGGCGGTGGTGCCGCCCATATCGAAGGTGATGATCCTATCCAGGCCGGCTGCGCCCGCCAGCGCCTGCGCGCCGATGACGCCGCCGGCCGGGCCCGACTCGATGATGTTCATGGGGCGTTCGGCGGCGGCCTTGTCGGTCGTGAGTCCGCCGTTCGATTGCATCAGCAGCAGGCGGGCCGGGATGTGCGCGGCATCCAGGCGCCGCCGCATGGCCATGAGATAGGTGGCCACGATCGGCATCACGTAGGCGTTGATCACGGTGGTGGACGTGCGCTCGTACTCTTTGATCTCCGGCAGCACCTCGTAGGAGACGCATAGGGGCAGGCCCGGCGCGCGGCGCTTGACGATGTCGCGCAGCATCAGCTCGTGGACCGGGTTGGCGAACGAGTTGAGGAGGCACACGGCGATGGCCTCGACCTTTTCGGCCAGCAGGACGCCGACCGCCCGTTCGGCATCGGCGGGGTCGAGCGCGCGCTCGACCCGGCCCCTGAAGTCGATGCGCTCGTCCACGACCTGGCGCAGGTAGCGCTCGACCAGCGGCGGCGGCTTCGTCCAGGCCATGTCGTAGAGCCGCGGCACGCGCAGCGTGCGGATCTCCAGGACGTCGCGGAAGCCCTTGGTGGTGATGAGGCCGACGCGCGCGCCCTTCTGCTCGAGGATGGCGTTGGAGGCGACCGTGGTGCCGTGGCGAACCTCCTCGATGGCGCCGGGCGCGATGCTTCTCTCGGCGAACAGCTCGGCGAGCCCATCGACGATGGCGCGGGCATAGTCTTCGACGCTGGAGGAGATCTTCTTGGTGTGGACTGCGCCGTCGGCGCCGATGAGCACGATGTCGGTGAACGTGCCGCCGATGTCGACGCCGACGCGATAGGTCGACATGGGCCTACTCTGCCGCCGGCTCGAGGGGCAGCGGGTCGTGGCGCTGCACGCGCGGCGGCTGGCGCCAGCCGCGGCGTTCGGCGATCTCGGCGCGTCGCCGCCGGGTCGCGGCTGCGTCAACGCTCCAGCGCCTGGTATCGATGACGACGCCATAGTCGGTGGCGGCCTTGGCGGGGCTCAAGAGCTCGTTCCTCACGTCTTTCAGGACGGCGTCGGGATCGCGTTCGAGCGGATCGCCCCAGCCGGCGCCGCCAGCCAGCACGTGGCGGAACACGTCGCCGTTCCTGATCGTCATCGTCAGCTTGCTCGGCAGGATGCGACTCTCGGTGTCCGGGTTCAGGTAATTCTCCGAGGGGCCACCGGGGCTGCCGCCGTAGAGCCCGAACGGGCGATGGTCGCGCCGGTCCGAGCGCACCTGCAGGGTGCCTTCGGTCTCGTTGAAGCGGTAGTCGCGCTTGAAGGGCACCCCGCCGCGATATTTGCCGGCTCCCGCCTTGTCCGGGACGAACTCGTAGGCCAGCAGCGAGATCGGATGCTCGGCCTCGGTCACCTCGACGGAGTGCGAGGCCATGTTGGCGAACATGTGAGAGTTGCCGTCCGGCCCGTCGGCCCACGGCCTGGCGCCCCAGGCTCCACAGGTGAAGTCGACGTAAACGAAGGGCTTGCGGGCCGCGTCCCAGCCGCCGATGGAGATGCCGGTATTGCCGCCGTCGCCGGCGGCCATCACCTTGTCGGGCAGCATCATGGCGAGCGCCCCGAACATGCAATCGACCATGCGGAACCCGGTCAGCCCGCGCGCCGCGCAAGCGGCCGGGAGCACGCCGTTGCCGACCGTGCCGGGCGGGCAGATCACCTCGATGGCCCGGAACACGCCCTCGTTGTTGGGGATGTTGGGGGGCAGCACCGAGCGCACGCCGGTGTAGGCGGCGGCTTTGGTGTAGGACAGCGTGTTGTTGATGGCGCCTTTGACCTGCGGGCTGGTGCCGGTCCAATCGACGACCATGTGACCGCCGGTCTTGCGCAGCGTGACGAAGAGGCGGATCGGCTTGCCGTAGTCGATGCCGTCATCGTCGATCCAGTCCTCGAAGCTCCATTCGCCGTCGGGCAGCTCTTCGAGCGCCGCGCGCGTCAGGCGCTCGGCATAGTCGATCGTCTCCTGCAAAAGGCCTTTGGTTGGCTCGGGCCCATAGCGCGCCACCAGCTCGGCGAACTGGCGCTCGGCAATATGGCAGGCCGCAAGCTGGGCGCGCAGGTCGCCGAAGAGCTGCACCGGCAGGCGCACGTTCTTCTCGATGAACGTCATGATCGTCTTGTTGAGGCGTCCAGCGTCATAGAGCTTCATGGGCGCGATGCGCAGCCCTTCGGCATAGATCTCCGTGGAATCGGAGGCGTTGGAGCCGGCCACCCGCCCGCCGACGTCGCAGTGGTGACAGACGGTGCAGGCGAACGCGAGCCGCTCCTTGCCATGGAACAGCGGCTTCATGACGAAGATGTCGGGCAGGTGCATGCCGCCGTCGAAGGGATCGTTCATGATGAAGACGTCGCCCGGCGCGATATCGTCCCGGAACGTGCGCATGATCGCGGCCATGGCCGTCGGCACCGAGCCCAGGTGCCCCGGCAGCGTCAGGCCCTGCGCGGCGAGCTTGCCGTCGGCGTCAGCAAAGCCAGTCGAGTAATCCATGTTGTCCTTCAGCACCCCCGAGTAGGTGGTCCTGAACACCGTGAGCGCCATCTCGTCGGCGATCGAGAAGATGGCGTTCTTGAAGAGTTCGAGGACGATAGGGTCAGGTTTGCCGGCCATGCGCCTCATCCCACAGGGATGCGCCGCCAAAAGCAAGCGGACGCGCGAACCTCATTCTGTCGCAGATGAAGGAGCCCACGAGCGGTCCGAGCACCAGACGCCTGCTTGCTCGAGCGTGGCGCCTGCTAGGTCGAAGCAGGTTTCCACTCTCCACCCGAGGTCTGGCACAGGATCGAGGTGTTGGAGCTTTTGCTGTCGGAGACCTGCTTGGCGCCCTTCTTGGCGGCATTCTTGTTCTCGAGCTCGGTCGTGACCTTGCGGCATTGCGTATCGGCTGGCAGCTGGTCGACCTTCAGGAATTCGCTGTCGAGGGTGGTGGTTTCCTTCTTGCCCTTGGTGTTCTGCTTCTCGGCGGCGCCGGCCTGCTTGGCGGTGTCGGCCGTCTGCTTCAGGACAGGGTCGTCCTTGATGTCGGAGATCCGCTGCACCGGTGCGGCGGTGATGGTGACGCGGTTGCCGCCGTCCTTGGTCTGGTAGGTCTCTACGACCTCCCGGTCGCGGTCTTTGTCGAGCACGACCTTGGTGCGCCGGGTCACCTCCACGCCGTCGCGACGGCTCATCCTGCCGAGGATGATGCCGCCCACGGCCACCGCGCCGATGATGCCGAAGGCTCGGTGACCACGACCGAAAGGCATGATCGGGAACACGCCGGGTCCCACCAGGACGCGGCCTGGGCCGGGCAGCCCGGGGCCTGGGAGCGGCAGCGGCAAGGGGCCTCGGCCGCCACCCGGCAGGCCCGGCAAACCGAACTGCGCACTAGCAGGCAGCGGGCTGGCGGCGAGAATGAGCCCACAAGCCAGCAGCAGTCGTACCCGTCGCATGTGCATGGTCCCCTCCGGATGGCAACCCCTTCGCTTCCAAGCTTACCAATCCGCGGGTTTGAAGGGTAGACGGAGCCTGGAAATATGCTTGCGCATCAGGCGCGCCCGCCAGGTTACCGTGGGAACAGACTTTACGGCGCGGTGGTGTCAAGACAATTGGCAACTGCTATGAATCGCTGGGACCCGAGTCAGGTAACTCTGGGACTTTCCGGACATGGGTCCTTGGGGGTTGCAATGCCGCAAATGCTGCGATCTGGGCTGATGAGCTACCTCTGCCGCTGTCTTGCAGTTGCCGGCGCGATGCTGGCGGCAATGGCGGCCGGCTGCGCCGCATTTGCCTTCGATATCAAGAAGGTGGAAGCCAGCGTCTACAAGGTCTTCGCCACGCCCAAGGGCTCCACCGGCACAGGCTTCCTGGTCAGCGGACGCCGCACCGTCATCACCAACTTCCACGTCATCGAGAAGAATACCGAGTTCATGGTCATCTACCGCGATGGCAAGGAGGTCCAGGTCGCGGCGGCACGCGTCATCGCCTACAAGCCCAATCTCGATCTTGCGGTTCTGCGCGTCGACAGGGACCTGCCCGGCACGGCCCTTACCCTCGCCGAGTTCGAGCCGGACAAGCTCACCAACGTCGTCACCGTCGGCTTCCCGGCTGCCGCCGACGATGCCGTGAAGGGCAGGCCGCTCACCGTCCCGGAGCTCATCCAGCGACTGAAGGACCCGACCGCGCTCGATCCCACCGTCACCACCGGCGTGGTGTCGCGCATGACCTCGGCCGAGAGCCCCCAGCTCAACGCCCGCACGGTGCAGCACAACGCCGCCATCAATCCCGGCAACAGCGGCGGGCCGCTGTTCGACAAGTGCGCCAACGTCATGGGCGTGAACACCCTGGTCGCCTTGAACTCGCAGGGGCTGTTCTTCTCGATCCACTCCAGCGAGGTGGTGCGCATCTTGCGAGAGACCGGCGTCGAGTATGCCGCCGTGCGCACCCCTTGCCTGACCGCCGAAGGAGGAGGAGGCATAATGATCCCGTTGGTGCTCGGCATGAGCGCGGCGCTGGCGTTTGCCGCCCTGGTTTTTGCGCTGCGCAGCGGGGCCACGCTCGGCGGCCTCAGCAAGGTCGTCAGCCGGTTGACCATGCCGCGGGGCAAGCCCTCGCCGCGGGGCTACACGCGCGAGGCCGCCCAGCCCAGCCAATTCAAGCATTGGGGCCGCACGTCCGCGCTGTCGCTGCTGTCGACCGGGGGTGGGAAGAGCTTCTCGCTCGGTGGCGGTCGAGCCTTGGTGGTTGGGCGGGGACACCAGTGCCAGATCACCATCGACGACGACACCGTGTCCTCCAACCATGCCCGCCTGCAATTGGACGCACAGGGCCAACGGGTCGCCATCACCGACCTCGATTCCTCGAACGGCACGTTCCTCAACGGCAAGCGCATCAGCAGCGGGCGCGCCCATGTCGGCGACGTGCTGCGGTTCGGCACTGCCGAGTTCCGTCTGGCGGCCGGTGGCGCCTCCGGCGCCATTGCTCCGACGCCGCGCTCCGCACCCAACCAGGGCTGGATGCTGTCCGGTTTCGACCCCTCCGGCCGCGCGCTGCAATTCGAGCTGCGGCCGATGATGGAGAATGGCGGTGCGGGCGAGGCGGCCACGACCTGGACCTTCGGCCGCGACAAGGCCCGCTCGCAGTTCGTCATCGACGACGGCAGCGTGTCCGGTGCCCATGCGGAGATCACCTACGAGCCGCTGCAGGGTCTCACCTTGCGCGATCTCGGCTCCACCAACGGTACGCGCCTCGACGGCGAGAAGCTCGGCAAAAACCCGGTGCCGCTCGACGAGACCGGCCAGGAGATCACCTTCGGCGCCGCCAAGCTCAGGCTGTCGCGGCTGGTGTGAGTCGGCTCCGGCGCGTCACCGCAGCTGGGTCAAGACTCGCTCGAGCGCCGGCATGAATTCGCCAAAGTGATCGATGACGGCGCCGATGCCGAACTCGGGCGCCAGCTCGCGCACGGGCCGCGGCGTGTAGCCGAAGGTGACGCCGATGGCGGGAACCGCAGCCGCCCGCGCCGCGGCGAAGTCGACCTCGCTGTCGCCCACCATCACCGCGCGGTCGGGCCGTCCTCCACCCCTCTCGATGGTGCCGGTCAGATGGCCCGCCGCCGGTTTGCGAACGGCGAACGTGTCGCCGCCGGCGATGGCGCCGAAGCGCGTGGCGAGACCAAGCGCCTGCAGCAGGGTCCGGGACAACCCTTCGAGCTTGTTGGTGCACACGCCGAGCCGCGCGCCGAGGCCGAGCAGACGGTCCAGCAGCTCAGGGATGCCGTCAAAGGGCAGGCTGCCGACGGCGATGTTGGCGGCATAGAAAGAGAGGAAATGCTCGTGCAGGCGCTTGATCTCCTCGCGGCCCAGGCTGACCCCGCGAAACCGCAGTCCCGCCTCGATCATGACGAAGGAGCCATGACCGATAAACGGGTGCAGCTCGGCGACCGTCATGGGCGCCAGTCCCTTGAGCGAGAGCGCATGGTTGGTCGCGGCCGTCAGGTCGGGCGCCGTGTCGACCAAAGTGCCGTCGAGGTCGAAGACGATGGTGGTGCCGGCAAGCTCGGGGGGCATGGGTCCCAGCGACTGCAAGGGAGGGCTGGGCAACCTATTCGGCTTCGGCGCGGCTGTCACGTCGCGCAGCTTGATTGGCGGGCGGCGCGGGCCTAGACAGGGCTGGAGATGCTCCAGTGCCCGCCTCGGGCCCTCGAAAAGTGGAGGCGTTCATGGACAAGCCCACCATCACCCTTGCCCGAAACAAGTGCTATGTCGACGGCCAGTGGGTCGGCGAGCCCAAGCTGCCCGTCACCAACAAGGCGACCGGCGAGATCATGGCCCGCGTGCCCGATTTCGGCGAGACCGAGACGCGGGCCGCCATCGAGGCCGCCAACCGCGCCCTTCCCGCCTGGTCCAAGATGCTGGCCAAGGAGCGCTCCAGGATCGTGCGCAGGTGGTTCGATCTGATGATCGAGCACGCCGACGAGCTGGCGCTCCTGCTCACTAACGAGCAGGGTAAGCCGCTGGCCGAGGCCAAGGGCGAGATCGTCTATGCCGCCGGCTTCGTCGAATTCTTCGCCGAGGAGGCCAAGCGCGTCTACGGTGAGACAATCCCGACCTTCAAGGCCGACGCCCGCATCGTCGTCATCAAGCAGCCCGTGGGCGTGGTGGCCGCCATCACGCCGTGGAACTTCCCGGCCGCCATGATCACGCGCAAGGTCGCCCCGGCGCTGGCCGTCGGCTGCACGGTGGTGGTGAAGCCGGCCTCCGAGACGCCGCTGACCGCGCTCGCCCTGGCCGTGCTCGGCGAGCAGGCCGGCATCCCCAAGGGCGTGCTCAACGTCGTCACCGGCAAGGCCAGCGTTATCGGCAAGGAGCTCACCTCCAACGCGCTGGTGCGCATGCTCACCTTCACCGGCTCGACCGAGATCGGCGCCAAGCTGATGGCGCAGTGTGCGCCCACCATCAAGAAGCTCGGCCTCGAGCTCGGCGGCAACGCGCCCTTCATCGTGTTCGACGATGCCGATCTCGACAAGGCCGTGCAAGGCGCCATGGCCTCCAAATATCGCAACGCCGGGCAGACTTGCGTGTGCGCCAATCGCATCTATGTGCAGGACGGCGTCTACGACAGGTTCGCCGAGAAACTGGCCGCCGAGGTCAAGAAGATGAAGGTCGGCCCCGGCACCGAAGTCGGCGTGAGCACCGGGCCCCTGATCAACAAGGCGGCGGTGGAGAAGGTCGAGGAGCACGTGGCCGATGCGCTGAAGCACGGCGCCAAGGTGGTGCTCGGCGGCAAGCGGCACGCGCGCGGCGGCAACTTCTATGAGCCGACCATCCTCGCCGACGTCACGCAGGCCATGATGGTGGCGCGCGAGGAGACCTTCGGGCCGGTGGCGCCGTTGTTCAAGTTCAAGACCGAGGCCGACGTGATCGCCATGGCCAACGACACGCCGTTTGGCCTTGCCGCCTACTTCTACGCGCGCGACGTCGGCCGGGTATGGCGCGTCGCCGAGGCGCTGGAGTGCGGCATCATCGGCATCAACGAGGGCATCATCTCCAACGAGGTGGCGCCGTTCGGCGGCTACAAGCAGTCGGGGCTCGGCCGCGAAGGCTCCCACCAGGGCATCGAGGAGTTCCTCGAGACCAAGTACATGCTGATGGGTGGGCTGTGATGACTTCTCCCTCTCCCCGTACTTCACGGCGAGAGGCCGGGGTGAGGGGCGGCCGCAATCGCCGGAGCAAGTTTCTGCCCCTCACCCTAACCCTCTCCCCATGCCGGAAGAGGCATGGGGAGAGGGGACGCCGGCGGCGTTGAGGGACCACATGAGCGCAGACCGCTGGAAGCAACAGGCCGCAGCGCGGGCGCTGGCCTACGTCGAGGACGGCATGACGGTCGGGCTCGGCAGCGGCTCGACGTCGGTGAAGTTCGTCGATCTTGTCGGCGAGCGCGTCAAGGCGGGGCTGCGGATCAGGGGCGTGCCGACCTCGGAGGCGACGCGCGCACAGGCCGAGCGGCTCGGCATTCCCCTCACCACGCTCGACGACGTGCCCTTTCTCGATCTTACCGTCGATGGCGCCGACGAGCTCGACGACGCGCTGCGGCTCATCAAGGGCGGCGGTGGTGCGCTGTTGCGCGAGAAGATCGTGGCCACGGCGTCCGGGCGCATGGTGGTCATCGCCGCCGCCTCCAAGCTCAATGCCACGCTCGGAGCCTTTCCGCTGCCCGTCGTAGTGGTGCGCTTCGGGCTGGTCGCGACCCGCAATATGGTCG
>Ga0111539_10004329_pt1 | contig 18579 bp, 13 predicted proteins | sample RhiMethybrSRZTD1_FD_79667 | JGI IMG/M metagenome (GOLD analysis project Ga0111539, IMG submission 79667) | Populus rhizosphere microbial communities from Tennessee, USA - Rhizosphere MetaG P. TD hybrid SRZTD1 (version 2) (version 2) | ecosystem: Host-associated > Plants > Roots > Rhizosphere >... | reverse complement strand
GGAGATCGGGATCGGACATGTGGTCGGGAATGCGGTCGACGCGCCCGTCCTGATCCTCAAGAGCTGCATCGGCAATCGCAGCCTCGGGTGGGACCTCCTGCCCCCGGGGAGCGAACCGTACGAGTACGATGGAAAGACGATTCCGGGATACCGCGGAACGCCGGAAAACCCCAAGGGCAACGGCGAGAAGGTCGAAGGTGCCTGGTATGCCGGCAAGCAGTACGACGACGACACGGAAAACGCGAAGAAGGTGCTTTCCGAGCTCGACAAGTACTATCCCGGGGCGAAAGGGTATGAGATCGCCGGTTTCTTCTTCTGGCAGGGCGAGAAGGACCTGGGGAACGCCGCCCATGCGGACCGCTACGAGCTGAACCTCGTCCGCTTCATCAAGCAGCTGCGCAAGGACTTCAATGCCCCGGAGGCGAAGTTCGTCCTCGCGACCCTTGGGGAGGCCAAGAAGGGCGCCGGGGGAAACGAGGGAAAGATCCTCGAGGCTCATCTCGCGGTGGATGGGAAGACCGGCAAGCACAAGGAGTTCGCGGGCAACGTGGCGACCGTCTACTCGAACCCGCTGAGTCAGGGAGGCAGCGGCAACAGCCACTACGGCGGGAACGCGGAAACCTATATGAATGTCGGCGAGGCCATGGGCCGGGCCATGGTGGAACTGATCGGGACGAAGGGCAAAGCGTCCCGTTGAACGGCGACTGCCCCGCCGGGACCCCTGGCTCCTACTTCGGAATCGGCAGGTCCAGCATCAGCGCGCGCACGTGCTTCACCGGGGGGGATCCGAAAGACAGCGCGGCGTCGTGGTACTTCTTCAACGTGAAGTCGGCTCCCCATGCGCCCTGGACCTCCCGGCGCAGGTCCGCGTGCTCCAGGTAGCCGGCGAAATAGGTCGACAGCTGCGCGCTCGTGAGCTGCGCCCGCACCCACTTGGCGGCGGCCTCGCGCTCCTCCTGGAAGGTGTCCTCGACCATGAGCTTCATGGCCTCCTCCCGAGTCATGCTTCCCGCGTGGACGGACTGGTCCAGGATCGCGTTGGCGATCCCGCGCAGATACCACTTGCGCGCGATGATCTTCATGAGCGGATCCCGGCCGTAGTAGCCCTCGTCGGCCATCATCTGCTCCGTGTAGACGGCCCACCCCTCGATGAAGGGGCCCGAGGAAAGCAGCGCTCGAAGAGTCGACGACCGCCGGTTCGAGTGGACCAGCTGCAGGAAGTGGCCGGGCATCGCCTCGTGGATCGTGAGATTGTGCAGCGAGCGCGTGTTGTACTCCCTCAGGAAGGACCGGACTTGCGCCGGGGTCCAGTCGTCGGGTGCTGGAGAAACGGCGTAGAACGTCTTCTGTCCGACATCGAGCGGACCGGGAGAATCGCAGTAGGCCAGCGATACTCCCCGCTGGAACTCCGGCATGACGATGATGTCGATCGGGTCGTCGGGAACCGTCACCAGATCGCGCTCCTTGACGAATCGGGTGGCGGCCTCGAGCGCCTCGCGGGCGCGCTCCACCAGCTTCTCCGCTTCGGGCCTCTCCCGGTAGGCCACCTCCAGGGCGGCCTGAATAACGGCCTGCCGGGTTTCGGCGCTGGGGCTGACGGGAATCGGAGTGTCCGGATGCTCCCGGAGAACCACGTCCTTCGAAAGCGAGTACATCTCCTCCCGGACGCGGGCAAGCTCGGATCGCGCTCGCCGGAGAATGTCCTGGCGGGAAAGCCCCGACTGCAGCAGGAAGGCGAGCTTCTGGTCGAAGCGCTCGGCTCCCAGACGGAAGTCTCCGGCCGCTCGAGGCAGGAGCTCCTTCTCGAGCCAGGTGTGATGCTCTTCGACGGCGGCGCGGGCTGCCGCCATGGCCCGATCCAGTCGATCCCGGAGCGAGGGAACCAGCCCTCCGAGCCGCGGCTTCACGAGGAGATCGAGCATCGACAGCACCCCGCGGTTCTGCTTCACCGCGGTCTCCGCATGGATGCGGGGCACGCGGTCGGCGATGAGCGTCGAACGCACGTCGCGCAGGAATCTCGGGAACTGCTCGAGACGGGACGCCGCGCACTGCAGCCGCTGCTCAAGCGGCGCAAACTCCCGTGCCATGAGGCTGTACACGGAGTTCCCGGCGAGCTCGGTGTAGCGCAGGGGATTCCAGGACCATTCTTTCAGGACCTGGATCCCCCAGATCGCGAATCGCGCCTCATGCTCCAGCAGCGTCGCGTCCACCTGGTTGGGGCGGGACAGATCCCCTCGGGAAATCCTGCTGAGTTCGGCAAGCACCCCTTCGTTGAAGCGGAGGCTGCGCTCCCGAGCTTCCGGCGTGACCTCGTCCAGCTCGGCGTCGAAGCGATGGTCCCCGAGCCCCGTGGCGGCGACCGGGGACAGCGCGGGAAACTCCCGCACGTAGCGCTGCGTGAGCGCCGCGAACGCCTTGTCCGCCGCGGACTCGGCAGGACCCGTCGCCGAAGCCGACCCGCACGCCGCCAGGGGGATCACCATCCAGCACCACCTTCCCACGGCCTCGAGTCTAGGGCAGGGCCTGCCCGGAGTTCAAGCCGAAGGGACCTGCCAAATGCGTCAACGTCGTGCGGATCTGCGTCAGGGTGGACCTCCCTAGTTGAAGCGGTCGGGATGCAGGAGAGAGAGGTCGAACGCGGGGGTCTCGCGGGCGGCAATCTGGGCCACGAGCTGCCCCGTGACCGGGCCGAGCGACATGCCGATCATCGCGTGGCCGGTGGCGAGGATGAGGTTGTCGAAGGGCGAGGGCCGGCCCAGCATCGGCAGACCGTCCGGCGTACAAGGACGCAGGCCGCGCCAGACCTCCAGTTCCGTAAGGCCGTCGAGACCGCCCAGCCATTCCCGGGCGCCGCGGCGGATCGCATCGACACGCTTCTCGTTGATCGAGAAGTCGAGTCCCGCGAGTTCGAGGGTTCCCGCCAGGCGGAGCCGCGGCCCCATCGGAGTCACCGCGATCTTCGATTCCATCAGGAGCAGCGGGATCGACGGCAGCTCGGCGGGAGCGGTCATCGTGATGCTGTAGCCCTTCGCGGGCTGGATCGGGATTCGGAGCCCGAGGTCTCGGGCGACGCCGGGCGACCAGGACCCGGCCGCGAGGACGATTTCGTCGGCGGCGAAGTCGCCGGCCGGAGTCCGCACGGCAGAGATCGTGCGTCCGGAAACCTGGAAGCCGGTCGCTTCGGTCCGGGGGAAGAAGCGGACGCCGCCCGCGGCGGCCTTGGCGGCCAGGCCGCGGACGAAGAGGGCCGGATCGAAGGAGGCGTCCCCGGGAAAGTGGATCGCGCCGTGAACGATCTCCCGCAACGCGGGGACGCGCTCGCGCGCGGCGGCGCCTTCCATCGTTTCCGAGGGCAGGCCGAATTCCGAGAGCAGGTCCGCCTCCTCGCGGCCCTCCTCGAGGCCCTCCGGGGTACGGTAGGCCAGCAGGAGGCCCTTCTTCTCATAGTGGCACGGGATGTCGCGGAACGTGTCGTAGAGACGGACGCTCTCCAGGCTGAGGTCGCGGAGCAGCGGGATCGCGCGCTTCATGCGGTCTTCCCGGCAGGCGCTCCGGAACTTCCACAGCCAGGAGAACAGGGCGCGCTCCCACCGGAACCGGATGTAGAAGGGGCTGTCGGAATGAAACATCCATCTCATCCCCTTGGCGATCATCCCCGGCTGGGCCATGGGGATGGAGTGGCTGGGGACCACGAGCCCCGCGTTGCCGGAGGAACATCCCGAACCGATTTCGCCCCGGTCCAGGACCGCGACCGTCTTCCCGAGCGACGAGAGGAAGTACGCCGCCGACACGCCGACTACCCCTCCCCCCAGGATCAGGACGTCGGTCTTCACGCTCATGCGAGAGGAGCGGCGGAATCGTCGATCCGCGGCCAGCGGTCGACGGGGAGCCGGGCGAGTCGGGTCATCATGGTTCGAAGGGCCGGAGCCTGATCGCGGATGTGGCCGCCGAGCGCGGCGCGGGCCTTTTCCCACCGGCGCGCGATCAGATGCCCGAGGATCGTCCGGTGCTGCCGGGCCATGACCGCCGCGGCCTCCGGCGCGTGCGCGGCGTAGTGGAAAAGGGTCGTGAAGAACGCGCCGTGGCGCCGGAAGAAGTCCTGGATGAAGCGGTTGTCGCAGCGGGCGAGGACGTAGGGGTGAAGTTCGGTGTCCACCTTCACGGACCCGTGGGCGGGAAGATTCAGGGCGAGGATCCGCTCCAGGTCCTCCTTCACCAGGCGCGGGATCGCGAGATCCAGCGCCCGCAGCTCCAGGAGCTCCCGGACGTCGAGGAACGCCGCCATCTCCTCTTCCCGGAAAGGTCGGACACGCCACCCGCGCCGGGGGACGTGCTCCAGCATTCCCGCGCCCGCCAGCCGCGAGAACACGTGACGCAGGATCGTCCGGCCCACCCCGTAGGCCCGGGCCGCCGCCTCCTCCCGCACGAAGGCCTCCTCCCCGCGGAGGCTGCGCCGGAGGATGTCGCGGGCGATCTCCTGGTGCCGGTCTCGAAGCGCGGAGGGCGCCGCCCCGGGATTCGCCGGGCGGACACGGGCCGCCGGGATGACCAGCCGCCCGCTGCTCCCCTTGTCGAGGACCCGTTCCCGGACCAGCGCGTCGACCGCCTCGCGCACCGGGGTGACGCTCGCTCCGTAGCGCTGCGACAGATCCCGGAGGGTCACCTTCCCGGCCAGGGTCCCGTCCATGATCCGGGCCTTGACGTCGTCGCGGATGAAGGCGGCCAGGGTCATTCCTCGTCTCTCCTTCCTCTTGACATTGTACACAACCATACCATATTGTTCTTTTGTACTCAAGATAACATTAAACCCCGGAGGCGACGGATGAAGGTGAACTGGAAGGGCGTCTTTCCGGCCGCGACGACGGCGTTCGCGCCGGACCAGACGCCGGATCTCGCGGCCACCGCCGCCCACTGCGACGCGATGATCCGCGCCGGCATGCACGGCCTGGTGGTGCTCGGCACGGTGGGCGAGAACCACTCGCTCGAATACGGGGAGAAGCTGGACGTCCTCCGCGCCGGCGTCGAGGCGGGGGGCCGCCGGGTCCCGATTCTCGCGGGAGTGGCCCAGAACACCACGGCCCAGGCCTGCCGATTCGCGCGCGACGCGGAGAAGCTGGGCGCCGACGGCCTCATGGTCCTCCCCGCCATGGTCTACAAGGCCGACCCGAGGGAGACGGTGGAGCACTTCCGCGCGGTGGCCAAAGCAAGCGGCCTCCCGATCCTCTGCTACAACAACCCGCCCTCCTATGGCATCGACCTCACTCCCGGGATGTTCGAGGAACTGGCCGACGAGGACACGCTGGTCGCGATCAAGGAGTCCAGCGACAACCCCCGTCGGATCACGGATCTCTTCAACGTGCTGGGCGACCGCTACGTCCTCTTCGGAGGCGTGGACGACCTCCTCCTGGAGAGCGTGATGCTCGGCGCGAAAGGATGGATCTCGGGCCTCGTCAACGCGTTTCCCGAGGAGAGCCTCCGGCTCTGGGACCTGGCGACTCGCGGGCAGTATGAGGAGGCCCTGCCTCTCTACCGCTGGTACACGCCGCTCTTGCACCTGGACACGCACCCGAAGCTCGTCCAATACATCAAGCTCGCGATGGCCGAGACGGGACTTGGGAACGAGATCACCCGCGCGCCGCGGCTGCCGCTCGAAGGAGAGGAGCGCGAGAGGATCCTGAAGATCATCCGCCGTGCAATCGCCACTCGGCCGTCGGGGAAGAAGACCCTCGGTCGGCTGAAGACGAAGGCCCGTTGATGGTGGGGGGCGTAGGCTGAGCGGCTCTCCCCCGCCGGGTCGCGGAAAAGGACCGGCGTCAGGGAACGCGGCCTCGTAGGCCTCCAGGACTCGCCCCACACCCCCCAGGATCGCCGTCATCGCGCTTCCCCAGGGCGGCGACCGGCTTCGCGGATTTCCGGTTGAATCGGGGCCTGTGCGGGATATTGGGGGTATGGACCTCAGCGACGCGGAGCTGGTCGACCGGATCCTCGGGGGCCGCACCGACCTCTACGGGGAGATCATCCGGCGCCATCAGAAGGACGTCTGGAAAGTCGTGGCCGCGGCGCTCCACGACTTCAAGACCGCCGAGGAACTCGTCCACCAGGCCTTCGTCAACGCCTACCTCCACCTCGACCGATTCGACCGCGGCGCCGGCTTCGCCGTCTGGGTGAAGGCCATCGCCCGAAACCTCGTCCGCCACGCGCTCCGCTCGCGGTCGCGCGAAAACCGGCTCATGGAGCTCTACGGCGAGCATTTGGGCGCGAGGTTCTCCGACGAGGCGGCCGCCGCCGGGAACGACGACGCGGTCGCCGAGGCGCTGCAGATGTGCTGCGAGTCGCTCCCCGAGCGCGGCGCCGAGGTGCTCGATCTTCGGTACGGCCAGGCCCGAGGCTTCGCCGAGATCGCGGCCCTGCTCGGAAGTACCGTCGAGGCCGCGCGCCAACACCTCTACCGCCTCCGCCTCGCCCTCCGCGACTGTGTCGAGAAGAGGCTCTTCCGCTCATGACGCGCGCCGACGAGCTCACCCTGAAGCTGGCTGACGGCCTGATCGAGCCCGCCGAGCGCTCGGAGCTCGAGGCCCTCGTCGCCGACCCGACCGCCCGGGCGCGGTTCCTTTCGCTCCTCGACTTCGAGGGGATCCTCCGGTCGCGCCGCCACGCCTTCAACGTCGCGGCGCCGGTCCTCGAGAAGATCGGCCACATGGCGCACGGCCGGACGGAGGCTGCCGTCCTGGCCCGCCTGAAGGCCCTTCCGGATCCCGCGTGGCGCCGCCGTCCCGTCTGGTCGTTCGCCGCCGCGGCCGCCGTGCTCTTCGCCGCGGTGCTTGCCCTCAGTTTGGGCCGTTCCGCGCCGCCTGCCGCCCGGCTCGTCCAGGGAAACGCCGTGCGGGAGGTCCGGTTCGGCGAGCCGATTCGGACCGGCGAGGCGGAACGGGCCGTCGTCGAGTTCCTCGGGGAGGCCACCCGGATCGAGATCGAGGCGCGCTCCGAAATCGTCCTCCACGAGGACGCGTCGATCGAGCTCCGCCTCGGCGAAATCGAGGCCGACGTCGCGCCCCGGCCGCGGCCCCTCCGCATCCTCGCGCCCAATGCCCGCGCGGAGGTGCTCGGCACGCGGCTCAAACTCTCCGCCGCGTCCGACGCCACCCGCCTCGAGGTGACCGAGGGCCGGGTCCGGTTCACGCGCGAGCCGGACGGCGCGACCGTCGAGGTGTCCGCCAGGCACTATACGGTCGCGGAGGCCAACACGACGCTCGTCGCCCACCCCATCCGCCCGATCGCCGACGTGCCGACGGCCGTGGTGCGGTTCTCGCTCATCCAGCTCGACACGCCGCGCGCGCCGATCCCCGGCTACGAGGCGCTCGAAGACGGCGCGGTGATCAACCTCGCGGCGCTCCCCACCCGCCGCGTCAACCTCCAGGCGCACACCGATCCGAAAATCGTGGGGAGCCTCCGCTGGGCGTGGAACGGGAACGCCAACCACCACACGGAATTCATCCACCCCTACACGCTGGTGCCGAACAGCGGAAACGGCAGGCGGACCTGGGATCCCCTCCCTGGCGTCCACACGGTAACCGCGACCCCGTTCACCGGGACCTACGGTAATGGCCTCCGCGGGGCGTCGCGGACCTTGAACTTCAGGGTGATCGATGAATAGCCTCCTGCTCTGGGTCGCGCTCCTCGCGCCCCAGGAAGTCTCCGTCCCGGCGATCCTCGAAGAGGCGTGCGTCCAGTGCCACTCCCCCGGGAAGAAGAAGGGCGGGCTGGACCTGACGACCCGCGCGGCGCTCCTCAAGGGGGGCGACTCCGGGCCCGCGATCGTCCCCGGAAAGGGGAAGCAGAGCCTGCTCTACCGGCTCGTCGCCCGGCTGGACGAGCCGTTCATGCCGCAGAAGTCCGGGAAGCTCGCGGCCGACCGCACGGCGGCGATCGCGGCATGGATCGACGCCGGGGCGGCGTATGATCGGCCCCTCGTTGACCGCGGCGTCCCCGAGGTCCACTGGGCCTTCCGTCCGCTCCGGCGCCCCGACGCCGCATCGATCGACGCCCTGCTCCCGGGGAAGGAGCGCGCCTCGAGGGAGACGCTCATCCGCCGCCTCACGTTCGACCTCACCGGGCTTCCCCCCTCGCCGCTCGACGTCGATGCCTTCGTGCACGACGCCGCCCCGAACGCGGTGGAGAAGCTCGTCGACCGCCTCCTCGCCAGCCCGCACTATGGCGAGCGCTGGGCCCGCCACTGGCTCGACGTCGCCCGCTACGCCGACAGCGAGGGGTACCGCTACGACAGGGACCGCAAGCACGCATGGCCCTACCGTGACTTCGTGATCCGCGCGATGAACGACGACCTTCCCTACGACACGTTCGTCCGCTGGCAGCTTGCCGGCGACGAGATCGAGCCCTCCAACCCCCAGGCGGTGATCGCGACCGGCTTCTGCACGGCGGGCCCGCTCCAGGAGAAGCAGGCCAGCGACTCGAAGAAGAACCAGGAACGGAACCGCTACGACGAGCTCGACGACATGCTCGCGACCACGGGCTCGGCGTTCCTCGGCCTGACGCTCGGCTGCGCCCGCTGCCACGACCACAAGTTCGATCCGATCCCGACGCGCGACTACTACCGGATGCTCGCGGCGTTTGCGGGGACCAAGCGCGTGGACCGCTTCCTCGCGCCCCAGGCTGAGATCAACGCCTTCAAGGCGAAGGACGCGGAGTTCACGACGCGCGCCGGGCCGCTCCAGGCGAAGATCGCGTCGCTCGAGAGCAGGGTGCGGCCCGCGCTCGTGCGGAAAAAGATCGACGCGCTTCCGATCCGGGAGGAGGACCGCGACCTGCTCCGGGCGCCGGTCGACAAGTCGAACCAGCGCCAGGAGGAGCTCCTCGCGGTTCACCAGAGGGAGCTGGCCGTCTCGAACGACGAACTCCGGGACGCGATGGGCGGGGACGACCGGGCGGCGTGGGAGGCGGCGTCGGCGGAGCTCCTATCCGTCGCGCGCCCCGTCCCGCCGCTCCAGGCTCACACGCTCGACGACCTCGGCGCGAAGCCGGTCAAGGCGTGGCTGCTCCACCGCGGCGAGGTCGACCAGAAGGCCGAGGAGGTGACGCTCGGATTCCTGGGCGCGCTCGGGAACCCGGAACCCGCCGCGATCCGGAAGGTTGCGGGCCACGACACTTCGTTCCAGCGCACCGCGCTGGCGAGCTGGATCACGGACGTCGACCGAGGCGCCGGCCGCCTGCTCGCGCGCGTCCTCGTGAACCGCCTCTGGCAGCACCACTTCGGCGAAGGGCTGGTCCGGACGCCGAACGATTTCGGCGCGCAGGGAGATCTGCCGACGCACCCGGAGCTCCTCGACTGGCTGGCGACGGAACTCATCGCCCGCGGCTGGAAGCTCAAGGCGATGCACAAGCTCATCGTGACGAGCGGTGCGTACCTCCAGGTCCGCCGCCCGGTCCGCCTCGAGGCCGAGGCGCTGCGCGACGCGATCCTCTCGGTGAGCGGCTGCCTGAACGCGGAGATGTACGGGCCGGGCGTCAAAGTGCCGATCCCGGCGGAGCTCATCATCACCCGGACCGCGGGTGAGCACCACTACCCGCGCGACGTCGCCGACGGCCCGGCGGTCTGGCGCCGGAGCGTGTACACGTTCATCAAGCGGTCGGTCCCTTCGCCGATGACCGATCTCTTCGACACGCCGTCGGCCAGCGCGAGCTGCGGGAAGCGGATCCCGACGACGGTCGCGCCGCAGGCGCTGCTGCTGCTCAACGACCCTTTTGTGCGGGCACGCGCGAAGGACTTCGCGAAACGGCTCGCAAAGGAGGTCTCCACGCCGGAGGAGCAGGTCGAGCGGGCCTGGCGCCTGGCGGTGGGCCGGACGCCGACGGGCACGGAGCGGAACGAAGCGCTGCTCTTCCTCGCGGGGCAGCGGGAGCGGAGACGGGGCGACGCCGCGGCGGCGCTCGCCGACTTTTGCCAGGTCCTGTTCGGACTGAACGAGTTCATCTATGTCGACTGACCGCTGTTCCCCTTCGACTTCGCCCGGACTAAGCCGCCGGGAGCTGCTCGCCCGCGCCGGATCCGGATTCGGGATGCTGGCGCTCGCGGGGCTCTTCCGGGACCAGGGACTTTTCGCGCAGCAGGCGCAGGTCCCCGCAAAGGCGAAGTCGGTGATCTGGCTCTTCATGGAGGGAGGACCGAGCGGGTTCGACCTCTTCGATCCGAAGCCCGCGCTCGAGAAGGCGCACGGACAGAGGCTCGACGGCGTCGAGGTCTTCTTCGGGAAGCCCGGGCCGATCATGAAGTCTCCCTACGGCTTCCGGCGACACGGCCGGTCGGGGGCGTGGGTGTGCGATCAGATGCCCGCCATCGCCCGGTGCGTCGACGATCTCGCGTTCATCAAGTCGGTCCACTGCGACTCCAACAGCCACGCGCCGGCGATGTTCCAGATGAACACGGGCTATATCCGGCCCGGCTTTCCGAGCGCCGGGGCGTGGGCGACGTACGGGCTGGGCTCCGAGAACAGGAACTTCCCGGGCTTCGTGGTACTCGGGAACCGGATCGGGACAAAGGGCGGCGCGCTCAACTGGGGGTCAGGATTCCTGCCGGCCGCGTACCAGGGCACGGTGCTCCGCGGCGAGGGGAGCCCGATCCTGAACCTCGATCGTCCGAGGGACGTCGATGCCGCCCAGCAGCGGGCGCAGCTCGACCTGGCGATGCGGCTCAACCGCGAGCATCAGGTCCGCCACCCGGAGGAGACGGAGCTCGACGCGCGGGTCCAGAGCTTCGAGATGGCCTACCGGATGCAGACCGAGGCGCGCGAGATCGTGGATCTCTCGAAGGAGTCCGACGAAACGAGGAAGCTCTACGGCCTGAACCACCCGGTCACGGCTCCGTACGGCCGGAAGCTGCTGCTCGCGCGGCGACTCGTCGAGCGCGGCGTCCGGTTCGTCCAGCCCTACTGCGACGACCAGTGGGACGCGCACGAGAACCTGAAGAAGAATCACGACGCGCGGATCGAGGAGACGGACGTCCCGATCGCGGGGCTCCTCACCGACCTCAAGCGGCGCGGCCTCCTCGAGTCGACGCTCGTGGTCTGGGGCGGCGAGTTCGGGCGCATGCCGGTGACGCAGGGAAGCGTCGGGCGCGACCACAACCCTCACGGCTTCCTCATGTGGATGGCCGGCGGCGGGGTGAAGGGCGGCACGAGCCACGGGGAGCTCGACGAGCTCGGCTACCGGATCGCGTCCGATCCCGTCTCGCTCCCGGACCTCCACGCCACGATGCTCCACCTGCTCGGCCTGGACCACCGGAAGCTGACGTGGCTCCACAACGGCCGCCGCTTCCGCCTTACGGACGTCTCCGGCCGGGTGATCGACAGGATCGTGTCCTGATCCACGGACTGCGATGTCCCAAGGGCCACGCACTTCCGACCGATCCCGCTCCTCCCGCCTCCGGCGAGCAGTTGGTCTATTCAGTCCTCTGGTCGACCAGGGTTAACTGTACGCGATACTCGGAGCCCAGCATGTAGTCCCGAGACCTGCTGTGGTCGAGATCCACCAGGATCGTCGCCCGGCCGCCGGGGAGCGGTGCCCCCCGGGCCTGAACGGTCAGACGAGCCGATCGCTCGTTCGCCGGGATGGTCACCGACGCGGGAAGTGCGGCGTAGTGGATGCCCGCTTTGGCGGTACCGCGCACCCGAAGTCCGACGGTCAGGGGCATCGCCGTGGTTGTCGATCGAGTCACCATCACCTCGGCGGGTGTCCGGGAATCCACGTCCAGAGACGAGGTCGACAGGGACACGACAGGCGAAGAGCCGGCGACGAACGTGACATCCTTGACCGCACCGCTCGCGGCGAAGTCGCAATCCTTGGGCCCCAGGACCGCCTTTCCACGGTACGTGAAATCCATGAAGGCGACCTGGCCGATCGATTCGGACGGGCCCGCGCCCTTGAGATGGACAAGCCCCTTGCCGTCGCACGTCAGACGCTCGAACACCACGCCGGAGACGCTTCCCCGCTGGACTCCGGCGTAGTGATCCTTCCAGTCGGTCACCATGTAGATGAGCCGCCCCCGGGGATCCTCGACCCGGATGTTCCGATAGCGGACGTCCCGCAAGGCGCCTCCCGCGTAGAAGGCGATGGCCGCCTCGTTCCCCGCCTTCTCGCAGCCCTGGATCATGTCGATGTTCTCCGCGGTGAACCCGCGAGTGTTGTCCCCGATCCACGGGCCGTGGCGGATGAACGCTCCGGAGAAGGAGTTGTACATGACGCAGTTCTTGACCACCGCATCCAGGTCGATGTCGGGGCGCGTGGTCGAAACCACGAAACAGTCGTCCGACGTCAGGAAGAAGCAGTCGTCGACGATCAGCCGCCGGGAGTTGTGAGGAGCGATGCCGTCACGATTGGCGAAATCGGCGTCGGTGATGAACTTGACGTTGCTGAATCGCCAATCGACGGTATTGAACACGATGCAAGAGTAGACGGGTGGATTTCGCACGAGGATGCCGCTCAGGTTCACCCTGCTGGAGGTGGCGCCGTGGGCGACGCTGATCAGCGAACGGCCCTCCTCCCTGCCGTTAACCGCCTTCCGCAGCGCGTATCCGCGGCCGTCGATGACGCCGCGCCCGGAGACCGTGACATCGGTTACCCCGGTGAAGGACACCTGCGCGGTAGGGCCGGGGGAAGCGCCCGTTCCGGAGGCCACCAGCGCCGATCCCGGCGCCAGGTAAACGTTCCTGCCGGTCCGCATCTGTAGCGTGGTGAAGCCGTACCGGCCTGCGGGAATGCAGAGCGTCCCGCCCGCCGGGACACTGTCCAGGGCGGCCTGCAGTCCGGCCGAAACGTCGGTCGCGCCGGTCGCATCCACGCCGCCGAGCACCACCACGCCCGGATCGCCGGCGCGGGGTGGATCCTCTTCGGGCGGCTCGGCGAGGATACAGAGCTTTTCGGCCAGCCCGTTGACGTGGTGCAGGATCAGCTTGCGCGGCCTGTTCAGCGTCCACTCGATCGTGGAGCCGCGTGCTTGCGGCACGACGTCGGCGGCCGCCGGGCTGAGGCGATAGGAGTTCACGGCCTGCGAGACGGTGACGACCACCCGCGCCGTCCCGGTGAAGGCGAAATGGGCGTAGCTGGCATCTCGGCTGTTGGAGACGGGCACGCTCGTTCCGTTCACGGTCACCGAATAGACGGAACTGGCCGTGTCTCCGACCGGCAAGGGATAGGGCGTCACCTGGTCTGCAAGGACCGTCACGATCCATACGATCAATGGCATGGGAGCTCTCCTCTACTCCTCGAGCGTCACCGTTCCCAAGGTGAGCCAACCGGCCGCATCGACGTCCTGGCCCGCGTTCGCGAAGCGGATCGGCTTCCCGTTCGGAAGGAGGTTCGGTACCCGCAGCAGCACCGCGCGGCGCCCGGATCCGAGGGCGGCGGTCGGCACGCGAGCCTCCCAGACGCGCGCCGGCGCGCCGGGCAGAAGCCCCTTGAGCGTCCCCTCGAACCGGACGGGGGCCGAGAGAACGCCGTCGGACGCGCGCAGGGCGAGTTCGGGTGGCCAGTCGAAATAGAAAGGGGCGACGCCCCGGTTCTGCACCTCGATCTTCACCGACAGCGCCTTGGCCTTCTCGTAGGCCAGCGTCACCGCCTCAACCTGGAAGACGTAGCCCATCCGACGGACCTCGTCCTCGGCCCGCTTTCGTCGGACGTCGGATACCTTCGGACGGAACATGCCGCTGTCCATGAGCCAGGAGGCGTGCGTCTCCTCGACGCAGGTCCGGAACCCCTGGATCTGTTTCAGTCCGGGGTTCTCGTCGAAGACGCGGCCCCAGGCTTCGGGACGGATCTCTCCGCCGATGGGGTGGGTCTTCCACTTTTCGAGGGCCTCGGTCCCGGCGGCCTTGAGCAAGGCCAGGTAGAACCAATCGTCTTCCTTCCGCCCGGTGTCGAGCGTCGCCCACGCGAACGAATCGTCGTGATAGCCGAACGCGCGACGATGGTTGGAAGAATAGGCCGAGTGGCGTTCACCCGCCGGATAGCGAAGCAGAACCGGGGTCGTGCGGAATGCGGCCTCGTAGGCGTCCAGGATCTCCGTCTGGATCGTCTTGGACGCGAAGAGTTCCTCCTTCGGATAGTCGTGCCACTCGCCCCACATCCCCAGCAGGCCGGCCGTGATGAAGCCGATGCGCGGATCGCCGTCGTAGCGCTTCCCCAGGGCCGCGATGAACGCCTGGAGCATCGCGCGCAGCGCCTTGTCCTCGTAATCCGGAGTCTCCAACTCGGCCGGAGAAGTCCCCGGGTCCTTCCACCGGTGGACCTTGAGGCCGCCCTGGAGAAGCCATTCGGGAATGGCGCCTTTTCGACCGGGATACTCGAGGAAGATCCTGAAGATCGCCTGATGACCGCGGCCCGAGATGTCCTTCAGGAGTTTCTCCATCGGCGCCCAGTTGTAGCGGTCGGGCCCGACCACCAGGTCGGAGAGGGGGAGATAGCTGAACTCCATGCTGTGCGGAAAGCGGGCACGCGAATCGCCGGCGTAGGGCACGAGCCCCTTGAGGGGATTGTCCAGCGGAGCGGGGGCGCTCTCGAGGACTCGGCGACCCGACTCCTGAGGGGCCAGGCCGGCGAGGACGACCAGCGCGAGGGCAATCGCCATGGAAACTCCTCGAGGTCTAGCGGGGTTCCTGAAGCACGCCCTTTCGAATCCGGTGATTCATGGTGTCGGCGACATAGAGGGTCCCATTATCGCCGACGGCGACGGCCTGCGCGCTGTTAAATCGTGCGGCAGAGGCGACGCCATCGGTATTCCCCGGCTTCCCGAAGGCGCCTCCGACCGTGATCACCTCTGCTAGGGGGCTTACCCGGCGGATCGTCTGCGCCCCCGTGTCGGCGATATACAGGATTCCGTTCCGGGTCGCGGCGATGCCGACGGGCTTAGTGAATCGAGCGGCAGGCCCGGGCCCGTCGGCCGCGCCGGAGACCCCCGCCTGGCCGGCGATCGTGGTGACGGTCCCGTCGGGGCTGATCCTGCGGACCGTGCAGTTTCCGGTCGGCTTCCCATCGTAATCCGCGTCGACGACGAAAATATGGCCCGATCCATCGACGGCGACGCCGAGAGGCATGTTGAAGCGCGCGGCGGAGCCCTTTCCGTCCGAGTCGCCGGGACTTCCCGCTTTGCCCGCGAGAGTGGTCACCGCTCCGTCCTTGGAGATCTTCCTCACGGTGAAGTTGTAGGTATCCGCGACATAGAGCGTACCGTCGCTTCCGACCGCGACGCCTTCCGGCTGGCAGAACCTCGCCGCATCCCCCGGCCCGTCGGCGGTTCCCGGTTCGCCCGCCTTTCCGGCGACCGTGCTCACGTCGCCCGAAGGGGAGATCCGTCGGATCGCGTGATTCTTCATGTCGGACACGTAGACCGTCAGGTCCTCGCTCACCGCCAGGCCGTGAGGATGGGAGAAGAGAGCCTCGCTGCCGGGGCCGTCCTTCCACCCTGAAACGCCCGGCCGTCCGGCCAGCGTCACGGCGCCGCCGTCGGGGCCGATTTTCCGGACCGTGCTGTTGGCGTATTCCGTGACGTAGACGTTTCCCTTTGAATCCACCGCGATGCCTTCGGGCGAGGCGAACTTGGCCTCGACTCCCTTGCCGTCGGCGTGTCCGAAGCGGCTTCCGGCCAGGGTCGAGAACACGCGTCGCTCGGATGAGAGAGTCTCAGGAAGTTGGAAGACCTGCATATCTCCAGGCTCGAGAACGAACTCCGAGCCGCCTACCGGACGATCGGCGCCGTCCTTGCGGACGTCGAGAACCTTCCCAGGGTCGTCGAAGCGGATCTTGAGGGTGAGCGTGGCTTGGATGTCCTTGTTGAGAAGGGCGACGAAGGTCGCTCCGCCCTTCTTCAGGAACGAGACGACCGCGCCGCCGGCGCCCACGTCCAGGCCGCTCACTCCCAACTTCGCCGCGAAAGGCCGCGCGCCGGGGGGAAGCGCCGGACCGGCGTGGCTGACGTCCAGGACCGCCGCGTTCTTGAAGACGCGGGACCATGCCCGGATCTCGCCGTTGATCGTCTTGACCAGATCATAAACCCGCGTGCGCCGGCCGTCGAGGCCGATCGGCGCGTCGCGATGGTCCGGGAAGCCCGGCATCCAGTAGGTGAACGCCTGGATGCACTGGGCGCCGTAGACGAGATTGCCGAAGCTTTCGAGACGCAGGTGGGCGAGCGTGCGCGGCGGCATCTTGTTCCAAACGACCGATTGGTAGAATCCCCAGAACGGCTTCCCGGCGCTTCGAGCCGCCGCGGAGATGATCTCCAGATTCGTGAAGACGTTCGGGTCCAGCTTGCCGAAGGAGGTCGGGTAGTTGTCGAAGGAGATGAAGGGCGGCTGGACGATGCGGACGAACTGATCGACATGCTCCTGATACGTCCTCGTGCCGAGATACTTCGGGCCGGCGTGGATGGGGTTGAGATTGACGTAGCAGGGATGCGCGGGGTCGATCCCCTGGATGGTCTTCTGCCACGCCGCGAGTCCGGGGAAATCCGCCGCGGACGGTTCGTCCTGAAGGTGGTATCCGGCCAGGACCGGGTGGCCGGCCAGCTTCCGGACCGTCGAGACGGTATCCCGCTTCAGTTCCGGGCAGGTGATGAACAGGGTCACTCCGGAGCCCTTGGCGGCATCCAGGGCCTTGATCGCCTCCGCCACATTGGGGAATCCCGTGAGGCTCATCGTGAAGCCCGCGTCGGCCAGCTCGCGGTAGCGATCCGGCGTGCTCTCCCCCGGCGGGACGCTGATGCAGGCATAGACGGGAATGGTCTCCTGCACCGCGGGGTCCTGCGCCCCGAGCAGCAGGAGCAGGGCCGTGATTCCTGCGGTCATCATCGTCCCGCCTCGCCGCACTCGTGGAGCGCGAGGAGCGCGAAGGCCGTACCCACGTGAGTAAGGTAGTGCTTGCTGTCCGTGTTGAGCGACCTCGTGAACCAGCGTCCGCTCTCGCGCTGGTGAGTCTTGAGCCAGGAAATCCCCTTGCGTAACCGCTCGTCCGAGGCGGGGATTCCCGCGAGCCGCGCCTGGTAGATCACGAAGCCCGTCCCGTAGCCGTCGCTCGTCTCCAGGTCCTGTTCCTTTCCGTCGGTCCGCTTCCACTTGCCCAGCGAAGCCGTCGCCCAGCCTCCATCGGGGCGCTGAAGCGCCAGGAGGTCCGTGACGGTCCTCTCCCGGTCCGCCTCGCACAGGTACCCGTCCGCATACTTGGAGACCCAGAGCAGCATCGCGCGGTGGTGCAGCATCGTCGGGGGATTCTTGGCAAGATAGGCGCGCGCCTTCTGGAGCCCCTCCCGTGCGGCGGGCGTCTCGGCGTATCCCTCGGGCGCGCGGACCGCCGCCAGGATCGCCACCGTGACGCCGTAATGGTCGTCCGATTCCAGCGGCGCCCAGTCGCATTTCTCCCAGTTCCAGCCGCCGTCCGGCCTCTGCTTGGTCCACATCCGGTCGAGCGCCTTTCGCGTGAGGGGATGGAGTCTTCCGGTCGTCTCGGCATCACTGATCGCGAGACCCTGGGCGGCGACCACGACGTCGGCATCGTAACGCGGACCCTTGGACTGCTCCCAACGGACGCTCACGGTCTCCTCGAAGAATTTCCGGACTTCCTCGAACGCGGGGCGCTTCAAGGCATCCCCCGCCGCGGTGGAAAGATAGGCGACGTTCGTATGGCAGGTCAGGCACTTCTTCTCCTTCTGCCACCAGAGGGCCGCCGAGTCGAGGAAGGCCCGGCCGCGTTCGATGGAGAATTCCTTCGCCGGCGGTTCCGTGGAGCTGTTCGGACCCGGACCCTGCGTCGCCTGGACCGCAAGCATCGTGACCAGGAGCGGCATGCAACCGAACATCATCCTATCTCCCTCATCTATTTCCCGTCGGGCTTGTGGACGCTATGGCAGGCCTTGCAGTTGGCGGTCACCTTCAACTTCTCGATCGCGCCGGGTTTCTTGTCCACGACGTCCTTGGCCGAGGAGGCGAGCGCCGTGGCTTTCTCCTTCCAACTCTTCGCATCCCCCTTTGGGGGTTTAAGCCCCGGGAGGGCCTGGTAGAGATCCGAAAGCTTCCGCACCTCCTCGGGGGTTGCCTTGCCACCGATCACCCGGTCGTACAGCGAAGGTTTCCCTTCATTCGCCGCTTCCATGACGTCATGCACCGATCCGGCTTGCGTCGTCAGCAGAGCCAGCATCACCCACGCGGCTGCCTTCATCCGTCCACCTCCATGGTCATTTCGCGGCCACCCTGTTCAGCGCCCGGAGCGCTCCCTCGAGAAGCTTCTGCCCGCCGTCGGGAGTGAGGAAGCTGGTCTCCGCCGTCCGGGGCTCGTAACCCCCGGCCACATAGGCCTGGGCTGTGCACACGTACCCGATGTACTCGTTGGCGAGTTCCACGAACCAGGTGAACTTGTGGGGAGAGGCTTCCTTGATGCGGAGGCCGTACTCGACGAAGTACTCCGCTCCGTTGGTGGCGATGCCGAGCGGGCCGATGCGGAGGCCCTGGACCTCGCAGTCCACGATCGGGGTCTTCTCGCGCAGCTCGGCCACCTTCTTCCGCTCGACCGCATAGCGGTCCTCGG
>Ga0111539_10004328_pt1 | contig 18581 bp, 16 predicted proteins | sample RhiMethybrSRZTD1_FD_79667 | JGI IMG/M metagenome (GOLD analysis project Ga0111539, IMG submission 79667) | Populus rhizosphere microbial communities from Tennessee, USA - Rhizosphere MetaG P. TD hybrid SRZTD1 (version 2) (version 2) | ecosystem: Host-associated > Plants > Roots > Rhizosphere >... | reverse complement strand
GGAACGGCGACAGCATCCTCGGCGGCGAACCGGGCAGCGGCGAATCGGAGGATCTTCCCGATCTGGCGACGTACTCGGCAGGCGCGGTGATCGAAGTGCATCCTCGCGTGACCGCGGCAGTAGACCTGATCGGGCGCTACATCATCGACTCGCCTCGTCTTCGTCTCCAAGACTTTCACGCGCTCGACGGTCACTCGGTATTCCCGAACATTACGTTCACGTCGGGATCGTTCAACGAGATCGGCGCCGCGGCGGGATTGAAGGTCAATGTCTTCGGCCGGTTGCTAATCGATCTGAATCTCCTGGTTCGTCTGAACTCGGACGGCCTGCGCGACAAAATCTCGCCGCTCGTCGGCGTCGAGTACGCGTTCTAGATTGTCGACGTAGTGTCCGCCTTCAGGCGGACCTGCTGAGTCGGTTCCCATGAGCGGCCATGGCATCATGGCCGCCATGTCGCATGCCGTAAGTGCAGGAATGCTGGCCGTCGTGCTCGCCACACAGACGATACAGACGGCCTGCCCCAAGGACAGCCCCACGACACCTCAGACCGGGGAGGTCTTCACCACTCGGGACAACGTGCGGTTCCGCGTCGAGACAGTCCTCACCGGTCTCGAAATCCCGTGGTCGATGAACTTCGCACCCGATGGACGGCTGTTCATCACCGAACGACCGGGCCGAGTGCGCATCGTGACGTTGGGCGGCTCCTCCGAGCTGGCGTTGACGCTCGACGGCGTGTATGCACAGGGCGAAGCCGGTCTCCTCGGTCTCGCGCTCGATCCGGAGTTTGCGCAGAATCGCTTCGTCTATCTCTACTACTCAGCGACGGTGTCAGGCGGCGCCGTCAATCGCATTGTGCGCTATCGCGAGGTGAACTCGCGGCTCGGTGAACGCGTCGTGCTGCTGGACAATATTCCGGCGGCGCCGATTCACGATGGTGGCCGGCTGCGTTTCGGACCGGATGGCCTGCTTTACGCGAGCGCCGGCGATGCCGCCGACGGGAACCTCGCCCAGGACGTCGCTTCGCTCGCCGGGAAGATCCTTCGACTGAATCGCGACGGCACAACGCCGCGCGACAATCGCTTCTCCTCTCCCGTGTATACATACGGGCATCGCAACCCGCAAGGGTTCGACTGGCATCCCGCGACCGGCGACCTGTGGGAATCCGAGCACGGCAACAACGGCAACGACGAGGTGAATGCGATTCGCCTGGGGCTGAACTTCGGGTGGCCACGCATCGAAGGCGCGGCAACGCTGTCAGGGATGGAGGCGCCGATCACCTTTTACAACCCCTCGATCGCGCCGTCGGGGGCATCGTTCTATCGAGGGCAGCGCCTGCCGCAATTCGCCAACAACTTCTTCGTCGCCACGCTGCGCGGCACGCATCTTCTGCGCTTGACCGTTGATACATCGGCGCGACGCGTCACCGCGCAGGAGCGGCTGCTCGAAGGCACCTACGGCCGCCTGCGCGATGTCGTCTCTGGTCCGGATGGCTATCTGTATTTCTGCACGAACAATCGCGATGGACGAGGGACCCCGATGTCTGGCGACGATCGGGTGATGAGAATCGTGCCGACCTCGTAGGGGCGACGCATGTGTCGCCCCTACGCCTTCTGGCGCGTTAGCGCCGGCGAGTGCCCTCGTAAATCGCCGCACCGCCGCCACCGATCGCGGCGCCGATCATCGCACCCTTCCCGCCACCAATGAGGCCGCCGATGCCCGCGCCAGTTGCGGCAGATCCGCCGACGATCATCGCAGTCTCGCCCCACGAGGGGTCGTCGCGCCGATCGTTCTCATAGACTCTGTCGTTCTCATAGACTCTGTCGCGCCCGCGGTCGTTGATTCTCTCCCGCTGCGAGCGGGCGATGCCGCGATCCGAGGCGCGTGAATTTTGCCAGGGCGCTCCTCGCTCGTTGCGGGCGGCGATCGAAGGCGCTGCGATCGGCCGCAGCGCGGTGGTGTAGCGCTCCCGCTCCTGTGCCTGCGCGCTCGCTGTGCACATCGTCACGCCCAATACCAGCGTTGCTGCTGCTGCGGCGATCCGTTTCATGGCTCGTCTCCTTGTGACAATGCCCGTCTCGGGCTTTGCACTCCAATACTCCAAGCGCCATGCCAGATCAGCAGGCGCCACAAACTCGCGATATACGGGACATTTGGCACCTGCCATACGCATGACACATGTGGACTGTCCACAACCGGGCTCAGCCGCTACGCATAGCTTGTAGTCGGTAGCAGGTAGCGGTTTGCGACGCTTGCCCTCGCCAATGTTGGACGGGACCGATACCGCGGCCCGTCGCAACTGCGACGTGAGACCACGAATCGCTCTTGCACCGGAAATGTCGTCGTCACGCGGTACACGTCTTCGACCATTGCCATGGCGAGTTGCCACACCTTCAGATTGCGAAACGAGCCTCGGAACTGCGACCTACCAGCTACGAGCTACTAGCTACCGACTACCAGCTACCGGCTACGCCACTCTCTTGCTAGACCGCAGCGTCGCGAGCGTGAGGATGCCCACGCCCCAGCCAAGCAACGCGAGCGCGTCCGGCCAGAACGTCTCGAGGCCGACGCCCTTGAGGAAGATGCCGCGCAGGATGATCAGGAAATAGCGCAACGGAATCAGATACGTCACCGGCTGCACGACCGCCGGCATGTTCTCGATCGGGAACACGAATCCCGAGAGGAACACCATCGGGATCAGGAAGAAGAATGAGGACGTCATCATCGCCTGCTGCTGCGTGCTCGAGATCGTCGACACGAACAGGCCCAACCCCAGCGTGGTCAGGAGATAGACGGCGCACATCGTCAACAGCAGCGCGAAGCTGCCGCGCAGCGGCACCTCGAACCAGAACACGGCGACGAAGACGACGAGCAGGATGTCGATGAAACCAATCAGTGCGTACGGCAGCATCTTGCCGACGATCAACTCCCAGCGCGCGATTGGCGTCACATTGAGCTGCTCGAGCGTGCCGAGCTCGCGCTCGCGCACGATCGCCATCGACGAGAGGTTGGTCGTGACGACCAGCAGGAGTAGCGCCAGGATTCCGGGAATCATGAAGTCGCGGCTCTCGAGCTGCGGGTTGAACCAGACGCGAACCTCGGCGGACACGAGTGGCGGACCCGGAGCGAGTCCGGAGACTGCCGCCAGCTCGCGCGCGTAGTCGGTAATCAAAGCGCCTGCGTAGCCCAACGCGACGTTCGTCGAGTTCGCATCGGTGCCGTCCGCCACGACCTGCACTGTCGTCGGCGTTCCCGTGCGAATTCGCCTGCCGTACTCGACCGGGATCGTCAGCGCCATCCACGCGCGTCCGGTATCGAGGTACGCATCGATCTCGCTGACCGACGACAGTCGGTCGATGACCATGAAGCTTTGCGACGCCTCGAATCGGCTCGCCAGGTCGCGGCTCTCGCTGGAGCCATCCTGATCGACGATCACGAGCGGTACGTTGCGGACGTCTGTCGTTGCCGCATACCCGAGCATCGTCAATTGGATGATGGGCGCCATGATGACAATGCTGAACAGGCGCGGATCCTGACGGAGTTCCAGGAACTCTTTGCGGATGACGTGCAGCAGTCGGCTCATGCCCATTGGCGTCGCAGCCTGAGAGACGCGAGGCCGAGAATCACAACGGCGAAGATGGCGAGTGCGACCAGGTCAGACCAGAAGACTTCAGGGCCAACACCCTTCAGCACGATCCCGCGCAGCGCGACCAGGAAATACCGCGCCGGCACGATGTGCGTGATCACCTGCAGGAATTCCGGCATGCTCGAGATCGGAAAGATGAACCCTGACAGCATGAGCGTCGGCAGAAACGACGTGAGCAGCGCGAGCTGAAAGGCCACTTGTTGCGTCTCAGCGATGCTCGAAATGAGCAGCCCGAAGCCGAGCGCGCCGACCAGAAAGAGCGAGACGACGCCGAGGAGCACGACCCACGAGCCCCGCATCGGCATGTCGAACAGCACCATCGCGGCAACAACGATGCTCATGGCCGAGATGAGCGACACGACAAAGTAAGGGACCGTCTTGCCCAGGATGTACGGCACCGGCCCGATCGGCGACATGCGCACCTGCTCCATCGTGCCCACCTCTTTCTCGCGGACGATGGACAGCGCGGTGGACACGACGGCAGTCAGCATCGCGATGTAGGCGATGAGCCCCGGGACGAGGAACAACGTGCTGCGAAGCTCGGGATTGTAGAAGACGCGCGGCTCGACGTTGACGAGCGGGCCCACGCCTTCGCCGCAGGCTTCGGCGAGGCAGGCTGGTGAGCGGAGCCTCGCCTGCAACTCATACCGCGCCGACGTCGCGCTGAGCAGACCCCTCGCGTAGCCCACAACCGTCGTCGCCGTGTTGGCGTTGTCGCCGTTGACGATGAACTGCACGCGGGTCGGATGCCCGGCAGCGACGTCGCTGCCGAATCGCGCTGGAATCACCAGCACCGCCCGGGCCTCGTTCCTATCGAGCACGCGAGAGATCGCCTGGGCGTTCATGACCTCGCCATAGAGATCGAAGTAGCCCGAATTGACGAAGCTGGAGATCACGTCTCGGCTGGCCGTGCTGCGATCGTTGTCCTGGACGGCAATGCGCACATTGCGGATGTCGAAGTTCAGTGCGTAGCCGTAGACCAGCAGGAAGAACGCCGGGACGAACAGCAGGATGAGGAGCGTGCGCCGGTCGCGGCCGATTTGCCGCATCTCCTTTCGTGCGACGGCCAGGGTCTTCCAGATTGCGCTCATGCCGCGGTCCGTTCGGCGACGTCGAGGAAGACGTCCTCGAGTGACGGCTCGACGAAGGTGCAGGACACCGGCGGAATGCCTGCAGCGGTGAGTCGCCCGGCGATTATCTCCCGCGTGATATCGCTCGATCGCAAGACGGCGTGCACCGCGGTGCCGAAGATGCTGGTCTTTTCGACTTCCTCCATGTCGTCGAGCGCCCGCATGGCGGCGACGGGCTCGGCCGCGCGTACTTCGAGAATCGGACGTGACGCGAAGATGGCTTTCAGCTCTTTGACCGTTCCGTGTGCGGCCAGCCGGCCAGCCTGAATGATCGCAATGCGATGACAGTGCTCCGCCTCGTCCAGGTAGTGCGTCGTGACGAGGACCGCAACGCCGGCGCGAGACAGATCGTCGATGAGCCGCCAGAACTGCCGACGCGACAACGGATCCACACCACCGGTCGGCTCGTCGAGGAAGACGATCGGTGGTTCGTGGAGAATCGCGCATCCGAGCGCAAGCCGCTGTCGCCAGCCGGCCGAGAGCGCGCCGGTCAGCGTGTGCTCGCGACCCCGAAGGCCCGCCATGTCGAGGACGAAGGCACGCCGATCGGCGAGCCGCTCCTTGCTCAATCCATAGATGCCGCCGAAGAACGTGATGTTCTGATCGACGGTCAGCTTCTCGTAAAGCGAGAAGCGCTGCGACATGTAGCCGATGCGGCGTTTGACGCCCTCGGGATCTTTTGTGACGTCGATCCCGCCGACGATGGCCGTTCCTGATGACGGCCGCAGCAGTCCGCACAGCATGCGGATGGTGGTGGACTTGCCGGCGCCGTTGCTGCCGAGGAACCCGAAGATTTCACCGGCGCGGACGTCGAAGGAGACGTCGTTGACGGCGACGAAGTCACCAAATCGGCGCGACAGATGCCGGACTTCGATGGCGTTCATCGGCCGATCGCTCTGGCGAGTCGCGCTTCCGACAGGCGGATACCCGCGAGCGCCCGCGTGCGATCGAGTTGGGCCTGCAGCAGCGCGTATTCCGCATCGAGCACTTCAATCTGGGCGATGACACCAGCCTGGTACCGCTCACCCACCACGCGTCGAGCTTCGGCGGCCGCTCGGACCGCATCGCCTGCGGCGGCGACCGCCGCGCGGCCAGACTCGACATCGAGCGCGCGCTGGCGTACTTCGACCGCGAGGACGGAGTCAAATTCGGCAAGCCGTTGCCGGGCGGCCTCGATGCCACCGGCCGCCTGCGCAACATCCGCTGCCGTCCGGCCGCCGTCCCACAGCGACCATCGCATGTTGATCGACCCATCCCAGGAGTCTTCCCAGCGATCGGCGCGCGGGAAGATGCGGGGATTCGGGCGTGCGTAATCCACACCGCCGGCGAGCGACAGGGTCGGCAGCTTGCCGGCAGCCGCAGCCGACCGGAGATCCGTGGCTGAGTCGAGACGCCGCGAGAGCGCGCGGCGCTCGTCGCGTGACTCACGGGCCCCGGCAACCAGCGCGTCGAGACCGGAGACGCTCGGCGCCGGCGCATCGAGGACCGCGACGGGTTCAACGTCTTCACCCGGGGCACGACCGACCAGCCGGGCCAGATCGGCGGTGGCGACATCGCGTTGATTGCGCGCCTCGATAGCCAGCATGCGTGCACGCGACTCCTGTGCTTCCGCAGAGGCAACCTCATTCGGCGGGATGAGACCGGCCGTGAAGCGCTGCCGCACGTCGGCGACGTTGGCCTGCGAACGAGCCACGCCCTGGTCGAGCACGTCAACCGCGGCCCGCGCGGTGACGACAGCCCAAAAGGCGCGCGCCACTTCGAGACGAAGATCGGCCTGTGCCACCGCCACATCGGCCGCGGCGGCCGCGGCGTCGGCACGCGCCGCCCGTTCGAGCGCATCCGTTCGTCCGCCGTCGTAGATCGGCCACTGCAGGTCCAACCGCGAATGGTAGTTGGAGGGGACGTCCGGATAGATCGCGAGCGGTATACCTCCCGCACTTGGCACGGTGAATGGGAGCACGTGATTCGTACGGGTGAAGCCGGCGATCGCCGCGATCACTGGCCGGTCAGCGGCCTCGCGCACGGTGATCGTGGCTTGCGCGACCGACTCACGCGCGCGCGCTTCCGCCAGCCGGTGGCTCGTCTCCCGTGCGCGCGTCTGTGCCTCGTCCAATGTCACACGCAGGACGGGAATGTCCTGCGCCGCGGCGTTGGAGGCCAGGCCGCAGACGGCAAAGAACAGCAGGAGCGGCAGTCGGCGATCACGCATTGAGGTTCTCCCTGCTTGCCCCGCCGGAGCCGCGTGGCGAAGGCGGGCCGGCCCCGCCGCGCTGCGGCGAAGGCTGGGTGCCCGAAAGCCGGGCGATGAACACATCTTCGAGAGAGGGCTGGACCGGACGCACCGGTGCATCAGCGAGCGGCGTCGTGCGCAGTGCGGCCATGAAGCGCTCCTCGCACCCTGGCGAGTCATCGTCCAATGTGATGTGAATGCGCTCGCCGAACACCTGCGCGTCGTGGACACACGGCAACCCACGCAGGGAATCGGCGGCCGCGGCGCCGTGGGCCAGGATTTCGAGCATACGGCCCGGAATGAGTTGACGCAGACGCGCCGGTTCGTCGGCCGCAAGGACCTGCCCTTCGTGCACGAGCGCCACACGCGTGCAGCGCTCCGCTTCGTCCAGATACGGCGTGGACATCAAGATGGTGATGCCGTTGGCGAGGAACTCCGAGAGCAGCTTCCAGAACTCACGCCGCGAGACCGGATCCACGCCGGTCGTCGGCTCATCGAGCAGGATCAGGTCCGGCTCGTGGACGAGCGTGCAGGCGAGAGCCAGCTTCTGCTTCATCCCGCCGGACAGCCGATCGGCAAGTCGCGTGCGAAACGGAGTCAGTTGTGTCATCGACAGCAACTGGTCACGTCGCGCGCGATAGTCACGTACGCCATGCACCTCGGCGAAGAACGCGATGTTCTCGTCGATGGTCAGGTCGCCATACAGACTGAAACGCTGCGAGAGATAGCCGACTCGCTCGGTCAACGCCCGATGCGCACCCACCGGATTGAGGCCAAGGACCCGCAACTCGCCCGCATCCGGATGCAGCAATCCACACATCAGACGGATCGCCGTCGTCTTGCCCGCCCCGTCCGGGCCGATGAGGCCGAACATCTCGCCTCGCTTCACGTCGAGGCTCAGCCCGGCGAGCGCCTTCGTCTCGCCGTATCGTTTGACGACGCGATCCAGTACGACCGCCGGCTCGCGATCAGCGTCGGTCTTCATTGCAGCGCGAGCTCCGCATCCACAGGCATGCCTGGCTTCAGGACGCCAGCGCGGTTATCGACGGTGACCTTGATGCGATACACGAGCTTCGATCGCTCTTCCGCGGTCTGCACGTTGCGCGGTGTGAATTCCGCCTTCGGCGATATGAAGGTGACCTTGCCCGACAACCCCTCTCCGCCGGCATCGGTGACGACCCTTGCGGACTGCCCCAGCTTCACGCGCGGCACCATCGGCTCTGGAACAAAGAGATTCGCCCACGCGTTGTCGAGATCCGTGACGACGACGACCGGTGTCCCGCGCATGACGATCTCTCCGGCATCGACGAGCTTCTGCGTGACGACGCCGGCGACTGGCGCGACGATCTGCGCGTCGGCGAGCGCCTTCTCCAGCACGGCGAGCTGCGCGTCGGCGCCCGCGACTCTCGCGCGGGCGGCCGATATCTCCTCAGGGCGCGCGCCCTGTTTCAGACGAGCAACGGTTTCGCGCGCCGCCCGCACCCGCTCCTCGGCGCTGCGGAGCCGCTCGCGCGTCACGTCCACTCTCGCCTTCGCATCGTCACGCTGCTTCTGCGAACCCGCGTTGGCTTTGAGCAGCGCTTCGAAGCGATCGAGATCGAGTTGCGCCGACTTGAGATCGGCCTGGATCGCCATCGCGTCCGCCTCGGCGGCATCGACCTGCGCTTCGGCCTGACGGATGTCTTCGACGCGCGAGCCGGCTTCGAGCAGCCGAAGCTGCGCGACGGCCCCTTCGCGATCGGCACGACCCCGCTGGATCTGCAGCGCGGTGTCTCGCGTGTCGAGTTGTGCGATGACATCGCCGCGGTTCAGGCGAGCGCCTTCGTCGACCCGGAGCTCGAGAATTCGTCCACCGACTTCCGACGCGACGTGCACTTCAGTCGCTTCGACGTGGCCGGAGACTCGCAGCGTGTTATCGGGCGTGTCGTTTGCGCACGCGGCGACGACGAGCGTGACGACCAGCCAGAGACAGCGGCACTCGCGGATGAGACTCATGAGTCCTTCCGAAGCATGCCTCTCACCGAGGCTTGCATGTGGCGTGCGAACTCTTCGACCGGCCGAGGCTCGGCCAGGTCCTTGGTCAGGCGGGCGTTGGCAATGACGCGCTGCCGCGCGAAGAAGATCAGAATCGGCGGCATGATCGTGAGATGGGTCAGTAGTGGATCGACATCGCGGAAGACGCCGTCACGCTGACCCTGCGCAATGATGTCGCGCACGGCCACGAACACGTCGTTCATCAACTGGAAGGTGTGGACGTCGAAGTGCGGCGCACCGGAGGCGACTTCGCGCAGCATGATCGAGGCGAACCACGGGCGGGCGGCGGCTTCCTCGACGAGGGCGGCGACCCAGGCGTCGAGCTTGTCTTGGGCGGTGCCGGGACCGTCGGCAATCGCGCGGGCGCGGCTCCCGACGGTGCGCACCATCTCACGCACCACCTCGAGGTAGACCTCGCGCTTGCTGCCGAAGTGGTAGTAGAGCATCGCCTTGTTGACGCGGGCGCGCGTGGCGATGCGGTCGGTGCCGGCGGCGTCGTAGCCGCGCTCGGAGAATTCGATCGCGGCGGCGCGGAGGATCGCGCCGCGTGAATCGCGCGCCGCGCCCCGCTTTCGTCCGACGGCGCGCTTCCGAGTACTCATAACTAACCAGTTAGTTAATAGATCGGGAGCCTCAGCCATGTCAAACTAAGCCGTACCCCCTTTCGGACGCTCGCATGACCCTGTTGATTGCCGGTGGCAGTGGTTTTCTCGGCACTGCCCTGGCCAAGGCCTTCCGCGCGGCTGGGCACCGCGTGATGATCCTCACTCGACGGCCGCAGCGCGAAGGCGACGTGCTCTGGTCGACCAAGCCGACCGATACCACCTGGCGGCACGCCCTCGAACGTTCGGATGCGGTGATCAACCTCGCCGGCGCCTCCATCGCCGGCGCGCGCTGGACCGACGAGCGCAAACGGGAGATCCGCGCCAGTCGGATGGCGCCGACGGTGGCGTTGGTCTCCGCGATCGCTGCCGCGACGCGTCCGCCCGCAGTCTTCATCAGCAGCTCCGCGGTCGGCTTCTATGGGGTACGCGGCGATGAGGTCATCACCGAAGAAACAGCGGCAGGCAACGACTTCCTGGCGTCACTCTGCCGCGACTGGGAGACGCGTGCGCTCGAGGCCTCCTCCCGGTCGCGCACCGTGCTGCTGCGAAGCGGCGTCGTGCTTGCCCGCGAAGGCGGAGCACTACCTCAACTGGCGCTGCCGTTTCGTCTGTTCGCTGGAGGTCCAGTCGGCACCGGACAGCAGTACCTGTCGTGGATCAGCCTCGCCGACTGGATTGGCATCGTGCGGTGGACGCTGACGAGGAATCACGTGTCGGGGCCGCTCAACCTCACCGCCCCCGCACCCGTGACGAATGCCGAGTTCGCGAGCACGATAGGGCGAGTGCTGGGTCGTCCGTCGTTCGTGCCGACACCGGCATTCGCAGTGCGGTTCGCCCTGGGCGAGCTCGCCGATGCGCTCATACTCGGTGGCCAGCGGGTGGTGCCGACGCGCGCAACGGCGTTGGGCTACGAGTTCAAGCACGAGACGCTCGAAGCCGCGCTGAGGGAAATTTACGGGAAGTAGAAACGCGGGTCCTTGGTCCCTAGGACCACCTAGAACCAAGGACCAAGACGCTTCTACACGATCGCCGGCGCGCCGCTGCGGAAATCGCCGCCGAGGACCGCGGCCGAGTTCGCGCCGAGCCAGTTGTCGAGCACGCGCGCATAGACCGAGCGGAAGTCGGTCTCGAATCGCACGTCGCCCCCGTTGTTCTCGAGTGTCGGGTTGGCCGGATTCGGATCGAGCGACGGCGCGGTTCCGTACAGCCCGCCGCGAATCAGGCCACCCGCCGCCATCATCACCGCCGCAGCGCCGTGATCGGTGCCCTGGCTGCCGTTCTCGAAGACGCGACGGCCGAATTCGGAGAACTGCAGAATCAGGGTGTCGTTCCACGGACCGCGTCGCCGGAGATCTTCGGCGAACGCGGCGATGCCGTCGCCGAACGTTCCCATCAGATTTGCGTACCCGCCGCCGCCGGCGTTCCCCTCTCCGGCATGCGTATCGAAGCCGCCGGTCTGCACCCAGAAGACGCGAGTGCCGATCCCGCGCACCAGCGCCTCGGCCACGGTCCGCATTGCCAAGGCGAAGCCGTTGTTCGGATACGCGACCGTCCCGGTGTAGACCGACGCCGACGACACGCGATCGATCGTGGCGAACGCCGCTTGCGCGCTCGTGTTCACGAACGCGAGATGCGGTCGATCGACCGGCAGGTGCGACGCGATGCGAGTGGCCGTGGCTCGCTCGTTGATCGCTTCGGCAGGATTGAAGCTCGAGAATGCGTAGCTTGCCGCATTCGGAATCGAGGGCACGCTGACCTCGCGCGACATCAACGCTCGCGGCAGTTCCTGCGTCGTGCTCCACCCTGACAACGGATCGAGCGGAACGGTTTCGAGATAGCGCCCGAGCCAGCCCTCGCTGTCGGTCAACGTGGGATTGGCGGTGTCCCAGATGTCTTTGCCCTGGAAATGCGAGCGGCTCGAGTTCAGATAGCCGGTCCGCTGCACGATCGCGAGGCGGCCGGAGTTGTACAGATCTCGAAGGCCCGTGAGACGCGGATGCAGGCCAAGCGGTCTCCCGCTCGAGTCCGATCCAATCTGCAACACTTGACCCGCCGGCACCGCGATGTTGGGCCGACGGCTGAAGTAGAACGGATCGGTGTACGGCACCACGGTGTTGAGCGCGTCGTTGCCGCCTCCGAGATAGACGATCACGAGATTCCGCGCGCTCGCGCCCTGTGCGCGGGCCAGGTCGCTCAGAAACGCCGGCGCGGCGAATCCAATCGTGAACGCTGAGACGCCGCCGCGTATGAACTCTCGACGAGAGACAGCCATGCAAGTTCTCCGTCTAGACGAATTGATACTCGGAGGAGCCGATGATCAGCCGCGCCAGGCCATTGCCCTTCGACTGCAGCTGCGCATCTGTACCGGTCCACGTCCCACCCGTCTGCAGGAATTGCAGCAGGTCGCTCATCGGTTCGGATTCATATCGCGCCGGCGACAGCCGATCGAGCATGTATTCGAGCAGCGCGTCTGGTGACTGGCGTGCGCCGGCCGCATCACGGGCCAGGTTGAAGCGCTGGTTAAACGCCAGCGTGCCCGCGAAGTTCATGCGTGACAGCATGGCGCCGGTCGAGAACCATCCCTGACCGAGCTCCCAGCCCGCGACGTCGGGCGGTTCGAACAGCACCTGGCCCATCGGAATCAGCGCAAGCCGCGCGGCGTCGATCGAGAACCCCGACCAGCCCACCTCCTTGATCGCGCGGACCACGTACTCGACCGGCCAGGAGTAGCGCGTGTGCCAGTTGCCCGGATTCTGGAATTCACGCGACCGCAGCATGTAGTGCACCATCGACCTGATGCTGGTGCCGTTCTGCAGGTACACGCTCGCCGCCGAACCGATCGTGTTCTCGTCCGGTTGAACGACATCGCTCACGAAGTAGTTCCACATTTTCCGAGCCAGCCGTCGCGCCGTATTGGGATGACGTGCCAACGCGGTGATGAAGTCGATGCCGTCCTGCATCCCGTCGGCGGCCGGACGCGCCGGAATGCTGTGGCTACCGCTCGAATAGATCGGGAAGGTGAACACCTTCTCCGTCGGATCGTGGTTCGCCGGGATGTACTGGAACTCGTAGTAGTTGTTCGGATCATCGCGCCCGCCGACGAACCGCAAATTCCAGCCGGTGAACACGCGGGCGGCGGCGTAGACGTCCTGCTCGGTGTAGTTGCCGACACCGAACGTGAACAGCTCCATGATCTCGCGACCGAAATTCTCCTGCGGACGTTGACGAGTGTTGACGCGACCGTCGAGCCACACGAGAATCGCCGGATCTTTCGCCATCTCGATCAGCAGCTCGGTGAAGCTGCCAAGCGCCAGCTTGCGGAATGTTTCGAGCTGACCTTGCGGCCCGGGGAGTTGGCCGGAGACGTTGGCCATCAGCTTCGTGCCCTGAACCGCGCCAAACGTTCCCGCGATCTTGGTGTACGCCGTGGCGAAGTGGTTGTGCCAGAACAGCGCCATCTTCTCCTGCAGCGGCCGCCGCGAGTGCACCATCCGGAACAGCCATCGTTGACGCGCATCCTCGATGTTCGAGTTGGGCTGGAATCCTCCGGCGCGATTGAAGACCGACACATACGCGGGGTTGCCGATATGCGTGTCGGTGTCGTCGGGTTGATCCTCGAAGTTCAGGAGGTAATCCACGACGTCGGACATCGACATGCCGTCAAACGAGGCGAGATCGGCGGGGCTGGCGCCGAAACCCGCACGACGAAGCAGGTGCTCGATTCCAGTGCGGCCTCGTGCCATGGTCTGTCTCCAGAGAAGAAGCGCCCAATGATACAGCCATCCCGGGGGGATGGAATGGACGAACGTTTCGTCGGCGTACTTACAATTCCCGTCGCGGGCGGGGCGTAAAGGGGGACTCGCCTCGAACCGTGCAAAGTTTCGGCCTTCCCGCTACCATGCGTCAACTGTTTCATGAGCACACGCCGCAAAGCGTCGAAACGAGCAAAACGTTCCTCGCGATCATCCATTTCCAAGCCGGTTCGACGCCGAACCGCGCCCCCGGCGAAGGCCAGGCCGGCACCGCCATCGGATGCCGCAAGCGGGCTCGCGCCAGGCATGCACCCGATCAACACCTATCTCGCCGTGGCCAACGTCGGCGCCTCGATGGACTTCCTCGAGCGGGCCTTCGGTCTGTCACGAGGTGTCGTGCTGCCTGATGCCGATGGGCAGATCCGCTATGCCGAAATGCGGCACGGCGACTCGGTTGTCATGTTGATTCGCAAGGGCGATGCAGCGACAGCGACCGGTGGATCACCGGCGCTCTATGCGTATGTCAGCGATGTCGATACGGTCGCGGCACAGGCACGTCAGGCCGGTGGCGGTGTCGGCGACGCGCAAGACATGCCGTGGGGCGATCGCACCGCGGTGGTCACCGATCCCGACGGCTATCGGTGGGTGCTGGCGACATTCAAGAAGCTCGCGCCCTTCACCTGACAGCCCTCGCAAGACGTCACCAGTCTGTTATAACGAAGCCAGTGAGACGGACCGTCCCGACCTACGCCCTCTCGCTGCTCGTCCTTGCGGGAGCGGTGCTGCTCCGCTGGTTGCTCGACCCGATCATGGGCGACAGCCTGCCGCTGGTCACATTGTTCGGCGCCGTGGCCGCGGCTGTCTGGGTCGGCGGGTACCCTCCGGCTCTGATGGTGACGGCCTTGGGCTACCTCGCGTGCCACTATCTCTTCATTCCGCCGCGCGGGACGTTCAGCTTTGACGCCGAAAACGTCGTCGGCGGCATTTCCTATCTGTTCACGTGCGCGCTGATCATCGGGATCGGTGAAGCCACTCGCCGCGCCCAGACACGGGCGAGCGCACGCGGCGAGTTGCTGAGGCTCACGCTCGGTAGCATCGGCGATGCGGTCATCACCACCGACATCGAGGGCCGCGTCACGTACCTGAACCGGGTGGCTGAATCTCTAATCGGCTGGACAGAGCAAGAGGCGCTCGGACACCCGCTCGCCGAGGTGTTTCGCATCATCAACGAGGACTCGCGCGAGACCGTCGAGAACCCGGCCACCCGAGCCCTTCGCCAGGGCGTCGTCGTGGGACTGGCCAACCACACGCTGCTCATCGCGAGAGACGGCTCGGAACGGCCGATCGACGACAGCGCCGCGCCGATCAGGGACGAAGGGGATGTGGTGTCCGGGTGCGTGCTGATTTTCCGCGACGTCTCGGAACGGCGGCAGTGGGAAAAACGCGAGGCGGAACGGCTCCTGAGCGCGCGGCTCCTCGCCTCGATCGTCGAGTCATCCGATGACGCGATCATCAGCAAGTCGCTGGACGGGATCATCCGGACCTGGAATGCGGCAGCGGAGCGGCTGTTTGGCCACACCAGCGAAGAAGCTGTCGGCCGCCACATCTCGCTCGTCATCCCGCCAGACCGCATCGCTGAAGAGGATCGGATCATCGCGACGCTGAAGGCCGGGATGCGGATCGAGCATTTTGAGACCGAACGCATCCGGAAGAACGGCCAGCCGATTCAAGTGTCGCTGACGGTCTCGCCGATCCGTGACGACACCGGGACGGTGATCGGTGCGTCGAAGATCGTGCGCGACATCACGGAGCGCAGTCTCGCCGAGTCAGAGCGCCAGAAACTGGTGACACTCGTCGAGAACAGCACGGACTTCATCGGCATCTGCGACATGAATGCCGTGCCGATCTTCATGAACCGGGCCGGCCTGCAGATGGTCGGCTTGGACAACCTCGAAGAGGCTCGCACGGTTCGCGTCATTGACTTCTTCTTTCCCGAAGACGAGCCGCGGGTGAACGAGTTGTTACGCGAGGTCCTCGACAAGGGCCACGCCGAGATGGACGTCCGGTTCCGGCATTTCAAGACCGGACAGGCACTGTGGATGGCCTACAAGGTCCTGAGACTCGACGACGCGCGCGGGCGGCCGGTCGCGATTGCCACGGTCAGTCAAGACGTGACCGAGCGGCGACGGATGGAGGACAGCCTGCGCGGCCTCGCTGCCGATCTGGCGGAAGCGGATCGACGCAAGAACGAATTCCTTGCGACGCTCGCCCACGAGCTGCGCAATCCGCTGGCGCCCTTGAGCAATACGCTGGAGATCCTCAAGCGGAGCAGCCACCAGGACGCGTCAGTACGTCGCGGCCTCGACACCATGGAGCGGCAGTTCGAGCAACTGGTTCGGCTTGTGGATGACCTGCTCGATCTGAGCCGCATCACGCACAACCGCATCGAGCTGCGGAAGCGGCCCGTGGAGCTCGCGTCGGTACTCCGGCAAGCGATACTCGCCGCGCAACCACTCGCTGACGCCGCGCGACACACAATTGAGGTCAACGTTCCGTCAGAGGCTGTTTACCTGCACGCCGACCCAGTCCGGCTCACCCAGGTGTTCGGCAATCTCCTCAACAACAGCTGCAAGTACACGCCGCCTGGTGGAACGATTCGCGTCACCGCGCGGCGCGACGACCAGAGCGCCGTCGTGACGGTCACCGACACCGGGATCGGCATTCCGCGCGACAGGCTCGCCAGCATCTTCGATATGTTCGCGCAGGTCGATCAAACGCTCGAGCGGTCGCAGGGCGGGCTCGGCATCGGCTTGACGTTGGTCAAGCGCCTCGTGGAAATGCATAGCGGCTCCATTGAAGCGCAGAGCGCCGGCGAAGGGCATGGGAGCACCTTCGTGGTGCGCCTGCCGGCCGCGCTCGACGTCGCTCACGTCGCCCAGCCGGCCGCGAGCGAGTCCCAGACGAGCGCCGCGACGCACCGGATTCTGGTTGTGGACGACAACGAAGACTCCGCTGATTCGCTGGCTGTGCTGCTGGAGCTGACGGGGCATGAGGTATTCAAGGCCCACGACGGACACGGCGCGATCGAGGCAGCGGAGCGACACCGTCCGGGTGTGGTCCTACTCGATATCGGGCTGCCCGAACTAAACGGCTATGACGTGTGCCGGCGGATTCGGCAAGAACCGTGGGGCACGACCATGGTGCTCATCGCGCTCACGGGATGGGGACAAGACGCAGATCGCCGCCGATCGCAGGAAGCGGGGTTCGACGGTCACCTCGTCAAGCCAGTGGACCACACGCGCCTGCTGACGCTTCTCGCAACCCTCACCGCGCCCAGAACGACGAGCTAGTCCAGAGCGCTTCTCAGGTCGGCGAGCTTGGCGATGATCCGATCGGGCCGCACGGTCTGCTCGGATGGAACGCCGCGGCCTCGCGCGTCGATCCAGATGCCGGCGATGCCCTCACGCTGCGGACCGGCCACATCCCATTCGAGATTGTCGCCAACCATCCACGCCTCGGTTGCGGCGACGTCGAGCGCGGCGAGCGCCTGGGTGTAAATCCGTGGATCCGGCTTGCCGAACCCGACCTCGCCCTCAATCAGGATGACGTCGAACAAGCGGGCCAGGCCGAATCGATCGATCTTCCGCCGCTGTCCCTTGCTGCCGCCGTTGGTGAGCAGTGCGAGCCGGCATCCCTGAGATCGCAGCCACTCGACAGTCGCGACCGCGTCGTCGAACGGCTTGATCGCCCCGTCTCGACTCGCGTGATACGTGTCGCCAATCTGTCGCGCCAGGTCATCGTCATCCACGCCGAGATCGGCGAGGGCGAGGCGGACGACCTCGCCACGCGCCCACGCCAGCTCCAGGCGGCCCACACGATGCCGCTCCGGATCGGACCAGTACCACTCGCGCAGGCGATCGATGGCGTCGAACACGACCTCTGCGTCGAGGCCGTTCATGCGCGATTGATGTGCGCGACACGCGTCACGCCAGGAGGTGACGATGCCTCCGCTGTCGTCGAGAATCGTATCGTCGAGATCGAGCAGAACTGCTCGAGGAAGTGCGTTCACAGGACCAGACATTGAATCAGTAAAGAGCGATCCTCAGCAGTAACTCCGAGGGTATTGTAAAGGCATGCTCCCAGAGCGAGGAGGCGAGTCATGCCGCGCGACCGTTATCTGAAGATCATCCTGACGGTGATCGCCATCGAGTTGGGATGGCTGAGTGTCAAAGACGTAGCCGTTCCTGTATCAGCCCAACAGACGCAACAGAACCAGCAGACGCCGCAGCTGACTGGGGTCGTCATCCGCGGCATCGATCTTCCGTGCGGCGGCAACACCATTAACTGCCGGGAGACATCGCTGCCGGTGTCGGTGACACGGACGACTGCCCCGATGCGGATCACCGTGGATGCGCCGCTCCCTGTCGATGCACGCGGTACCGTCAGGATTCGTCAGGATCAGGCGATCGTCGTCGAGACTGGCGATCGGCCGTTGCTGATCCAGTCGGTGCCGCCGAGCGCTGCACCGCGACCGGGAATTCCGGATGGGAGGTAACTGAAGACCTACCCTAGAAGCCCGCGATAGAACGACTCGTACATCGGCACGATGCGCTCGACGCAGAACTGCTCTCGCACGCGGCGGCAGGCCGCTTGGCCCACCTCGTCCTGCCGTGCGGGATCGGTGAGAAGAGCGATCGCGCTCTCCGCCATCTCATCCTCCGCATCGAGCGGATGAAGGAATCCGCTCACACCGTGCTCGATCACTTCGGGTAATCCACCGACGTCGGAGGCGACGACAGGCACTTCGCACGCCATCGCCTCGAGCGCAGCGAGACCGAAGCTCTCCTGCGCCGATGGCAACAGGAAGACGTCTGCAATCGACAGCAGCGGCACGACCTCTTCCTGCGCGCCCACGGCGTGCACGAGATGACCGATCCCGAGCTCGCGCGCCCATCGCTGCGCCAGGGGCAGGTCCGGCCCATCGCCGACCAGGAGCAGCCGCGCCGGCACCTTCTGCTGAACGCGATGGAAAATGTCCACGACCGCTTCGACGCGCTTGACCGGCCGAAAGTTGGAGACGTGAATGACGATCTTGTTCCGGTCGTCGCCGCCGGTGAAATGCCGGCGAAGGTCCGGCCGCGCCCGGCGCCGATGGACCGCGCAGTCGAGGAAGTTGGGGATGACCGC
>Ga0111539_10004327_pt1 | contig 18581 bp, 15 predicted proteins | sample RhiMethybrSRZTD1_FD_79667 | JGI IMG/M metagenome (GOLD analysis project Ga0111539, IMG submission 79667) | Populus rhizosphere microbial communities from Tennessee, USA - Rhizosphere MetaG P. TD hybrid SRZTD1 (version 2) (version 2) | ecosystem: Host-associated > Plants > Roots > Rhizosphere >... | reverse complement strand
GCCGCAAGTTCCCCTGGGGCAACCAGCAGCCGGACTGCAACCTGGCGAACTTCCAGGGCTGCGACAGTCGGGCGACCGCGGTCACCGCGCACGGCGCGGGCGCGAGCCCGTACGGCTTGCTCGATATGGCAGGCAACATGGTGGAAATCGTCGCCGACTGGTACGAAGCCAAATACTACTCGGCGGCACCGGACGCGGATCCGAAAGGACCGGAGACCGGTAAGCGCTTCGTCGGGCGCGGCGGTGGCTGGCAGAGCGCCGCGTTCTGGCAGCGCGCTTCGGTGAGAGACTGGTACGACCTGACCGACGCCGGCACGTCGTTCGGTTTTCGCTGTGCACAGTGAGCTCGGCCGGGCACTACTCGCTCCGGCCGACGGCGGCCTCGGACCGGGGCCGGCGCCGCAGCACTTCCGCGGCGCGGGCGACGAGCTCGCGCGAAGCGCCGCGCGAAAACGTCAGCGCCGCGATCACGTAGGCGACCGCACCGGCCAGCACCTCGACCGCGAGCTCGAGCAAGCGCGGGGCGCTGCCGAGCGCGAGCCCGCGCCGAGCCAGGAACACCGCGGCCACCATTGGCCCGCAGGCGAACAGCGGCCCGGCGACGCTCCTGAGCAACGCGCCGAACGGCAACCCGTCGACGCGCCGCACGACCCAGAACGCGGCCAGGGTGTGCGCCCCGAAGCCGAGGCCGACCGCGACGCAGGCGGAGAGCGCGCTCAGACGTCCGAGCGTGAAGATGGCGCCGAGCAGTACGACCAGCTTGAACGCCTCGAGCCACATGATCGGCCGCGGCAGCTGGCGCGCCTGCAGATAGGACGTGACGGTCCAGCCGATCGGGCGTGCGATCGACAGCGCGGACAAGACCATCAACATCGGTGCCACGGCGTGCCAGCGCGGATCGAGCACAGCGTCGATCAGAGTTTCTGCCACCGCACCGAGGCCGACCGCGAGCGGGAACACGACCAGGCCGAGCAAGGTGAGCGAGCGCAGCAGCGCGGCCGGGCGGCGCTCGGGGGCCAGCCGCGCGAAAGACGGAACCAAGACGTCGCCGATCTGCTCGCCGACCTGGATCGCGGGCACGTCGGCGAGGTTGTAGGCGAGGTTGTACATGCCGGCCGGGCCCGCGCCGAAGAAGCGTGCGATCAACAGGTTGTCCCAGCGCCGGGCGGCGAAGCCGAACAGCGCACCGATCGCGAGCGGCACGCCGAACGCGAGCAATTCGCGCATCCGCGACAGCGAGAGGCGGCACGGCTCGAGCCAGTCGCGGCGCTCGGCCGCGCCGATGAATACCAGCGCCCGCACCAGCGAGCGCGCGACGTTGCCGGCCACGATCGCGGCCGCACCCCAGCCGAGCGCGGCCAACGCCACTGCCACGCCGCTCATGGCCAGGTCCCCGGCGCTGCGTCCTGCGCTGACCACACCGAAGCGCAGATCCTTCACCAGCACGCGCTCGGGCATGAAGCTTACGCGATCGAAGAGCGCGCTCAGCGCGAGGCCGGGCAGAAACTGCGCGATGTGCGGCGCGTCGAGATGGGGGCCGAGCGCGCCGCCGATCGCCAGCACGAGCCCGAGCGCGAGCACGCCGAGCAAAACGTGAAACGCCGTGGCGTGGAACGCCGTGGCGCGGCTCACCTTCGGGTTGCTGACGATGTACTGGCCGAAGCCGACGGTGGAAAACTGATTCGCGGTCATCACCAGCACCGCGGCCACCATCACCTCGCCGTATGCGTCCGGGTCGATGAAGCGCGTGAGCACGAGCGTGCTGACGAGCCCGATCGCGCGCGCACCGATTCCGGTTGTGATCGTGAAGATCGCCCCCCGCACGGTTTTTTGCCCGAGGTTCAAAGGGACTCAGGGCACGTGAATATTGTCGCCGGAGAGCACCACGATGTCCTGCTCGGGGTGCTTCCCGTTCAGGATCCCGTCGTAGTCGATCGGAATGCGCCGGATGTGGCCGTCGCTCGAGACCCGCAGGATCACGACCGCGTCGCTGTCCGCGTAGCGGTTGGGGCCGCCGGCGAGCGCGATCGCCTCCGAAACGGTGACGTAAGAGCGCGCCGAGAACACGCCGGTATTTTCGACGTTGCCGGTGACCTTGAAGCGATAGCTGTTCACCTCTTTGACCGCGACGGTGACCACGGTGTTCTTGACGTAGTTCTGAATCCAGCGCGCGATCTCGTTCTTGAGCTGACCAGTCGTCTTGCCCGCGGCGCGCAGGTCACCGACCAGCGGCATCGTGATCGTGCCGTCGGGGCGCACCGGCGCTTCGGTCGAGAGATTGGGATTCTTCCAGACGTCGATCTGGATCACGTCCGACACGCCAATCACGTACGGATGGCGCCGCGGATCGTGGGCTTGAATGTACGCCTCGGGTGGCAATCGTTGAGAGCCCAAGCACCCGAGCGGTGCGATCAACAGCAGTATCGAACAGGTCAATTTGAACAAGGAGGCACCTCCTGGATCATGATTGGTCCAGGAACCTAAATCGCAACTCCCATGTTTGCCATACCCGGTATTCTCGCACTCGTTGCTTTCATCTACGGGCGCATGCAGGAATTCGTCGAAGTCCTGCGTGTCTTACCGTTACTCCATATCTTCTTCGCGCTCGCCGCGTTCGGGATCGCGCTCGATCTGCGGATCGGTGCTTCGCGGCCGAAGACGACTCCACAATTTCTCCTGGTCGCGCTGTTCTTCGTGTGGTGTCTCGCCACCGTCGTGTTCAGTGCGCCGAGTAACCTGGCGACGCGCGCGCTCGAGCTCGCCGTGTGCGTGGCCCTCTATCTGGTGATCGCACACGGCGTGCAGAGCTTTCGCGCGCTGCACGTGGTCGCGGGGCTCTTGCTCGGGCTCGTGCTGATGGTCGCCGCGGTCGGCGTTCACCAGGGTTTTGCGCCGGAAAGCTGCATCGTCGTCGACGAATCGGTGCCCGGCGACGCGACCAGCGGCAAACCCGATGGGCGGCCCTGTGCCATCGCGCGCGATTGCTATATAGGCAGCGCGGAGCCCGGCGCGCACTACCTGTGCGAGCACGTCGGGCTCTTCGGCACGACCTCGATCGACAAGGGCCGCGTGCGTTACCGGGGTGTTTTGCAAGATCCCAACGAGCTCGCGCTCGCGGTCGGGATCGGCTTGCCGCTGGCGTTCGCGTTCGCGCAGCTTCCCGGCCGAAACAAGCTGTTGCGCCGGCTCCTGATGGTGCTCGCGCTGGGATTGGTCTTGATGTGCGCGATCCTGACGCGCTCGCGCGGCGGCCAGCTGGTGTTTTTGGCCGTGCTCGGCACCTATTTCATTCAGCGCTTCGGCTGGCGCGGCTCGATCCTGGGAGGAGTGCTCGCGCTGCCGCTGCTCTTGCTCGGCGGGCGCAGCGGGGACGAGGCTTCGGCCTCCACCGTGCAGCGCACCGACTGCTGGTACGAGGCGCTCAGTATGTGGAGATCACATCCTTTGACCGGCGTCGGTTTCGGCCAGTTCGGCGAATATCACTATCTGACTGCGCATAACTCTTACCTTCTCACCTTGGCCGAGCTCGGCTTTTTTGGAATGGTGCTCTTCAGCGGCATTCTGTACGTGTCGTTCAAGATCCCCTGGACGCTGCTGAAGCGCGTCACGCAGCCGGAACTGCGACCCGCGGCCGCGACGATCGCCGTATTCAAACCCTGGGCGATGGCGCTGATCGCCGCGTTCTGCGGGCTCATGGTCGGCATTTTCTTTCTCTCTTTTGCCTACCACTACGTACTCTGGATCTACGTGGGACTCGCCGGAGCCCTGTATTCCGCGGTACGCCGGCACGACCCGAGTTTCAAAGTCAGTTTCGGCTGGCGAGATCTCGGGACCGTGGCGGCCATCGATCTCGGGATCATCGTGTTCGTCTTTTTCTATACGCGCCACGCGCTCGGTTGAGCGCCTCTGGCACGGAGTCTGCACGGTGCGACGCCATGCTTGATTCCCTGTTGCGAGTCATGGAGCGGCCCGTGGCATTCGTGCTCACGGCGCTGCTGCTCGGCGCAAGCTCGTGCAAACGTTGCGCGACCGGCGCGTCGCCCAAGTCGGCCCATTCCGAGCAGGCTGCCGCTCACGCTCCGATCGATGTCGGCCACGTCGCGCCCGTCCCGCTCTCCGGCGAGGCGTGCCGGATCTTGCTCGATCGCCCGACGCTCGAACGCATCAGCGCCGCGGCGCAGCGAGACACGCCCGCCTGGCAAGCGCTTCGGGCGCGCTGCGACGCGGCTTCGGCTTCACCGATCGCCTCGGGATATCAGGGCTTCGAATGGGCAGAGGCGGTCGCGAGCCTTTCCTTGTGCTGGCGCGCCACTCACAAGCCGGAGTACGGCGAGACCGCGGTCGGTTACGTGAACGCACTGCTCGACGATCGGTTGAAGGTCGGCGACAAGCAGGGCGGCTCGAGCGTCGTCACGCACGACTCCGGCTACGGCATTCGCACCTTCGGAGTCTACACGGCGCTCGGCTACGACTGGCTGCGCGGGGCGCCGGGCATGACGCCCGCGCTGCGCCAGCGCATGGTGGCGCGGCTCGGCGAGTGGCTGAAGTGGTACGGCGAAAAGGGCTATCTCAACGACAAGCCGATCTCGAACTACTTCTGGGGCTACCTGACCACGCTTTCTCTCGCGGGTCTCGCTGCCCACGGCGAAGCGCCGGAAGCCCAGGCCTGGCTCGAAAAGGCCAAGGACGAGCTGTTGTCGAAGAAGGTGCTGCCGGTGTTCGAGCACGAGCTCCGCGGCGGCACCTGGCCCGAGGGCTGGCAGTACGGCGAGTACACGGCGCTCGAGGTGGCGGTGGTGGCGCGCGCCTTCAAGACCGCGGCCGGTGTCGAGCTCGCACGCAAGCTGCCTTGGCTCGGCCAGGTCGTCACGCACCACAGTCAAGCGCTGTTGCCCGACAAGGCCTCGGTCTACGACGGCGGCACCTGGGGTGAACATCCCGCCAAGCCGTCGGCGCTCGCGCTGACCGGGGTCGTGATCGCGCTCGAAGGCATCGACGACGCGCGCGTCGCGGAGGCGCGCTACATGATCAGCCACGATCTGCCGCCGCTCCGCCGCGAGCAGGCATGGGCAGCGCTGCTCGCCGAGCGTCCGGGCGCGCCGGAGCAGGATCCGCGCAAGCGGCAGGGGACGAGCCTGCACGTTGCGGGTTCCGGGCTCAGCTTCGCGCGCAGCGATTGGTCGGCGAATGCGGTGTGGACCTCGTTTCAGGCCGGCCCGTGGCTCGCCGAGGATCACCAGGACAAGGATCAGGGGCACTTCGAGCTCTGGCGCGGCTCGGACGCGCTGCTGGTCGACGGCGGCGACAGCGAAGGTTCCGCGACCATCAACCACAATACGCTCCTGGTCGACGACGGCGGGCGCAAGCTCGACTACGTGCCGAACCAGGGCGTTTGGGGCTACGGCGTCAAGACCCTGCGCTTCGCGGACGACGGCGCGGCGGTGGTCGCGGTCGGCGACATCGCCGAGGCTTACGCGCCGTCGTGCGTCCGCGACGGCTGCGGCGATCGCTCGGTGAAGAAACTGATCCGGACCTTCGTCTACGTGCGCCCGTCGCTGCTGGTGATCGACGATCGCATCGTGCTCGATCGCGGCAAGGACGGCGCGACCTGGGCGGCGCACGTCACGAAGGAGCCGGTCGTTGCCGGCAATCTGACGAGCGCCGTGATCGGGCGCTCGCGCGTCGACGTGCGCACGCTGGAGCCGGGCGACGCGCACATCGGCTTCGTGAAGGAACCGAACGGCTCGGGCGACGGCCCGCATCGCACCAACCAGCCCTGGGGACCGATGTGGCGGATCGAAGTCGCGAGTCCGCGGGGCGCGCCGGAGCGCGGCTTTTTGCACGCAATCAACGTGGACGACGCGAAAGCCGCAGCGCCCCCATCGCGCACGCTGAGCGGCGAGGGCTTGCGCGGCGCGGCCGGCATCAGCGGAACCAAACGCGCGGCGGTGCTGTTCGCGGCTGCGCCCGAAGGCGGGAGCGTCGCGCTCGAGGAGCCGACTGAACAGGTCGTGGTGGCCGGGCTCGATCCGGGAAAGAGCTACGAGGTCGACGTCGATCCGGGCGCGCGCTGCACGCTCCGAGTCAAGCTCGGCAAGCGCGCCGACGCACTGGTCGCTTCGGGCGGCGGTTTCGTGCGCGTCAGCGCCGCGCGCTGCGCCAGACGTTAGGCCACGGCCATGGACGTGCTGCGTGCGCTCCTGGTTTCCTACGCGTTCCCGCCCGTCGGCGGCGCCGGCGTGCAACGAGTGCTGAAGCTCGCGAAGTATCTACCCGAGCACGGCGTCGAGCCGAGCGTGCTCAGCGTCGACAATCCCTCGGTGCCGCTCCACGACCAGTCGCTGCTGCGAGACGTCGCGCCCGGGCTGCGCGTGATCCGTGCCCCGACTCTCGAGCCGCGTTACGCGCTGAAAAGCCGCGCCTCGAGCCCCAGCAGCAAACGCTCGCGGATCGTCGCGCTCGCGAAGCTCGCGCTGTTTCCCGATCCGCAGGTGCTCTGGCAACCCGCGGCGCAGCTCGCGCTGTCGAAGCGCCTGCTCGGCGCGCGGCCGGACCAGGTGGTGTTCGTGAGCGGGCCGCCGTTCTCGCAGTTCTTGCTGGGCCCGCTGGCGCGACTCTGTCCCGGCACTGCGGTCGTTTTCGACTACCGCGACGAGTGGAGCACGCTGCGCCAGAGCTACGAAAATTCGAGCCGTGCGACGGCGGCGCTGGCGGCGCGGCTCGAGCGTGCGCTCTTGCGCTCGGCCCACGCCGTGACCACCGCGACCGAAGCCTTTCGCGACGAGCTCTTGCGGCGTTTCGATTTTCTCGACCCGGCGCAGGTGCACGCGATCCCGAACGGCTACGACCCGGAGGATTTCCGCGACGCGTTGCCCGTCCTGCGTTCGGATCGCTTCGTGCTCACGTACGCCGGAACCGTATTCCGGTTGACGCGCGCCCAGGGGCTGCTGGGCGCGCTGCGCTTGCTCCGCGAACGCGAGCCCGCGCTGGCCCGGCTGCTCGAAGTGCGCTTTCTTGGGCGCATCGTCGAGAGCGAGCAATACTACTTCGAGGACAGCGAGCGCCTCGGCGTGCACCGGCTCGGCTACGTCGAGCACGCAGAGGTGCTGCGCGAGCTCGCGGCGAGCCACGCCACGCTGTGCCTGCTCGACGACCTGCCGGAAAACGCCCGCATCTATCCGGCCAAGATCTTCGAGCTGATGCGGCTCGGCCGGCCCTGCCTCACCCTGGCCCCGGAAGGCGCGTTGACCGATCTCGCGCATCGCCATCGCTTCGGTCTGGTCGCGCCGCCGCGCGACGTCGAAGCGATCGCCGCGGCGCTTGCGCGCCTCGTGCGCGCCTTTGCACGAGGCGAGCCGTTCGGCCCTCCTCCGATCGACGTCGATCGCTACGATCGCCGCCGCCAGGCCGGACAATTTGCCGCGGTCTTTCGCGACGCAGTGGCGCGGGCTCAGCCCGAGAGGCGCTTCTTCAACGTCAGCACGTTGCGCCCCCCGGCAACGTCGGCGCGCCGGTAGCTCACCTCGTCCATGAAGGAATCGATGATGAAGAGGCCCATGTGTGACTCGGGCAGGCTTCCGAGATCGGGCCGTGGCGCGGTGGTCGGTTCATAACCCTTTCCGGTGTCGGCGAGCCGGATCCAAAGCACGTTGTTCACGACTTCGAACTCGAGCTCGACGTCGCCCGCGGCCCGGTTGGCGTAGCCGTGGATCGCCACGTTGTTGAACGCCTCACCGACGGCAGAGACTACTTTGTTTTCGAAGTCGCTGGCTGCAGCGTGGCCTGTGTCTTGCACTGACCTGGCGAGCTTACATGCAGACGCTGCCACGCGCAGGACGACATCTCGGTAGACGAGTGTGCCGGGCACGGAGAGCTTGATCATGACGCAAACGGCGAGTTTCGAGGCCGAAGAGCAACCTTATCAGATAACCGAACTCGCGCAGAGTCTGCGCCTCGTTGCGCCGCGGGGAGAGATGCCTCGCAGCGTGGCTTTTTCAAAGCGCGCGATCGACATCGTATTCGCCCTGGTCGGGCTCTGCGCGGCAGTTTGGCTGTTCCCGTTGATCGCGCTTTTGATCTATCTGGATTCTCCGGGCCCGATCTTCTACCGGCAGCGCCGTGCTGGCGGGCTGCGGGGTCGCGATTCGAACGGGCGCTGCTCGTTTCGCGAGTTCGACATGTTCAAGTTCCGGACGATGCAGCCGGACGCCGAGAAGCTCACCGGGATGGTGCTGGCGTCGGAGCACGACCCGCGCGTCACGCGCCTCGGTCGTTACCTGCGCAAGACGCGGCTCGACGAGCTGCCGCAGCTCTGGAACGTGCTGAAAGGCGAGATGAGCCTGGTCGGCCCGCGCCCGGAGCGGCCCGAGCTGTTCGAGAATCTGGCGCTCGCCATCCCCTTTTTCGAAGAGCGCATGCGCGGTGTAAAACCCGGCATCACCGGGCTCGCTCAGGTTTCGCTCGGGTACACGGGCCGCGCGCCCGAGGGCAGCCAGCTTTCGTTGATCGGCCGCGGGCTGGTCAATCCGTTCGGGCTGGAACGAGCGGACGGCGCGCTCGCGGACGACATGCGGCTCAAGCTGCTGTTCGACCTCGCTTACGTGAGCGCGCTCGAGAAGCTCGGCACGTTCGTCTGGTTCGAGCTTTCGATCATCGTCAAAACGCCGTGGGTGATGCTGCGCGGGGTCGGGAGATAGGCATGCGCATCGCGCACGTGCTCTCGTCTTTCGGGCTCGGCGGCCAGGAGCGGATGGCGGTCGACCTCGCACGCGCTCAGCGCGCCGCGGGCAACGACGTGCTCGCGGTTTCGTTGGCTCCGCCGCCCGAGGGCCCGCTGGCGGCGGCGTTCGCCGCGGCGGGCGTCGAAGTCGTCACCGTCGCCAAGCGCGCCGGCTTCGACGCGACCTTGCCGATCCGGCTGGCGCGTGTTTTCGAGCGCAAGGCCGTGGACGTGGTGCACACGCACAACCCGCAGCCGTTGATCTACGGCGCGCCGGCGGCAAAGCTCGCCGGCGCCGCTCTGATTCACACCAAACACGGGCGCAACCCGGACACCGCGCGGCGGCGCTGGTTGCGCCGCATGGCGGCGAAGCTCGTCGACGCTTACGTCGCGGTTTCTCCCTCGACCGCGGCCGTGGCGCGAGAGTTCCAGGACTGCGCCGAGGATCGGCTGAGCGTGATCGAGAACGGCATCGACGTCACCATTTTCACGCTCGGCGCCAGCGTGCGCCACGCCGTGCGCGACGAGCTCGGCATCCCTCGCGACGCCTGGGTGGTCGGCACGATCGGCCGACTTTCGCCCGAAAAGGATCAGAAAACCTTGATCCAGGCGATGGTGCCACAGCTCGATTCGAAGCGCCGGCTCTTGATCGTCGGTGACGGCCCCGAGCGAAACGCGCTCGGCGCGCTGGTGACGACGCTCGGGAAAACGCCCTTCGTGCACTTCACCGGTGTCCGTCACGATCCGGCGCGCCTGCTCGCGGCGTTCGACGTGTTTGCACTTTCCTCGCGGACCGAGGGCTTGCCGCTGGTCGTGCTCGAGGCGATGGCCGCGGCGCTGCCTGTGGTATCGACCGACGTCGGCGGCATCGGTGACGTGATCGAGCACGAGCGCACCGGTTTTCTCGTGCCCCCCGGAGACGTAGCGAAGCTCGAGCGCGCGCTCGGCAAGCTCTACGAAAAGCCGGATCTCGGCCGCCGCGTTGGCCTCGCAGCGCGGCACGCCGTGCGGCGAACGCACTCCGTCGAGCGGATGGCGAGCGAGTACGCCGTTCTCTACAGGACGGTGTGAGCCGTGACCGACGCTGCGATCGCGGCGCTCGTTTTCGTGGCCTACACGTACGCCGGCTACCCCGCGTTGATCGGCCTCTTGGCGCTTTTCCGCGCGCGGCCCGTGGCAGAAAATCCCGAGTTTCAGCCCAGCATCAGCATTTGCCTCGCGGTCTCGAACGGCGCCGAACACCTCGAACGCAAGATCCGGAGCCTTGAGACACTCGACTATCCGGCCGACAAGATTGAAATCGTCGTTTGCTCCGACGGGTCGAATGACGCGACCAACGCCATCCTGCAGCGCCTGGCCGCGGAGGATCCGCGAATCGTCGTCATCATCAACGCCACGCGCCGCGGCAAGCCGAGCGCGATCAACCAGCTTCGCAGGGCCGCCCACGGCGAGGTCTTGATCCTCACCGACGTTCGCCAGCCCCTCGCCGCCGCGGCCGCGAAGGCGCTCGTGGGCCCGCTCGCGGATCCGCGCATCGGCTGCGTGTCGGGCAACCTGGTCCTGTCCGGCGCCCACGGCGCGGGCGCGTACTGGCGCTACGAGAAGCTGATCCGCCGCGCCGAGGGCCGGCTCGGCACGCTGGTCGGAGTGAGTGGTAGCATCTACGCGGTACGATGCGGCGATCTGCCGGTGCTGCCCGAGGACGTGATCCTCGACGACATGTACGTGCCGCTCAGCATCGCGCTTGGCGGCAAGCGCGTCGTGTTCTGTGAGGCGGCAGAGGCCTACGACGAGACCTTCGACGACGAGCGGGAATTCGGCCGCAAGGTGCGCACGCTCGCCGGCAACTATCAGCTGATCGCGAAGCTGCCGCAGCTGCTCGTGCCGGGGCTTCATCGCTCGTGGTTCGAGCTCGTGTCGCACAAGCTGTTGCGCCTCGTGTGTCCGTGGGCGCTCGGGCTACTCTTGATCGCATCTGCTGCGCTTTCCTTCGACGAGCGGCTCGGGCCGCCGGAGGTCGCGTTTTGGCGCGCGCTCTTTGCGGGGCAGATGCTGTTTTATGCCCTGGCGCTGCTGGGAGCGCGCGGCGGGCGTGCGGCCGGCGTGGCGCGAACGTTCGTCGTGCTGAACGCGGCGGCCGTGGTCGGGTTGTGGCGCTTCGTGCGCAAGCGGCAGACCGTGATCTGGTAGCGCGCGAGTTTTCTCGCAGCGCGAACGCCTTCGCAAGCCTTGCATCGCGCGCGCAAACGCGTGCAGCGAAACCGGGCCGAGTGCGCCGCGTCATAAGCCCGAAAACATCCGCGTCGCGGCACGAAGGTTGCTCTATTCGCGATCCATGTGTGGAATCGTTGGTTACATCGGTGGTCGTCCTGCCGCGCCGCTCCTGCTCGAAGGGCTGCGCCGGCTCGAATATCGCGGCTACGACAGCGCGGGCGTCGGCTTGCATCACGCGGGCGCGATCGAAGTCGTGCGCGCCTCCGGTCGCATCGCGGGGCTCGAGGCCAAGCTCCAGCGCCTGAACGGTTCGGCTTCGATGGCGTCGATCGGCATCGGTCACACGCGCTGGGCGACGCATGGCCGCCCGAGCGAAGACAATGCGCACCCGCACGTCAGCGAGGACGGCAAGGTGGTCGTGGTGCATAACGGCATTTTCGAGAACTTCCTCGAGATTCGCGCCGAGCTCGAGCGCCGCGGCGTGCGCTTGCGCAGCCAGACCGACACCGAATGCTTTCCGATGCTGGTGTCGCTCTTGATGCGCGACGGGCTCGGCTTCGCGCAGGCGTTCCGCGCTGCGATCGGCCGCGTGCGTGGCATCTATGCGATACTTTGTATGCACGCCGATCATCCCGACCAGCTGCTTTTGACGCGCTCCGGCCCGCCGCTCGTGTTCGGGATCGCGCCCGGCGAGTTCTTCGTGGCTTCCGACGTGACGCCGCTGCTCGCTCACACGCGCGACGTCGTGTTCCTGGAAGACGGCGACATTGCCAGGATCACGCCGCACGGCGTCACGATCGAGGACAAATCCGGGCGCGTCGTCGAGCGTCCGCCGCAGCACATCGAATGGGACGCCGAGGCGGCCGAGCTCGCGGGCCACGCGCACTACATGCAGAAGGAGATTTTCGAGCAGCCGCAGGCGCTCGCCGGCACGCTGCGCGAATACATGGAGGACGGCGAGATCGATCTGGAACTGCCGTTCGCGCGCGAAGAGCTCCAGCGCCTGGAGCGGATCGCGATCGTCGCCTGCGGCACCTCTTGGCACGCGGGGCTGGTCGGAAAGTTTCTGCTCGAGCAGCTGGCCGACGTCGAGGTCAGCGTCGATTACGCCTCGGAGTACCGCTACCGGGAGCCTATCGTGCGCCCGAACACGCTCGCGATCGCGATCACGCAGAGCGGCGAGACCGCTGACACGCTGGCCGCGCTGCGCGAGGCTGCGAGGCGCGGCGCGCACACGCTTGCAATCTGCAACGTGCGCGGCTCGCAGGCGACGCGCCAGGCCGAGGGCACACTCCTGACCTACGCCGGACCCGAGATCGGCGTCGCGTCGACCAAGGCGTTCACGACCCAGCTTCTGGCGCTGACGCTGCTCGCGATCGAGCTCGGCTCGGTGCGGGGCAAGCTCGATCGCCGCACACGGGCGGAGCTGATCGCCGGCTTGCGCGAGCTACCGGCACAGCTCGAGAGCGTGCGTGCGCTCGAGCCCCGCATCCAGGCCCTCGCCGCCGAGTGGCAAAACGCCAAGAGTGCCCTATTTCTGGCGCGCGGCCCGCTCTACCCGCTGGCGCTCGAAGGCGCGCTCAAGATGAAGGAAATCTCGTACATCCACGCCGAGGGTTATCCGGCCGGCGAGATGAAGCACGGCCCGATTGCGCTGATCGACGACGAGCTCCCGATCGTCGCTTTGATGCCGGTCGACGTGCATCGCGATCGCACGCTCAGCAATTTGCAGGAAGCGGCGGCGCGCGACGGCATAATCGCGGCCTTCGTCAGCGCGGGCGAACGCGCGCTCGATCGCGTGGCTCGGCACGTGTTCGAGCTCCCGCGTACGCCCGCGGCGCTCGCGCCGATCCTGTACGCGGTGCCGCTGCAGCTGCTCGCCTACCATCTCGCGGTCCTGCGCGGCTGCGACGTCGATCGCCCGCGCAACCTCGCAAAATCGGTCACCGTCGAGTAGTCAGGTGCGGGTTGCGTTGCGCGGCAGCCCGCCGATTGCCCCGAGTCCGCCGAGATAGATCCGGTAGCCGAGGAGCTCGCGCAGCCGCGGCGTGGCGCGCTCCAGCACCGCGGGTTTCAGTGACAGAAACCAGTTCTCCTGCTGGCGCATGAACGGACGGCAGTAGTAGCAAAGGATCGCGTGCCGCTTTTCGGCAGCCGTGGTGTTCGCGCCCGTCTGGTGCCAGAGCCCGCCGTGAAAAATCATCACCGTGCCGCGCGGACCGGTGACGGGAACGGTGTCGGGAAGGTTCGAGTAGTCCGGACGCGTGCGCAGCTTGTGCGATCCCGGGACGATGCGTGTAGCGCCGTTTTCGGCCGTGAAGTCGTCCAGGAACACGATCGCGTTCGTGACCAGCGCGTACTCGGGAAACGGCGGCGGCACGTAGTCCTGATCCGAATGCAAAAACATCGGATTTCCGCCGGGGCCGGCGATGTTCGCGTTCACGTTCGACAGTAGAAACACCTTGCCGAGCAGATGGCTCACGAGCTCGAGAATCTTTTCGTTCTGGACCAGGCGCTCGAACACCTCGCCCTTGTTGAGGAGCGTCCACACGCGCTGGTTCGAGCCGTTCTCGTAGACGTAGTCGGTGTCGTTTTCGATCTCTTCTTTTGCCACGCGCGCCAGCGTTTCGCGCAGTAGAGCGAGCTCGCCCTGTTCGATCGCTCCCGAGACGAGGCAATAGCCTCGGTCGTCGAGCTCTTCGGTGTGCCGTGCCAGCGCTTCGGCATCCAGCGCCATCGTGGCTAGCCTACCGCGACTTCGTCGAGTCAGCCCGAATAGCTTTTGGCCTCGACCTCGTCCACGATCCGCGTCTTTGGACTGCCGGTACCGGTGCGCAACAGGCCCGGCGATTGATCGGCGCGGCTCCACACGCCACGCAGCTTTTCGAGGAAAGCCTCGGCCTGCTCGCGAGCGTCGAAGTCCAGGTCGATCATAACGTAGTTGGGGTCGTCGAGGGGCCGGCACACCCGGTAGCGACGTACGCCCGCCTGCTCGCGGCCGACGGGGTCGCGTTCGAACGCTCGTTTCCAGGTTTCGAAGTCGACGATGCCGTGTTCGATCTTCAGCGTGGTTGCCATGGGCTCAACCTGCCACTTGCGTTGGTGCATGGCTATTTGCAAAATGGCCATGCATGGTTGCATCAGTGCAAGGCAGCGCTCCGGTGCGTTGGGAGGAAGTGCGGCTGTTTCTCGCGCTCTACCGCGAGCGCACGCTGGCCGGTGCCGGGGCCGCGGTCGGGCTCGACGCTTCGACGTTGAGCCGGCGCCTGGTCGGGCTCGAGGAGTCGCTCGCGACCCGCCTCTTCGACCGCACGCGGGAAGGGCTCGTGCCCACGGAGGGTGCCGAGCTGCTGTTGCCCGCGGCCGAGGAAATGGCGGCCGCGCACGCGCGCTTCATGCAGGACGCCTCGGGCTTCGAGCGTGTAACCGAGGGCATGGTGCGGCTGAGCGTGCCGCCCGGGCTCGCCGAGTCGTTCGTTGGCCCGGCGCTGGTGCGCCTTCACGCGAAGTATCCGCGCCTCCAGTTGGAGCTCGACGCTTCGGTGCGCTTCGCCGATCTCACCCGGCGCGAAGCCGATCTGGCGATTCGCACGCGGCGCCCGCAATCCGGCGATCTCGTGAGCGTGAAGCTCGGCGAGCGCCGCTGGACGCCGATGACCGCACGCAAGCTGGCGCGCCGGCGCAAGCCAGTCGAAGCTTGGAGCGATCTGCGCTGGATTGGCTGGGGCGACGATCTGCGTGAGTTTCCCCCCGCGCGCTGGATCTCGAAGCACGTTCCGCGCTCCGCAATCGTGTTTTGCACGAGCCACTTCTCGACGCAGGTCAGCGCGGCTGCGGCGGGGCTCGGCGCGGCGCTGCTGCCGCCGGTTTATGCGCGGTTTGCAGCGCTGGCGCCGGTGCGCGCCGCCGAGACGCTCGCCAGCTCGATCGAGGAGCTGCCGGTCAGCGAGACCTGGCTGGTCGGCCACCGCGCTCTGCGCGGGGTGCCGCGCGTCGCGGCAGTCTGGTCGTTTTTGGCCGAAGAGTTCGCAAGGTTCGAGCCGAAGGCACGGTAGTCAAGGCATCAGCACGCTGAGCGACCCGGGGCTCCCGCGGTTCGCTGTCACGAGCTCGAGCCGGCCGTCACCGTCGAAGTCGGCCGCGGTCAGCGCCACCGGGTGCAGTCCCGTCGCGAAGTCCTGACGCCGGCGCGCCGCGCCGAAGAACACACTGACCGTGTCGTCTTCACGCGCCGCGGCGAAGTCGAGCTGACCGTCGCGGTCGAAGTCCTCGACCAGCAGCGCCGTCACCTTGGCGCCGGCCGCCAGCTGTTCGCTGGAATCGAAGCCGCCGTCGCCGCGCCCGCGCAGGACGCGCAACAGGTCGCGCTCGGCGGCGACGATGTCGAGCCGGCCGTCGCCGTCGACGTCCGCGAGGCTCACCGCTCGCATTCCGCCCGCGATGAAATCGAGCGGCTGGAACTGGCCGTCGCCCTGGTTCAAATGCACGCGCAGGCGCGGTCCGCCGGCGAGACCCGCGGTCACGACGTCGAGGCGCTGATCGCCGTTCACGTCACCCAGTGCGACTCCGAAGGCGACCGTGCCCGCTTCACCGCGGATCGACAGCGGGTCCGAGAACTCCCCGTTGCCACGGCCGAAAAACAGGCTCAGGTAGGCGCCGCCGTCGTCGCGTTGCGCCACGGCCGCATCGAGCATCCCGTCGCCGTCGAGGTCGCCGGTCGCGAGCCGCTGCGGCTCCTCGCCGGTAGCGCGCACCGAGCGGCTCTGAAACGAGCTTCTGCCGTCGCCGAGCAGCGCTTCGACCGTGAAAAGGCCGGTGTTCGCCGTCACGGCGTCGGCACGCCCGTCGCTATCGAAGTCCGCCACCAGCACGGACTCGGGGCGCGAAGCGAGTGTGAGTGGAGTGTGCGTTGCCGGCTCGAAGCTGCCGTCGCCGCGCCCGAGCCAGACGCTGACGGCGTCGCCGAGCTCGCCGCCGAGGTCACTGGTGGCGACCAGATCCGCCTTGCCGTCGCCGTTCACGTCCGCGGCCGTCACCGCGAACGCGTGCTCGCCCTGCGGCAGATCGTCCACCGCGAACGCGTGCTCGCCCTGCGGCAGATCGACCCGCGAGCTTGCGCACGCCGCCGACAAGGCACCGACCAAGATCGCCCGCCAGTCGCGCATGCGCGTCTTCGGTGCAAGCGATGTGCCCCGCGCGATCGCGTTTCCCGCGCGCCGCGCGGGTGCAGACTGCCTCGAGTGAGGCTTTCGCGTGTCACGCGGCGGTCTCGCGCAAGCTTTGCGCCGGATCAGATCACCAGGCCGCCGCCCTTGGTCGGATACGCCGACGGCGCGAATAGCCAGCTTTCGATCGCGTAGCGTTCCTGCGTCATCTCGGGCGAATAGGCCGTCTGATGCACGCACAGGTGATCGAAGAGCACGGCGTCACCCGCCTCGAACAGCGGCCGCGCCGGCGCGACGCCCGGGGACTCGAGCCGGATCACCTCCGGCGACAGATCCCAGTCGAAGAACGCGCCGGTCGGCAAGATCCGCCGGTAACGCCGGGGCATGATGTCGAGCCCTGGGGCGTCGCGGCCGCAGCGGCTGAGCGCGATCCACACGTTGAGCGAGCGGATCTCGGCGCCGAGAAACGCGCCGTCCTGGTGCCACGAGCCCGAGCACGGGGGCACCATGTGGCGCAGCGTGCACTTCTCGATCGACAGCGCGGGCCGCTCGCCGAGGTACTCGCTCGCCAGCCGATCGATGCCGAGCTCGTAGAACGTTTCCAGAAGCTCGAACAGCGCGTGCGGGGAGTCACAGGTCAAGAGCCCATCGTGCGCCGAAAAGGCGCGGTCCTGGGGATCCGGACCTTCGAGCTCGTGGTAGTGGCTGGTGCGGTTCTCGGGTCCGGAGCGGCGCGCCATGAGCGCGGCGTCGATCGCGGCACGCAGCGTTCGGACGCGCTGCTCCGAAAGCATCCCGCGCACGATCAGACTGCCGTGGTGCGCGATCGCGGCGCGGACCAGCTCGACGTCGAGCCCGGCGCGCGAAGTAGCGGGAAGTCCGAGCGCGGGATCCACCGCCGGCGCGCGCTCCGGAACGGCGCCCAGCGCGGTGAGCGCGGCGGCGGTCCGGGCGAACGCGTCGCGCCGCAGCCGCACCAGCCGCTGCTCGACGCTCGCCGAGCCGTGCAGCCGGTTGGCGCGCTGCAGCGCGTCGATCGCGGCCAGGAGCTCGCCGGCCGTTTCGTGCGCCGCGGCGGCGCGGAGCAGACTTTCGTGAGTCTCCATCGTGACGCTCAGCGCACGATCAGCCCGAACGGCAGCGCTGCCAGCACGCGTTCGCCCTCGAGCAGCGCGGACATGCTGCCGGCGAACGGCCAGAGCTCGCGCGGCACGAGCTCGCGCGCGAGCCGTTGCCGGCCCTGGAGGCGCGTGAGCGCTGCCGTGATCTCGGCTTCGCTCGCGTCTTCGTCCACGGTCAGCATCTCGAGCAGGCCCTCCGCCGCGCCTTCGATCGTCACCGGCGCTTCCGCGTCGAGCTTGCCGAGCTCGCGCGCGAGCGCGATCGCCCGCTCGAGCCCGCCGAGCTCGTCGACCAGCCCGCGCTCTTTGCCCTGGGCTCCGCTGAAGATGCGGCCCTCGGCACTCTTTTTGATCTGCTCCGGGTTCAGGTTGCGGCCCTTGGCGCAGCGCTCGATGAAAAGATCGTAGATCGTGCGCATCTGCTGGAACACGCGGCGGCGAGTGGCGTCGTCCCAGGGCGTCAGCAAGGACAGGTAGGCCGCGCGCTCCGCGGCGCCGGCGGCCGGACTGGCGGGGAAAGTCACGCTGTCGACGCCCAGATAGTCGAGCGCGTCGTCGACCACGAATTTACCGCCGACCACGCCGATCGACCCGACGATGCTCGAGCTCTGAGCGACGATCCGGGTCGAGGCGCAGGCGATGTAGTAGCCGCCGCTCGCCGCCAGATCGCCGACCGAGGTCACGACCGGCTTCTTCTTGCGCAGCTCCATGACCTCGTTCCAGATCAGGTCGCTCGCCAGAGCGGACCCGCCGGGTGAGTCGATGCGCAGCACCACGACCTTGACGCTGTCGTCGTTCGCCAGGCGCTTGAGCGTCTTGTTGGTGGCCTTTTCGGTGATACCGCCGCCGCCGAACAGCGAGCCGCCCGAGCTCTGCGAGATCGAACCCTCGAGCGGGACGACCGCGAGGTGGGGACGGCCGCTGCCGTTCTCGTCGGTGCCGGCGATGATGCGCACGATCTGGGCGATACCGCCGCCGGAATCGGCGTTTTTCCCTGGACCGAATGCGATCTTGGCCTTTCCGGCGCTGGCTCGCTGCTTGGCATCCTCGCGCGCTTCGTTTTCGAAGCCGACGGCGTCGATCAGCCCGCGGCCCTTGGCTTCGATCGCGGTCCAGGGTCCCGTCTCGAGGCTGTCCTTCATGCCGGGCGCCTTGCGCGTGCTCGCCACGCCGTCGAGCCAGCTCTGGCGGATCGACGTCAGCGTCGTCATCAGCGATTCGCGCGCTTCGTCGCTCGGTCCCTCGCGCGTGAATGGTTCCGAAGCTCCCTTGAACTTGCCGACCTGGAGAAACTCGGCCGACACGTGAGCTTTCTCCAGCGCACGCTTGAAGTAGACCATCTGCGACGCGATGCCGACGCTG
>Ga0111539_10004324_pt1 | contig 18591 bp, 18 predicted proteins | sample RhiMethybrSRZTD1_FD_79667 | JGI IMG/M metagenome (GOLD analysis project Ga0111539, IMG submission 79667) | Populus rhizosphere microbial communities from Tennessee, USA - Rhizosphere MetaG P. TD hybrid SRZTD1 (version 2) (version 2) | ecosystem: Host-associated > Plants > Roots > Rhizosphere >... | reverse complement strand
GAACAGGCAACCTTCCACGGTCAGGGACGCGCCCGCGGTCATGTCGATCCCCCGGGTTCCACCGCCTCCGGGAATGGGCACGATCACGAGGTTGCGCAAGGTGAGGCCGACGCCCGGCGTCGCAGCGACCATCGCCGCGCCGCCTAAGGCCACGACGCTGCCGACCGCACCCGGAATGGCGAGGATCGTCACCGATTTGGTGACATTGACCGGGCCCGAGTTGTAGTTGGCGGAGTCGAGCATCCAGATCTCGCCGCCGTTCGCCACCGCCGTGATCGCCGCGGGCAGCAACCTGCAGGGCGCGGGCAGAGTGCAGGGGTTGGCATCGTTGCCGTCGCTTGCGACATAGGTCCGGAACAACTGGGCCTGGACGTGGAAGCAGGAGAGAAGCAGCGCGGCCGCGAGGGCCAGCGAGCAGCGGAAGCCTTTCGGGCAGGACATTGTGCGCTCCTTGTTGTTGGTGTTGTTGATGGTTGTCGTTCTTGGAACGCGCTTGGCGGCGCGCTGCTGGAGTGTCGCGCACGCTTCCCGGGACCGTTCTCCTTCGGGGGCCGCGGGGACGACGCAGAAGTCTGCCACCGAAACGGCGCATGGAAATGCGGAAAATTCCGCACTCCGGTCGGTAGACAGGGCTACGCTGTGGGCGCATGCTGGACTGGGACCCTGATCACCGTGAGCTACCGCGTGATCACGAACAACGCCAATGGGTGGTTCATGACCGGTCCCAACTCCGTCATCAAGTCGCTGGGGAACAACGACTTCGCGGACAACACCTCCAGCACCGGCTCACTCACCCCGACGGCGCTGCAATAGCACTGCGCCACCTCCCGGGAGACCGCCATGTCCACTCGCACGCTGCTGCGCAGCACCATCGCGTTCCTTGCCGCCCTGTTCCTTTCCGCCTCCGCTCACGCCCAGCTCTTCCGCGCCTACCTCGCCCCCGACGGCAACGATGCCAACCCCTGCACGCTGGCGCAGCCCTGCCGGCTGCTGCCGGCGGCGCTCACGGCAGTGGCCAGCGGCGGCGAGATCTGGATGCTGGATTCGGCCAACTACAACACCGCCACGGTCACCATCGGCAAGTCGGTGTCGATCCTGGTGGTTCCGGGCGCGGTGGGAAGCGTGGTCGCCATCGGCGGTCCGGCCATCAGCATCACCGCGAACGACATCGACCTGACGCTTCGCAACCTCGTCATCGTTCCGCTCACCGGAGGCGGTGGTACCCAGGGCATCAGCATGACCGGGGCGTCCAACCTCACGATCGAGCAGTGCCTCGTCGCCAAACTTCCCTCTCACGGGGTTTTCGTCTTGGGTGCCGGGACCGTGAAGATCGTCGACACGATCATCAGGAACAGCACCGGTTACGGCGTCTTTCTGCAGGATGGCGTGAAAGGCGCGATTTCACGGACCCACTTGCTGGCGAATGCCTCCGGAAACGTCGTTGCCCGCACCACCCTGCCTGGCACAACGACGGCGAGCGTGACCGACTCGGTCATCTCCGGGGGAACCGAGGGCCTCCTGGCGTATGCCGATGGCGACGCCACCTCCAATGCGAGGATCTTCGTGACGCGTTCCACGATCGAAGACACGAGCTTTGCGCTCGACAGCGTGGCCGTCGCCGGTTCGGCAGCGATCACCGTCAGCTACAGCACGGTCACGAACAACAGCTTTGGGTGGCACATAGGTGGCGCTGACAGGGCATTCATCAAGACGCTGGGCAACAACCACATCGCGGACAACACGAACGCGCCGGTCGGAGTGCTCACCCCGACGTCGCTGCAATAGCACTCGCGAGCGGCCCGGTCGTCATCACCACTACCTCGAGGAGATCGCCATGACCTCTCGCACCGCGATTCGCAACTCACTGGCCCTCATCGCAACACTGCTCCTGTCCGCGACCGCCCAGGCGCAACTCTTCCGCGCCTACCTGGCACCGGACGGCAGCGACGCCAATCCCTGCACCCTGCAGCAGCCCTGCCGGCTGCTGCCCGCGGCGCTCGCCGCCGTGGCGAGCGGGGGCGAAATCTGGATGCTCGACTCCGCCAACTACAACTCCGGTGCGGTCCACATCACGAAGTCGGTGACGATCCTCGCGGTCCCTGGCGCCCTGGGCAGCGTGGTCGCCACCGGCGGCAACGCGATCATCATCAACACGGTGGGCGTCAAGGTGGCGCTGCGCAACCTCGTGATCGTTCCCTTGCCGGGCGGCAGCGGCACGAACGGCATCTTCATGCAGTCCGGCACGTCGCTCACGGTGGAGAACTGCCTGATTGCCAACTTGCCGGGAATAGGAATCTACGTCGGCACCACCGCCAGCCTGCGGGTCACGGACTCGACGATTCGTGACAACGGCGAACAAGGCCTCGCCCTTCTCAATGGCACCCGCGCCACCGTCGCGCGCGCCACGATCAGCGGCAACGGGCTCACAGGGATTTTCGTGTCCGCAGATGTGGCCGGCGTCACCACGACGGCCGACATCGTCAACTCGACCATCGACGCGAACGCTGACGGCATCACCGCGTCCTCGGTCAGCGCGTCCGGCGGAGTCAAGGTCTCCGTCCGTGACAGCATGATTTCCAGAAGCGCCACAGGGGTGTTTGCGGGAAGCGGGCTTGGTGCCTCCGTCACCCTTTCTGCCAGCAACAACGTGATTTCGAATCACAGCGGCGTAGGCATGGCCGTCGCGGGCACCGGCAGCAGGATCTGGGTGAGCGGCAACACAGTGAGCGACAACGCGACCGGCCTCAACCAGGCTCCCGGCGGTCTATTCGAGAGTGCAGGCAACAACGCGGTGCGCAACAACGGAACCGACAAGTCCGGAACCATCACCGTGGTCGCGATGGAGTAGCGCCACGGGTCTGGTCTACATCTGGCCCACGTTTGTGGTCGGCGGTCCGTTGAGGGTGGTGTTGTCGTAGACCCGGTTGTTGCCGAAGGAAACGATGGATCCGCCGGCGGTCTGCAGCCCGGCGTTGTTGCGCGTCACGGTGACGTTCGAGATCTTGACCGTCGTGAGGTTGCCCGAATAGATTCCCGTCGCCCCATTGCTGGCGGCTACGCTGCTCTCGAGGGTCATGTTGACGGCGCGAGAGGTGCCCAGTGCCACGAATCCATTGAGGTCGTTGCCGGCGGCATGGCTGTTGCTCACGGTCACCGTCGAACCGTCTTCGGCCCGGAGCCCACGGCCATTGCCGACGAGGGCCACCGAGTTGAGCGCCGCGGCGGCGGTTCCGGTGCCGGTAGGCTTCACGAGCACGCCGCCCTGGGTGCAGTTGCGGATCGACGAGTTGTTCACGAACAACCCGCTTGCCCCGCTCGGCTCGAACGAGATTCCCTCCAGGGTGAATCCGGAGATCGAGACGTTTTCCACGTGGAGCTCGCCGCCGGCGAGGAAGCGGATCCCATTGAGGCCCGTTCCGATGCCGATGATCGAGATGCTGCGAATGACCACCACATCGTTCACGCCGGCGTTGACGATGATGCCGTTCGTCCCGCCAACCAGGATCGAGGCGAGCGTGCCGTCGCCGCTGATGGTGATCGCCTTGGTGATCGTGACGCCGCCGTACCCACCAGGATCCAGGACGCTGATCTCGCCACGGGCCGCGGTCTTCGAGATCGCTCCCGCGAACGTCTTGCACGGCGCCGTGCGGCTGCAGGGATTGGCGTCGTCCCCCACGCCGGATACCCAGGTACGCGTCGCCTGGGCAAATGCGGGCGAGGCGAAGAGCGGCAGGGCCGCGATCAGGAGCGTTCTGGCGAGGGCGGGCAGGTTGGTTCGCATGGGACCTCTATCACGTGGAGCCGGGGGGATGATTCTATCCCGTCGCGGATGCTGAGGCTTGCTCCGAGGCGTGTGACAAGATGTGCCGCCTCGCCCTGCGGGCAAGCCCGCCCCCTTTAGGAGATCGCCGTGACCTACCGCAGCGCCATTCGCAGTGTCCTGTCCTTCGTCGCCGCGCTGCTGTTCTCCGCCGCCGCCGACGCCCAGCTCTTCCGCGCCTACCTCGCAAGCGACGGCAGCGACGCCAACCCGTGCACGCTGGCTCTGCCCTGCCGGTTGCTGCCCGCGGCGCTCACGGCGGTGGCGAGCGGGGGCGAGATCTGGATGCTCGATTCGGCCAACTACAACACTGCCACGGTGGCCATCGGCAAGTCGGTGTCGATCCTGGCGGTTCCGGGTGCCGTGGGAAGCGTCGTCGCCGTCGGCGGACCCGCCATCAGCATCACAACGTCCTCCCTCAAGGTCGCGCTTCGCAACCTCGCCATCGTTCCACTTCCCGGCGCCGGAGGTAACATTGGCGTCTACATGACGGCGGCGTCCGCGCTCACCATCGAGCACGGCCTCATCGCCGACCTTCCCACCGTCGGGGTGCACGTCCAAGGCGCCGGAACCGTGAAGATCGCCGAGACGATCATCCGGAACAACGGCGTCGCGGTCCAGATCGTGGAGGGCGCGACCGGGACGATCTCGCGGACGCAGATTCTCGGGAACGGGGACGGCGTGCTGGCCTCCACCGGCTCGGCGACAACCACGAAGGTGATCGTGGCCGACTCGGTCATTTCCGGAGGAGGCGAAGGCGTCTTCGCGCTCTCCTTGGTCACCGGAGCCGTCACCAAGATCTTCGTGACGCGCTCCACGATCGAAGGCACCGACTTTGGGCTCGACAGCGAAACCGTGGGCGCCGGTGCGGCGTCCCTGGTCACCGTGAGCTACTCGATGGTCACGAACAATATCAACGGGTGGTATCAATCTGGTGCCGGCTCGGTCGTCAAATCGCTGGGGAACAATCACTTCACCGACAACACCGCGACGTCTGGCACACTCATCACGGCGGCGCTGCAATAGCGTCGCGAGGCTGCGCGCAGAAACGCCAACGGCGTCCGAGTTGGACGCCGTTGGATTTCTTCGAATGGGGGTATTGGTGGAGTGGAAGGGGATCGAACCCTCGACCTCCGCATTGCGAACGCGGCGCTCTCCCAGCTGAGCTACCACCCCACGCGAAGCCCGGAATTATACCGTATCAGGGGTTGATTTCGCTCTTTCCCGAGCGTGGAGGGACCCTCGGTCCTACACTGCGGCCCGCCCCGCGCCGACAGCCTTGTCGATGGCGGCCGCCGAGAATGTCGTGATATCCCCACCGGTACCCCCCATGGACGGCTTTGCCGACCGCGCGCTCGCGGTGCTCGCGATCATCGCCACGATCTTCCTGCTGGACTGGGGCGCGCCCTTCTTCATCCCGCTCTTCGTGGCGATGATCATCGCGTTCGCGCTGTCGCCCGTGGTGGATATGCTCACGCGCTTCCTGCGCTGGCGCGTCCTCGCGGCCACCGTCGTCGTCGCGAGCGTCCTGGCGCTGCTCGGCGCGGCCACCTGGTCCTGGCGCGACGACGTCGAACGCGTCTGGGAGCAGGTGCCCACCGCGGCGCGCGCCGTGGCCGACTCGGTGAAGAAGGCGGCGCGCCAGCCCGCAGGTTCGGTGGCCGAGGTGACCAAGGCTGCGGCCGAGATCGAGGCGGTGGCGCAGACCGGCAAGGCGAACCCCCCGCCCGCCCGCCCGGCGCCGGCACCCGCAGCCAAGTCCTTCTGGGGCATGGTGTGGGAAGGCGGCCACCTGATCGTCGCGGCAGCCACGCAGGTGATCGCGGTGATCTTCCTCGTGTTCTTCATGCTGGCCTCGGGCGACCTCTTCAAGCGCAAGATCGTGAAGATCGCGGGCACCACGCTTTCGGAAAAGAAGCTCACCGTCGAGGTGATCGACGAGATCGACCGCCAGATCCGCCGCTACCTCGGGGTCATGGTCGTCGGCAACGTCCTGGTCGGCGTGGGCACCTGGGCGGTGTTCAAGGCGATGGGGCTCAACTATCCGGAGCTCTGGGGCATGGGAGCGGCGATCCTGCACACCGCGCCCTACTTCGGCCCGGCGATGATCGCCCTCGGCGCGCTCATCGCGGGCTTCATGCAGTTCAACTCCTGGCCGCACGCGTTCGCAGTCGCGGGCGCGACGATCGTCGTGGCGACGCTCGTGGGTTCGGTGTTCCAGACCTGGCTCGCGAGCCGCGAGTCGCAGATGAACACCACCGCGACTTTCGTGGGGCTGCTCTTCTTCGCATGGATCTGGGGCGTGTGGGGCGTGCTCATCGGCATCCCGCTGCTCGCCATCGTGAAGACGGTGTGCGAGCACAACGAGGACTGGAAGCCGGTGGCGGAGCTGCTGTCGCGATAGGGCGACGTAGGCGGCGTCCGACACGTGGCACCTCAGGACGGGCCCCAGGCGCATGAGCCGGCGCCCGTCCCCCCAGAAACTTTCGCTGGCGACGCGGCTCTGTCGGATGAGGCCTTCGCGCCTCTTTCAACTTCAGGAGAAAACGCAATGAATCAAGTTCGGAAGATGGCCGCGGTGGCCGCGCTCGGGCTCCTCGCCTCGGGCACCGCCCTCGCGCAATCGACCTACGGCAGGCCCTGGCAAGGCGATTTCTGGGGCTACATCGGCGCCAGCGCCGGCGAGAGCAAGTTCCGCACGGACTGCAATCGCACCGTCACGCAGTTCGAATGCGACACGAAGGACACAGGGTTCAAGGTGTACGCGGGCGGGCGCATGACCGAATGGCTTGGCCTCGAGCTCGGATACACCGACTTCGGCCGCATCCGTGCCTCGGGCGGCGAGGTCGACGCATGGGCCGTACCGCTGTCGCTCGTCGCGGGCGTGCCTTTCGGCGACCGCTTCAGCTTCTTCGGCAAGGTGGGAGGCCTCTACGGCCGTACCGACGTCACCGCCTCGCTCGACACGTTGACCAGCACGGGGCACAAGAGCGGCTGGGGCTGGACCTACGGTGTGGGCGCGGCGTTCGCGTTCACGCCCCAGCTCCAGGTCCGCGCGGACTGGGACCGCCACAAGCTCGACTTCGCCAGCGGCCGCGAGGACGTCGACATGCTGTCGGCGGGCCTGCAGTTCCGCTTCTGATCCACGCAAGCGCACACACGGAGAACTCCATGGCGACCATCATCGCGGCAGGTTTCGAGACCATTGTCGAGGCGCAGGATGCACTCGCCCGCCTCGAGCGGGCCGGTGTCAATTCCGAGTACCTCTGCGAGTTCCGGGTGAATCCCCCGGGCATGCATGACGAAACGCCGATCGGTGGTGACCGCAATGAGTCTCCCGGTGCGCAGCACGCCGACAGCGGCGCCACCAAGGGCGCCGCTGTCGGTGCTGTCGTGGGCACGGCCGCGGGCGTGGCGATCACGCCCCTGCTGGGCCCTGCGGGCATCGTCGCGGGCGCCGGCGTGGGCGCCTATACCGGCTCGCTCGTCGGCGGCATGAAGAAGGGCGTGGACGAGACGCCGCAGCCCGACCACACCGTGCTGCGGCCGGCCGAGGCGCTGATCGCGGTGAACGTGGACGGCGCCGGCGTCGCGGAGGACGCGATCCTGCGCGCCTTCGAGCTCGCCGGCGCATGGCAGATCGAGCGAACCGAGGGACGCTGGGAGAACGGCGAGTGGGCCGACTTCGATCCGCTGTCGGCTCCGCACCTGATCGGCGGGCGCGACCCCGAAGCCGGCGCCGGGGCTCCAGCCTCGCGCTAGCGCGGACGCGCGAGCGTCGCGTCGAGGAGCTTCGCCGCGCGGTAGATCGCGGTGATCGTCGGCGTGGGAACGTCCACGAGCCGCCCCATCTCGACCACCGAGCCCACGAGGGCATCCACCTCGATCGAGTGGCCCGCCTCCACGTCCTGCAGCATCGAGGTCTTGTGGTGGCCCACGCGCGCCGCGCCGTCGATGCGCTTCTCGATCGAGATGCGGAAGGTGACGCCCAGCCGGCCCGCCACCTCCTCGGCCTCGCGCATCATCTGCGCCACGAGCTCGCGTCCCTGCGGGTCGCCACAGATGCCGGCGAGCGTCGCGCGCGTGAGCGCCGAAACGGGGTTGAACGACAGGTTGCCCCAGGCCTTGAGCCAGATCTCGTTGCGGATGTCGGCAATGACCTGCGCCTCGAAGCCGGCGCGCGCGAGCACCGCCGCGACCCGTTGAGCGCGCTCGGTGGCGATCCCGCCAGGCTCACCCAGCAACAGGCGCTGGTTGGAGATGTGCACGATGTGGCCCGGTGCCGCCTGCTCGCAGGCGATGTAGACCACGCAACCGAGGATGCGGCGCGCGGGGATCGCGTCGCGAATCGCGCCGCCCGGATCGACCGACTCGACCGCGCGGCCCGCGAGTGCCCCGCCGTGGCCGTTGAAGTACCAGAACGGGATGCCGTTCTGCATCGGGATCACGACGGTGTCCGCGTGGCACAACGCCTCGACACGGGCGGCGACTTCGGCCACCTGGTGGGTCTTGAGCGCCAGCATCACGACGTCGTAGTGACCGCTTCCGTCGGGGCCCTCGATGGCGCGAACGCTGGCGACGCGCCGCTCGGTTCCGTCGGCCTCGCGCACCACGATGCCCTGCGAGCGAAGCGCCGCGAGCGTGCGCCCGCGCGCCACGAACGTAACGTCCTCGCCGGACTCGGCGAGCTTCGCTCCGACGAACCCGCCGATGGCACCCGCGCCGATGATGCAGAATCGCATCTCGCCACTTTACCCAAACGCCGATGCGCCTCGACCTGCTCCTCGCACTGATCCTCGCGGCCCTGCCCGCGCTCGCCCAGCAGGCGCCCGACCCGGAGGCCGCGCGCCGCACCATCGCGAGCATCGAGGAGCTCCTCAAGCAGCGGCCGACCGACGCGACGCTCTATTTCTACCTCTCGCGCTTCAAGGCCGATCTCGGGGACAAGGCGGGCTCGGTCGCCGCGCTCGAGAAGGTGAACGAGCTGGGCGAAGGGTTCCTCCCCACGCGCGAGCTCGGCTTCGCCTCGATCTGGGACCACCCGCCGTTCCAGGCCGTGCGCGCCAAGCTCGAGGCGAAGCTGCCACGGCTCGACTACGCCCCGACGTCCTTCAAGCTCGAGGATCGCACGCTCATCCCCGAGGGCATCGCGCACGACCCGCACTCGGGCCGCTTCTACGTGGGCAGCATCGCGCACCGCAAGGTGATGCAGGTGGACCCCGACGGGTCGGTGAGCGAGCTTGCGGGCCTTGCCGCGCAGCTGGACGAGGTGCTCGGCCTCGCGATGGATTCTCCGCGGCGCGTGCTCTACGTGGTCAGCACCTCGGCGCTCACCGCCAAGGGCGAGAAAACGCGCCGCAACGCCGTGGTCTCCTTCGACGTGGACGCCCGGCGACTGCTCAGGCGCTACGACGTGCCGGGCGCGCAGCAGCTGAACGACGTGGCCGTGGCACCCGGAGGGCGCGTGTTCGCGAGCGATTCCGGCAGCGGCGCGATCTACGAGATCGGGGTCAAGGGCCCGGGGCCCGCCGCGCGCGAGCTGGTGCCCGCGGGCCGCATCCGCGGCACCAACGGCCTCGCCGCTTCTCCCGACGCCAAGCGCCTGTACGTGGCGCACAGCACGGGGCTCGTGGTCGTTGACATCGCCTCGGGCGAGGTGAAGCGCATGCCCAACGAGACGCGCGAGAACGTAGCGGCGATCGACGGCCTGTACGAGTGGCAGGGCCAGCTCATCGGCGTGCAGAACGTGACCTCGCCCGGGCGCGTGATCCTCATCAGCCTTTCGCGCGACGGGGCGAGCGTTGTCGGCGTGAAGACGTTGCTCTCGCACCACCACAACGCGCTCGACGAGCCCACTACCGGGGCGGTCGGCCGCGACAGCTTCTTCCTGCTCGCCGCCACCGCCGTCTCGCGCTACAACCGCGAGGGCGTGATCGAGCGCCCCGAGACGCTGCCGCAGCCTACGGTGCTGCGGATTCCGCTGCCGCGATAAATAAACGGGGCGGCGATAAATGGGGTCAGACTCCAAGGGAAATAATCGGGGTCAGACTCCAATTAAGTTAATCAGGCGTTTTCAGGGAGAAAACTGCGCGATTAACTTAATTGGAGTCTGACCCCGATTATTTCCCTCGATCAACTCAATTGGAGTCTGACCCCATTTATCGCCGCCCCGTTCATTTATCTGTCGTATCGATCCCGCCGGGACTCCACGCTGACCGGCGCCGCCGCGCGCTTGTAGGCCCACGCCATCATCGCGAGCCCGATCAAGATCATCGGCAGCGAGAGCCACTGGCCCATCGAGAGGTTGAACCGGAGCAACCCGAGGAAGTCGTCGGGCTGCCGCGCAAACTCCGCGATGAAGCGGAACACGCCGTACCCCGTGAGAAAGAGGCCCGACACGGCGCCCACCGGCCGGGGCTTCGCCGAGTAGATCCAGAGGATCACGAAGAGCGCGATCCCCTCGAGCGCGAACTGGTAGAGCTGCGACGGATGGCGCGCGACCGGATGCGCGGGATCGTGCTGCGGGAACCACATGCCCCAGGGCAGCGTCGTGTGCCGGCCCGGAAGCTCGCCGTTGATGAAGTTGCCCAGGCGCCCCGCCGCCAGCCCGATCGGGACCAGCGGCGCGATGAAGTCCATCGTTCGCAGCCACGCCTTGTGCCGGAACCGGCAGAAGACCCAGATGGCGACGAGCACGCCGAGAAAGCCGCCGTGGAAGCTCATCCCGCCCGTCCACACCTGCAGGATCTCGAGCGGGCGCGCGAGGTAATGCTCGGGCTTGTAGAACAGCACGTAGCCCAGTCGCCCGCCGAGGATGACCCCGACCACGGCGTAGAGCAGCATGTCGTCGACCTCCCGCGCGCTCACGCCGCGCCAGTCGTCGCGGTTCGCGCGCCACTTGCCGAGCACGATGAACGCGATGAAGCCGACCACGTACATGAGGCCGTACCAGCGCACCGCGAGCGGGCCGAGGCTGAAGACGACGGGATCGAACTGGGGATGGGTCAGCATCGCCGCATTATCGCAGGGGCGGCGCGCCCGAAAAGAAAAACGGCGATCGCCGTTGGCGATCGCCGCGCGTTACTGGTCAGGCCGGCGTCAGACCCAGGGGCGCATGTCGTCCGGCCCCGCGTTCGAGGGCGGCGTGAGCGTGCGGCGGCTCGACATGCCCAGGGCGATGCCCGCGATGCCGCTGAGGGCGAAGAGCGCGCTCATCACCGTGTTCATCGGCATCACGCCGAACAACAGGCCGTCGGGATTCAGCGCCGGAACGAACCCCGCCAGGCCGAGGGCCAGCAGGACGACACCGAGCAGCAGAGCGACTGTTTTCATCGAAACCCCCTAGTGGAATATGTCGTGAACTATGTTTCGACCGCGCAGGCCGTCGGGGTTCCATCGGCGCCGCGGCTGGATGGCATACCGGCGTGCCAGCGGAGTCCTACACCGATCGCATAGAATTGCCCCATGGCCAACAAATACCGCTCCTTCACCATCACCAAGGGCGTCCCGCGCTCGCCCAACCGCTCGATGCTCCGTGCGATCGGCTACAAGGACGAGGACTTCGAGAAGCCCATCGTCGGCATCGCCAACGGGCACTCGACGATGAATCCCTGCAACGCGGGCATCCAGCCGCTCGCGGACGCGGCCGACGCCGCGGCGCGCGAGGCCGGAGCGATGCCGCAGATGTTCGGCACCATCACCGTGACCGACGGCATCTCGATGGGCACCGAGGGGATGAAGTATTCGCTCGTGTCGCGCGAGGTGATCGCCGATGCCATCGAGACCGCCGCGCAGAGCCAGTTCATGGACGGCGTGCTCGCCATCGGCGGCTGCGACAAGAACCTCCCGGGCGCGATGATCGGGCTGCTGCGCATGAACGTGCCGGCGATCTGCGTCTACGGCGGCACCATCAAGCCCGGCCGCCACAAGGGGCAGGACCTGCAGATCGTCTCGGTGTTCGAGTCGGTGGGCTCGTTCACCGCGGGCAAGATGTCGCGGGAAGACTTCGAGTGCATCGAGCGGAAGGCGCTGCCCGGCGTGGGCGCCTGCGGCGGGATGTACACCGCCAACACGATGTCCTCCTCGGTGGAAGCCGTGGGCATGTCGCTGCCCTACTCATCGACCATGGCCGCCGAGGATGAGGAAAAGCGCCTGAGCGCGGCCGAGAGCATGCGCGTCCTCGTGGAGGCGGTGAAGAGCAACCTCAAGCCGAAGGACATCGTCACCCGGAAATCCATCGAGAACGCGGTCGCCGTGATCATGGCGACCGGGGGCTCGACCAACGGGGTGCTGCACTGGCTGGCGATCGCGCACGCCGCCGGCATCAAGTGGAAGCTCGACGACTTCGAGCGCATGCGCCGGAAAGTGCCGGTGCTGTGCGACCTCAAGCCCTCGGGCCGCTACGTCGCCGTGGACCTGCACAAGGCGGGCGGCGTCCCGCAGGTCATGAAGATGCTGCTCAAGCACGGCCTCATCCACGGCGAGTGCATGACGATCACCGGCAAGACCGTGGCCGAGAACCTGAAGGACGTGCCCGACGAGCCGCGCCGCGACCAGGACGTCATCCGTCCCTGGTCCAACCCGATGTACGCGCACGGCCACCTCGCGATCCTCAAGGGCAACCTCGCGCCCGACGGCTGTGTCGCCAAGATCACGGGCCTGAAGAACCCGTCGATCACCGGGCCCGCGCGCGTGTTCGATTCCGAGCCGCTCGCGATGGACGCGATCCTCAAGGACAGGATCAAGGCGGGCGACGTCGTGGTGATCCGCTACGAAGGCCCGAAGGGCGGGCCCGGCATGCGCGAGATGCTCTCGCCCACCGCGGCACTGATCGGCAAGGGTCTCGGCGAGTCCGTCGGCCTCATCACCGACGGGCGCTTCTCCGGCGGCACATGGGGGATGGTCGTGGGACACATCACGCCCGAGGCCTTCGACGGCGGCCCGATCGCGCTCATCAGGGAAGGCGACTCGGTCACCATCGACGCCAAGAAGCTCCTCATCCAGCTCAACGTGTCCAAGGCCGAGCTCGCGCGCCGGAAGGCGAAGTGGAAGGCACCGAAGCCCAAGTACACCACGGGCGTGCTGGCGAAATACGCCGCGCTGGTGCGCGACGCGAGCCACGGTGCCGTGACGGATTGACGGGAAGCCCGTCCCGGGTTCCATGGCCTACAGCGTCAAGGAAATGTTCTACACCCTGCAGGGCGAGGGCGCCCACGCGGGCCGCCCCGCCGTGTTCTGCCGCTTCGCGGGCTGCAACCTGTGGAGCGGGCGCGAGGAGGACCGCGCCACCGCCGTGTGCAGGTTCTGCGACACCGAGTTCGTCGGCACCGACGGCACGAGCGGCGGCAAGTACGACGCGCAGGGCCTGGCCGATGCCGCCGCCTCGCTGTGGCCCGCGGGCGACGCGGGCGCGCGCTTCATCGTGCTCACCGGCGGCGAGCCGCTGCTGCAGGTGGACGTCGAGCTGGTGGACGCCTTCCAGGACCGCCGCTTCTTCGTCGCCGTGGAGACCAACGGCACGATCCCGCCGCCGCGCAACCTCGACTGGGTCTGCGTGAGCCCGAAGGCGGGAGCCGAGCTCCTCGTGCGCCGCGGCGACGAGCTCAAGGTCGTGGTCCCGCAGGAAGGGCTCGACCTGGAGGCGCTGGCCGCGCTCGAGTTCGGCGTGCACTCGCTGCAGCCGATGGACGGGCCGCGGGTGAGGGAAAACACCGCGTGGGCGGTCGACGCGTGCCTGCGCGACCCGCGCTGGAAGCTGAGCCTGCAGACGCACAAGGTGATCGGCATCCGATGAGTTTCGAGATCAGCCAGAAATTCTTCTTCGAGGCGGCGCACACGCTCGCGCGCGAGGTCGAAGCCGAGGGCAGCCGGCGGATGCACGGGCATACGTACCACGCCGAGCTCGCCGTCTCCGGGCGTCCCGATCCGAAAACAGGGATGGTGATGGACCTGGCGCGGCTGCGGGCGATGGCGAGTCACGCGCGCGAAAGGCTCGACCACCGATTGCTGAACGAGGTCGAGGGGCTCGGACCGCCGACGCTCGAGAATCTCTGCGCGTACCTCTGGCGGGCGTTCGACTCCCAGGGCTGCGTCCCGAGCCGCGTCACCGTCTGGCGCGAAGGCATGGGCGATTCCTGCACCCTCACCACCGACCCGGGGAAGCGATAAGGTTGCCTCCTCCGAACGCTCGCAAGAGCTATCGGTCCAGCTCGGGATAACGGCGGAACAGGTCGTCCTCGTTGAAGGGCAGCCGCCGCTTCGAGGCGAGGTACTGCGCAAGGCGCGGGCGCGCGGCGACGCGCTCGCGCAGCCCGGCGAGCCGCGGATAGGCGGGTGAGATCCGCTTCATCGCCCGCGGAAAGGCGTAGCCCAGCCACTCCAGCATCTGGAACATCGAGAGATCGGCATACGAGTGCTTCCGGCCGACCAGGTAAGCGTTGCCGCTTGGGTTACGCGCGGCCACCGCCTCGAAATGCCCGAGGTACTTCCGGATGCGCTCCTTGATGAACCACGGCGCCGCCTTGAGCGCGGCCGGCTTCTGCTGCTCGTAGTAGAGCCCGACCGCGATCGGGTGATGCACGTTGTGGCCCTCGGTCGCGAAATCCGCGATGGTGAGCTGGAGCTGGTGCGCCCACAGCCGGCTGGCCTCGTCCTTCGGCACCAGCCCCAGGCGCGGCCCGAGGAACTGCAGGATGTTCGGGGTCTGTGCGATGACGAGCTTGCCCGCCCGCAGGAAGGGCGGCGCAAACGGCGGCCGCGCGACGCGCTCGCTTTCGAGCAAGCGCATCATCCGCGCCATCCCGTCCTTGCGCCGCGCGACATCGACGTAGTCGGCGCCAGCATCCTCTAGCGCCAGCCGGACGAACTCGCCGCGCCCCTGGATCGATGGCCAGTAGTAGAGCTCGTACTCCACCCGCCGATCATAACCGCGTGCTCAGGTCGGCGAATACGTCGTTGCCCGCCTGGGATACAGCCGCACGATCCTTCCAGCCTCGAGGCGCACCCGCTCCCCGATCGTGTAGCCGGGATCGGACGCAAAGTCGAACGACCGGTCGGCACCGCCGCCGAAATCGACGCGGACCTCCCAGCCGTAGCCGCCGCGTTCCCGGTAGCGGAGCACTGAGGTCACCGTGCCGCAGGATTCACACCGGTCGTACCCGGGCACCATCGGCCTCGCGTTGGCCGCGGGCCTCGCCGCGGGCCTTGCGAGTGAAAGCGTCATGTCGACGGCCCGCTTGGTCTCGGCGAGCTTGGCTTCGGCAAGCTTCGCTTCCGCAAGGGTGCTTTCGACGGCACGTCTCGTTTCAGCGAGCCTCGCTTCCGCGGCCTGCATCTCGTACGCGCGCTGCGAGTCGGCCATCTTCGCCTCCACCGCCTTCAGCTCGGCGGCACTCTTCAGCTCGGCGAGCTTCCACTCCGTCGCCTTCATCTCGGCGGCGCGTCTCGCCTCCGCCAGCTTCACCTCGGCGGACTTCTTCTCGGCGGCCCGCTTCGCCTCTGCAAGCTTCGTCTCGGCGACCTTCTTCTCGGCGGCGCGTTTCGCCTCGGCAAGCTTCGCTTCCGCCGCCCTCCTCTCGGCGGAACGTGCCAGCTGCATCTCGGCGGCTTTCTTCTCGGCGGCCCGTTTCGCCTCTGCCAGCTGCATCTCGGCGGCTTTCTTCTCGGCCGCCCGCTTCGCCTCTGCCAGCTGCGCCTCGGCGGCCTTCTTATCGGCCGCACGCCTGGCCTCCGCCAGCTTCACCTCGGCGGCCTTCTTCTCGGCCGCACGTTTCACCTCTGCGACCTGCATCTCGGCGGCCCTCTTCTCGGCCGCACGTTTCGCCTCTGCCACCTGCATCTCGGCGGCCTTCTTCTCGGCCGCACGTTTCACCTCTGCCACCTGCATCTCGGCGGCCTTCTTCTCGGCCGCACGCTTCGCCTCTGCCACTTGCATCTCGGCGGCCTTCTTCTCGGCCGCACGCTTCGCCTCTGCCACCTGCATCTCGGCGGCCTTCTTCTCGGCCGCACGCTTCGCCTCGGCAAGCTTCGCCTCCGCCGCCTTCTTGTCGGCCGCACGTCTCGCCTCGGCAAGCTTGGCCTCCGCCGCCCTCTTCTCGGCGGCGCGCTGCGCTTCGGCCACCTCCGCCGCCTTCCGCTCGGCGGCCTGTTTCGCCTCCGCGATCTTCGGCGCAGCCGGCTTCGCCTGGGTCGGGAATGCTTCGACCAGGCGAACGTTCGCTGCCACTGCCTTGCCGCCACCCTCGCCGACCACCTTCAGGTCCGCGACGCGGATGACGGTCGGCCGCGGCTCGGGCAAGCGCGACTCCACGACCTTCGCCTGGGCGGGCGGTGCGTCGGCCCTGACGGTCGAGTCGAGCGGAGGGGGCGCCGGCTCAGCGACCTTCGGTTGAACGGGTTCCGGTTCGGCCTGCCTCGGTTCGGGCTGCTTCGGTTCGGGCTGCTTCGGTTCGGCCTGCTTCGGTTCGGCGACCGCCACGTGCAAAACCGCAGCTTCCTGCGGCGACAGCGAATCGGCCGGCACGGCCGCACTGACAGGCGGGGAAGGGAGCGCTGCGACGGGTGGCGTAGCCGCTGGCGCCGCTTCGACCATCTCGAACTCGTCGGGCCGCGGGTCGAAGGGGATCCCGCTGGGGCGTTTTCGCCTGGGAATCAGCGGGGAGGAAGGAGCCGCGGAATCGGAGCGCGCGACCGAATCGAACGGAGACGCACCCGCGCCCTTCTGCGGGAGGAACGGCGTCCACGTATGGGCGACCATGCCGAACAAGGCAGAGCCTCCGAGGGCAATTGCGATACCGCCGACGACGAGGGCGGCCAGGGCGGAATCACCCCGCCCCTGTTTCCATTGGAGTCTCCCCATACATCCTCCCCAGGACGAACGCGCGCACTGCGAATGGAATTCTTGTCGTGTGTTCTGGGGCAATGCGCCAGGGACGCGTTCGGTTGACAGGCCCGCACAAATAACTTTCGCCCTCGGTTACAAATCGGGAAGCAGGTTTCGCGCCCGATGACGGCCCTGCCTGCCCGTAGAATTGGCCACCCGCCTTCGCGGGTGCGACGCCAAGGAGTCGTTATGCCGCTCGACACCCCCAAAAGGGGCCAGGGCGACGCCGTGCTCGACCTCATCGGCAACACACCGATGGTCGAAGCCACGCGCCTCGATACCGGTCCCTGCCAGCTCTTCCTCAAGCTGGAGAACCAGAACCCCGGCGGCTCCATCAAGGACCGCATCGGGCTGTCGATGATCGAGGCCGCGGAACGCGACGGGCGATTGCAGCCCGGCGGCACGATCGTCGAGGCGACCGCGGGCAATACGGGCCTGGGCCTCGCGCTGGTGGCCGTGCGCAAGGGCTACAAGCTGGTCCTCGTGATCCCCGACAAGATGAGCCGCGAGAAGGTCTTCCACCTGAAGGCGATGGGCGTCGAGGTGGTGATGACGCGCTCGGACGTGGGCAAGGGCCATCCCGACTACTACCAGGACATCGCCGAGAAGATCTCCGCCCAGACCGGCGCCTTCTACGTGAACCAGTTCGGCAACGAGGCCAACACCTACGCCCACGAGACGACGACCGGTCCCGAGATCTGGGAGCAGATGGAGCACAAGCTCGATGCCGTGGTCTGCGGCGTGGGCAGCTCGGGCACGCTCGCGGGGCTCACGCGCTATTTCCGCAAGGCCGCGCCGCACGTGGCGATGGTGCTCGCCGATCCCGCGGGCTCGATCCTCGTGGACCTCATCAAGACCGGCAAGCACGGCGAGGCCGGCTCCTGGCTGATCGAGGGGATCGGCGAGGACTTCGTCCCTCCGATCGCCGACCTCACGGGCGTGAAGGAGGCGTACTACATCACCGACGCGGAGAGCTTCGCGGCGGCGCGCGAGCTGCTCTCGAAGGAGGGCATCCTCGGCGGCTCGTCCACGGGGACGCTGCTCGCCGCCGCGCTCAAGTACTGCCGCTCGCGCACGAAGCCCGAGCGCGTGGTCTCGCTGGTGCCCGACAGCGGCAACAAGTATCTGTCGAAGATGTTCAACGACAACTGGCTCGCCGACCAGGGCTTCCGCGAGCGCGCGCGCTACGGCGACCTGCGCGACTACATCGGCCGCCCGGTCGAGGAGCGCGCGACCGTGAGCGTCGGGCCCGAGGACACGCTGCTCACCGCCTTCAACCGCTTCAAGTTGAACGACGTCTCCCAGCTCCCGGTGCTCGAGGGCGAGAGGATCGTCGGCCTCATCGACGAGTACGACGTGCTGCGCGCGGTGCAGAGCCGCGCCTCGCACTTCCGCGACCTCGTGCGCAAGCACATGACCTCGGACCTCGAGACGCTCGCCCCGGGCGACACGCTCGACCAGGTGATCGCCATCCTCGACCGCGACCACGTGGCCATCATCGCCGAGGGTGATACCTTCCACGGCCTCATCACCCGCATCGACCTCCTGAACCACCTCCGACGGAAAGCCAAGTGAAGAACCCGAAGACGCCGCCCCGCTTCGCCACGCGCGCCATCCACGCGGGGCAGCCCGCCGATCCCCAGACCGGCGCGGTCATCACGCCGATCTACGCCACCTCCACGTACGCCCAGGAGAGCCCGGGCAGGCACAAGGGACTCGACTACGGGCGCTCGCACAACCCCACCCGCTGGGCATACGAGAAGTGCCTCGCCGACCTCGAGGGCGCGAAGCACGGCTTCGCGTTCTCCTCCGGAATGGCGACCACCTCGGCGATCCTGGAGCTGCTCGACTCCGGCTCGCACGTCGTGGCGCTGGACGACCTCTACGGCGG
>Ga0111539_10004323_pt1 | contig 18597 bp, 14 predicted proteins | sample RhiMethybrSRZTD1_FD_79667 | JGI IMG/M metagenome (GOLD analysis project Ga0111539, IMG submission 79667) | Populus rhizosphere microbial communities from Tennessee, USA - Rhizosphere MetaG P. TD hybrid SRZTD1 (version 2) (version 2) | ecosystem: Host-associated > Plants > Roots > Rhizosphere >... | reverse complement strand
GTGCAGGGCCGGTTCAAGGACTACATCGCCATGCCCAAGTTCAACCTGTACCAGTCGCTGCACACCACGGTGATCGGGCCGCAGGGCAAGGCGGTCGAGGTGCAGATCCGCACGTGGGAGATGCACGCCCGCGCCGAGCAGGGCGTCGCCGCCCACTGGGCCTACAAGGACCGCGACACCAACGCGGCCGACATGCCCTGGCTCAACCGCATCGTCGACTGGCAGTCCGAGACCAGCGATCCCGACGAGTTCATGCAGCGGTTGAAGGTCGACCTCGAGCAGGACGAGGTCTTCGTCTTCACTCCCAAGGGCAAGGTCGTGACGCTGCCGGTGGGGGCCACGCCGATCGACTTCGCCTACGCCATCCACACCGAGGTCGGGCACGCCTGCATCGGCGCCCGGGTCAACGGGCGCCTCGTGCCGCTCGACTCGACGCTGTCGTCCGGCGACACGGTCGACATCTTCACCTCCAAGGTCGAGGGCGCCGGCCCGTCGCGCGACTGGCTGCAGATCGTGGCGACGCCCCGGGCGGCGTCGAAGATCCGCCAGTGGTTCTCGCGCGAGCGGCGCGAGGACGCCATCGAGTCGGGGCGCGACGACCTGGTCAAGGCGCTGCGCCGCGAGGGCCTGCCGGTGCAGAAGCTGCAGGCGGGCAACCTGCTGTCCGAGACCGCCAAGGCGATGAACTACGGCGACCTCGAGGCGCTGTACGCCGCCATCGGCGAGAGCCACGTCTCGGCGCAGGCGGCCGCGGCCCGGGTGGCCAAGACGCTGCGCGACGGCGGGCCCGAGCAGGAGGAGACCCTGCCCACGACGGTGCGCGAGCCCCGGCGCTCGCGTCCCAACCGGGGCCCGGCCGGCGTCCACGTCGAGGGTCTCGACGACGTGTTCGTGCGGCTGTCCCGCTGCTGCACCCCCGTGCCCGGCGACGAGATCATCGGCTTCGTGACCCGGGGCAGGGGCGTGTCGGTGCACCGCGCCGACTGCGCCAACGCCGTGTCGCTGGTCGAGGGCCAGGGCGACCGGCTCATCGACGTCGAGTGGGACCTCGAGCCGGGCGGCGTGTTCATCGCCTCCATCGAGGTCAAGGCGCTCGACCGGGCCCGGCTGCTGCGTGACGTGACCGCGGCGTTCGCCGACCACCACGTCAACATCCTCACGTGCACGACCCAGACGGGGTCCGACCGGGTGTCGAAGATGCGCTTCGACATGGAGCTCGGCGACCCGTCGCACCTCGATTCCCTGCTGTCGACGATCCGGGGCATCGACTCGGTGTACGACGCCTACCGCGTCGTCCCCGGCAAGGGCGGCTGATCCGCTCGATGTCGGTGCCGGCCGCGGCGAGAGCGGCCGGGCACCCCGCCGCCCCGCACGACAGCCGCGGTGAACCCGGTTCGGCGGGTCTCCGGGGCGGCAGTAGCCTCGCGACGACATGAGCGAGCGCCCCAGTGAGCGTGGCCCGAGCGGCCCGGCCGACCGCGATGTGCCGGCAGCGCGTCCCGAGACGTTTCGCGCCCCCATCGGCACGCAGGACGTGCTGCCGCCCCAGTCGGCCCGCTGGCAGGCGCTGATCGCCACGTTCGCCGGGGTGGCCGAGCGGTTCGGGTACGGGCTCGTCCACGGCCCGCTGTTCGAGGACCTCGGCGTGTTCCAGCGGCTCGGCGCCGGCACCGACGTGGTCCGCAAGGAGATGTACGACTTCCACGACAAGGGCGACCGGCACATGGCGCTGCGCCCCGAGGCCACCGCGTCGGTGGCGCGGGCCTTCGTGCAGCACCGGCCCCCGACGCCGTGGAAGGTGTGGTGCGTCACGCCGGCGTTCCGCTACGAGCGGCCCCAGGCCGGCCGCCTGCGCCAGCACCACCAGGTCGACGTCGAGGTGCTCGGCGCGGCCGACCCCGACGTGGACGTCGAGATCGTCTCGCTCGGCGCCGCCTACCTCGCCGCCCTGGGCCTCACCCGGTGGCGCCTGGTCGTCAACACGATGGGCACACCCGCCGACCGGGCCGCCTACGCCGGCACGCTCACCGCGTGGCTGCGCGAGAGGGCCGACGCCCTGGCGGACGACGACCGCGAGAAGGTCGAGACGCACCCGCTGCGGGTGCTCGACTCGAAGCGGCCCGAGACGCAGGCGGTCGTGGCCGACGCCCCCCGCATCGCCGACGTGCTCGACGACACCTCGGCGGCCCACTTCGCCCGCGTGCAGGCGGGCCTGGCCGCGCTCGGCATCCCGTTCGCGGTCGACACCAGCCTGGTCCGGGGCCTCGACTACTACACGCACACCCTGTTCGAGTTCCAGAGCGAGGCGCTCGACACGGCCCAGTCGACGATCATCGGCGGCGGCCGCTACGACGGCCTCGTCGAGCAGCTCGGCGGGCCGCCCACGCCCGGCATCGGCTTCGGCTCCGGCATCGAGCGGATGCTGCTGGCGTGCGATGCCGAGGGGGTCTTCGCGGCCCCGGCGTCGGCGCTCGACGTGTTCGTGGTCGACGCCACCGACGGCACGTCCGCCCGCGACCTGGCCCACGAGCTGCGCACCGCCGGGCTGCGCACCGACCGGGCGTTCGAGGGCCGGTCGATGAAGTCGCAGATGAAGTCCGCCGGCCGGTCCGGGGCCCGCGTGGCCGTGATCGTCGGCGAGAGCGAGGCCGCCGACGGCAGCGCCGTCGTGCGCGACCTCGGTCGCGGCGAGCAGGAGACCGTCCCGCGCGACCAGGTGGTCGAGCGGGTCCGCAAGGTTCTGGAGGCACAGTGAGCGAGCGGAGCGAGCGAACCACGGGCACGGTGCGTCGCCCGGCCCGACGGGCCGGGTCGTCGCGGCGCGCGTCCCGAGGGGTGCGCCGGTGAGCACCGAGTACCCCCCGGCCTTCGGCCTGCGCACCCATTGGTGCGGTGAGCTGCGGCCCGAGCACATCGGGCAGACCGTGTCGGTCTGCGGGTGGGTGGCCCGCCGGCGCGAGCACGGCGAGCACCTGGCCTTCATGGACCTGCGCGACCGCGAGGGCGTCGTCCAGTGCGTCATCGACGGGTCGGTCGACGTGCGCAGCGAGTGGGTCGTCCGCGTCACCGGGGTCGTGCGGGCCCGGCCCGACGGCACCGCCAACCCCGAGCTCGCCACCGGCGAGGTCGAGATCGGCGAGTGCGCGGTCGAGGTGCTCAACGTGGCCGAGCCGCCGCCGTTCCCCGTGGCCGAGCGGGTCGACACCGACGAGACGGTCCGCCTGCGCCACCGCTACGTCGACCTGCGGCGCGACCGCATGCAGCGCAACCTGCGCGCCCGGGCGACGGCCAACAGCGCCATCCGCCGTTCGATGGAGTCGCAGGGGTTCGTCGAGATCGAGACGCCGATGCTGATCGCCTCGACCCCCGAGGGGGCCCGCGACTTCGTCGTGCCGTCGCGCCTGCACCCGGGGTCGTTCTACGCCCTGCCGCAGAGCCCCCAGCTCTTCAAGCAGCTCTGCATGGTGGGCGGCGTCGACCGCTACTTCCAGATCGCCCGCTGCGTGCGCGACGAGGACCTGCGGGCCGACCGCCAGTTCGAGTTCATGCAGCTCGACGTCGAGGCCAGCTTCGTCGGCCAGGACGAGGTGCTGGCGTTCGTGTCCGAGGCGATCCGGGCCTGCACCGCGGCGGTGGCCGGGGCCGAGGTGGGGGCGATCCCCTCCATGACCTGGCACGAGGCCATGGAGCGCTACGGGTCCGACAAGCCCGACGTCCGCTTCGGCATGGAGCTGGTCGAGCTCACCGAGGTGTTCGCGGCCACCGAGTTCAAGGCGTTCATGGACCAGACGGTCAAGGGCGTCCGCGTGCCGGGCGGCGCCGAGCTGTCGCGCAAGCGGCTCGACGACCTGACCGACAAGGCCAAGCGGTGGGGCGCCAAGGGGCTCGTGTGGATGCGGGTCACCGAGGACGGGCTCGACAGCCCTGTCGCCAAGTTCCTGTCCGAGGCCGAGCTGGGGGGCATCCGGTCGTCCCTGGCGGCCGAGGCCGGCGACCTCGTGCTGCTCGTCGCCGACGAGCGCACGGTCGTCCGTCACGTCCTCGGCCTGCTCCGGCTCGAGCTGGGGCGCCCGCCGGTGACCGAGGGCGGCCTGCACTTCCTGTGGGTCGTCGACTTCCCCCTGTTCGAGGGCGTCGGCGACGACGGCAGCCCGGTGCCGGCCCACCACCCGTTCACGATGCCGCACGTCGACGACGTCGACCTGCTCTCGTCGAGCGAGCCCGCCGACCTGTTGCGGGTGCGGTCGCAGGCCTACGACCTGGTGCTCAACGGGTGGGAGCTCGGCTCGGGATCGGTCCGGATCCACCGCTCCGACGTGCAGCAGCAGATCTTCGGGCTGCTCGGCATCGGCGAGGACGAGGCGCAGGCCAAGTTCGGCTTCCTGCTCGACGCCTTCCGCTACGGGGCGCCGCCGCACGCCGGCTTCGCCTTCGGCATCGACCGGCTGGTGGCGTTGCTGGTGGGCGAGGAGAACATCCGCGAGGTCATCGCCTTCCCGAAGACCCAGTCGGGCGCCGATCCCCTCACCAACGCCCCGACCCCCATCGAGCCCCGCTACCTCGACGAGCTGGGCCTCCGACTTCTGCCCCGCAAGGCCTGAGGACCTCGACCGTGGCGCCCCGCGGTCGTCGCGACCCGCCGCGCCCGCGAGGCGTGACGGCCGCGCCCCGGCTGCCCGACCCCCGCGACCCCGTCGACCTCGCGGACCTCGACGACGACCGCACGGTCGACGCCGCCCACATCGAGGGCGCCGCGGTGGGCGCCGAGATCGACCAGCTCGTGCTCCGGGGCACCTCGCTGGCGGGATGCCGCCTCACCGGCACCACGCTGTCGGGGCTCGAGCTGGTCGACGTGGTGCTGAGCGACTGCGACCTGTCGGGGGCCACGCTGGCGGGGGCGGCGCTGCGGAGGGTCACCTTCGAGCGGTGCCGGCTCTCCGGCCTGGTCGCGAACGACCTCACGGCCGCCGACGTGACCTGGCGCGACTGCCGCGCCGACGAGGCGTGGCTGCGGTCGGTCCGCCTCGAGCACTGCGACCTGGTCGACTGCGAGCTCACGGCCAGCGACTGGTACGGCGCCCGCGTCGAGCGGTCGCGGCTGCTCCGGTGCCGGCTCGACGACAGCGAGCTGTCGACCGCCGAGCTGCGCGACGTCGCCCTGCACGGGTCGTCGCTGGCCGGGGTGCGGGGAGCGGCGCTGCGCGACGTCGTCATCGGCAGCGACCAGGTGGTCGAGGTGGCGGTCGCGCTGTTCGCCACGCTGGGCATCGCCGTCGACGACGACGCGGGCGACGATCCGGGCGATGCCGGGGTCGCACCACCGACCTGACGACGCGGGCGCCGGGCGTCCGGGCGACGAGGACCGGCCCCCGGCGCCGGGCTGGACGGTGCCGGGTCTGACGTTGCCGGGTGGGGCAGGGCCGGGTCCCGATCGGCGCCGTCCCGGCGTGAGCGCTCGGCCCGGCGGCAGGCGGTGCGGCGCCGCCCCCGTCAGAGCCTGTCGAGGAGGTGGTCGATGACCTCGGCGAGGTCGTCGCGCCGCCTCTGCCAGCGCGTCCCGGCCAGGCGGATGCCCCCGCTGCCGACCATCGCCCCCGCGGGCAGGGCGGCGATCACCAGGCCGGCCTCGCCGAGCAGCGCGCCGGTCAGCCCCGTCACGACCGTGACGGCGGTGCCGGCCGCCGCGCCGCCGGCGACCGCGTTGGTGCGGCTGGTGGCCATGTCGGCCTCGACGCGCACGAGCGTGCGGTCGTCGGCTGCGGTCACCACGACGTCGACCATCGTGAGGCCCTCGAGCTTGATGGCGCCGCCGAAGTCGAGCTTGCGGCGCAGGCTCGCGACCAGGTCGGCCCGGTGCCGGTACAGCGACCGGTCACCCGACCGCCGGCGGAGCTCGAACATCTGCGTGCGCAGGTAGCGGTCGACCATCGCCTGGACCTCGCCCGGGCGGCGGTCGACGAGGCGCTGGGCGGCCACCCGGCGGCCGGCGAGCGCCCGATCGGCGCGCCGACCCCGGCGCCCGGTGGGCTCGGGCGGCAGCGCGCCCACGCGCAGCTCGGCCACCGCCCGGCGGACGGCGGCGGCGGACAGGCCGACCTCGGTGGCGGCCTCCTCGATGGCGGCGGCGTCGTAGACGGCCGGTCCGGCCGACTCGTCGTCGGCGGCGTCCAGCTCCGCGGCCCGACGCAGCACCAGCGCGACCTCGTCGCTGGTCAGCCGAGCCGGGGGCCGGGTGTCGGTCACGACCCCATTCTCTCGCACCGGACGAGCCGCGCCACTGTCGGTCGGTCGCCGACCGACCGCCCGTGGCGGGGGCGGCCCGGCGCGGCATCCTGAGCCGCATGCGTGCGATGACCGTGACCAGCTTCGGCGGCCCCGAGGTCCTCCAGCCGGCGGACCTGCCCCGCCCGGAGCCGCTGCCCACCGAGGTGCTCGTGCGGGTGGTGGCCGCGGGCGTCAACCCCGTCGACTGGAAGACGCGGGCCGGCAAGGGCATGGCCGCCGTGCTGGGCGAGCCGCCGTTCGTGGTGGGGTGGGACGTCGCCGGCGTGGTCGAGGCGGTCGGCCACGGGGTGACCCTGCTGGCTCCGGGCGACGAGGTCTTCGGCCTGCCGTGGTTCCCGCGTGCCGCCGGCGCGTACGCCGAGTACGTGACGGCACCGTCGCGCCAGTTCGTCCGGAAGCCCCCCGGGCTCAGCTTCGAGCAGGCCGGCGGCCTCGCCCTGGCCGGCCTGACCGCGTGGCAGATCCTGGTCGACACGGCCAACGTGCAGCCGGGACAGCGTGTCCTCGTCACCGCGGCCGCCGGCGGGGTCGGACACGTCGCCACCCAGGTGGCGAAAGCACGCGGCGCCCTCGTCCTCGGCACCGCGAGGGCGGAGAAGCACGAGGCGCTGCGCCGGTTCGGGGTCGACGAGCCCATCGACTACACGGCCGCCGACGTCGCCGAGGTGGCGGGCAGCGTCGACGTCGTGGTCGACCTCGTCGGGGGCAGCGCCGACCTCGCCGCCACGCTCGGGCCGGGCGGACTGTTCGTCAACGTGCCGTCGGCCGCACCCGCCGACCTGGCGGGAGCGGTGGAGGCCCGGGGTGCCACCTACACGGGGTTCCTCGTCGAGCCCGACCACGAGGGCCTGTTCGCCCTGTCGCAGATCGTGGAGGACGGCGAGCTGACGGTCGAGGTGGCCCGGACCTTCCCGCTCACCGCCGCCGCCGAGGCCCACGCCGTCGGCGAGGAGGGCCGCACGACCGGCAAGCTCGTCCTCACGCTCTGAGCCGGCGGCGTCGCGACGTCTCCCGCGAGACCGGCCGGACGCGCCGGGGCGACACGAGGGGGTGGACCCTCGTCAGGACGGCCCGTCCGCGAACGCGTCGCCCTGGCGGCGCACGAGGTCGACGAGGTCGCCGATGGCCACGTTGACGTCGACGAGGTGCAGGCCCCACGTCGGGCCGAGGTCGCCGCCGATGTCGGTGCCCCGCTGATCGGTGGGTCCGGACCCGACGGTGACCGCCAGGTACGTGGCCCCGTCGGTGGTGGTGCACTGGCCCCGGACGTAGTCGGGCATCGTCACCCAGCCGGTGTCGAGGAGGGCGAGGCGGTCCATCGTGGCCGCGGCCACGTCTCCGGACAGGGCGCCGGCGGGGATGGCGGTGGGGAAGTAGGGCTCGAGGGTCGCGGCGCCGCCGCCCAGGGCGGCCGGGTTGACGCACGCGGCCTCGTTGCCCGCCGTGCGGGCGCGACCGAACAGGGCCTCGGGCGGCGGCGGGGAGTCGGCCGGGAACGTCGCGTAGGTGACCACGCAGCCGGTCTGATCGTCGGCCTCGCACAACGGCACGTGGCCGAACGTGCCGCCGACCACCTGTCCGTCGGGAACCTCGATCGTCGTGCCGAGCAGGAGCGCGGACACGAGCCGGTCGCGCAGGGCGGGCTGGTCGTCGATCTCGCGCCTGATCAGCTCGGTGAGGATGCCGGCCCCCTGCGAGTGGCCGATGAGCACGACCCCGCGGCCCTCGTTGTCGTTGGCCATGTAGTGCTGGAACGCGTCGAGCACGTCGGCGTAGGCGGTCGCCCGTGCCTCCTCGCCGGCGGCGCCGCCCCCACCGCCGATGGCCGAGATCGTGCGCTGCCGGTAGACGGGCGCGTACACCCGGCACGCACCGGTGAACCGGGCGGCCTGGTTGCGGGCGACCCAGACCTCCTGGTTCTCGGCCACCGCCAGGTCGGCGGTGAGGCCGGCGTCCTGGCTGACCGTGGGGTACACGTAGAAGCAGTCGACGGGTGGGTCGTCGGCGACGACGTGGTCGACCGGCTCGGTCGACAGGTCGGCGGCGACGGCCGTGGCGTCGAGGTCCTCGCCGGCGCAGACGTCGCCCTCGACGTCGGGGCGACAGAGCCAGTTGGCGTCGTCGGCGTAGACGTCGCTGGTGTGACCGTCCCACCCCGCCGGCAGCGCCGCCTGCCGGCCGCTCTCGTCCTCGGCCGCGTCGGCGTCGGTGCCGCCGTCGGAGGAGCAGGCGGCCGCGCCGAGGATGAGCACCGCGGCCAGCACCCGCACGGCGACCCCCCTCGCGCGCCTGCGATCCGCCGCGGCGCGGCCTGTCCCGACGTGTGCCATGGTCCGAGCCCCCTCCGCCGGTGCTGCCGACCGGCGGTCGGAACGGTACCGACCCGCGGGCGACTCTGTAGCCTCGCCCGGGATGGCACCACGGTCGGCGAGCGGTGGAGCGGCGGGCGGGGGGAACGACCTGTTCGCGGCCGCCGCGGAGGACCGGCTGGCCCAGCAGGCACCGCTGGCGGCGCGGCTGCGGCCCATGCGCCTCGACGACATCGTCGGGCAGGACGACCTGGTCGGTCCCGGGCGTCCGCTCCGGGTGCTGGTCGAGTCCGACCGCCTGTCGTCGGCCATCTTCTGGGGTCCGCCGGGCACAGGGAAGACCACCCTCGCCCAGGTCATCGCCCGGCACACGGCCAAGGCCTACGAGCAGCTGTCGGCCGTGTCGGCCAGCGTGAAGGACGTCCGCGAGATCGTCGCCATGGCCGGCCAGCGCCTCGGCGAGCGGGGCCAGGGCACGATCCTGTTCCTCGACGAGGTCCACCGCTTCAACAAGGCCCAGCAGGACGCCCTGCTGCCGTCGGTCGAGAGCGGGCTGCTGGTGCTGGTCGGTGCCACCACCGAGAACCCGTACTTCGAGGTCAACGCTCCGCTGCTGTCGCGCTCGACGCTGTTCCGGCTGCAGCCGCTCGGGCCCGAGGCCATCGGGCGGCTGCTGCGGAAGGGGCTCGAGGCCGAGGGAGCCGAGATCGACCCCGAGGCCCTCGACCACCTCGCCGAGCGCGCCGGGGGCGACGGGCGGCACGCGCTCACCAGCCTCGAGGTGGCGGTCGCCCTCGCCCGGGCTCGCCGGCCCGACGCGGGCACGCCCACCGTCGGCGTCGCCGACGCCGAGGCCGCGCTCGGCACCAAGCTGCACCGCTACGGCCGCGACGAGCACTACGACGTGATCTCCGCGTTCATCAAGAGCCTGCGCGGCTCCGATCCGCAGGCCGCGCTGCACTACCTGGCCCGCATGCTCGAGGCCGGCGAGGACGCCCGTTTCATCGCCCGCCGCCTCGTCATCCTGGCGAGCGAGGACGTGGGTGAGGCCGACCCGATGAGCCTGGTCGTGGTCACGTCGGCCGCCCACGCCGTCGAGTACGTCGGGCTGCCGGAGGCGCAGCTCAACCTGGCCCAGGCCGTCGTCCACCTGGCCACGGCCCCCAAGTCGAACCGCGCCGCGGCCGGCATCTGGCAGGCCCGCGCCGACGTGGCCAAGGGCGTCGGCGGAGAGGTGCCGGTGCACCTCCGCGACGCCCACTACCGCTCGGCCACGTCGCTCGGGCACGGCGTGGGCTACGACTATCCTCACGACGACCCGCGGGGGTGGGTCGACCAGCAGTACCTCCCCGACGACGCACGCGACGCCGTCTACTACCGGCCCTCGCACCACGGCTACGAGCAGGAGATCGCCGACCGCATGGACCGACTCGCCGACGACGGGCCCGACGACGGCGACGGTCGAAGGGGGCGTCCGTGAGCGAGCGCAGCGAGCGAACCAGCAGCGCGGCGCGCTCGTCGGCCCGGAGGGCCGGGTGTACGGCGCGCTCGTCGGTCCGAAGGGGGCGCCCGTGAGCGCCGCCGACCTGGCCGCCGTCATCGTGGCGGCCTGCAGCGTCGTGGCGGTGGTGCTGCTGGCCGTCGGCGTGATCTCGCTGGTCCGCACGCTGCGGGCGCTGCGCGAGGTCACCACGGTCCTGCGCACCGAGACCGCCCCGGTGCTCGACGACCTCCGCGACACCATCGAGGCCGCCAACTACGAGATCGTGCGCCTCGACGGCCTGGTGTCGACCGCCGAGTCGGTCACCGGCACGGTCGACTCGGCGTCACGCCTGGCCTACATCGCCATGGCCAACCCCGTCATCAAGGGCGTGGCCTTCGCCAGCGGCACGGCCAAGGCCGCACGCCGCCTCCGCGGACGCAAGGCCGAGGGCTGATGCCCCGGCGCACGTTCTGGTTCACGACCGGGGCCACGGCGGGGTTCGGCGGGGCCATGTGGGTGCGGCGCCAGGTCCTGCGCACCGTGCGGCGCTACACCCCCGAGCAGGTGCAGGCCGACGTGAGCAGCTCGGTCCGCCGCCTCGGCACCGACCTGCGGGCGGCCGTCACCGAGGGCCGGTCGGCCATGGCCGACCGCGAGGCCGAGCTGCGCGCCGAGCTGCGCGCCGGCGCCGGCCCGGGACCGGTCGCACCCGAGGGGGCGGCGCCCGACGAGCCGGCCGCCGCCCCCGTGCACACGGCGGGCCGCGCGGGCAACCGGCGCAGGCGATCGCGCCACGCCCACCTAAGCTGAACGGCACATATGGCACCGCGCACCGCCTCTGAGCTGCGACGCGCCTGGACCGAGTTCTTCGGCGCCCGGCAGCACACGATCGTCCCGTCGGGCAGCCTCGTCCCGACCCACCCGAGCGCGCCCATGTTCACCAACTCGGGCATGATGCCGTTCGTCTCCTACTTCCTGGGAGAGGAGGCGGTGCCCTACGTGCCGCCGCGGGCGGCGTCGGTGCAGCGCTGCGTCCGGGCCGGCGGCAAGCACAACGACCTCGACGCCATCGGTCGGTCGCTCCGCCACCTCAGCTTCTTCGAGATGCTGGGCAACTTCAGCTTCGGCGACTACTTCAAGCCCGACGCCATCGCCTGGGCGTGGCAGTTCGTCACCGAGGTGCTCGAGATCGACGGCGACCGCCTGTGGGTCACCGTGCACACGAGCGACGACGAGGCCGAGGACCTGTGGGCCGACGAGGTCGGGTTCCCCCGCGAGCGCATCCAGCGCCTGGGCAAGGACAACTTCTGGGAGATGGGCGAGACCGGTCCCTGCGGTCCGTCGTCCGAGATCTTCTTCGACTACGGCCCCGAGGTGGGGCCCGAGGGCGGTCCCGCCAACCCCGACGCCGAAGCCCGCTACGTCGAGATCTGGAACCTCGTCTTCCCCCAGTTCCTGCGCGGGACCGACGGGCAGCTCAGCGACCTCCCCAAGAAGAACATCGACACCGGCGCCGGGCTCGAGCGCATGCTCGCCGCCCTCGCCGGCAGCCCCAGCCTCTACGCGGCCGACACGCTCGCCGCCCTGGTCGACGAGGCGCAGTCGGTCACCGGCCACCGGCTCGGCCGGTCCGACCTCGGCGACATCGCGCTGCGGCTCATGGCCGACCACGCCCGCACGATGACCTTCCTCGTCGCCGACGGCGTCATCCCGTCGAACGAGGACCGCGGCTACGTGCTGCGGCGCATCATCCGGCGCGCCATCCGCTTCGCCTACCTGCTCGGCGTCGAGCGCCCCGTGCTGCCGGCCATGGTCGAGCGCACGATCGACATCATGGGCGACGCCTACCCCGAGGTCGTCGACGGCCGCGACCTGGTGCTGCCGATCATCACCCGCGAGGAGGAGTCGTTCCGGCGCACGCTGGCCACCGGGTCGCAGATCCTCGACACCCAGCTCGACAGGCTCGAGCCCGGCGGCACCCTGCCGGGCGCGGTCGCCTTCCAGCTGCACGACACCTACGGGTTCCCGTTCGAGGTCACGCAGGAGACGGCCGACCTGCGGGGCTTCGCGGTCGACGTCGCCGGGTTCGAGTCGGCGATGGACGACCAGCGGGCCCGCGCCCGCGCCGCGGCCAAGGGCGGCGGGGTCGCCACCGGCGACGAGGTCACCGACACCCAGCGCGTGCTGGCCGAGAACGGGCCGACCGTGTTCACCGGGCGCGACGAGTACGAGACGCAGGCCACGATCGTCGGCATCGTCGGCGACGGGCTCTACCTCGACCGCACGCCCTTCTACGCCGAGTCGGGCGGGCAGGTCGGCGACACGGGCCACATCGTCACGCCCACGGGGGTCGTCGACGTGGTCGACACGACCTACGGGCTGCCGGGCCTGCACAAGCACACGTTCGTCGTGCGCGAGGGCACGGTCGAGGTCGGCCAGGCGGCCGACGCGCGCATCGACGGGGCGCGGCGCGACGCGATCCGCCGCAACCACACCGGCACCCACGTCCTGCACTGGGCGCTCCGCGAGGTCCTCGGCTCCCACGTCAAGCAGCAGGGCTCGCTGGTCGCGCCCGACCGGCTGCGGTTCGACTTCAGCCACTTCGAGCCGGTCAGCGCCGAGCAGATCCAGGCGATCGAGGACCTCGCCAACGGCGAGATCCTCGACAACGCCCCGGTGCACCACTTCGAGACGACCATGAACGAGGCGCGCGACCTCGGCGCCATCGCCTTCTTCGGAGACAAGTACGGCGAGATCGTGCGGGTGCTCGAGGCGGGGCGGCACTCGATCGAGCTGTGCGGCGGCACCCACGTGCGCCGGCTCGGCGACATCGGCCCGGTCAAGATCGTGTCCGAGGGGTCGATCGGCTCCAACCTCCGCCGGCTCGAGGCCGTCACGGGCTTCGGTCCGATCGACCGCCTCCGCCAGGAGGAGGCGCTGGTGGCGCGTGCGGCAGAGGCGCTCGGCACCACGTCCGACGAGCTGCCCGCCGCGGCCGAGAAGCTGCGCAGCGAGATCAAGGCCGCCCGGGCCGAGATCACGAGCCTGCGCAGGCAGGCCGCGGGCAACCGGGCGGCCGAGCTGGCCGCCGGCGCGGTCGACGGCGTGGTCGTGGCCCGCGTCGACGGCACCCCGCGCGACGACGTGCGTGAGCTGGCCCTGGCGGTGAAGCAGCGTCCCGGCATCCGGGCCGTCGTCATCGGCGGCGAGCCCGAGGGCGGCGGCGTGGCGCTGGTGGCGGCAGTGGCCAAGGATGCGGGGCTCGAGGCCAGGACCCTGATCGCCGACGCCGCCCGCACGGTGGGCGGGGGCGGCGGGGGCAAGAACCCCGAGCTCGCCGTGGCGGGGGGGCGCGACCCGTCGCGCCTCGACGAGGCGCTCGACCAGGCCCGGGCGGCCGCCGGCACCGCGTGAGCGCGCGGCGCACGGGCGGCGCGCCCCGGCGCGGGGCACGGTGACGAGGGCGCTCGCCCTCGACCTGGGTACGCGGCGCATCGGCGTCGCGCTGTCCGACAGCGCCGGCACCGTGGCCACGCCCTACGAGACGGTCCACCGCTCGGGCGACCGGGGGCGCGACCATCGACGCATCGCCGAGCTCGTCACCGACACCGACGCCGACGTGGTGGTCGTCGGCCTGCCCCTGTCGCTCGACGGTGGCCGGGGGCCGGCCGCGACCGCGATCCTCGACGAGGTCGACGTGCTCGCGGCCGCGGTCCCGGTCGAGGTGGTGACGTGGGACGAGCGGCTGTCGACGGTCGAGGCGCAGCGCAGCATGCGCACCATGGGCGTGCGCAGGGACAAGCGACGCCAGATCGTCGACCAGCTCGCTGCTACGGTGATCCTCCAGTCGTGGCTGGATGCTGGAGAGCCACGTAGATCTCAGAGATCGCCGTGATCGCACCGATCGCTCCGACTGCGACCGTGCGCGTCGGGGACGGCCCAGGCCGGCCCGGGCGTGCGCTGCCGTCGGTCCACACGTAGGGACACACGCACGCCGCATGTCGTTCTCCGACGAAGACGAGCCCGGGCGCCAGGGGCGCCGCCGCGGTCGCCGCCGTGGCCAGGACCCGTCGGGGGGCGGCTTCGACGACTTCTGGGGCCGCGAGAGCACGGGCGGCGGCGGTCGTCGCCGCCGTGGCGATGCGGCTCCCGACCGCGACCCGTCCGACGTCAGCGACCTCAGCGGGCGGCCCGCGCGCCGGGCGCCCGATCCCGCCCCGACGCCCCCGGCGCCGGCCGAGCGGGGCGCGCGGTCTCCCTCCCGTCCGGTGCGCGACCCTGCCGGCGGCCGCCGCCGCGGTGGCTGGCCGCCCGATCCCGCCCCGACCGCGCCGCCGCGCCGCGGTCCCGAGCGGGTCGCCGGGCCCGAGCGGGCCGAGCGCCCCGAGCGTGGGGTCGGCGGACGAGGCCGGGCCCCGGGTGGGCCGCCCCCGGGGGGTCCACCGCCGCGTGCGGTCCCGCCGGCCGCCTCGGCAGCGCCCCGCCGACCGGTCGGTGCGCAGGCCGCGCTCGAGCGCCGGCGCGCCCTGGAGTCCGGTGAGCAGGCCGCGCTGCCGCCCACGGCGCCGCCCGTGGGCTACCGCACCTCCCGCGAGGTGGGGGCCAGGGCCGACAGCCGCATGCTCGCCCCGCCGCGCACGACGCGTCGCTGGTCAGACCCCCAGACCTACGGTGACGACGGCTACGGTGACGACGCGTACACCGACGACTACGACGACGTCCACGACGACTTCGGCGACGCCGATCTCGACGACCTGCCCAAGCGGCGGGGCTGCCGGCGGGCGCTGATCGCCCTCGCGGTGCTCGTGGTCGTGGCGATGGTGGCCGGGTGGTTCGGCTGGTCGTGGGTCCAGGGCAAGATCGACCCGGCGGGCGGTCCCGGCGACTCCGTGCTCGTCGACATCCCCGAGGGCACCAGCACCGCGGGCGTCGGCGACGTCCTGGCCGAGGCCGGCGTGATCTCCGACGCCACGGTGTGGGACTGGTACACGAAGCTCCGCGACGTGGGCACGATCAAAGCGGGCCGCTACGAGATGCGGCTCGACTCGTCGTTCACCGAGGCGCTGGACGATCTGAAGGCCGAACCGCTGCCCCCCGAGGTCGCGGGCATGGTCACCATCCCCGAGGGGCTCACCCAGGCGCAGGTCGCGGCGCGGCTGGTCGATCCGACCGAGGGCGTGCCGGGCTTCACGGCCGAGGCGGTGCAGCAGGCCATGGTCGACCCGTCGGTGCGGTCGGGCTACCTGCCGGCCGACCAGGCCCTGCTCGAGGGCACGCTGTTCCCCGAGACCTACGCCTACGAGGACGGCGACACGCCGGTCATCGTGGTGCAGCGCATGGTGCAGGAGTTCGACCAGGTCGCCACCGAGCTCGACGTCAACGGGCGGGCGGCGGCGCTGGGGCTGACGCCGTACCAGGTGCTCATCGTGGCGTCGATGGTCGAGCGCGAGGCCGGCACCCCGGCCGACGCGCCGAAGGTGGCCCGGGTGATCTACAACCGCCTGGCCGCGGGGGAGCCCCTGGGCATCGACGCCACGAGCTGCTACGAGAAGGGCCAGATCCCCTGCGAGCTGACCACGGCCGAGCTCGAGGACAACTCGCCCTACGACACGCGGGCGAAGCCGGGCCTCCCGCCGACCCCCATCGCCTCTCCGGGCCGCGCCGGCATCGAGGCGGCGCTCAGCCCCGCAGAGGGCGACTGGCACTGGTACGTGCTCGACGCCGAGGCCGGCGACGGGTCCAGCTTCTTCACCAACGACTACGCCGAGTTCCAGGCCGCCAAGCAGCGCTGCATCGACGCCGGCCTCTGCGGCTGACGGGGTGCCGCAGCCCCCGCCCGCGCGCCCCCCGCTGTCGGCCGCCACGCAGGTCGCGGCGGTGATCGGCACACCGGTGCGCCACTCGCTGTCGCCGACCCTGCTGAACGCCGCGTTCGCGGCCGAGGCGCTCGACTGGGTGTACGCCGCGTTCGAGGTGCCCGACGGCCGCGGGGCCGACGCGATCGAGGCGATGCGGGTGCTCGGGTTGGGTGGGCTGTCCGTCACGATGCCCCACAAGGGCGCGGCCCACGACGCGGTCGACGCCCGCACCGACGTCGCCGCAGCTCTCGGCGCCGTGAACTGCGTCTTCCGGGACGGCGACCGCCTGGTGGGCGACAACACCGACGGGCCCGGCTTCGTCGACGCCCTGGTCCGCGACGAAGGCGTGGCCATCTCGGGGCGGCGCTGCGTGCTGCTCGGCGCCGGCGGTGCGGGCCGGGCGGTCGCCCGCGCGCTGGGGGTGGCCGGGGCGGCCGAGGTGGTCGTCGTCAACCGGTCGCCCGGGCCCGCGGCGCGGGCGGCCGCGCTGGCGGGGTCCGGAGGACGGGTCGGCGGACCCGGCGACGTGCGGGCCGCCGACCTCGTGGTCAACGCCACCCCCCTCGGCATGGGGGGCGGCGGGCGAGCGCCCGCCCTCCCGCTCGACCCCGCCCTGCTGGGTCCCGACCAGGTGGTGGTCGACCTCGTCTACCACCCCGCCGAGACGGCACTCCTGCGAGCGGCCCGCTCGCGAGGTGCGACCGGGGTGAACGGCCTCGGCATGCTGGTGCACCAGGCGGCGCACGCCTTCACCCGGTGGACGGGTCGGGCGGCGCCGATCGGGGCCATGGCGGCGGCGGTGGCGACAGAACTCGCAGGTCGCGCGCCGTCCGACGGCGATTCGTAACACCACTGTCACCGTTGCCGCGACGAGTGTGACATCCGCCTCTGCGCGTCGTGGTCGGTTCAACGCTGGGCGCGCGGGGTACGTGCGGCCTAGGCTGACGGCCAGCGCTGGGAATCATGGCGGGCCGAATCCGATTCGGCTGTTCCAACTCGGAGGTACGGCGTTGGCGTTGCAAGGAACTCTCGACACCTTCTCTCTCCCCGATGTCCTGCGGTTGCTCGCGACCACGTCCAAGACCGGTCGTCTGCGCATCGAGGGCGACCGGGGCCGGGGGAGCGTGTGGCTCACCGACGGAGGCGTGGTCGACGCGGACGCCGACCGCACGCTCGACGGCACCCCGCTCGACGAGGTCGTGTTCGAGCTGCTGCGGTTCGAGTCGGGCTCGTTCGCCTTCGACGGCGACGACACCGCGTCCGAGGCCGGCGACCCCGAAGACGTCGAGGCGCTGCTCCGCCGCGCCGACGGCCTGCTCGGCGAGTGGGGCGAGCTCGAAGCGGTCGTGCCGTCCCTCGAGCACGAGGTGACGCTCTCGTCCGACCTGTCGGCCGACGAGGTCACGATCAACGCCGACAGCTGGCGGTCGCTCGTGGCCGTGTCGTCGGGTCGCACCGTCGGCGAGCTGGCCACCGCCCTCGGGCTGACCGAGCTCGGCGTCTCCCGCGCCGTGCGCGACCTCGTCGATCTCGGCGTGGTCGACGTGGCCAAGACGTCCACCCGGCCCCCGGCGCCCGAGCCGGCGCGGCCGGTGGTCGACGACCGGCCCCGGCGCGCTCCTCGCCCGGCTCCCGACTCGCTCGGCGCCCCGGTGGTCACGCCCACGAGCCAGACGCAGCGTGCCGGGTGGCTGGCGGGCGAGCGCACCGGCGAGATCCCGGCGATCCCGACCGATCCCGGGGTGCGGTCGCCGTCCGAGCCCCGCATGGCCGACGAGCCCGCGCCGCCCCCGCCGGCCCCCGCGCCGCCGAAGGGCGGCCTGGCGTCGCGCCTCGGCCGCAACCGCAACGGCAACGGTGCCGGCCGCAGCGCCGAGGCCCCGCAGGCCGACGGGCCGCCCCCGGCGGTCAACGGCACCCGCTCGCCGGGTCGCGCCCCCGAGGGGGCGCCCACCCGCGCCAACGACCTGGGCGTCCCGCCGCGGCCCGAGCGCGACAGCCGGCGCAGCCCGTCGGCCCCCGCGCGCGGGTCGAGAGGCACGGTCCCGCCCGCCGGGCCCGCCGTCCCGCCGGCCGCCGGCAGCCCGTCGTCGCCGTCGCCGTTCGACTCGGGTCGCCTCGGGCCGCCGCCCGTGGGGCGCGACACCGGCCAGATCCGGCCCGTGTCGCCGTCGTCGCTGCCGCCCGACCTCCACTGGGCTGCCGACGACGGCGTCGGTGGCCCGCCCAACGGGGCGCCGCCGTCGCCGTTCGCCGGCCTGAGCAGCCTGGGGCCGAGTCGTCCCGAACCGTCCGACGGCGAGATCGCCCCGCACGTCGCGGCCATGAGCCCCGAGGCGCGCAGCGCCGTGCAGGGCACCGTGGGCAACTCCGGTGGCTCGCAGGGAGCGCGGGGCGGCAGCCAGGGCGAGGACATCGCCCAGCGTGGCCGCCTGATCAGCTTCCTGTCGTCCGTCCGCTGATCCTGCGGCGACCGCGGGCGTCGTCGACCCCGTCGCCGCGGTCGGCCTGCTGACATCCGTCGATGAACGATCTCGGCGCGGCCCTCGCCGTCGGTGCCGTCGGCATCGTCGCGGTCGGTCCGGTCGTGGTCCACGCCGTGGTCGAGTGGCTGGGTCGTCGCGTGGCGCTGCCGCTGCTGCTCGGGCGCGTCCCGGGGGCC
>Ga0111539_10004322_pt1 | contig 18599 bp, 21 predicted proteins | sample RhiMethybrSRZTD1_FD_79667 | JGI IMG/M metagenome (GOLD analysis project Ga0111539, IMG submission 79667) | Populus rhizosphere microbial communities from Tennessee, USA - Rhizosphere MetaG P. TD hybrid SRZTD1 (version 2) (version 2) | ecosystem: Host-associated > Plants > Roots > Rhizosphere >... | reverse complement strand
GTATCTGGTCCACCATAAAGTTTGTCGCTTCCTTGAGATCCCAAAATTCTATCATTTCCTTCATCACCGTAAAGTTCGTCATTACCTACAGAACCTTGAATAACATCATTTTTCTCAAATCCTCTAACTATATCTCCATTGCCACATGCTGAACCCAAACCTGTTGCACTTGCAGTTGTAGGGCATGCAACAATTACATCATTACATTTGGTCCCCAAGGTAAAAGGACGAGTTCCTACTATAATGTTCGAATCTTTGGAACTACAATCATCATCACTATCACTCCTTCCCTGAGCAGTTAATAAAAAATGATTATTAAAAGATAAAGCTGAAAATGATATCAATGCTATAAATCCAATAAATAATAATGTAGTCCTTTGGAATGGAACAAAACGTTTTTCTCCAGGATTATTCATTAACCATCTGAAGTTCATAATAATGATATTAATCTCCTTATTAATAAATAAAATTTTTTTAAATATATAAGTAGATTCTATAAGAAATTTCGAAATTTTTTTCCTAATATTCATTAGTTTATTTTTTTACTCTATAATTTATCACTTTAATGATAATAATAATTTTTATAGTAATTAGCACTATATCAAAAAGATTTGTAAAATATAATTAAACTATAATTGTTATTTGCTCTAAATTTTCTCTCAATCTAGACAAATAAACTTTTCATTTTAGATAAGCTACTTTTTGTATAATATATATAACAAATTCTCAAAGTGACGTATAATAATTTGAACAATACGCAATTAAAATGATACAATAGAAATTTCTATATTTAATAAAATGAGGAAAACCAAGCAGGATAAAGATAAACTAATAGTACGGGGAGTATCTTCCAGACATCAACCTTATTATAATTATTATTACCATCAACCTTATTATAATTATTATTACCATAAACTATAATAATATACGCGGAATCCTTTATAATACCTAAATATGAACGGGCAGTTAAAATTTGTGGTACATGGTAAAAAAGAAGGGAATAAATTCATCCTAGACTCAATTACAAATTATATCCTAAAGAGTCTAGAATCATTTGATGGTAAAACTATAATAGTAACATTTGAAATGCCGATAACCAACACAATAAAAATGGAGAGTTTCAATTTAATTAATTAATAAATTTAAAAGAAATTAGAAATTCAGACTTAAAAAGTTTTTAATTAGACACAAAGCATCAAATTTTTGTACTCGTACTTGTGACATAAATATAGAGAAAACATAAATGAATGATATGACTAAGAAATGGTACTCTCAACTGGCTCCTGATTTGACAATATGCCGAATAGTCAATGGCATGTGGCAGGTTGCAGGTGGACATGGATATATCAACCATGAGTTAGCAATCTCAGAGATGATGAAATATCATGATGCTGGCTTTACTAGTTGGGATCTAGCAGATATTTATGGTCCAGCAGAAGATTTCATTGGAGAATTCAGACGTAGGTTATTGACACAAAAAGGAAAAGAAGAACTTGAAAGAATGCAGGCAATAACAAAATGGGTCCCACAACCAACAAAAATTACACGTTCTCTTGTTAATGAAAACATAGAAAGATCGCTTCGCAGAATGAGTGTTAGCTCTCTTGATTTACTTCAATTCCACTGGTGGGATTATAATAATCCGTATTACATTGATGCTCTCAAATACCTATCTAACTTACGTGATGAAGGAAGAATCAGACATATAGGCCTAACAAATTTTGATACTGAACGTATACAGATCATGATAGATTCAGATATACAAGTTGTATCAAATCAAGTTCAATATTCAATTATAGATCGTAGATCAGAAGTCAAGATGATACCATTTTGCTTAAAACATAATATCAATTTACTGGCATATGGAAGCATTTGTGGGGGGCTGATATCAGAGCACTATCTAGGAAGAACACAAGCTCCAGCAATTACTGAGTTAAATACCTTAAGCTTACGAAAGTATATGAAAATGATACAGGCTTGGGGAGGATGGAATTTGTTTCAAGAACTTTTATCAACTCTAAAGAGAATTGCACAAAAATATAATGTAAGCATTGCAAATGTCGCAACGCGGTATATTCTTGACAGGTCGGCAGTAGCAGGCGTTATTATCGGTGTTAGACTTGGAATAGCTGAGCACATAAACAATAATGCACAGGTATTCAACTTTTGTTTAGATAAATCAGATTATTATGATATCGATGCTGTATGTACAAAGTCAAATGACTTGTTTGAGATAATTGGAGATTGTGGCGATGAATATAGATGATTATATATTTTGTTTATAAATTACAATTAAGGATTAAATCCTGCTAAATTAAGCCTTATTATTATAAATAGGCCAATTCAAATAAAAAATTCATTGTAACCTACTTTACTGATTTAAATATTTTGTATATCAAAAGAGAACCAAAACATAGCAAATACAGAATATTTGTAAAAGGGATCAACATATCACTGTAATAATTCTGTATTATTTAATAATGCATTAGTCTCAGATATACATCTACAGACTATGGCTATTACTATTATGAGGAATCCCTTAACGTGGTTTACCAATTTTTAAATATTTTAAAATCTACTCAATATTGCACTATTCTTCAAAATCCACCTACCTTGAGAAACATTAGAATAGCCATAGTCAATAACCAATGTTTGATGATTTCTATTGGTTTATCCCGGGCTATGGCTATTTTTATAATTACTTGGAAGCAAATAATCGATAATTATTAAATTTTATATTGGACATATAATCTATCTACCCTAGAATCTCTCTCAAAGAAGTGTCCAACGCATCAAGCCAAAGCCCTACTCTCTGTATCTATTGATTCATTATAATGGTATGCTATGGCAATTGTTCACTAAACAAGACAAAATTATTTCAAATTATCAATAGTATAATATAATTATAAAAAACAGTATACAAAAGCAAAAACATCCATAGCCTTTTTTGTCTCTTCGGGGAGGAAAGCTATTATATTGTTATTAATAAAAATATTGGTCCTGTAAAATATCTATAATGTCCAAGGCTTATTATATACAAACATCTATTAAGATAAAATGAAACAATATCATAAAAGGTTTTATTTTTATGGAAAGACTGTTCCCGAATTATTGGATAAAATAAATGAGTTTACAAAGCAATATAGTGTAGGAAATATCTTTGATGTTTCGATAATGGAAGTATTAGATAAACAAATAGAAACAGATGAGAAAAAATTTGAGAAGAATGGTAGGACGGAGGATTTCGATAGAATAAAGATTAGTACTTTTGAATATTCCTATTATGCAATTGTTCTTATCTTAATAGAGGAATAGATGGTTAGTTTATTTTAATACCAGGCACTAAACAAATTTGGTTAAAGATTTTTCATTGCCTATCTCTCAAGTTTTTGACGTTAAAAAGTATTAAGGGTAGTTTTCTTCTTTTAATCTGAATTTCCTAAATCATTACTTTCAACAACATTATTGAAAAGAGATTTTCATGCTATTCAAGAATCGTTATTGATTTATAGATATTCAGATTGAAATTATTTCTTTATATACAAAAAATTTATTATTTTAAATTACTATAAAGTATTATGGGAGCAGTATTTAGGGCTAAAGATTTTGGGAGCAATTACAAAAAGATTATCGATAATTCGATGAAAGATCTGCAACCTGATGCTAAAGATGATGTATATAAATTATTGAATACATGGGAAGGTACAAGTTCAGAAGAAAAACTTTTGAAAATAATAGGTCCTGAAAGAGTGGAAAAGCTATTGAAAGAAGTTAGAAAAAATCTAGATACTTTAAACGAGAACGAGAAAGAGGATTTAAAAAATATTTTCAAGGATTCTTTCACCTTTGATTAAGGAGATATTGTAATTTTATAATTTACCATAAATTAGAATGGAGTATACCTTCATTCTTTGAAAATGTTTTAGATTATGATGGAAATAAACAAGTGTAGATTGCAGAATAAACGTTTATTTTCACTAATAAAAATTAAAAAATTCCAATAAATCTAAATAATAGAAAGGTTGAACAACCTTTTTTGTTTATATCCAAAGCAATATCTTACTATTTTCCACTACAATGATTTTAAGATAGGGATTAATTAATTATCAAGAGACTTTTAACGTTAAAAATGAAATAATAAAGTATTTAGACGTACAACGTATTCTCCTGTTTTTCGAGTCTTTGATATATTTTATTTATCATGAAAGCCTTTATCTTTTGGAGCAAGAATTAGTGTAAATGGTTTAACTGCTAATGAGTAAGGATTCACAATCTTTTTAGAAATCATATTATTTAGTAATTCATATTACGTTCTATTAAGGGAAAATAATAATTATGATTAAAACGAAATCAATTTACGACTCAATTGAGAATTCAGATGGAATCAGAATTTTAATTTCTAGGTACTGGCCCAGAGGAATTAAAAAAGAAAAGTTTGATAAATGGTATAAAGATTTATCACCTTCAAAGAATCTATTGAAGGATTACAAAAACGGAGAGATAGATTTTCAGTTATTTGAGACGTTATTTAAAAATGAAATAACAAAAAATAATCATGTAATAGATATCTGTCATAATATAGCAAAAGAGGTATTTAATGGAAAAGAATGTACGTTATTATGTTATGAAAAAGATAAGTCAAATTGTCATAGAAAATTAATACGAAAAATTTGTGAAGAGGCGCTATTAAAAATGATTCAAAGGAAACAAAATATAAAAATTAGTTTAAGAATCAATTGCATTTATGATCAAATTATTATAAACAATAGTTATTTTATACCAATTTTTTTTACTTTATGTATTCTTGACATTTTAGTCTAATTAAACTTTCAAAATGCAACGCAGTTACATTATTAAAATGATTTTTTAAATGCTTCTAACGTCAAAGGTTTAGTTCTCAATTTTTTTTGTTTAATCTAATAGTATGTAATTTATCAAAATAATATGGAAAAATTCTTTTGTACTTTCACGATTGTATAATTACAATTATTAGTAATATTTTACAATCGTTAAATATAATCAATAGTATATTTACCAGCTTCTCCATCTTCTGCTACAATAGATAGTATTATCAAATCCAAATATATGAATTATTTATAGTATGCGAAATATGAGATATGGAAGAAATTTAATAAAGAAATAGTTTTAGCTAACATTTAATTTCTTATGTTAGGAAAATTAAGTATATTTCATGCAGGTTGTAATATTACTGATGAGCATTTATTTGCTAAAAAAAGTTAAAAATTCTATAAAGTTATATTGGTAATTAATCATAGGACAAATTCTTATTAACTATTTATATCGATTTTAGAGATAAAAATGGTATTAAATTGAGTAAACTCTCAGATATTATAAAGGTTTCAATTCATAATTTAAAAATACTGGTATTTGTATTAGCTCTCTCCTCAATTATTTCATCAATTTTAGTTTATTTTTTAACCTCTACTTTTAATCTTGAGCTACAGTTTAGTTATAGTAATTGGATAATCGATATTAGTTCAGGCTTAGCATTAATATTTTCAGTCATACTTATAGTAAGGGAGAGAAATCGTAAAAGCAGTGGACAAAACTATGTATCACTTTTTATTGCAATATTACTTTGGTTTTCAGCTGAAATTATATATACTTATTATCAGAGCATATTAAGAATTGATGTACCTTATCCCTCTTATGCAGATAGTTTATGGTTGTTAGGATATATTTTTATGGGCTATCACTTGTATTCATCTTTTTACTATTGGAATAAAAAGAAGAAAGTTAGTGAAAGTTCCGTATTTATAATCACTATTTTTTCAGCACTACTAATTCTTTTTATGATTCAGTCAAGTGCCCTAACATATTCTAATGATATTTTTTTAATATTAGTTGCTATATTATATCACCTAGCAGACGGTATAATATTAATACCAGCACTTGTTTTGTTATGGAACTTACGTCATGAAAAATTTTTATATATTCATAGATCTTTGATATCCTTATTTGTAATATTGAATACATTTGCAAATGTAGGATATATTTTCACTTTTAATACAGGAATAAATAGTATTATAGAGGATGCATGGATGTGGGATGTAATATATAATCTTTCTTATATCATTCTTGCTGGAGCATTATTCTGGTATGATAATTTACTACACATTTTAAATAGAATGATAGGACAAAGTTTGATATCAATTAAAAAGCAATTTTATTTTTTATTGGAAAAACATAGGCAAGATGAAATAATAGTAAATAAATCGTTTTCATATATAGATGGAGTAAATATAAAAGATACAATATGTACTTTGATAACTAATGCAAAAACTGAAATTTCGTTATTGATATTCATCCAGAACAAATATAATCAAAATTTAATCCTCAACTTAAATTTATTATTGACTGATTCCAAAATTAGTAAACATGTTAAGATGAGAATTTTATCAGATAATATATTTAATGTAAAACTTTTGTTTCCAAATGAGTCTATTAATGCAGACATACAATATGGAAAAATAGCTAAAATATTTGAATCTGATCTGATTATTTTTATTATAGATTACCAACATTTACTTTTTATGGATTTGAAACAAGATAATAGTGAAAATAGTTTTTTGGCTGCTTATTCTGGAAATAGTAATATTATTCTTCAATTTTCTAGCTTTTATGAGAAATTATTAACTCTATCAGAATTAAGAGAACAGATAATTTAACTAAAATACACAATAACCAAGTCAAATATCAATGAGGGATTATCGCAGTAGACTACAATATTTGTATCTGTTAGTTTCCTCTCATTAACTAAAATTTTATAATGCATATTAATGACTCTAGTCTCAATTTTAGTTTTTCATACTATAGATCTAAACTTTAATATGTATTTTAGTATTAGAATATAATGATAAACGAATTAGAAAATAAAAATGAGACTAATGAAATATCATTATGTATTGAGATTCACAGATCTCTTGATGTAACCATCTCAAATTCTAATTTATCTAAACGGGAGTTTGATATTAAAGAGCCAATACCTATTTCCTTGAATTTAGAAAGTTTTAATTTTATTAAAACACATTGTATACATGGTATTCTTCATATTTTTAAAATACCTGTAAGGAGCGAAATTAAATGGAAAATACAGGGTGGGATAACCAATGGTGCTTTCAAAATAGGAAAGGGAATGGATGCAGAATTTTTCCCTCGAGATTCAGGTGATTCTGTAATTTTTTATCCACAGTTGCAAAGGGGCAGTAAAAATCTAACCTATAAAAATATTTGTATTGAATTAACCGTAAGACAACTAGGCTCGAGTGTCTTTAAAGAACTAGAATATCACTTCTTTGTTAATGTAAATATTATGATTGCAAAAAAATTTCCAAGAAAAACTTTTCGAGCGAAGATGTTTGTATATAAGCAAGAAGATTCTAATAATAATAATAATAATAATAATAGTAATAAAATAGACAATTATATTCCAAAGTCGAATGTTTATGATTCTGATAAATCAAAGCTGAGTTTTGCAACCACTACTAAGAAAAAAGAAGAAAAAGGAAAAAATTATCAAGTATCATTTAAATCAAACAACAGTTGCAAAATTTGTAATTTATCACTTGTAATTAATATAAAAAATAATACTCCTTATCTTTTTTCTATCAACGGCTTGAAAAGTTATTTGATAACATCTGATATTATCAAAATATATGCAGAAAAAAATACCAAAGAGAGTATTACAAATGATTATAATTCTATAATTTTAACTGGAGCAAAATACAAAAAATATTTCCTTCATGGTATCCCGGTTCAACCAAGGATATTTTGGAAATCTAATATAGGAGATCTTGTGTATGGCAATTTAGGTCAATCCTTGATCTATTCTACACCTGATGAATCTAGATTATCAAAATCTCCTATAACAATAAGTTTGTATTTCCAATATGATCCGGATTTAGTAAATTTAGAACAAGCAATTCTTTCAGATAGTAAAAAGATTTGGATGTTAAGGCAACCTCCTTTGAGACTCTTTTGATTACTTAATTTATAATATCAATCATATTATTTAATAGAATCTTTTGGTTCCGTAGAAAATTGAATGATTACAACCACAAAACACGTTAATAATAAATAATTCCTCTTACTTCTGCATGTCTTTATTTTATTTTCAATTTTACATTACATTAATACAAATATTATTGAAAATATGGCAGCAACAAGTTATGATGGCACATATAAAAAATGTGGGACGAATCTATCTGTTTGGATGGAAGTAAGAATAAATGTTAATGGAATACCAAAACCTGTAGTTTGGTATATTGATTGCGTACGTGGAAATAAATAGATAATTTAGAGAATTAAATTTTATATTTCTAATTCTTAGAAGTAGATCATATAGGTAATTTTGATTGCTTATCAAGATCTTTTTAAAAACGACCTTACATATATGATATAATTAGTTCATTGTTGCCTTATATAAGACATTTATAATATTGTATTATAGAAGAAAGAATTGAACAGAAGCAAAGCATACTGAGACTTAAAATACCATTTAGTAGTGGCCTTATGCTTTGAAGTTCATATAGAATTGCTATTGTCCATCCATAGAATAGATGGATTCATTCCATGAAATAATTCAAAAATGATTATACAGATAATATAGGTAATAATTCTTGCAATTACTTCTAAATAACAACTATCATTAATCTTTTTTATCCTAATCCTATACAAGAAAATACATTTTTCTAATTGTATTATATATCAACATAAAATTAAATGCTCAAGAATTGCATTTTGAAGGAATAACTTTATTAAATTCATTCTAAAATTTTTCTCAATGAAAATAAAAAAATATTTTGGAATTCTTATTTTAATACTTATTCTTACTATATCAATGGATTCTATTTTTGCTGATTCAGACTTTATTCTTGAATTAACAAATGTAAATAAGTCTCCCACAGTCTCCAACTTAGAAATAGAAAGTGAAAAGATTCAAGAAATATGTCCAACGAGTAAATGCGAATTAGAGTTTACTAATACTTCATTTATTCCTCCAAAACTTAACAATATGTCCATTGCTCATACGATCGATTTTAATTTATTATATAATAACACAGATTTTGATTCAGATCCTATAAACAAAGAATATTCAGAAAAATTTAGCGAAAGTATGAAATCTTGTATAATATATGATATTATCAATGATAAAGGACGAGAAATTTATTTCTGTAATGACACAACAAATGTTATGAGCAGAATTTCTGATTCAAAAGCCTGGTATTATGATTCTATTGGAATTTATGATGCAATAAAAAATACTTATACAGTAAAAGGCGATTTAATAGATAACTTTACATCTTAAAAGTTGTTTCAATAATTAGTGTAAATAAATTGTTATTGCAGTAATTGAGTTAGATCCTTCTCTTCATTGATATATATAATAATTTAAAATACTGTTAATTATATTATCAAATAAATTTTGGTATATTTTCCTATAAAACAATTTTATTAATATTAAAATATAGAAAACTATTTAAAAAATAATATGTCATATAGCCTATAAATAATTTGTTTTTAATAATTATATATGTCATTTGAAGATTTTAATAAAAAAGAATATTATTGCCGATGTGGACAATCTTTTGGTTCAGTAGAAGAATTTGAAGAACATTTTGATTTAATAATTCAACATTTTATTTAGCATTTATATAATAATTATCTTTTTCCTTATGTTTAGAAATTCCATACCCGAAATGAGTATAACTATATAATAGTAATAGAATATAGTTTTAGTACGAATTTAATAGGTACATGATGTTTTTTATCCAGTTCTTTAACAAAAATTCAATATAATAGTGAAAAACTAGGTAAATGGGATATTGTATGTCGTTGCATTTTATGAAGATTAATTTGTTATTGATACTCCTCGCTGGAATAATATAGAAATTGTAATAATCCTACAAATTTTTTTTATTCAAAGCCATAGCCCTCATAGTAGGAGCCAAGTATAAATCTAGAAGGCTATGGTATGATAGTTCTTTGGACTTTTCTGGGTAAATTAGCTAATACTGTTAATAATAATATTTAAGAATTTGAGATAATTTAATTGCCATAGCATACTGTTGATAATTGATGTCAAAAAATCATCATAGTTGTTGGTTTATTACTATTTCTTATTTCTTAATGACGAGATAATAACCAGTCAATCTTATTTTTCAAATCTTTTAATAATACGGGTTTATATAAAACAAATTTTTCAATATCTATAATGCCTTTGCGCAAATCTTCAATATAGTTTATATCGGCAGTAGTAAAGCAAATTATAACGTTATTATCAATTTCCTTAATTTTTTGATATAATGTCATTCCATCCATCTTTGGCATTTTCAAGTCAAGTATAATCAAATCGTAACTATTTTTGCCAAAGTTATTGAATCCTTCAACAGGATTGTTATATGCATTTACAATGTATCCGTTGTATTCTAAAAATATTGAAAATAAATTAGTGATGTCTTTATCATCATCTATTATCATTATTCTTTTAATATTTTTAGGAGTAGACACTATACCAATTCTCTGATTTATTATTCAATATACTTTATTAGAGTTAGATATCATAATAATAATAATAATTAATTTGATTTTAATTTAAGTATGAGAGAAGAAGATGATTAACAAGGATAATTTCTCTTTTACTTTTTTAATCTGGTTTATTCTCTGTATTATTGATTAATTATTAATTTGATAAAAGTGTATTCATTTCTTTTTCTTGTAAGTTTTTTTACGGTAGATAGGTTTTTCAATTATTTTATCAATTCTCCAAGCTGTTTGATATATTATCCTCTTATCAAGCTAATTTTACGCCTTAATGATGTTATCAAAAGAAAGTTATTTTATAACCTGCAGATTGTAAATACTAATAGAAAATGTGAAGAATATCATCTTCATCTAAAGTAAAAAATTTTAAAAATAAAATGTAAAAAAATGGATTCTGTAGTATTATATTACTACTAATTGGTATAATTTTATTTGTGGTTTGTTTGATGACCTTATTATTTATTAGAAGAATGTGTTGTTCTTGTATTATGAATATTATCGCTTGAAACTTGTTGGAACGTTTTTACAGTATTCGCTCCTATTGTTGATAGCTCTTTTACATTCTCTTTTGTATGTTGTACAGATGTATTGACCGAATCTAAGTTTGCAAATACAGTATTATTTACTACTCTAGTTGCTGCTACGGCATTGTCCGCAAAGCTACTGACTATCTTTCCATAGTTTTCAGCCATCTGTCTTGGAGAAGGAATCCAATCTGACCACAGTCTGAACGAATTAACTATAATATCCTTTTGAGAATCTACATAGTTGTCTGTAATTTCTCTAATGGCTTGTAATGTATTTTCCTGATAATCGGTAACAATTTGTGTATAACGTGGAATTTCTTTTCTGGCTTCATTAGTGGTTTTCTTAATATTATCTCTAGTCTCTTCTAATGCTTTATCGACTGCTTGCTGTTGTTCTCTTTGAAATTGTTGTTCGGTTGTTGAACGTGTCTCTGCAAAATCATCCTTATCGTCTTTTCTATTTTGATTTTTAGTTGACATGTTCTATATTTGTATTTTACAGCATTTAACTAAGAATAAACAATGGAGTGATTAATACTTAACATACATTAAAATAACATTATTTGTTTAATCTTTGTATATTAGAATTCTCTTTATAGTGACTTTATTTAACTTTTACAATAGAAACTTTTATACATTAAATATTTTAAATTACTAAAATTTCCCCATAAAATAAAAAGCAAGATTTTTTTAAAATATTCTATAACAATTAACCTCACTGCATTTTATTTTTCTTTCTCATATGGTATTTGCTTTATCTTAGCTTCTGCTTCAATTACATGGGTATCAGAGATATCTATCCCTATAATCTCATTTACTTTACCAGCAAGCAGGAGATGCTAAAAAACTATACCTTGCACAATATTCTGCTGATGTTTCAGAAGATGCTCCAGTCATTAAATCATGAACTGTAATGAAAACTAACATACCAATAAAAAAAATACCGAAACCACTAAATGCCCATTTGAATACTTTTTTAATAGACCTTTTTTTAGTTATTGTAGACAACATCATTAACTTTATACTGTATCTTGTTCTATATAATTATTCTAATACATTCTTCGAAATGAAGATCTTTCTATCATAAAAAAATCTTTTTTTTCTAAACTGTAGTACACTAATAAAAAAAGCAATTTTTGTTAAAATATCATTAGGTTGTTAGTGCCACATCTAACACCCCATCTTCTATATATTTTGTTCTTGTAATAATAAAACACTATAATTTAATCAAAAATGTAACGGATACAAATAGAGAGAAGATAAATTTCTTAAATAACTGTGGTATTAACGATTTATTACCTTACTCACGTTCACTTTCTTCCTAATTCTGTCGCTTGCCTACTTTTTTTATTATATTCCTTCGATATCTTCGTAGTCTTCATTGACGCCGTAAACTTGCAGTCCTAGATTTTTGATATATAAAAGTCCATTATTCGCAACAACATTACTTGCTACTTGAAATAACGAGCTAGTTGTTAAAATTATACTAGTAAATGCTAGTACTATTAATTCTATTAAAGACTTCTTCATTATCATATTAGTCATTACTATATGGTTTTTTACTATAAAAATTTTTTAGTTACATTTTTCTGTATTAAATTTCTAATATAACATGACTCAATCTATTTTATTATTCCATGAAGCTATTATATGTTGGCTAAATCCAATAGAAACATACAAATATGTCTCGGACTTCGGTTTCCGTTGTAATATTGATTCTAAAATGGACCCATAATATCAAATAAAAAACTAATAATTACACTTTATAAAATTTAAAGGAGATTGCATAGATACGACAGGAGCAATGATTAATAATAGATAGGCTATGACCATTTTTTAATCTGTCTCTTTATAAAAAATCAAAATTTTATTTAGAAATTAGAAGTAAATTGTTTATGAAGAACGAAAAAACATAATTCTTCTTCTAATTATACGCACAATATGGAGATAGAACAATAGATTAGTTTTTTCACCTCAAAAAGAATTTTATTATTAATCTACCATTACTACTTTTCGTTTGTTAATTTCATCAAAATCTGGTGAATATAGACTACAACAGCCATGTGGTGCAATTACGTCTGAAACCTTTCCAAATAAGTCTGGTCCTTTATCATCTACGATCATACATTTTCCCCCAGACATATCTATCCAATAAATACAATTATAACAGAAAAATCCTTTTTGAAAATTCGAATTCTTAAACTCATCACGTTCAATATAACCTGCTTTGAGTTTACTTTGTTTTTGAAATTTTCCTAGTTTATCCATAGTATCTGATGCTTTTTCTGTAACATCTCCCATGGTGTCTTTTGTTTTGTCAATTATATCTCCCACAGTGTCTTTTGTTTTGTCAATAAAATTTTTATCAGACATTTTATTATCACTTTATCTCCTTTTCATTTGGAGACCATAAAGAGCATACAGCATATGGGAGTATTTTGCCAGATATATTACCACCTAAATCTTGACCCTCATCCGTGACAATCATACAATGTTCAGGCTTTATAAAATAGTCACAGTTATAACAGAAATAGCCTTTATGAGTATCTGTATCTCTAAACTCCTCAATTTCCATATAGCCAGAAGTAACTTTTGTTAATTTATTATGTTGGGTTGCCTCTTCAGGAATCTTTTGTGTTGATGAAAAATTTGAAGACATATGTAATATCTAAGGTAATTATACTTAATATTGCTTTATCATCATTAGAAGAAAATTATTCAGCGAGATATTCAGATCTCTATCAGTGTTTGAAATTTAACAAGTCATAGTCCAATATGAATAGATAATAATTTAATGCAATGGTTTTAAATGAATGAATGCGAATTGTTTTCCCCCCCCCTCCCCTCTTTCATATAGCCATTCGAAATTTTTATCATTAACAAATAACAATTTTGTCATTATATTTATATCATCAGATTCTTTTTATTTTTATCAAAATTTTTTTCATAATACGCTTCTCAATCTTATAATAGTCAAACGTAACATCCAATTTGTAAGAAATCAATAATAATTGTCTAATTTGTAGATTGATTGTAGATTTTTATCAAATACTACTCCAAATGGTTCTAATACAGTATTACAAGTATCAATCAATAATTTAGAATATCTTTTAACATCATAATTAGTTTTATTATCTTCTAATAATTGAAAAGGAAGTACTCTTTTTGATTTAGGTCCGTTATAGTCTAATATAATATATTGTAAAACTTGACCAGCTTTTAAATATTCTCCATTTAATTCAAGTTGTCTTATAGCATTATTTTCTAATGTATTTCTTTTTTTATCATATTTATCATAATCTTTTGAAAGCAACTTGGTAAATAATAGGTTTTCAGAGCATACTTTACGACTTTTCAATAGGGAAAGATAATCTTTGACTTTTTTAATTATCAAAGATATTTTATTTTGTTTGATATCAGAAATTGAATTACCTTGAGCCAATATTTCTAATATTTCATTTTGACATTGTGACAAAAATGGAGGTGTGTCATGTCTTCTTGTTTCAATTCCTCTAATTTTTAATGTTCCATCTTCGAATACTCCAAAGTATCGGTTTAATACTGGAAGATGAGAGTTTATTTCAGAAGGAAGAAAGGCAATCCATTTGTATATTCCTTCAAATGAAATGTCAAATTCTGTATTACTTTTTATAGTTTCTTTTAATTTAGAATAATCATCTTTCGCAGTAATATTACCATTTTTCTTTTTCTTTACCCAAATTGAGTCTACTATTCCATGTAAGACAGCAAAATCCATATCTTCAGCAATATGCATAGCTTGAGAAAGAATATTTCTTGCAAATGCACAAACAGCAATATGAGCATCTATTCGTCCAAACTTTGCATTACTAAACCCAAGATATCCAAAAGAGGTTACAAGTATCCATTTTAGAGCTGATTGTCTTTTATCATAAATACTTTTTAGTATCGGATCGGAGGTTTTATTTTTTAAATCTTTGTATCTCAATCTTTTTTCTAATACTATTTCTAATGATTCTGGGATCAATCCTTTTTTATTGCAAATATGATAATTTAGTTCTGGTACTGTAAATTGAGGATTGTTAAAACAACATTCACAGGATATGGTCTCTGCTGAAATATTTCTCTTTAACATTATATTGGGATAAAGAGATACAAAATCAAATTCTGCTACTTTTTCATTAAGTCCTATTTTTTGCTCTAAAATTAAACCACCTTTATCAGCTAAAAATAGTTCCATCATATTTTTAGGATGTTCATTTAACAATGGTTTCCATGGTATCAGTAAATCTTTTTTTGTTGCATTATAAAGATGTAAACTAGTCAGACATCTCCCAATAGAAGCTCTTGATACTTCATGTAGTGGTATTCTACAAAGTCTTGAAATTTCAAATAAACCTTCTAAATCTGAACCAGTTCTAATTGTAAAGGAATTACTTTTGTCAACATGAATGCGTCCAAATAATTTAATAGTTGATGGCTTAAAATAGGTTCTACCATAAGAAACAAAGGAATTTCCTTTTCTTTTAGGACTTGTTAGGAGTCTATTGTTGTCTCTACTAAGGCATAATTCAACTTCATTTATTCTTGCTCTATGAATAAGATAAGGAAACGTAAAGGAGTCACCATCGTCAGTAAAAATAAAATCTGGATCTATATTTTGAACAATTTTTATTAATTCTTTTAATAGTTTATTTTCTGATTTGTCTGTAATATCTATAATACGACTTGTGTTATTATCATCATAATGTACAATGCTAATAGAGTTTAATTCATCTGTTGGTTTTACAATTTTACCTTTTGGAAAGTTAAGCTTGATATGAATCTTTTCAAAATATGGCAGAGAATAAATGGTAGAATTAACGGTGTCATCTGTAGCGTTCCAAACCAAATCTGAATTATCATCATTATCAATTATCTCAAAAAATCCTAATGGAAAAATATCATGTTCGAAAAAATATTGTTGTTCAGGTAGTAAATCTACATTGTATAATCTAAAATCTTTATATCCATCCATTTTTTCAATCATATTTATTAATTTCAAATTTTTACATAAAGTGACAAGTTTCAAGACAGTAGTTTTTTTTATATCTGTTATTGTTTCAGATTTGTTAACAAATTCCCATGAGCTAATTAAAGATGAAATACTGTCATTTTGAACTAATTGTTCCAGTTTAGATTTAGTGTTAGAAGCAACATAAAAATAATTTTGCCATTTCTCCTCAATCCTAATATATCTATAATTATTTGTATCATTAAAATCTGAATTTTTTAATCTTATCCAAAATACCATCTTACTATTATCTTGAGATTGATATGCATCAAATAGCCAACCAATAATGGTAATTTTATTATTCGCTCCTATCTTTTATTGCTATATCATTTTCAATTTTCTTTGTTAATAGTAGTAAATTTTTATGATGTTCTAATAAGATTGTCATAAGGGTTGAAGTAGTAGAATTTTCTTTTTCTTTTAGATTGATTGCTGAAGAGTATTTGTAACAGCTATTAAGCATTTCATAAAACAATTCTCTATCTTGTTTTCTTAGGCAATCTGCATAACTTTTCCATGATTCTATTTCTTTTGTAACAATATCATCATATGGAAAAAGATTAGAAGAAGAAGAAGAAGAAGAAGAAGAAGAAGAAGAAATCTCTTTTTTCATCTCTTTAGTAGTAATAGTAGTAGTAGTAGATAACAACGATGATTGAAAAAAAATTTATTAAATTTCTTTTTTAATGAAGATATCTTTTTTTGATGATACAAAGCAATCGAAAACATAATTGGATTTATTCTTATTGGATTTGCAGCATATGATGACGCAGAATTAAAAAGATACGCAATTGAAAACATGTGTTTAAAAATTTTTTGCTCCTGTTTATCTAAATATTGTCTATATATCTTCCATCTTTTTTCTTCCATTAAGGCAGCTATTCTAAAGGATGGAATTGTTCTACCCATTTATTCTACACTTTTTTATTTGTTGTTAGTTTTTTTGATCTTTGTGTATTAATACTGATAACTTTTTGAAATCCATCTATTATTACTGGAGAGAAAACAGCAGCAATTATTAATTCTGAAATACTATTTATAGACTTGATCATATGATTCAAAAGCCATTTTCTTTCAGAAAGATGTAATTGTTCGTCTGTAGCAAATAAATCTGTGATTATTACAACATTTGGCTTGTACTTTTGAGTCATCTTTGTTAAATTACAAATTATTGTATCTGCAAGTTGGTGGGCAGTAAAAGATCTCATTACTATAATTCTTTCTAAAACTGAATTAACATTCATACCGTATTGAATAGCATAGTCTACAAAGCTGTAAAAATCTAAATGAGTGGATTGGCCTCTAATACTACCATCAATGATCATAACAGTAGGAGATTCTATACCACCATGATTTCTTGGCAATAATGCTTTAATGGCCAATTTAGGAATCAAATTATAAAGATTTAGAAAAAAAGTAGGTAAACCAATTGTTAAGTTAATTGATTGATTTTTTTGTATATTTATTTTAAATGACTTTAGTAGATATTCATGGGCTGATACAAAAAATGGATTCTCAATCTTATAAAACATTTCAATGTCTCTTAGCTTTTTAATAACAATAATGATTTGCATATTTGACCTACTGAAGTGAAAGATTGCAACAACACTATTCTTTTTACAAATTCTTTGACTTTATGAGTTATTACTTTTTTAAGCATATTATATACAGTTCTTACTATTAAATCTTGAGCCATTAACCTAATTTAACATAATAGTAGTACTTAACCTTTATGTTAATTTAACCTAAATTTTAATATATAAAAATTACTTTAATAAAATAAAGGTTATATCATACTTTAACCTAAATAAATACATTGAGAATATGCCACAAAAGAAAGGCTGGTTAACAGTACAAATTAGAGAAGATGTCAAAAACAAATTATTAGAATTATATAATAATGATAAAAAAAGACCCTCTAATCAAAAATTTACAGCTTATTTAGATCTCATTTTAAAAAATACTATAGCCTTCAATAAACAGATAACCGAATATGGTCCATTTCTGGAATTTACTTCTGCTATAGATAATCATATAGCTATTAAAGATAATACCATGAATAGACTTGTTACAATATATATAAATTCAAAAAAGAAAGAGCTACAATGCGATTTTTGTCAGAAAACTGATTGTTTACATATTGGGTTTTGTTTTGCAGTGCCGGAAATTTATAAGGTACTAATTGAGAATGGTTTGAGGCCCAAGAAAGGTAGTAGAAGATAATTGTCATAATTTTAATTACGTTAAATATAAAGTGAAAATCTTAAGATATTCATGTGGTTAACAATTGAGTAATTTGTAATAGAAGAAAAATAATAAAGCTTCAAATGATATAATAAGATTGTTAAATTATGTAAATATAATTGAAGTGCTTAGGTACATTTGCTAACATAATATTACTAAATTAGATTAGTTTATTTTTATTATGATTTCCAGTTGCTAATTTTTATTGATAAAATAATACTGAAAATTATTAG
>Ga0111539_10004321_pt1 | contig 18600 bp, 15 predicted proteins | sample RhiMethybrSRZTD1_FD_79667 | JGI IMG/M metagenome (GOLD analysis project Ga0111539, IMG submission 79667) | Populus rhizosphere microbial communities from Tennessee, USA - Rhizosphere MetaG P. TD hybrid SRZTD1 (version 2) (version 2) | ecosystem: Host-associated > Plants > Roots > Rhizosphere >... | reverse complement strand
GTCGGCCGAGCACCGGCGGCGTCCGCCGCTCAGCGGCGACCAGCACGCCGGGAACCAGGTCGAGATATGTCTCGACGAGTTTCGAGATCGACGTGCCTTGCGCGGCCGCGTAGCGTTTTGCTTTGACGATGACTCGCTCGTCGATGCTCAGCGTCAGTTTCTGCATACGTATGAATCTATCACAAGTATACGTATGGCTGGCCTCGAATTACCGCGTAAACGCTGACTGTTTCGCTTACAAACGTTTAACATTTCTCCCCGCGTTTCCGACGTCTAAACCGGGCAGACTGGGGGCGTCATGACTTCCACAGGCACTCGTCTCGCTGGCGCCGCGGCAGCGGCCGCGTTTGCGCTGACCTTCACGGCGCATACGCGCGCCGGCCGGCTCGATCAGCAGGAAATCCGCGTCGAAACGCGCAGCACCACCGGACCGATTTCGATTGGGGGTCTGCCGGGCGGCGATAACGCCGCGCCCATGGAACAGGGCACGGCGCTCATCGTCGGCCAGGCCGTGGAAGCGAACTCGACGCGGCCCATCGGTGGAGCGCTCGTCACGCTTGGCCTGCCTGGCGCGAGGCCGCTGCGCGTGCTCGCCGATGGCGAAGGACGTTTCGCGTTCCGGGGGCTGCCGAAAGGGCGCCTCAACATCACCGCGACGAAGCCGGGCTACGTCGAAGGCGCGTACGGGCGGCTGCGGCCAGCCGGACAGTCGCTGTCGCTGGAGCTGGCGGACGGCGAGCGCGTGTCGAACGTGAAGGTGCCGCTGTGGAAGTACGGCGCCGTTGCCGGCACGCTCCTCGACGAATCCGGCGAGCCGATCATCGGCGCGACGGTGCGCGTGCTGAAGCGCACGATCAGCAACGGGCGGCCGAAGCTCGCGACCGGTCCAGCCGATCAAACCGACGATCGGGGCGCGTACCGCATCGGCATGCTGGAGCCGGGCGAGTACGTCGTCGTCGTTCCGATGCCCACGCCGCTGTTTCTCACGAGCGGTGTCTCGCCGGTGCGCCTGGCGCTCAACGACATGCCGGCTGTTGGCGCGCTTGGCGGCGGTGGCGGCGGCGTCACGTTCACGGCGAGTGTCGAAATGTCACCCAACGGCTTTGTCACCGTGAACACGATCGACAGCAACGGCACCTCGGCAGGCGTCGCTGCGGATGGGCGACCGCTCGTCTATCCCACGGTGTTCTATCCAACCGCCGCGTCGGCCTCGCGCGCCACGGCCGTCACGCTCGGCTCCGGCGAAGAGCGCACCGGCCTCGACTTCGTGATGAAGGCCGCCCGAACGATGAGGGTGAGCGGCGTCGTGGCCGGACCGCAGGGTCCGACGCCCAATGTGTCGGTGACGCTCGTGCCGGCCGAGGCGGACGACCTCGTCTCACCGGTTGAAACCGCAACGGCGATGACCGACGGTGTGGGCGCGTTCACGTTCCCGGGTGTGCCGGCGGGCAGCTACGCGCTGCACGTGATTCAATCGCCCCGCGGCGGCGGTCCGGCCGGGGAAACCTTTACCTACTCCACGGCCAACGGAAACGCCACCTTCGTCACGCGATCCATCGTCGTCAACGGTTCAGCGCCACAGCCGCCGTTGCCGACCGATCCGACGCTCTGGGGCGACGGCACCGTGTCGGTTGGCAATCAGGACGTCGCTGGACTTTCGATCAACCTGCGCGCGGGCGCTCGCGTCAACGGACTCGTCGATTTCTCCGGCGGCGCCCAACGGCCGGCGGCCGATCGGCTCTCGGCGATTTCCGTAACGCTCGAGCCCGCCGACGCGAAGACCAGTGCAATGACGTCGAGCGTTCGCGGCCGCGTCGATGCGAACGGCTCGTTCTCCACGATGGGCGTGCCTCCGGGCAAGTACTTCCTCCGCGCGGCCAATGCGCCGCAGGGTTGGACGTTCCGCGGAGCGACGGCCGGCGGCCGCGATGTCACCGACACGCCGCTGGAGATCGAGAGCAACGACGTTGGCGGCGTCACGCTCACGTTCGCGGATCAGATCGCCGAGCTGAAGGGCACGGTCGCACCAGCGTCCGGCGCCGGCGATCCGGCGGCGTCAGTGATCATCTTCCCCGCCGAACGCGAGGGTTGGGTGAACTACGGATCGAACCCGCGCCGTCTTCGCAGCGTGCGCGCCGACACCAAGGGGGCGTACACGATTTCGAACATTCCCGCCGGCAGGTACTACGTCGCTGCGGTCAACGAACGAATGGCGAGCGACTGGCAGGATCCAAAGTTCCTCGAGGCGCTCGCGAACGACGCGACGCAAATCCAGGTCAGCGACGGCCAGAAACTCACGCAGTCACTGAAGGTGGTGCGCTGATGCGACTTCGAGTCCTCGTCACGAGCCTTGCGGCGCTGGCCCTCGCGAGCGCTGCCCTTTCGGGCCAAACCATCCGCCGCGACAGTCCGACGGTGACCGGGCCGGGCCCTGCAGGCACAGCTGTCATTTCGGGAACGATTCTCACCGACGAGAGCACGCCACAACCGATGCGGCGCGCGCGCGTCGCGTTGACCAGCGTGCTCGACGGCGCGGCTGGCGGCGTGGCGAACGTCGCCGGTGGTGGCGGCGGCCGCGGCGGCGGTGGCGCGGGCGGTGGCGGCGGCCTCGGCGGGCGCAGCATCGTGACTGACGACGCGGGCCGGTTCACGTTCGAGCGGTTGCCGGCGGGTCGATACTCGCTTGTCGCGAGCAAGCCCGGATATCTGCGTCTCTCATACGGCGCGAAGCGTCAGGACGGCGCCGGCACCGTCATCACCCTCGGCGACGGACAGCAGATGGCCGGCCTCACGATCCGGCTGCCGCGCGGCAGCGTCATTGCCGGACGCATCATCGACGCCACCGGCGAACCGGCGTTCGGCGTCAGCGTCCGCGCGATGCGATCGCGGATGCAGGGCTCGGATCGGACGTTCACGCCTGTGGCGCTCGCGAACTCCGAGCAAACAGACGATCGCGGCATGTACCGACTGTACGGCCTGCCGCCGGGCGAGTACGTGCTGGTGGCGACGCCGCGTGACGCCGGCAATGCCGACATTCGCGCGATGACCGACGCCGAGATCCGCGCGGCGCTGGCAGAACTGCAACAGCCGCCGGCCGCGGCCGGACGCACCGGCGCGACAGCGCTCGCACCAACGCAGCCGCCAATCGAACCGACAATGGTGGGATTCGCGCCGGTGTATTACCCCGGCACGACGAACGCCGCGATGGCGACCACGATCGCGCTCGGCGCCGGCGAAGAGCGCAGCGGCGTCGATCTGCAATTGCAGAACGTGCGTACGGCGAAGATCGAAGGAACGATCGTCACGCCGGCCGGCGTCTCGCCGCAGAGCGTGCAGCTCTCGCTGCTTCCGTCAGGGGCCGCGACGATGATGGGCGGACCGACGCTCCTCAACCGCACGGCGATTCAGCCTGACGGCAAGTTCTCGTACACCGGCATCACACCAGGTCAGTACTCGATCACCGCGCGGAGCGGCGGCGGGCGTCAGGTGATGATGGTTGGCGGCGGCGACCTCATGACCATGTCCGGCACGATGGCCGCGATGGCTGGCCAGGCCGGACCCGGCCGCGCGGGCGGTGAGGGCGCGTCGGCAAACGCGCCGCCTGCGCCGGTGTTGTGGGGACAGGCGAACCTGTCGGTCGAGGGTCAGAACATCGACGGCGTCGTCATCACGCTGCAGCCGGGCATGACGATGACCGGACGCATCGCTTTCGATGCGGCAAAGGCAGCGCCGCCGACGGATCTCTCACGCGCGCGCATTCAGCTCTTGCCAGAGCCCACGGCAAACATGGTGACGATGTCGACGGCAGTCGCGGAAGTGGACGCGACGGGCAAATTCACTGTTACGGGCGTGACGCCGGGCAAGTATCGCTTCACGGCCACCGTGCCGCCGGCGCCGGGCACGCTCGGACAGTGGATCTTGAAGAGCGCGACGGTCGGCTCGCAGGACGCTTTGGACGGCACGCTCTACATCGCGCCGAACGACACGCCGGGCGAAGCGGTGCTGACGTTCACCGATCAAACGCAGGACGTGTCGGGCATGCTGCAGGATGCGTCGGGCGGCGCCGCCCCCGACTACACGATCGTCGTCTTCGCCGCGGACCGGAAGTACTGGACCGCGACGTCACGACGCATCAGGACGGCCCGTCCGTCTACCGACGGCAGGTTCACGGTGACGGGACTCCCGGCCGGCGAGTACCGGCTCGCGGCGCTCACGGACATCGTGCCGGGCGATCAGAACGACCCGGCCTTCCTCGAGCAGCTCGTGGCGGCCTCGATTGCGTTCACGCTGGCGCCGGGCGAAAAGCACGTGCAGGACCTAAGGGTGGGAAAGTGATCACGTTGTCTTACCGCGAAGGCATGCGTTGAAGGTCCTGGCGGATCGGAACGTCATAGGCGAGGCGTAATGGCGTCGCTGTCGATGCGAGCCGCGCGAGCAACTCAACGGGAATGTTCTGCTGATTCGGAAGCTCGTCGGTCGCGACGACCGCTACCAGGTAGTCTCCGGGAGGAAGGTCAGCGAACCCGTACTGACCTCGAGAGGTCGTCAGCGCCTGCCGGACCCTTCGTGGATTCGCACTGGTGTCCGTCCACAATGAACGATCTGCGGCGAAGGCGATCACCGTTGACTCGCGATCTTCGCGGCCATCGGCCGTCTTGACCATGCCAGACAGGTTCGTCTTGCGCTGAGTGAACGTCACCACGAGATCCGTGATGGCCGCATTGCCTGGGGCAATCTCGAACGGAATCTCCGAGATATCGCGCCCGCCGCTCATGGCACTTTCAAGCCTCCACCCCGGCGGCATCAACGCCACGCGCAGCACGTACCGACCTGGTCGCAACCCCGCTGTCCGAAGCGATCCGTCAGTGACCTCGAGCATGCCGGGTTGGAGCCGTCCCCCCGGTCCATCGACCGAGTCGAATCTCAGGAGAACCCGTCCCGGTGTGTCAGCTTGCGGGACTCCCTCGAACCTTACGATCCCGCTGACTTCTGGCATCCGATCAACAACGATTCCGAGACTCGTGACGTTGCGATTCACGGTGACCGGCACGTCGGCCCACAGTGCCGACCACGCAAGACGAGTCGATCCCGGTCCACCGGTATCGACACGCACTCGATAGACTCCTGCCGGCACATCCTGGAATTGGAAACGGCCGGTGCGATCAGAGCGTTGAATCGCAACCGTTTTCGGATAGCTCGAGGGCCAATCTCCGAGATCGAGGTACAGCGTCACTTCCTGTGGAGATCCCGTGGAGTCCGCGACTCGGCCGGCAAGACGGAATCGCGGACGGAGACGGCCACGCAACTCGAGGTCGTTCATGGCCTGCCCTGGTCGAAGCTCAATCGTGGGAACTGGCTGAGAGAGCGCGACGGCTGGTACAAGCAATGTGTGACGAGTCGACGCCGCGATCCATTCGATCGAGAATCTGCCGAGACTGTCGGTCGTCGCCGTGGGCCGTGCGCTTGGATTCTGACTCTGCGGACTTGCAACGAAAATCGGCACGTTCGCGAGCGGTCGTCCGCGCTCATCGAGGACTCGGCCTCCGAGCGTTGGCGTCTTCCAGATTCGAATCACCCGAAGCGTCTCACCAGGCCCAACTTCGTAGGGCCGGACGTTCTCGTTCAGCCGTTGGCTGAACCCCGGCTTCATCGTGTTGAGGACGATGCACGCGCCGGGCTCCCCGGCATCGAAAACGACTTCGCCCTGTGAATCGGTCTGCCCAGTCGCGCCCTCAACAGTGAACCGCGTGCTATTGGGATACGCATCGAAACAGCGGAACCCCACCGATACGCCTGCAAGGGGCTCCGCGGTCACTCCATCAATGACGCGCACTCTAAGGAGCGGCCGCGCGGGCTTCTGCTCGGCTGCACTTGAACCTTGTGCCGACACGTTCACGAAGCCGCCGGCACATAGGAGCACTGCAGCTATCACGCGATTCCGCAGGGACATTGACGGCTCCTGGCGTTGCTCCCGGTTAGACGGATGGACAAGCGGGATGTACTTTTGACACCAGGCACAGAGTCCTGGCCCGCAGCTCCGCGTGAACGAGAGGCGAACCGCCGCAGCACACGTGTCTATAATGAACATCTGTGTCCGACCCCGTGATTGTTCCCCGTGCGGAACACACGATTTCCCGCAGGAATATCGACCCGGAGGCCCTCAAAGTCCTTTACCGCCTCCATGAGCACCGCTACGCCGCCTATCTGGTGGGCGGCAGTGTCCGCGATCTGCTGCTCGGCCGGCGCCCGAAAGATTTCGATATCGGGACCGACGCGCACCCTTACCAGATCAAAAAGATGTTCCGGAACTGTTGGATCATCGGCCGGCGGTTCCGGCTCGCGCACATCAAGTTCGGCCCGAAGACCATTGAGGTCGCGACGTTCCGGCGCATTGTCACCGATGGGCCGGACCTCGTGGAGCCGGACACCGCAGTGGTCGCCTCGGCCGGGCCGGAGAGCGCCCGCGTGTCCGGCAAGGTCGCGGCCGATCCGGCAGCGCCGACATGGGACGCCGAGCACCACTCCCGCGGCGACACCGACGGCCAGCACGGGAAGGATCACCACGCGAAGGACCACCGCGCGAAGGACCAGCACGCAAAAGACCAGCACGCGAAAGACGAACTGGCCGGCATCATTCATCGCGACAACACGTTCGGGACGCCGGAGGAAGATGCGTTTCGTCGCGACTTCACGATCAACGGACTGTTCTACGACATCGCCACATACTCGGTGATCGACTACGTCGGCGGCCTCGAGGATCTCGCGAAGCGCGTCGTCCGCTCGATTGGCGATCCGCGAGTGCGGTTCGTCGAAGATCCGGTCCGCATGCTGCGCGCCGCCGTGATGGCGGCCCGCCTCGAGTTCGATCTCGATCCGCTGGTGAGCGACGCGATCGCGGAGCACCGCGCGCTGATCTTGAAGGCCTCGCCGGCGCGCCTGCTCGAGGAGTACTACAAGATCCTCCGATCGGGCTGTTCCGAGGCGACGTTCCGTGCGCTCAGTGAGGTCGGGCTCCTGGAGTTGATCACGCCGGAGCTGAAATCGCCGCCGGCCGCGGTGTGGGAGTCACTCGCGCGGCTCGATCGCTACCGCCAGCAGTTTCCTTCCGCGCCGCCAGAGTTCACGAACACGCTGCTCATCGGCGCGCTGCTCGAGCCGCTCGGCGCGCTGCGGCGTCCGACGCACTCGGCGGGCGGACCGCACGCCGAACGGCTGAGCTTCGGCATGCTGCCGGTCGCCCGAAAAGACGTCGAGCGTCTTCGCCAGGTCGCGCAGATGCTGCCCCGGCTCGCGGACCCGGCGCTGCCGCCGCGGGTCGCGCGGGGTATCACGCATCGCCCGGCATTTATCGACGCCATCGAGTGGCTGCAGGTCTTCGGTGACGATCCGGGCCTGGTGGCGCACTGGAAGGAACAGCGGCAGCATCGAGCGCACTCGCCTGGTTCGCATCCACCAGGGACGTCCCCTGTCCATACCGGCGCGCACGAAAGCGGTGGCCGGCCCGGCGCGGGCGACGCCGGCGACGACGGGTTTCGCAGACGGCGGAGACGCAGGCGGCGCGGCAGGAACCGGCGCGGCGGCGGCCGGCCAGTCTAGTCCGATCAACCCACCTCGATCGCCACTGATTTGATCAACGCCAGGATCGGCCGGCCGATCGCGATCGCCAGCCGATCCACGGCATCGCCGGTCACCTCGGCCAGCAGATGCGTCTCGCCGACGGCGATCTGCACGATCACGACACCGGATCGCTCGTCGCTCTCGAGTCCGCTGACGCGACCCTCGAGGATGTTGTGAAGGCTGAGCCCCTCCGGTCGTGACGTGGCGAGAATGATCTCGCGCGCTGGCACACGGACGCGAACGTACCGGCCCGATGTGAGGGACCCCGCGGGTACGATCAAGGTGCCGCCGTCGAATCGCAGGTCGGCGAGTTTGCGCCGCTCGTCAACGCGATCGACAGACGCGGTAAAGACACTGCCGCGTCCTGCGGCGGCCGCCAGCCAGGGCAGATCCACGCGGCTCGTGATTTCGCCGACGGCTCCCGCCGCCACCACATGGCCGCGTTCGAGCAGCGTCACGTGCGACGCCAGCCGGATCACGTCCTCGAAATCGTGCGTCACGAGCACGATGGGCATGTCGAGGCGATGACGAAGCGCGTCGAGCTCGTCCTGCAGCGCGCGCCGCGTCGCGCGATCGACCGCGGCGAACGGCTCGTCGAGCAACAGGACATGCGGGTTGCGCGCAATCGCGCGGGCGATGGCCAGCCGCTGCTGCTCACCACCCGAGAGCGACGCCGGGCGGCGCGATGCCGACGACTCGAGGTGCACGAGCGCGAGCAGCCGCGCGGCTTCGGCGCGCCGCTGGTCCCTCGGCAAGTGCCCAAGCGCGATGGCGACGTGGTGCAGGGCATCGAGGTGCGGAAACAGTCCGTAGTCCTGCGCGACAAAGCCAAGCCGCCGTTCGTGCGGCGGCAGGCACACGCCGCGATCCGTGTCGAGCCAGGTGACGCCGCGGCACACGATCCGCCCGGTCGCCTGACGATGGAGCCCGGCGATGGTCCGCAGCAGCGTCGTCTTGCCCGCGCCCGACGGGCCGAACACGGCGGCGACGTCCCGCGGCCCGGCGGCAAGCGCCACGTCGAGCGGAATCGGCGCATCCGCCCGGACCCGCACGTCGATCGAGACGGCGTCACTCACTCGAACGTCCCACTCGTCGAGCGAGCGTTTGCGTGATCACGAGGGCTCCAAGCGCAATCGCCAGGAGCGTGGCCGCCATCACGCCGGCAGCGTGCTCGTCGAACGCCTGCAGCCGGTCGTAGATCGCGATGCTGATCGTGCGTGTCTGTCCGGGCAGACTGCCGCCGATCATGAGCACCACGCCGAACTCGCCGAGGGTGTGCGCGAAGGCCAGGACGGCCGCCGTCACCAGGCCCGGCCACGCCAAGGGCAGCTCGATCGCGCGAAACGCGCGCCACGGCGTGAGCCCGCAGCAAGCGGCGGCGTCGCGCACATTGGTGGGGATGGCTTCAAACGCTCGCTGGATCGGTTGCACCGTGAACGGCAGATTCGCAATGAGCGATGCGAGCAGGAGTCCCTGGAAGCTGAACGCGAGGGAGTGGCCCGCGATGGCGGCAAACGCCTGGCCCACCGCGGAGCGCGCGCCGAACGAGATCAACAGATAGAAGCCGAGCACGGTCGGCGGCAGCACGAGCGGAAGTGCCACGACGGCTTCGAGAATGGAGCGGCCGCGAAAACGACGATAGGCGAGGACGCGGCCGAGCGCGATCGCCAGCGGCAGCAGAATCGCCAACGTGCCCGCGGCAAGACGAAGCGATACGCCGAGCGCCGTCCAGTCCATTGCGCGCTACTGACCTGGCAGCGCGAATCCGTATTTCGTGAGGATCGGACGCGCCTTCGCAGACTGCACGAACGCATAGAACGCATCGGCGGCCGCGCCGGCTTTCTTGAGTCGGACCATGCGCTGCCGGAGCGGCGCGTGATCGCTTTCCGGCAGCAGCGCGAAGGTACCGCGATCCTTCAGCGCGGGCGACAACACCAGCGAGTAAGCGATGATGCCGCCCACGGCGTTTCCAGTCGTGGCAAACTGCGCCGCCTGGGTGATGTTCTCGCCGAGCACGAGCATCGGCTGCAAACGATCCCACAATCCGCGCTTTCTCAACACGGCCTCGGCTGCGCGGCCATACGGCGCGTGCTCGGGGTTGGCGATCGCAAAGCGGGTGACGCCGCCCTTCGCCAGCAGCGCCGCGAGGTTCTTCAACTCCGGATCCGGCTGCAGCGGCGATCCTGTCGGCGCAAAGACGACCACCCGGCCGACGGCGTAGAGCACACCGCCGTCTTTTGTGAGGCCGGCCGTCACGAGTGTCTGGACGTAGGACTCGTCCGCCGACATGAACACCTCGAACGGCGCACCGTCCTGAATCTGTTTGGCGAGGGTGCCCGACGATCCGAACACCAGATCGACCGCTGGATGGCCGTCGGCCTCGAACGCGGCTTCCACTTCCTTGAGCGCAAACTGCAGGTCCGATGCCGCCGCGATCGTCGTTCTCGTCTGCGCGCGCGCGACGACGACGACCGAGAGCGTGAGCAAGATGGCGCCGATGATCCGTGCGGCTGGTCGCATGTGCAGCTCTGCTGTCAGCAGCAGGATATAGCGAGGACGGCTTGACAGCCCAGAATCGCTGGGATACTTCTATGGGTGCTTTGACGCTCGCCCGCTTTGGCTGTCGGCTCACCGCATCGTGCGCGCACGCGTGTCGATGCGCGTGTATCGTGCCGACGGTCTAGGCGAGAGTCACGAGCGATCCAGCCTTCGTTCTCCTCCCCCTTCAGCCCGTCGGCGCTTGTTACTTCTGCAAGAGGCTCGCGTCGCTGTGCGTTGACCGAGTGGTCGTTGCCGATCGGTCTGGAGGAGAGTGTCCGTGCTGCCAACAGTGTCATTGCTGCTGCTCGTGCCAGTCGTCGCCTTGGGACAAGCGACGCCGGCGCCCCAACAGCCTGCCCCCGCGTCGAACGCCGCCGCGCAAGCACCGAGCTCGCCGGCGACACCAGCGCCATTTACGGCCGGCTGGCAGAACGGCTTCGCACTTCAAACCCAAAACGGCGACTACCGGCTGCAACTGGGCGGGCTCGGCCAGACGGATGGCCGGTTCTCCACCGATAGCCCGCTGCCCATCACGAACACGTTCACGATCAGGAAGCTTCGGCCGATTCTGAGCGGACGGCTCGCCAAGTACTTCGAGTTCCGCATGATGCCCGACTTTGGCAGCGGGCAGGCGGCGATCGCCGATGCCTATCTTGACGTCAGGTTCTCGCCGGCGTTTCGCGTTCGCAGCGGCAAGGACAAGACGCCGGTCGGATACGAATTGCTGCTTGGCGATGCCACGCTCCTGTTTCCCGAGCGTTCGCTCGTGTCGAGCCTCATGCCGAATCGCGACATCGGCATTCAGGTGCTGGGCGATCTTGCCGCTGGCAAGGTTTCGTACAGCGGCGGCGTCTTCAACGGCGTGCCCGACGGCGCGAACGTCCTGACCGAAGTGGACACCAACAGCGACAAAGACTTTGCGGGACGCCTGGTCGTCCAGCCGTGGCGACCCTCGGTCGCGGCTTCCGCTGGACCGCTCGACGGGCTCGGCGTTCACGTCGGCGGATCGCACGGTTCGCAGAATGGCGTGTTGCTGCCGGTGTACAGAACGTCGGCGGGCCAGCCGTATTTCAGTTACCTCGCATCGGCAGCGCCGGCCGGGAATCGCTCACGCGTCTCGCCGGCGGTCTTCTATTACTTCAAGCGCGCGGGTGCGTTTGCGGAGTACGTGCGCACCACTCAAGTCGTCGCGCGCGCGGGCATCGCCAGCGACATCACAAACGCCGCGTGGGACGTATCGGGCCTCTTCAATCTGACGGGCGAGCACGCGTCGAGCGGCACCGTCACACCTGGCAGGCCTTTCGATCCCGCGTCAGGCACCTGGGGAGCACTTCAACTCGTTGCGCGTTACGCGCGGCTCTCCGTCGATGACCGTGCGTTCAGCGACGGGTTGGCGGCGGCAAATGCCAGCCAGACGGCCACACAGATTACCGTCGGCGCGAACTGGTATCCGGTAGCGTTCATCAAGTACTACGCCACGTTCGAGCGCACGACGTTCGAAGGCGGGAACGTCTCGCGGCCAGCAGAGCACGTGGTGCTCTTCCGCATTCAGTTCTCCTTCTAGGGGCAGGTGATCACGATGACGCGCACTCGCCTGTTTCCCGTTGTCCTCGCCGTTCTCGTCGCCACGGCCGCATCTTCCTGCGGCGGCTCGTCGTCCAATTCGGGCACGGGACGGGCGCTCTCGTTGCTCAATGCGTCGTACGATCCCACACGGGAGCTGTACGCGGGCATCAACGCCGCGTTCGTCAAGTCCTGGGAAGCGACGAGCCACGAGAAGGTGACGATTCAACAGTCGCACGGCGGATCCGGCGCGCAGGCGCGGGCGGTGATCGACGGCCTCGAGGCCGATGTCGTCACGCTCGCGCTCGCGTACGACATCGACGCCATCCAGCAGAAGGGCCTGATCCGAGATGGTTGGCAGAAGCGGTTGCCGGAGAACAGCGCGCCGTACACGTCAACGATCGTGTTTCTGGTCCGCAAGGGCAATCCGAAGGGCGTCAAGGACTGGGACGACCTCGTCAAGCCGGGCGTCGGCGTCATCACGCCCAATCCGAAGACGTCGGGCGGCGCGCGCTGGAACTACCTCGCCGCGTGGGAGTACGCCAGGCGGCGGCCCGGCGGATCCGACGACACCGCGCGGGCGTTCGTGACGCAGATGTTCAAGAATGTGCCTGTCCTCGACTCCGGCGCGCGGGGCGCGACGACGACGTTCGTGCAGCGGGGGATTGGCGACGTGCTTCTCGCGTGGGAGAACGAGGCGTACCTGGCGATCGCCGAATCCAAGGGAGCCGTTGAAATCGTCGTGCCGTCGATCAGCATCCTTGCCGAGCCCCCGGTGGCCGTCGTGGACGCTGTCGTCGATCGCAAAGGCACGCGCGCGCTGGCCGAGGCGTATCTGCAGTTCCTGTACACGCCGGAAGCGCAGGAGATCGTCGCGCAGAATCACTACCGACCGCGCGATCCGGCGGTTGCGGCCAAATACGCATCGTCGTTCGCGAGCGTGACGCGCTTCACCATCGACGAAGCGTTCGGCGGGTGGCAAAACGCGCAGAAGGCCCACTTCGCTGACGGTGGTTCGTTCGACCAGATCTACAAGCCGGGCGCCCGTTGATCTGAACCATGCGAGCGACGCGACATCACGTCCTGCCGGGATTCCGAATCACGCTCGGCTTCACGCTGCTGTACTTGTGTCTGATCGTGCTCATCCCGCTCTGCACGATTCCGATCAGAACATGGACGATGTCCTGGGCGCGTTTTGTCGACGTCGTCACCGATCCGCGCGTCGTCGCGTCGTACCGGCTGACACTCGTGACGTCTTTGGCCGCGGCGACGGTCAACGCCGTCTTCGGGTTTCTCATCGCGTGGGTGCTGGTGCGGTATCGCTTCCCAGGACGCCGCCTGATTGATGCGCTGATTGACCTGCCCTTCGCGTTGCCGACGGCCGTCGCCGGCATCACGCTCACGGCCATCTACGCGCCAAACGGCTGGCTGGGAGCGCCGCTGGCGCGTCACGGTATCGACGTCGCCTTCACGCCGCTTGGCGTGACCATCGCGCTCGTCTTCATCGGCCTCCCGTTCGTCGTGCGGACGCTGCAGCCGGTCATCGACGATCTCGACGCACAGCTCGAGGAAGCGGCCACCAGCCTCGGGGCCAGCCGGTGGATGGTGATCCGTCACATCATCCTGCCGTATCTCTATCCCGCGTGGCTCACGGGCTTTGCGCTCGCCTTCGCGCGGTCGCTCGGCGAGTACGGATCGGTGGTCTTCATCTCGGGCAACATGCCGATGCGCACGGAGATCGTGCCGCTGCTGATCATCACGAAACTCGAGCAGTACGACTACGCGGGCGCAACGGCGATTGCGCTCGTGATGCTGCTGGCGTCGTTCGTGCTGCTGCTTGGCATCAATGGCCTGCAGCACTGGGCGGGCCGAAGGCTGGTCAACTAACATGAGTGCGCCGCTTCGTCCCGCCGGAATCTCGCCGACGGCATCGCGACGGCTGCTCACCGAGCCTGCGCCACTCCGATGGACGCTCATCGGCCTCGTGCTCGCGTTTCTTGCGGTGTTCCTGATCCTGCCGCTCGTCCTGGTGTTCAGCGAGGCGCTGTCGAAAGGCTGGGCGGCCTATCGCGACGCCGTGTCACATCCTGACGCGCTGGCTGCGCTTCAGCTCACGCTCCTGGCCGCTGCCGTCGCCGTGCCGCTGAACCTGATCTTCGGCATTGCCGCAGGCTGGACCGTCGCGAAGTTTCGATTCCCCGGCCGCAGTCTGCTCATCACGCTGATCGATCTGCCGTTCGCCGTGTCGCCCGTCGTGTCCGGCCTCGTGTTCGTGCTGCTCTTCGGACGCCAGGGGCTGCTCGGTCCGTGGATGGAGGCGCACAATCTGCACGTGATTTTTGCCGTGCCAGGCATCGTGCTCGCCACGCTCTTTGTCTCGTTTCCGTTCGTCGCGCGCGAGATCATTCCGGTCATGGAGGCCGGCGGCACGGAGGAAGAAGAAGCCGCGCGGGTACTCGGCGCGGGCGGGCTGCAGACGTTTTTCCGCGTGACGCTGCCCAACATCAAGTGGGGCCTGCTCTACGGCGTGATCCTGTGCAGTGCGCGCGCGATGGGCGAATTCGGCGCCGTCTCGGTGGTGTCCGGCAAGATTCGCGGCCGTACCAACACGCTGCCGCTGCACGTGGAGATCCTGTACAACGAATACAACTTCCAGGCGGCGTTCGCGGTGGCGTCGCTCCTGACGCTCCTCGCGCTGGTCACGCTCGCGGCCAAGACGATCGTGGAGCGGCGGCTGTACATCACGACGACCGCCGTCAAACCTGACACGATCGCGGAGACCGACTGATGGGCATCGAAGTCCGCGGCGTGACCAAACGATTCGGCGGCTTCACGTCGCTCGCCGACGTCAGCTTCTCCGTGGCAGCCGGCGAGCTGGTGGCGCTGCTCGGTCCGTCAGGCTCGGGCAAGACGACCCTGCTCCGAATCATCGCGGGCCTCGAACGTCCCGATGCGGGCACCGTGATGCTCGAAGAGGAAGATGCCACGACGCGCGATGCACGGGACCGGCACGTCGGCTTCGTCTTCCAGCACTACGCGCTGTTCCGACACATGACGGTTTTCGAGAACGTCGCGTTCGGCATGCGCGTCCGGCCGCGCGCGACTCGCCCGTCCGATGATGAGATTCGACGCAAGGTCGGTGATCTGCTCAAGCTCGTGCAGCTGGACTACCTCGGCGATCGGTATCCACGCCAGCTCTCGGGCGGCCAGCGCCAGCGCGTGGCCCTCGCGCGCGCCCTGGCCGTCGAGCCGCGTGTGCTGCTCCTCGACGAGCCGTTCGGCGCGCTCGACGCCAAGGTCCGCCAGGAGCTGCGGCGATGGCTGCGCCGCCTGCACGAAGAGATTCACCTGACGAGCGTCTTCGTGACACACGATCAGGAAGAGGCCCTCGAACTCGCCGACCGCGTCGTCGTGATGAACGAGGGCCGCATCGAGCAGGACGGCAGTCCCGAGGAAGTGTTCGAGCACCCGAAGACGTCGTTCGTGATGAACTTTCTCGGCAACGTGAACATCTTCCACGGGCGCGTCGAGGGCGGCAAAGCGCTGCTCGGTCCGCTGGCGCTCGACTATCCCGAGCACACGCAGGCCACCCCCCAGCCCGCCGCCGGCTACGCGCGGCCACACGAGCTGGATCTGACGCGATCAGACGACGGCGGCGGATTGTGGGCGCGCCTCGACGCGATCAATGCCACGGCCGCCGCGATCAAGCTCGAGCTGACCGACGAGGACGGCAAACTGATCCGCGTCGAGATGGGACGCGATTCATACGCGGCACTCGCGCCTCAGCGCGGCGAGCGGCTGTACGTCAAGCCGAGGAGACTCCGCGTGTTCCTGAAGAGCTAGGACTTCGGCTGAGGCGTCACGCGCAGGTACGGCTTCTTCGCCACGTACCCCGGAAATCGCTTCTGCGCGTCGTCATCCGACACGGCGGCGACGATGATGACGTCTTCGCCCTGTTTCCAGTCGGCGGGCGTAGCCACCTGGTGCTGCGAGGTGAGCTGCAACGAGTCGATCACGCGAAGGATCTCGAGGAAGTTGCGTCCCGTGCTCGCGGGATACGTCAGCGTCAGCTTGAGCTTGTTGTCCGGACCGATGATGAACACGGAGCGGACCGTGGCGGTTTCGCTCGCGTTCGGGTGGATCATGTCGTACTTGAGCGCGATGCTCCGATCGGGATCGGCAATCATCGGAAAGTTCGGCGCAGCACCGGTGACGTCCTTGATGTCCTGAGACCATCTCTTGTGGGCGTCGAGCGGATCGACGCTCAGGCCAATCACCTTGGCGTGGCGCTTCTCGAACTCGGGCTTGAGCTTGGCCAACGCGCCCAGCTCGGTGGTGCACACTGGCGTGAAATCGCGCGGATGGGAAAAGAGCACGGCCCAGTCCTTGCCCTTCCACTGGAAGAAGTCGATGTGTCCTTCGGTCGTCTCCGCCGAAAAATTCGGTACCTCATCGCCAAGTCGAATGGCCATACCAGTTGTTCCTTGTCCTTGGGTTCCTTCCGTTCCTGGGTTCCTTGCCTACGTGCGCTACGTGTCCCCTACGTGCCCTACGTGGCTCTATCCGTGTTTGCGTTCGAACTCCTTCATGAAGTCCACGAGTGCGGTGACACCTTCTTCGGGAAACGCGTTGTAGATCGATGCCCTGAGGCCGCCGACGGAGCGATGCCCTTTCAGCCCGTCGAAACCGGCCGCCGTGGATTCCTTGACGAAGAGCTTCTCGAGATCCTCGTTCGGCAGCCGGAACGTGACGTTCATGAGGGAACGGCTGTCGGCTTCGGCGTGCGGGCGCCAGAAGTCGGTGCGGTCCAGTTCGTCGTACAGGATGGTCGCTTTGCGCGAGTTCATCTTGCCGACGGCGTTGAGCCCGCCGAGGCCGATGATCCACTTCATGACGAGGCCCAGGATGTAGACGCCGAAGCACGGCGGCGTGTTGTACATCGAGCCGTTCTCCGCCATCGTGCGCAGGTTCAGCATCGTCGGCAGCGCATCGGACGAACGCGCGAGCAGATCCTCACGCACGATCACGACGGTGACGCCCGACGGTCCAAGGTTTTTTTGCGCGCCGGCGTAGATCAAGCCGTACTTCGACACGTCGATGGGCCGCGAAAAGATGTCCGATGACGCGTCACACACCAGCGGCGCGCCGCTGGTTTCCGGCGTCGTGTGCCACTCGGTGCCGAAAATCGTGTTGTTCGACGTCATGTGCACGTAGGCGGCGCCCGGCGTGTACTTGATCTCCGACGCCTTCGGGACGCGCTTGAAGCCGCCTTCCTCCGTCGTGGCGGCGACGTTCGTGGCGCCAACGCGCTTGGCTTCCTTGAGCGCTTTCTTCGACCAGTCGCCCGTGATGAGGTAGTCGGCGACGCTGCCCGGCGTGAGCAGATTCATCGGCACCACGGAGAACTGCAGGCTGGCGCCTCCCTGCAGGAACAGGATCTTGTAGTTCTCGGGGATGCCGGCCAGCGAGCGCATGTCCGCCTCGGCGCGCCGGATGATCTCTTCGAAGGCTTTCGATCGATGGCTGATCTCCATCACCGACATCCCGACGCCCGGCAGCGACACGAGATCGCGCTGCGCCTCTTCGAGCACGGGCATCGGCAGAACGGCGGGACCAGCAGAAAAATTGAAGATGCGCATTACGGTGGTTTCTTGGGACGTCATGTGTCGTTCCTCGGACGTCAGGGTTCGCTGACGGCATTGGCCGCGGGCACGCGGCCGGTCTCCATAAATGATTTCACGATTTGGACGGTTTCTGCAGCAATCGCTTCCTGAGCCTGGTCCGTCGATGCGCCGATGTGATGCGTGCCATACACGCCGGGCATCTGCACGATCGGATCGACAAACGGGCCCGCCGATGCCGGCGGCTCTGCGGCAAAGACATCGAGACCCGCGCGGATCCCCCGGTCTTTGACGGCCGCCGCCAATGCCTGGGCATCGACCAGGTCACCGCGCGCGGTATTAATCAGGATGCCGCCGCTGCGAAGGCCGGCGAGTACATCGGCATTCACCAGGTGCTTCGTCTCTGGGGTGAGCGCGACGTGCACGCTCAGCACGTCCGACCGTTCAGCCGCTGCTCTCGGCGTCGGCGCCAGCGTGACAGGAATCTGTGACCGCGCCGCTTCGACGCCCAACTCGCGCCCCTCGACGGCGCTCAGGGCGCCGTCGCGACCATTGAAGCGCCGGCTCCACAGCACGACGGGCATGCCGAAGCCGGCCGCGCGGCGAATCATCTCGCGGCCGATCGCGCCGGCCCCCAGCAAGCCGAGCGTGCGCCCGAACAGCCCGCGCGCGCGCGAATACTCTTTCTTGTTCCACACGCCCGCCCTAAGGTCGGACACGTTGTCAGGGATCCGCCGATCGACGGCCAGCATCAGGCCGAAGGCGAGCTCCGCGACGGCAATCGCGTTGATGCCCGGACAGTTCGTGACGATGATACCGCGGGCGAGTGCCGAGGCCACGTCGATCGTGTTCACGCCGGCGCCAGCGCGAACGATCAGCTTGAGCGACGGGACGAGCGCATCGGCAGTGACCTTCGTGGCTCGCACAATGAGCACGTCGGGCGCCAGCTCGGTCATCATCGAGGCGAGCCGATCGCCCGCGTCCGGGTCGTACGTGATGTCACCGCCAAGAGCGCGCAGTCCTTCGATACCGGACGGCTCGAACTTGTTGGCGATGAGGACGCGCATGGAAGGATCTGGGGGCCTGGGTTCCTCGGTTCCTCTGTTCCGGTCAGATTTGATGTGTCAGCAACCCGTCGCGGAGCTTGGGCTCGAACCAGGTCGATTTGGGCGGCATGATGCCGCCGGCATCGGCGATGGCCATGAGGTCGTTGACACTGACCGGAAACAACGAGAACCCGATCGCGGCAGCGCCGCTC
>Ga0111539_10004320_pt1 | contig 18602 bp, 15 predicted proteins | sample RhiMethybrSRZTD1_FD_79667 | JGI IMG/M metagenome (GOLD analysis project Ga0111539, IMG submission 79667) | Populus rhizosphere microbial communities from Tennessee, USA - Rhizosphere MetaG P. TD hybrid SRZTD1 (version 2) (version 2) | ecosystem: Host-associated > Plants > Roots > Rhizosphere >... | reverse complement strand
GATCCTGGCGGAGATGTGGTTGGAGAGCATGTGCTCGAAGCCAAAGCCTGCCACCCAGCCAACGTGCGTCTCTCCACCGGAGAGGATCGGTATACCGACGATGCTGACGTTGGTGTTCACGTCACCCCACGCCACACCCGCCAATCCGTAAACGAGTGAGCGCCCCATGGCATATCCGACCCGGCCGGTAACGGTCGCAAGCCAATCCACGTCGCGCTTGCACTCAAGCAGGACGACGCACGCCGTGCTCCCCTGGACGGACGAGCCCGACAGACTGCCTTCGACGCCAAGCACGAGGGCGCCGGTTTGCCAGTTGAAGCCGATCTGCCCGCCATAGAGGGCGCCATCGAGATTGTAGTCGGTGCTCAGCAGGCCGGGGGGCAGTCCGCCACCGAGATCGGGGGTGCCCTGGGTGTCGCCAGTGGCCAAGCCGGCGTGCCCACCGAAGTAGAACCCCGACCATGTGAACGGCTGCTCGTAAACCTTGACGCCGCGGCCACGGTACCCGTCAGCGCTAGCCTGCCCTGCAGCAAGAGCCAGGATCAGCCCGGCTGAAACACCACACAGCGTGCGAAAGCCTTTGATCACGACCGTCTCCAATGGTTGTTGCCCGCAGGCGCAACGTAGTGACGGCGCTCTGATTCGAGGTGATAACCGCGCCACGTTTCTGCCAATTTTCCCGTGGGCCCCATCGGTTCCTAAAGGGGTATCCTAGGTGCCTTGTATATGCCAGTTGCTCAGCCCGGTTATCCCCGCGATCAACAGGGGAAGGTGCGATGATCGGAACGAGAGTAAGCCCGGCGCCACGCAGCCGATCCGCTGGGTTGGCCACATGGCTGCGGCCCGCTACTTACGCCCGCCACCACGAGACCAAGCGCGGTCAGATGGGTGTGTGACGGCTGTGACAGTGTGGGTCCGACAAAAGAGGGAAGCATGGCAAGAGAGAACGACGCACCGCAGCTCGAAGGGAGAATCTCTATGCCGTCCAGGGCAAGAAAGGCGAGTTCAGGGACATCCAGACGTACAAGCGTGCCTACGGCCAGGACGTGAAGCGCAAGAAAGAGAAGTAGGGCCGCTAACTATAGCCTGTCTCGCGCTTTCATTAGCGCGAAGCCGAGGAGATTGAGCCCGCGCCATTTGACGGGATCGCTCGCGCGCTTGTCATCGGCGGCAAGGCCGATGCCCCAGATGGTATCCACGGGGCTTGCCTCGACAAGCACCATGGGAGCTGTGCCGACGAGCCAGTCCCGCAGCTCCGGGTTCTGGCTGAACTTGGCGATGTTGCCGCGCACGGCGATCTCAAAGCGGTTCTCGACCCACCGCTCTTCGTCGAAGCCATGCACCTCCCGGCCGAGCGCCTTCACGTCCGCTGGGCTCGCGGTGTCGATGATCTGCGCACGGCACGCTTCGTCGCCGAAGAGACGTGCCTTTTCAGCCATCATGTAGTGTTCGGCAGTTCGGTACTGTTGCCCATTGAGGACGAACTTGGCGGGCCACCACTGGCTGAGAACGTGCTTGTTGACGTTGGGCGTCTTTGCCGAATGACCCCAGAAGAATAGGAACGATGGGCGCGCGCCGAGGGCTATGGCGGCGCGAAGGCTTTCAACGTCGTCGATGTTGCCTGGGCTCATTCGAGATCCTCACCCAATGGTTGTGGCTCTGCCGCGTCGGCGGGAGGTGATAGCGGTCCGAACTGGTATAGTTCGACATCGTTGTCATGAGGCGGGCCTGGAGGAAGCGTGATGCCGGATACCACCCTGGATGGCAGCGGAGAGCAAACGCCGGGACGTCGCGTCCTTGAGGGAACAGACTTGGAGATTGCCTACACCTTGTTGGATGAGGACCTTGTCCTGCGCGTGAGCAAGGCTGGCGTCCAGGTGTTCGGAGTGGTGTTGGAGAAGGCAGCCACACCGATGACCGCGCGGCAGCTCTTGGAACTTAAAGCAGAAAGCACCGATCTGGTGGTCACGGTCGGCACTCGCGCGGATACGGCTCGGAATGTGGGCTTTGCGCTCGGGCGTGTGACGGGCAAGCTGATGAAGGCGGCGCGAGAGAAGATGAACAAGACGTAGCAGGATTGCGGGAGGGGGAGAGCTAAAGAGCATGGCCGCGGGCACCGTACGTGCTCTTCATCGAGACGCTGCCTGGCTACGTGAAGCTCGGCAAGACGACAGCGAGGGCGCTCCCGCGTCGCCACGGGAGTTCCGGTGCGCATTGAACGCCGAACATCGGATTGCAGCACGCTTGTCGTAGGGCGTGCAGAGACAGGCAGCAGGGGCAACTCTTCGGGCTTGTGCCGCTTCCCCATTGTGGTCCTCCAGTTGGCCCTCAGGCCATACCCTCAACTCGGACTACTACCGGTGACAATCACTGCCCGCTCACGCCCCAATGACGGCGGTTGGGTCATAGTCCCGCTGACCAAGAGCGGCAGAGGCGGCCAGGTCGTCGCGACGACCTGTGCCTCGGTGGCCCTTCCGTCAAAAATCATGATGTTTCGGATATGTCGCCGGGAATCGAACACACGCTCCCAACATTCGAGAGGCGTCCTTATCCGCTAAACTCAATAGGAGCTGCAAGATGCGCCAAGCATTCGTAGTCGCAGCCGCCCTCGCTATCGCCGTCGCCATCGCGGTCGGCGGCAACACGGTTGGCAAGCACTGGCCACAAAGCTCTACGGCTTCCACAGCATCGAACTCCATCAGCGTCATGCAGCTGATGAAAGATGCTAAAAACCTTCCTGAGGAAGGTTTCGACGCCCATTGAGTGCTGCTGCGGGAGATTCCGCCGTCGGAAATCCGAAGAACGCGGCCCCCACTGCGGCAATTGGCAGCGCATCACGCGACGAGAGTGATGCGGGCTAGGCATCAGAAGGCACAAGTCGATATTCGTTGAGAGCCTGAGAGGGCCGCCGGGCTTAATGGGCCAAGCCGCACCGTCTCGCCCCCGGGCGGTGCCATGATGCTGTTCGCGCGCCATGAGCGTCGGGGTTCAACATTGGCATCCCGATATAAGCATGCCAGGGATTGGTAGAAAGGATCATCCGTCGCTATCAGCGCGATGGTGTACAGCTCATCGGCTCTCCTGTCGTGCGTCCCATGCTCACCAATTGGGCCGTGGCGGTGTTGGAGAGGATGAACGGCGGTTTCACTGCAGAATGCGCCAGTGCGCCACCTCAGTATCTCACCGGGGGCGCTTGCCAGCCGCAAAAAAGAGTATTGATATGGTGCCGGGGCCTGGAATTAAACCACGACCTCCCAACTTACGTCATTGGGGGCAAAATGGTGAGGGAGGTAATGGCCGCATACCGCGAGGACGCCCGCGAGATCGTCAATCCATTCGCTGGCCGCGACGTAAACTGGCTGCTCGACTTCCGCGCTGAGACGCGAGCCGATCACCCCTTCCTGATCTGGGAGCCGTTCGAGGGAAAGCGAGCGGTCTGGACTTATCGCCAGTTCCGAGACCGTGTCCTCCGCGTCGCAGCGGGTCTCACCAGGCGTGGCATCTGCGCCGGCGACTATGTTCTCTTGCACCTCGACAACTCGCCGGAGATGGAATTTCTCTGGTTCGCCTGTGCCCGCATCGGGGCAGTGGCGGTCACCACCAACGCACGCTCAGCGGGGGAGGAACTGGCCTACTTTGCCGACCACTGTAACGCAGTGGCGGCCATCACTCAGCCCGAGCTTGCCGAACTGGTAGCACGCCATGCCAAGCGCATAAGGTGGCTTGCCGTTACCGAGCGTCTCGCGGGGGGTGGCGAACCGCCGGCCAGCCTGCGCCCGGGCGCAGAGAGCAGCTTCTCAAACCTTGACGGCGATCCGGCCGATCTGCGGGGGCTTGAGCCGGATCCGTGGCGCCACAGCTCGGTGCAATACACCTCAGGTACCACGTCGCGGCCCAAAGGCGTTCTGTGGACGCACGGCAATGCCCTGTGGGGTGCACGGACCTCGGCGGTGCATGAGAATCTGAGTGAGAACGACACGCATCTCGTCATGATGCCTTCGTTCCATACCAATGCGCGCACCTACTCCATTCTGCCTACATTGTGGGTCGGCGGCACCGTCGTGTTGATGCCGAAGTTCTCCGCTTCGCGCTTCTGGGACATTGCCATTCGAAACCGCTGCACCTGGGCGTCGACGCTGCCGTTCTTCCTCAAGGCGCTGGCGGAGCAGCCCGTTCCTCAGCACGACTTCCGCATGTTCGGCATGGCTGCGAACGAAACTCCGTTCGATCAGGTGTTCGGCGTTCGCTCGATCGGCTGGTGGGGCATGACGGAGACGGTGAGCCAGGGCATCGTCGGCGATGCGCTTTTGCGCAACCGGTCTATGACCACGGGCCGACCCGCGACCGGCTACGGCATCCGCATCCTGAGCTCTGATCGCACGCCCGTTGCGCCCGGCGAGACGGGACATCTGGAATGCTGGGGAGTGCGAGGCATCCAGATCTTTCTGGAGTACCTCAACAATCCGAAGGCGACGGAGGACAGCTTCACGCCCGATGGCTGGTTTATCACCGGCGATCGGGTGAGGCTCGAGACCGACGGCTACATCACCTTCGCTGACCGCGACAAAGACATGCTCAAGGTCGGTGGCGAGAACGTTGCGGCATCCGAGATCGAACGCGTGATCGCCCTGGTACCGGGCGTGCACGAGGCAGCCGTGGTGGGGCAGCGGCACCGCATGCTTGACGAGGTGCCGGTTGCGTTCGTCATTCCTGCCCCGGCGCTTGGGCTGACGGCGCGTGCCTCCCTTCCCCAGCAGGTCATAGCCGAATGCAAGGCCAAGCTCGCCGATTTTAAGGTGCCCCGGGCCGTGTTCGTTGTCGACGAGATGCCGCGAGCTACGCTCGAGAAGATCCACAAGGCCGAGCTTCGCAAACGCCTACCGGTTGCCGACTAGAACACTCTGCCCTTGGCACTTGTGAGACCTCGCCGGCGGAGGTCAGAGATGCCCGAAGGCGCTTGGGCTTTCCAGCCGACCTATGCGGAAAGAACCATGCGGTTCACGGCCTCCAATCATGTAACGGCAACGCAATAACGCCGTGCGGGAGCAGCCCATCCTCCCAGTGCTGCCCTTCGACGCCTTGCGTCTCTGCCAACACTTACCGGGCGGCCCCTCTCAATTCCAGAATTCGACCGTCCGCCGCCGCCTTTAGGCAATCGTTAATTTTAATGGATAACAAGAGGTAAATTTGGCGAAGATCGGTTGCCATTGCAAAACCACACTTGCCACGAGGCAGGTGTGTGCCATGCCCGATCGACGTTCGAGGGTGCGCGTACCCTATTTTGTCGGACCGTACGGAAGGCGGATCACCTTGGCCGATCTGCCGCCCAGGGACCAACGTTGCTGGCTACCCCGGCACAAAGCAATGGTCGTAGCCGCCGTGCGCCATGGCTTGCTTAGCTTTGGCGAAGCTCGTCGGCGCTACCATCTGAGCTTGGACGAATACCTCTCCTGGCAGAGAGCCTACGGGCATTCCAATCCACGTCCTGGCCCCGGTCTGACGGACGAAACGCAGCACTAAGAAGGTCGCCCGGGATGCAAGAAGAAAAGGTCGCGAGCCCTACTGGTTAACCCTGATTGGCATCAGCGATCTTTTGCTTGCTAATTACTTATACCAACGGAAGGGGGGACCATGTTTAAAATTAAACTGAGCGCGGCCCTCCGAGGTCGTCGCATCTGGTTTCCCGTGCATTTGATATCACAACACCCTCAACCCTCACGACAGAACTCAACAACGCTTTGGGAGACTTCACAATGCGTGAAGATTCAAAGAGGTTGCTTCGCCTGAAGCAGCTCGAGGTGACCCAGGGAGAGAAGGTCGCTCTGCTTGAGACGATGATCAACGGCTTCGAGAGTATGGCCGCTGACCTCGCTCAACAGATTGCATCGGAGGAGGAGCGCACGAGAATCAAAGATGTCGGGCACGTTGCTTATTCGCCCTTCGCTACTTCGGCGGCGCTGCGTCGGCGCAATCTGTTGAACTCTGTAGGAGACGCAAAAGCAAAGCTCGAAGCGGCCAAACGTGACCTGCATGACGTGACGACGCACTTGCGTGACATGGCATTGAGCGAGAGCCAAACACTCTCGATCCCCATGAATGCGAGCGCCGAGGGCCCACAAAGAGCAAGCCGCGACTTGGGATAGTCGACGTTGTGCTTGGACGGCGTCACGCGTATGAGTCAGTCTCTTAGCTGATGGTTTACCGTGTCTGGCCAACCCCCCGGGGCAAAGGTGCCCTTCTTCATAGGGCCAGATGGCAAGTGCATAACGCTTGCCGACTTGCCGCCTCGAGGGCTCAAGCGCTATTTGCCGCGCCACAAGACCCTGGTTGTCGCTGCTGTGCAGCATGGCCTGTTGACCCTTGGTGACGCCTGCGAACGCTACGACCTATCGATCGACGATTACCTCGCTTGGTATCGCTCCTCTACTGGGGCACCCCTAGCCTGACGACGCTTCTGGTTTCTCATGTTGATGCAAGAGATGTTTACGTCTCCGGTGCTTGTCCACTCGCGTCAGATGATAATTGTTGGATGCTTGGTCGGACGAGCCGGTACCGCGCTAAACGAAAGTGCGGCACCGCACGATATCTTTAGAAGCAAACGGACTTTGCGCCGCTTCTGCTGCGCGAGTACTTCTGTCCGATGGGTTGCGTCCGCCTGCTGCTGTAAGTCTGTCGATCTCATTAGTCACTAAGGGTTTTTGTCCCACCAAAGTGCGGGTACCTACCGATGGACTGACTAAGCTCATCGACCATGGTCCCATGATCACCAATGGAGCATCGGGGCCCTTTTCGAGCAGAGGAGAAGGGCAATCGAAAGTATCAGACAGTCGAAGCCAAGTGCGCTCTCGGAGCCAAGTGCGCTGTGGCTGGCTATTGGGGTAGGTCTCGCCTACTTCACTGCAGCCCGCCTCGGCTTAGTGCTGCGAGTGGACGGCGTTGCCGCTTACTGGCCGGCTTCAGGAATTGCGATAGGCGCGCTCATCGTTTTCGGGCCCAATGGACGCCTTCCCATAGCTGCGGCCATTGTCATCGCCACCGCAGCAGCAAATCTCGCCATTGGAAGGGTTGGCGGGCTGAGCTTCGCGTTCGGTCTCGTTAACGCAGCGCAGAGCCTTTTTGTAGCCTGGCTCATTGAGCGTTGGTTCGGACCCACATTCAATCTCGGAGACGTCAGACAGGCGCTTGGATTCCTGGTAGCCAGCGCCGCGGGAGCGGCGCTGGCCGCTTTGGGAGCAGCTGGTGCGGTGAGCCTCGTTCACTCAGCCGCCTCCCAACTGAATATCTGGCGACTTTGGTTTGCGGCTTGCCTGCTCGGCATCGTCACAGTGGCACCACTTATAGTCGCCCTGTCTCGGGTTATGAGCGATCCGCCAACGCCTCGCGAATTGATTGAGGGGTTGACGGCGCTCGCGGCACTGGCCGGGTTGAGCATTCTCATCATTCATTTGCCGGATGGCCCTTGGAAAGCCGCTTTGCCAGAGGAGATCGTATTTCCGCTCGTGCTTTGGATTGCAATACGCTGTCGGTTGGTGTTCGCCATGGCAGCCGCGTTGATCGTGACACTCACTATCATTGGACCGACAATTCTGGGCATCGGACACTTTGGGGAGGCAATCTCTCCGCTTGCATCCCGTACACTTGCCGCTCAGACCTTCGTGATGGCGACAGCAATCCTTTCGCTGCTGCTCGCTACACTGTTCACTGAAAAGCGACAGACCGAGGCTGCGCTCAGAGTCACTGCAGACCGTCTCCAGTTGGCACTCGACGGGGCAATGCTTGGTGCTTTCAGCGCTGACCTTACTACCAGGCGAATGGAATGTGATGCACGTGCGGCCCAACTTCATGGCCATGATGAGCCTCCCACAACGATCAGGGAGTCGCGTCGGTTCGTACACACCGACGACCTCGTGCGCATTGACACGGCCGTGGCAGCGGCGCAGCGCACCGACGGCGTATGGAGAGTTGAGTACCGCGTGGTGGATCAGCGTAACCCTTTGAGGGCCGAGGAGGTGCGTTGGGTCGCACTCGAGGGTTCAGTTATATTCGATGAAATGGGAAGGCCTGTGGGTCTTCGCGGCGTCACGCGCGATATCACGCATCGCAAGACGTCCGAACAGGCGCTCCATGACCGTAATACCCAACTTGCGCTTGCCGGAAGAGTTGCCCTTGTAGGGACCTTCACGTTCGACCTCCGCACTGGAGTGATGCAAGTTTCGCCCGGTTACGCAGCCATCCATGGATTGCCTGAGGGGACACTTGAGAGCTCGCGCGCCGATTGGCGGACTCGGGTTCACCCAGATGACCTGCAGCAGCTTGACCACAATCTTGCAGAATCCATTGCAGGACAGCACAGCGACCATCGTTGCGAGTATCGCATTGTCTTTGCTGGCGGTGACACCCGATGGATCGAATCACGCTCCATGATTTCCTATGACAGTGAGGGCCGCGGACTACGCGTCGTTGGCGCCAACATTGATGTGACAGAACGGCGGCGGTCGGAGGCTGCTGTCAAAGCAGGCGAGATCCGTCTGGCGGATGCATTGGCCGCCGGCCAGGTGATAGCTTTCGAATGGGATGCCATCACCCGCCTATCAAGGCGCAGCAAAAACGCGGATGATATTCTTGGGATTGACCGAAAAGTCACAGTCAATTCGCCACGTGACAACTTCCTCCTCCGCGTCCATGCCGACGACCGCGCAGGCCTTAAGACATGCATACGTGAACTTAATCCCTACGCGTCCTCATATAAGTGTAGCTTTCGCTATGTGCGACCGGATGGCAGACTGGTATGGTTAGAGGAAACGGCAAAAGGTGAGTTTGACGCCAGCGGAAACCTTCTTCGAGTTAATGGACTCACTCGAGACATCACCGACCAAAGCGTATTGCTCGGTGAACTCGACCATCGCGTCAAAAATACACTGGCGATCGTCAGTGCTATTGCCTCTCGTACGCGGGATACAAGCAGATCAATGGATGACTTCGTAGCCGCGCTCGACGGCCGAATCAGATGTATGGCAGTTGCGCATGAACTCCTGAGCCTGCGTCAATGGCAAGGCGTGTCTCTTGCAGAACTCGTTCGGCGCGAGTTCGCCCCCTACGTCGCAAGCAACAGTACCCAGATAGAGGGCCCGGACGTCACCTTGGTTGGAGAGGCAGGTCAGGTGGTGGCCATGGTGCTTCATGAACTCGTCACCAACGCCGCCAAGTACGGGGCGCTGTCCACCAAGCATGGGCGGGTATCAATCCGGTGGTTCTGGCAGCTGAACGGGACCCGTCGACTAAGCTTCCGCTGGCAAGAAATCGGTGGGCCGATAGCCGCGGGCCCTCCGACCAGATCCGGTTACGGAATGAGTGTGATTCGCGACCTCATCCCCTATGAACTCGGCGGCACGGCCGATCTCGCTATGAAAAGTGAGGGAGTCCATTGCCAATTGGAAATTCCCGTTCACTGGTTTGCCGGTGACGGTGGGCCAGATCCGTCGAAGGTGGCGCCCGATCCCTCGGTAGATATTTCCACCTTCAGACGACCTCAGCGCGCGTAACCCTGGGGTTGCGCGGTGGATCGCAACCCGCAGCGGCCTCTTCGTGCGGCCTAGCGTTGATCCGTTCTGCGACTTCGGATGCGCCTCAGCATTAGCTGGCGCGCGACAAGTGCATCCGTCAATCGCGTTAGCGAATACGAGCGTCGCATCAATCCGGATGTGGCCTGGTGTGCGGTGCGACGGCTATGTGATCCGTAGAGGCGTTGCGATTATCCACCGCCGCATCTGATGTTGCCCTATCCAAACGGGCCGGATTGGAATACTCGCGGTCGACCCAATCCTGGAGGTCACTCATGCAGAAAGCCGTCAAGCCAGAGAAAAAAGAGACGATCACGCTACGTCACCTCGCCGCCACCCTGGCTGAGAGCCACGAGCTACCAAAGGCCAAGATGAACGAGATGCTGACCGGCATGGTAGATGCAATCTCAGGCCACCTGAAGAAAGGCCGCCGTATCCGCATGAGCGGCCTTGGCATCCTGCAGGTCCGCAAGCGTCCGGCACGTATGGGGAGGAACCCGGCTACGGGTGAGGCCATCAAGATCAAGGCCAGTAAGAAGGTCGCTTTCCGCGCCGCCAAGGAGTTGAAGGAAGCGATCTGATCTTTGGTGAAAGGCGCAACGGAAGGAACGAGGGCGACAATGAAGCTCATGCTTGGCAAGCCTGACGACAAGGAAATCGTTCTGGCGGAACAGAGCGGCGGTGTCTGGAAACCAAGCCCGACCCTGGCGGTCGATATGACGGTATTCCTGGAGGGCGCCGACCCGGAGCAGTTCGAAATGTGGGTGGAGGAACTCGAGGACGCTTAGGTCCTGGACGCACCACGCAAGGAGGCGGCGGGGGTCACGCCGCCTTCATTCCCGCTACCCGGGAAGCATGTGACGATGTACGCGCTAAGCACACTGTAGTTTAGCGGGGAGTGTGTCCTGCGCAAACCGCGGCCCACACTGTGGATGGCGGTGAACCCGTTCTTGCTGCGCATCAAACTTCATGCGCAGTGTCCCCGACTGGCGATTGTAACGAATCTGCCGGCGCAGATGCCGGCGTGGCGTGGCACCAACGTTCGCCAGGCCCCGGAGAGCGTAGGTGGCCAAGAATATCCTAGTCTTCTCGGACGGAACCGGCCAGGCTGGCGGCTATATGCCAGATGAAGCCCGGAGCAATGTCTACAAGCTCTTCCGAGCCACGCGTGTATCACCAGACACCGCTATCGATCCCAAACTGCAGATCGCCTTCTATGATGGGGGCTTGGGCTCTCGCGCCTGCGGCGAGGAGATCAAGATAAGGTGGTGGCGACGGCTCTATAACGTGGCGGGCAGGGCGACCGGCCTTGGCATTACGCAGAACATCATCGACTGTTACGCGGCCATCATCCGAGTGTGGCAGCCAGGTGACCGCATTTTTCTTTTCGGCTTCAGCCGCGGTGCCTACACGGTGCGCTGCGTTGCGGGTGTGCTCAAACATTGCGGGGTTCCGACGGCCATTAGGAGCGGCAAGGACCGAGCCTATCCCCTGCGTCGCGATCCAACATCGGTTCGGCGCATAGCCACCGAGGCTGTGAAGCACGTCTATCAATACGGAAGTTCGATCAAAGGCGACCCGTATCGAGCCATGCGGGAGCAGCGCGCCATCGCCTTTCGCAAGAAGTACTTCGCAGGCGACACCCGCGTATCGAACACAGCGCCCTATTTCATCGGTGCTTGGGACACCATTGCCACATTGGGTGCAGGGACGCGGTTTCTTGCTGCGCTCGCAGCTACCTACCTTGGGCTGTCATTCGCGGTCGCGCAGTTGTGCACCTTTTGCTCGGAGGCTTTGTTTGCACCGGTTCTCGCAGGGCTTGGCATCGGGCTGCCGGCAGCGATCTACTTGGCTGGTTGCTGGCGTTACCGTGGGCTGATGAGCCTCGCGCGCTACCGCATGGCGTTCTACGACACAAGGCTTGACTATGCTGTACGCTATGCTCGGCATGCGTTGTCGATCGACGAAAACCGCAAAAAATTCGACTGCATCAAATGGCACGATGACGACCTGCGTCATATCTCCGAGCGACCAGGCGAGGTCCCACGCTTCAAACAGGTCTGGTTTGCCGGAAGCCATTCGGACGTCGGTGGCAGCTATCCGGACAATGAGTCGCGGCTTTCTGACATTGCGCTTGCCTGGATGGTCGATGAGGCGGCAAGCCTGCCTCACCCGATCTTCGTCGAATACAACTTGCTGAAAATCTATCCCGATAGCAGTGGCGCGCAGCACGACGAGCGCCGGGCTTTCCTGTCGACGGGGCCGGTGTGGCTGGCTTCAATCGCGGCGCGGTTCATCGGTTCACAGAATTTCGGCTGGCGTGAAGGGCTGCGAGCTATCCCTCCGCAGGCGTCGCTACACCACACTGTCTACGAGCGATTGGCCCTGCCGGCGGTTCTTGTGCACGGGTACATGGTTCCCTACCGGCCGCCAGCACTCCGGCATCACTACGTGGCCGGGAAGTATTTCCTGACCCGCGAGTCCCCGACGCAGGAGGCGGAGAGCCGCTTCCGGCGGCGTGCTCCGCCGGCATCGCGGGAATGGCGACCGGAACTCCGGCGCGGACCGTAGCGGGCGGTACCGCCCTCGGGCTGGCCATCGCTAAGCAAATCGTCGAGATGCACGATGGCCAAGCAAGCATATGCGACGCGCTGTCGCGAAATCAGCAGACAATACCTCGATTGCCGCAAGAACGGTTCAGAAGAAGGAAAAGAAGCCCCGCCCACAGCCTATCGACTACAGGGCCTGAGTTGGCGGGATCGAGGGGGTCGTATCCCGTGAGGCTCACGATAGCGGCGTATTGGTTACCAAGCCGTAAATGGCCCAACCATGTCCCTGGCATTTGTTAGGATGCCACAGCGAAACAGGGAGTGATCGCCGGGGAAGACGATGATCGGTGAAGGCACTCACCGGGCGTCACGCGATCGACAGGAAAAGAAGGGATTGGAAGGTGAGTTCCAGAAGTCGGAAGAAGGCTGGGGGACGCCGGAAGGGCGTGAAGAACAAGGCCACTCTGGCGAGGGAGAGGCCGAACACTACTTTCGCGTCATGAGACGGCAGCAGTAGCACTCGTGGCTTCACTCTGGACCAGGCTCGGCAACCAGCTTGCGCTCGACGAGGCGAGCGAACACTGCGGCCCCGTAGGGAATGACCTCGTCGTTGAAGTCGTATCTGTCGTTATGCACGGGCGCACTCGCCTCGCCATTTCCCAGGTTGATGTAGGCGCCCGGCACCTTCTCGAGCATGAAGGCGAAATCTTCCGAGGCTGATGCCGCTACCTTATGGCGATCGACGTTGACCTCACCGACGAGCTCGGCTGCAGTGTCTGCAATGGCGGACGTGGGCTCCGGTGCATTGACGAGTGGAGCGAAGATCAGGCGGTAGTCGATCTCCGCCTTGGCACCAAGTCCTTGCGCAACACCGGCGACGACGCGCTTCAGCCCGGCCTCAATGGCGCTCAGGGTCTCCCGCTTCATTGCGCGCACCGTCCCACCCATGCGGGCCAGCTCAGGAATGACGTTGTAGGCGTCCCCGCTGTCGATCTTAGTGATGCTGAGAACACCCATGTCGGACGGGGGGAGGTTTCGCGCCACGACAGTTTGCAGAGCCGTACCGATATGGCAGGCAGCGATTACAGGATCGATCGCCGCGTCCGGCCAGGCGCCATGTGCGCCACGACCTCGCACAACGATATCGAAGAACGCGCCGCCGGCCATGGCGGTGCCCGGAGTTATTGAGAAGTGTCCCACGGGGTCGCCCGGCCGGTTGTGAAGGCCATAGAGCTCGTCAGACGGAAATTTCTCAAGAAGTCCCTCGTCCAGCATGGCGAGAGCGCCACCCATTCCCTCCTCACCGGGTTGAAAGATGAAGTTCACGGTGCCATTGAAGCGGCGGGTCTCCGCCAGGTAGCGCGCTGCGCCGAGCAGCATCGTCGTGTGGCCGTCATGCCCACAGGCGTGCATGACGCCCGAAGTGCCACTGCGATATGCGGCGCCAGTGCGCTCGTGTATTGGGAGGGCGTCCATGTCCGCGCGCAATCCGATAGATCGCGGCCCGTTGCCGGACCGGAGCACACCCACAACGCCGGCCCCGTTGACCATTCGGTGGACCGCGATGCCCCAGGACTGGAGCAACTGGGCGACGGTGTCGGCGGTCCGGTTCGTCTCGAGGCCAAGTTCGGGGTGAGCATGGATGTCGCGCCGTAGGCTTGTCAGCTCCATGTGGTAGGTGCGCACGCGCTCAAGTGTGGCTGCCCCGGCAATGGCGTCGGACATCGTTGCTCCCCATTAACCTGCCATGGATCAAGATATCGGCCGCCCAAGTCACGGCGCGCCCTTTCCAGCATACCTCATATCCCAATGGCCATCCTCATGCTCCGGAGCCCAGCCGGTCGTCCCGCTCATGGTTCATCGTCGGAACCGGTATCGGAACCGTCACCGCAGCAGCATCTTGCTGCCGATTGAGCAGCAGGTAGCACTCGCCAGTGGACGAAGCGTCCTAGTTTTGCGTCGAGGGTGGAATTGGCAGGGGCGCTGGGGTGGGTGCGGGTGACTTTGCGGGGCGGGCGGCAGCTCGACGAGCCGTCGGTTTGGGCCCGGGAGGTGAAGCGGCAGGCGCTATTATTGTGGCTTCGACTTGCTCCAAGCGTAGTGCCTGCGTCGTGGCGCGATGCTGCTCCTCCTGATGCGCAGCTCCAAGACTGACGAGCTTCTCGCGAATGCGGGGAACTTCGAGCGCGTTTCGGGCTGCCAAAGCGAACCTCTGCACAAGGGTTGGATCGAGGCCCTTCGGAGCAAACAGCCCGAACCAGATCCCGCCCGAATGCTGCAGGTCGCCTGTCTCAGCCGTCGCGCTTGAAATGTTGTCGCGAAGGGCAACCAGAGCAGCACTGCTGTCCGCATCCCCAACATGTGTTCCATCCAATGCTGCCATCGGGGCTAGGAGAATGGTGTATCCGTCCGGGCGGGCCCTAGCGACGAAGGCCAAGGCTTTGCGGCCGTCATCGCCAATCTCATAGCGCACCCCAATTGGTGTCCGCAGCTGTCGCTCCAACGGTGGCTGAAGAATTTGTGCCACCTTCTCGGGCGCAGAACCTTCCGGGAAGCCCACCACCAGGGTGATCGGACCTAAAGGCCAATCCGCATGCGCAATGTGGACCGGGATGACCCAAAGAAGCCAAGCGGCAAGCGCGTACGCAAAGCGATGATGGCGCATGCGCGTCACTTCCATCCAGCAGCTGCAAGTACGAAATCGACAAGACCACAATGGCAGCTCAACAGTCCATTGTGGGCACCTCATTGCCACTCACCTCTCGGTGGATAAACAAGCCAGCAAATTGGCTCGTTAGCACGCACCGCCTTGCAACTGGCTCGTTCGCACCAGTGGGCCAACACCACCGTTCGCCGGACGTTTGAGACAGGCTACGTGGTGCCCTGGCGCCACCTCGATGAGCGGAGGGTCGGTCACCCGGCAACTGGGCTCAGCATAAGGGCAGCGTGTGTGGAAACGGCAACCGCTTGGCGGCCGCATGGGGCTAGGCACATCGCCCTCGAGGATCAGGCGCTTCGTACGGCGTCGCGTAGGATCGGGCACTGGCGCGGCGGCGAGCAGCGCCTCGGTGTAGGGGTGCAGCGGCGTCGCGAACAACGCGCGCTTATCGGCCAGCTCGACGATGCGGCCGAGGTACATCACGGCGATGCGGTGGCTCACATGGCGCACAACGGCAAGGTCATGGCTGACGAATAGGTAGGCGAGCTTGAGTTCGTCCTGGAGCGCGATCATCAGGTTAAGGACTTGCGCGCGCACCGAGACGTCGAGCGCCGATACGGGCTCATCGGCCACGATCAGGTCCGGATTGACGGATAGCGCCTTGGCGATGCCGATGCGCTGGCGCTGCCCACCCGAGAACTCGTGCGCGAAGCGGTGCATGCTCTCGGGCCTGAGGCCCACCCGGAGGAAGAGATCCGCCACCCGCTGCTCCTTCTCGCGGCCCGTGGCGAGGCGGAAATTCTCTAGCGGCTCGCCGACGATGGTGCCTGCCGAGAGGCGCGGGTTGAGCGAGGAGTAGGGGTCCTGGAATACGATCTGCACTCGTCGGCGGTGTTCCCACATCGCAGCCGACGACAACTCCGTCACGTCGGTTCCGTCGAGGCGGATGCGACCGGCGGTCGGTTCGATCAGCTTCAACACCATGCGGCTCACCGTGGTCTTGCCGCATCCCGACTCCCCAACCAAGCCAAGGGTTTCGCCGCGCGCGATCGAGAAGCTGACACCGTCCACGGCCCGCACGGCACCGCGCAGGCGCTGCAGTAGGCCGCCCCGCACTGGGAAGTGCTTGGCCAGGCCCTCGACCTCTAGAGTGGCAGGCACGCTCATGCCGGGGTCTCCGCCGCTAGTCGGCCTGTCTCCCAGCAAGCGACTCGGTGCCCGGGCTCGGCAGCCATCGGTGCCGGGCGTGTCGCGCGGCAACGCTCGGCGACAAAGCCACAACGTGGCGCGAATGCGCAGCCAGCGATCGGCTGGGTCACCGCCGGCACCATGCCGGGAATCTCTATCAGGCGCTGGCGGTCGCCGGCTCGCTCGGCCTCGGTCTCGGCGCGCGGCAGGGCGCGCAGCAGCCCACGAGTATAGGGGTGCAGGGGCCGCGCGAACAGAGACACCGCCGGCGCCTCCTCCACCGCGCGCCCCGCATACATCACGATCACGCGCTCACAGGTTTCCGCAACCACGCCGAGGTCGTGGGTGATGAGGATAATGGCAGTGCCGAGCTTATCCTTAAGCTCCAGCATCAGGTCGAGGATCTGCGCCTGGATCGTCACGTCAAGCGCCGTCGTCGGCTCGTCGGCAATCAGCACCTGCGGGTTGCAGCAGAGCGCGATCGCGATCATGACGCGCTGGCGCATGCCGCCCGACAGCTGATGCGGGTACTCTCCGAGCCGCTGCTTGGAATCGGCGATACGCACCATCTCCAGCATCTCGCGTGCCCGGTCGTTGGCGGCCCGCCGGGAAAGCCGCAGGTGCCGCACCACGCTCTCGGCGATTTGTGTCCCGATGGTGAGCACCGGGTTGAGGCTCGTCATCGGCTCCTGGAAGATCATCGCGATCCTGTGGCCGCGCAGTGTGCGCATCTCCTGATCGGAGAGCGTGGTGAGTTCGCGTCCCTCGAAGCGGATCGAGCCGCCGACGATGCGCCCCGTCTGCGGCGCGATCAGGCGCAAAATCGACAGCGCCGTCACCGACTTGCCGCATCCCGACTCGCCGACGATGCCGAGCGTCTCTCCCGCGGAGAGGTCCAAAGAGACTCCGTCGACGGCCCGCACTACGCCGTCGCTGGTGAAGAAGTGCGTGCTGAGGTCGCGCACCTTGAGCAGGGGGCTCACATGCGCCTCGCCAGTCTCGGGTCGAGGCGGTCGCGCAGGCCGTCGCCCAGCATATTGACGGCGAGCACGGTGGCGGCGAGGAACGCGCCGGGAATGAAGATCGTCCACGGCGCGATCTGGAAGAAGGTGCGGCCCTGCGCGATGATGTTGCCCCAGCTCGGGATCTCAGGAGGAACGCCGGCGCCGAGGAACGACAGCCCTGCCTCGATCAGCATTGCCGAGGCGCACACGTAGGTCGCCTGCACGATTAGCGGCGCCAGCGTGTTAGGCAGGATGTGGCGGACGAGCAGCTTGCCCGTGCGCGTGCCGCCGGCGATCGCGCTCTCGACATAGGGTTGCGCGCGGATCGACAGCACGACGGAGCGCACCACGCGCACGATGCGCGGCACTTCTGGGATGACGATTGCGGCGATGACGATGCCGAGCCCTGGCCGCGTGAGCGTGATGAGGGCGATGGCGAGAAGGATCGACGGAATAGCCATGATCCCGTCCATCACCCGCATGATGACGCCGTCAATGCGCCTGAAGTATCCGCATACCAATCCGATGGCGAGACCGATGAGGCCGGCGATGCCCGCGACCGTCAGGCCGACGATCAGCGAGACGCGCGAACCGTAAATGGTGCGCGAGAACACATCGCGGCCGAACTGGTCGGTGCCGAACCAGAAGCGCTCCGACGGCGGGCGCAGGCGGTTGATCGGCGCCTGCTTGAAGGGGTCCACCGTGATCCAGGGCGCGGCCAGCGCCATGGCGATCAGTGCGAGCAGCAGCAGGGCACCGACGAAGATCGTCGGGTTGCGGCGGATCGCGGTCGCGGCGCGTGCCAGCGGCGAACCGGCGGGAGGGACGACGTCTTCGCTGGTGGCGGCGGCTAGCGCCATGGGCTCAATACCTGATGCGCGGATCGAGGAAGACGTAGGAGATGTCGATGATTAGATTCACGAGCACCTTGGCGGCAGCAAACACTATGATGAGGCCCTGCACGATCGGATAGTCGCGCTTGAGCACGGCGTCGACCGTGAGGCGCCCGAGCCCGGGGATGTTGAACACCGTCTCGGTGATTACGACGCCGGAGATGAGCAGCGCGATGCCGATGCCGATCACGGTGACGATCGGCACCGAGGCATTCTTCAGCGCGTGCAACAGCAGCACGCGATTTGTGGACAGCCCCTTGGAATCGGCGGTGCGGATGAAGTCCTGAGCCAGAACCTCGAGCATCGAGGCGCGTGTGATGCGGGCGATCAGCGCCATGTAGGTGAGGCCGAGCGCGAACGAGGGCAGGATGAGACTCTCGGCCCAGGGCCAAAGCCCGTCGCCGAGCGGGCGATAGCCCTGCACGGGTAGCCACCCCAACTTCACCGAGAACAGATAGATCAGCACGTAGCCCACGAGAAATACCGGCATGGCAAATCCCATGACGGCAAACCCCATCACCAGCCGGTCGACCAGGCTGTGCGCCTTTCTCGCCGCCAGCACGCCAAGCGGGATGGCGAGGCAAACGGCAACGACGAGAGTGGAAAGCGTCAGCGAGACGGTCGGCTCGAGCCGCTGCATGATCAACCTGCTGACCGGTAGGTTTGAGAAGATCGAAGTGCCGAAATCACCTTGCAGCATGCCTACCACCCAGAGCAGGAATTGCTCGAGTATTGGACGGTCCAGCCCG